>Ga0308166_1001551_pt1 | contig 24087 bp, 17 predicted proteins | sample PhyCR2_2_FD_202137 | JGI IMG/M metagenome (GOLD analysis project Ga0308166, IMG submission 202137) | Phyllosphere microbial communities from UC Gill Tract Community Farm, Albany, California, United States - DLSLCC.R2 | ecosystem: Host-associated > Plants > Phyllosphere > Unclassified | place... | reverse complement strand
ACCAGGACTACATCCACTCCTTCGGCAACACCGGCATCGACCACTGGACCGCCGGCTTCCAGCACTTCTGGCACAAGGGCCGCGAGCGCGGCCTGGCCGGCGACTACGGCGACTACTGCCTGGAACACCGCGCGGCCCAGCTGAACCGCTTCGCCCACCTGCCGAAGCAGGGCATGAACTACGCCTACCACATGGACGCCGGCGCCTACGCGCGCTTCCTGCGCCGCTTTTCCGAGCAGTATGGCGTGCAGCGGGTCGAAGCGAAGATCGTCGACGTGGTGAAGGACGCGGATGCGAATACCATCCGCTCGATCAGGCTCGATTCCGGCACCGAACTGGAAGGCGATCTGTTCATCGACTGCACCGGTTTCCGCGCGCTGCTGATCGGCGGGGCGCTCGGCGTGGAATACGAGGACTGGTCGCACTGGCTGTTCAACGACAGCGCCGCGGCGCTGCAGACCGCCTCCAGCGGCGAAGCCGTGCCCTATACCCGCTCGATCGCGCGCGAAGCGGGCTGGCAATGGCGCATCCCGCTGCAGCACCGGGTCGGCAACGGCCACGTGTTCTCGAGCCGCTTCATCGACGACGAGGCGGCGATCACCACGCTCACCCAGCATGTCACGGGCGAGCCGCTGATGCAGCCGCGCGTCATCCGCTTCCAGCCGGGCCAGCGCAAGCAGGTCTGGGCCGGCAACTGCGTCGCCATCGGCCTGGCCAGCGGTTTCCTGGAACCGATCGAATCGACCAGCATCCACCTGATCCAGCGCGGTATCGTGCGCCTGATGCAGATGTTCCCGGCCAACGGCATCAGCCCGGCCGACGTGGCCGAATACAACCGCCAGGCCGCCGACGAGATCGCGCACATCCGCGACTTCATCGTCCTGCACTACAAGGTAACGAACCGCCGCGACACGCCCTACTGGCGCGCCTGCGCCGAGATGGAAGTTCCGGATTCGCTGCGGCACCGCATCGATCTGTTCCGCGAAACGGGCCGCGTGTTCCGCGTGCCGAACGAGCTGTTCGCCGAGAATTCGTGGATCCAGGTGATGCTGGGACAAGGAATCATGCCCGAGGGGCACCACCAGACGGCGGACCTGATGGGCGACGCCGAGCTGAAAGGCTTCCTGGACGGGATCAGCAGCTCGGTGAACCGCACGGTGGCGCAGCTGCCGCCGCACGAGGCGTACGTCAAGCAGTACTGCGGCGTGGCCAGATAAAGCCCGCGATATTGTTGACATCGACCGTAGGGTGGGGTCCTTGATGCCGGGGGCATCAAGGACGTGCCCACGCGGAACGTCGCACCGTGTTGACGTTTGATCCCATCGAAATGCAAGCGCCGCGTTACCGCTTCCGAGGCGATAACGCGGCGCTAATTTTTCGACGAGTTACAACGTCAACACGACGCCAACGTTCGCGTGGGCACGGAGTGCCCACCGTACGGTATCCGCCGCGGACTTCGCTTACTTCTCGCTACCCTCACGGTGCAGCCCCGCATACTTCACCCCGAAGAACAGGATGAACAGGTAGCACGCGGCCGGCACCAGGAAGGAAACCTGCAGCCCGATGCTGTCCGCGATCCCGCCCTGGATGAAGGGCACGATCGCGCCGCCGACGATCGCCATGCACAGGATGCCCGAGCCCTGCCCCGTATGCCGGCCCAGGCCATGCAGCGCCATGCTGAAGATGGTCGGGAACATGATCGAATTGAACAGGCCGACCGCGACGATCGCCCACATCGCCACCGAACCCTGGGTGAAGGTGGCCAGCAGCACCAGCGCGATCGCGCCGAGCGAGTTGAAGGCCAGCGTCTTGCCCGGACTGACGTAGCGCATCACGGCAAAGCCGATGAAGCGGCCGACCAGCGCCCCGCCCCAGTACATGCTGACGTACTTGGCCGCCGACGCGTGGTCCAGGCCGGCGATGTGCGGCTCGCCCAGGAAGTTGACCAGGAAGCTGCCGATGCTCACCTCGCCGCCCACGTAGACGAAGATCGCCACCGCGCCCAGCACCAGGTGGCGGTAGCTCCAGGCCGAATCCTTGCCGGCCACGGCGGCCGCCGCAGGGCCTTCGTCATGGTTGATTTTAGGGAGGCGCGCCAGCGCGAACAGCAGCGCCAGGATCGCCAGCGCCGCCGCCAGGGCGAGATACGGCCCCTGCACGGTGGCCGCTTCCTGCGCCTTGTAGGCTGCCTGCTCGGCCGCCGTCATGGCCGCCAGCTGATCGGCGCCGACCGTTGCCGCCGACAGGATCAGGATGCCGCCCAGGTAGGGGCCGACCGTGGTGCCGAGCGAATTGAAGGCTTGCGTGAGCGTCAGGCGGCTCGACGCGGTGCGCGCCGGCCCGAGCACGGTGACGTAGGGGTTGGCCGCCACCTGCAGGATGGTGATGCCGCTGGCCAGGACAAAAAAGGCGAACAGGAACAGCGCGTAGCCGCTCTGCGCCGCCGGATAGAACAGCGCACAGCCGCTGGCCGCGATCAGGAGGCCGGTGACGGCGCCGCGCTGGTAGCCGATGCGGCGGATCAGGGCGCCGGCCGGGATCGAGACGATGAAGTAGGCGCCGAAGAAGCAGAACTGCACCAGCATCGCCTGCACGTAGCTGAGCGTGTAGATCGACTTCAGGTGCGGGATCAGGACGTCGTTCAGCGAGGTGAGCAACCCCCACATGAAGAACAGGATGGTGACGATGACCAGCGGCCCGGTGTTCGACTTGCCCTCGGTCTCGCCTGGCGCGACCACGCTCTTGTCGATGCGCGCGCCGCTTGCGGTGTGTTCCATGTTGCCTCCTTCTTGCTTCTTTATTGTTGGTTGGCGATGTGCGTGGACAGCATGGCCGCCACGCCTTGCAGCGCCGGATAGGGTTCGGTGATCAGCCAGGTCGGGATGCGCGCGAGATAGGGCGAGAGGCGCCCCTTGTCTTCGAAGCGTCGCCGGAACGAAGACTGCGCGAACAAGGATCCCAGGCGCGGCACGATGCCGCCGCCGATGTACATGCCGCCGGTGGCGCCCAGGGTCAGGGCGACATTGCCGGCAACGCTGCCGAGGATACCGCAAAACGTCTCGACCGTACGACGGCAGGCGTCGCAACTGCCGTCCAGCGCCCGGCGCGTGATGTCCGGCGCGGTAAGCGAATCGCCCGACAGCACGCGGTGGATCGCTTCCAGGCCCGCGCCCGAGAGCAGGCGTTCGGCCGACACATGGCCATGCTCTTCCTGCAGGCGTTCGAGGATGATGAACTCGTCGCGCGTGCAGGGCGCGAAGCTGGCATGCCCGCCCTCGCCCGCCAGCGCCAGCCACTGCCCGCCGGCCGGGATCACGCCCGACACGCCCAGCCCGGTGCCGGGGCCGATCAGGCCGATCGGGCGGCCGCTCGATTCGAGGCCGCCGCCTATCCTTTCCCGCTGGTAGGACTGGAGGAAAGGCAGCGACATCGCCAGCGCAGCGAAGTCGTTCACCACCAGCAGCGTCGACAGCGCGCGCTCGTCGCGCAGGCCTGAAATCGAAAAGCTCCAGTGGTGGTTGGTCATGCTGACCCGGTCCTCCTCGACCGGATTGGCGATCGCGATGGCCGCATGGCGGATGCCGTCCACCGTGAAGCCGCGCTTGGTCGCTTGTCCGAGGTAGCTGTGCATGGCGTCGGCCAGGGTCGCGTGGCCGGCGCAGGGCAGCACCTCGATGCAGTCGAAGCGGCCATCCAGGTGCAGGGCGAAGCGCGCATTCGTGCCGCCGATGTCGGCGACCAGGCTGGGCGTGCTCATTTCAGTTCCTCGCAGCGCACGGCGTCCTGTTCCTTGGCGCCGCCGCCGAGCACATCGATGTTGGTGAACGCGGCCGTGAAGGCGGCGTCGCTGCCCACCACGAAGGGCGCCTCGACCCTGGCCAGGTCGGCGCCGCGCGCGCTGAAGCAGGCCAGCGGAATCTTGACGGTCTGCTTGCCCTTGCCGGCCAGGCCGGCGAACAGCGCGGTCGCGTCGAGCGGCGTGCCGCAGGCGGCGCCGGTAGCGTCGGCGCCGCAGGCCATGGCGATCGTCACCTTGCCCGCGGGCGCGGCGCTGACGATGGTGTCGAAGCGCAGCGCGCCATCCTTGGCGGCGGCCGGCGGCAGTACCATGGCCCGGGTGCCGCGCGCCTCGATGCTGGCCGGGCCGGTCCAGGTGACCTGCCGCGCATCCTGCTGGGTATTGATCTGCGATGTCTGCACGCTGACGTTCGGCAGCGTGAAGGTGGCGTTCAGGTCGGCGCCGAGCGGCTTGACTTCGCTCCCGCTCCTGATCGCCAGCGGGAAGCTGGCGCGGTCGGCCTGGCCATACACCGGGAAGCTGTTGCTGACCCCGCAGCCGCCGGCCGGGTAGCTTGCATCCAGCTGGCCCAGCTTGGAACGGGTGCCGGAGCGCAGGCCGTAGCCGAGCTTGAACAACGGGTCGTAGCTGGCGTTGCCGGCATTCAGGTCGGTCTGGCAGACGGTCTTCGGCCAGGAGAAGGACAGCGTGCCGCTGAAGTCGTAGCGTTTCGGACCCGCGACCAGCAAATCGGACACGCCCTTGCCTTCGCTGCCCGGCAGCCAGGCGGCGACGAAGGTATCCGAGAGGTTCATCAGGTCGTTGACCCAGAGCGGGCGCCCGGCCACGAACACGGTCACCACCGGCTTGTCCTTGCCACTGACCGCCTGCAGCACGGCCAGGTCTTCCGGATGGCGACCGCTGTGGCGCAGGGTGCCGTTCGGGCCGATGTCGCCGTCGCCCTCGGCATACGGGGTTTCGCCGATCACGGCGATCACGGCGTCGTAGTCGGCCACGTTCACGCCGGCGCCGTCGGCGCTGTAGGCGACGTTGGCGGCGCCGGCGGCGGCACGGATGCCGGCCAGGATGCTGTCGGCGTGCGGGAAGTCGGCATTCGTGTTGGCCGTGCCCTGCCAGGTGAGCGACCAGCCGCCGGTCTGGTTCGAGATGCTGTCGGCGGTCTTGCCGACCACCAGGATCTTCTTGCCCTCGGCCAGCGGCAGCGCCGGTCCCTCGTTCTTCAGCAGCACCAGCGACTGGCGCACGGCGCGGCGCGCCAGGGCGCGGTCCTGCAGGGCGGCGTCCTTGCCGGCGTAGGCGTTGGCGGATGGCCGCTTGCCGAACAGGCCGGCGCGCAGTTTCACGCGCACGATGCGGGTCACGGCGTCGTCGATGCGCGCCATCGGGATCTCGCCGGACTCCACCTGCTTGATGGTGTTGGCGATAAAGGCCTTCCAGTCGTCCGGCACCATGAACATGTCCATGCCGGCGTTCACGGACTGGGCGCAGCTGTCGTTGCGGCAGCCCGGCACTTCGGCGATGCCGTTCCAGTCGCTGACCACGAAGCCGTCGAAGCCCAGCCTGTTCTTCAGGATGTCGGTGATCGCCACGCGGCTGCCATGCAGCTTGCCGTGCTCGGTGTTGGTACTCGTGTCAGTCCAGCTGTTAAACGAGATCATCACCGTCTGCGCGCCGGCTTCCAGGCCGGTGTAGTAACCCTGGCCGTGGATGTTCATCATCTGCTGGGCGCTGGCCTTGGTCACGCCGCGGTCCTTGCCCTGGTCGGTGCCGCCGTCGCCCATGAAGTGCTTGATCGAGGCGACCACGTTGGCGTCCTTGTCGAAGCGGCCCTGCAAGCCCTTCACGTAAGGGCCGGCATAACTCTTCACCAGCAGCGGGTCTTCCGAGAAGCTCTCGTAGGTGCGGCCCCAGCGGTCGTCGCGTACCACGGCCACCGTCGGGCCGAAGACCCAGGCCAGGCCCGTGGCGCGCACGGCGCGCGCGGTGGCGGCGCCGATCTCGCCAACCAGCTTCGGATCGTGGGCCGCGCCCAGGCCGATGTTGTGCGGGTAGATGGTGGCGCCGACCACGTTGTTGTTGCCGTGGACGGCGTCGATGCCCCAGATCACCGGCACCTTGATCGCCATGTCGGTGGCCATCGAGGCGTCGTAGTAGGCGTTGGCCAGCGCCAGCCAGTCGGCGGCGCTGGCGTGCTTGTTGTTGTTCGGCCAGCTGCCGCCGCCGTTCAGCACCGAGCCGAGGTAGTAGCGCTTGACGTCGTCCGGGGTGGCGGTCTTGATCTCGGCCTGGGTCATCTGGCCGATCTTCTGGGCCAGCGTCATCTTGCCAACGATCTCGGCGACACGCGCTTCCAGCTTCGCGTCCTTGGCGATCGCGCTCTTCGGCGCCGGCCAGTCGCTCAGCGGCGCGGCCGGCGCGGCGATGGCGGGCAAGGCAAAGGCGACGGCCAGGCTCAATGCAAGGGTGCGTAACTTCGGTTGCAGCTTCTCGTTCATCTCGTCTCCGTGTTTTCTTGAATGCGTTATTCCTGGCGCAGGAAGCTGCGGTACCACTTGCCGCTGTCCTTCAGCGTGCGCTGCTGGGTGTCGTAGTCGATGTGCACCAGGCCGAAGCGGCGGCCGTAGCCCTCGGCCCACTCGAAGTTGTCGACCAGGCTCCAGGCGAAGTAGCCCTTCACCGGCACGCCTTCATCGATCACGTCGCGCAGTGCGGCCAGGTGGCGCTGCAGGTAGCGGCGGCGCTCGGCGTCGCACACTTCGCCGTCCGCGCCCACCACGTCGTCGTAGCAGGAGCCGTTCTCGGTGATGTACATCGGCCCCGGATGATAGTCGTTCTCGATGCGCGCCAGCAGCTCGGCCAGGCCCTCGGGCGCGACTTCCCAGCCCAGGGCCGTGGTCTCGACATCCTGCGGCGGCAGCACGCGCACCGACAGCGGCCCCTCGCCCGGCGCATCCTGGATGGTCTCGGGGAAGTAGTAGTTCACGCCCAGGAAGTCGGTCTGCACGGCGATCGCTTCCAGGTCGCCCGGGTGGATGGCCGGCGCCGCCTCCTTGACCAGGTCGAGCGTGTCCTGCGGATAGCCGCGGCCGTACAGCGGATCGAGGAACCAGCGGTAGCGCAGGCCGTCGTGGCGCAGCTTGGCGGCCTGGTCTTCGGGACGTTCGCTGGCCGCGCGCAGCGGGTGCAGCGAGAGCGACAGGCCCACCTTGGCATCGGGCACGTTGGCGCGGATCAGCGGCACCGCCTTGCCGTGCGAAAGCAGCACGTGGTGGCAAACCTGGAGGGCGGTGGCGAAATCGGTGAAGCCGGGCGCGTGCAGGCCTTCCCAGTTGCCGATGAAGGCGGTGCACCAGGGTTCGTTGTGGGTGATCCAGTGCCGCACGCGGTCGCCCAGGCGGCGCGTCATGGCGTCGACGAACTCGAGGTAGGCGTCGACGGTGGCGCGTTCGGCCCAGCCGCCACGGTCCTGCAGGAACTGCGGCAAGTCCCAGTGGTAGAGCGTGGCCCAGGGTTGCAGGCCGCGTTCCAGCATGCCGTCGACCAGGCGCGAGTAGAAATCCAGCCCTTTCGGGTTCGGCTTGCCCCCGACTTCGGAAAAGATGCGCGGCCAGGCGATCGAGAAGCGGTAGGCGTTCAGGCCCATGTCGCGGCCGATGTCGAAGTCCTCGGGCCAGCGGTGGTAGTGGTCGCAGGCCACCGCGCCGCTGGCGCCGCCCTTAACCTTGCCGGGGGTGGCGGCGAAGCGGTCCCAGATCGATTCGACGCGGCCGTCTTCGGAGCCGGCGCCTTCGATCTGGTAGGACGAGGTGGCGCAGCCCCACAGGAAGTCGGAAGCGAATTCGCTGCGCGCGGGCGGATGCTGGTCTGTGCTGGTCGTTGTCGTCATGGTCTCGGTTCGGTGGACGTTATTCGAATGCTGGTGGCGATTGTTTGGAAAGCTTTCCATATTCATCTCGAAAAAAAGCGCCAGGCCGGCGCCTTTTCCTGTGTGTTCGGGTTCATGCGGCTTTCGGGCGGCGTGCGCGTTTGTCGGCCGCCTGGCGCGCTTCGCCGGCCCTGGCCAGCGACGCGCGCAGCGTGACCGACACCGGGAAGCTGCGCTCGACCGGACGCTGCAGGTCGTAGCAGCGGTTCAGCAGCGCGTTCAGGCCGTTGAGGGTCATTTCGCGCCAGGGCATGCGCACCGAGGTCAGGCGCGGCGCCGAGAACTCGGCGCTCGGGGTGTCGTCGTAGCCGATCACGGACAGGTCGTGCGGCACGCGCATGCCCGCCTCCTGGAAATAGGACAGCGCGCCGACCGCCATCTCGTCGTTGGCGCAGAACAGCGCGCTGCACGGATTGCCCGATTCGATCAGGGCCTTGGCCGCGGCCCAGCCGCCGGCCGGCGAGAAGTCGCTCTCGGCCACCCACAAGGTATTGGTATCGATGCCCGCCTCTTTCAGCTCGGCCTTGAAGCCTTCCACACGCTCGACGTTGTCGAACAGGCTGGCCGGGCCGGCGACGATGGCGATGTCGCGGTGCCCGTGCTCCAGCAGCGCCCGCGCCGCCAGGCGGCCGCCCAGGCGGTGGTCGACCATGAAGCACTGGTCGGGGATGCCGGCGAAGTTGTGGTTCAGCGCCACCAGCTGGCGGCTCTTGGCGCCGAGCGCGGCGATGTCTTCCTCGAGCAGGGCGCCGGACATCACGATCAGGCCGTCGCAGCCGCGCTCGAGCAGGAAGTCGATGCCCTCGATCGCCTGGCGCCGCGCGTCGCCCAGGCCGACGCCAAAGGCGACCACCATGTGCAGGCCGGCGGCGCGCAGTTCGGTGTCGATGATCTGCAGGATCGGCGTGTAGAAGGTGCCGCTCAACACCGGAATGTAGACGCCGATCATGCGGCTGGAGCCGGACAGCAGCGCGCGCGCGGCGTGCGAGGGCCGGAAGCCCAGCTCGTCGATCGCCTTTTTCACGCGCTCGAGCGTCGCCGGCGAGACCGAGCCCTTGCCGCTGACCACGCGCGACGCGGTTCCCAGCCCCACGCCCGCCAGGCGCGCTACGTCTTTGATCGTTGCCACACAATTCCTTCGTCTATCGTTGTTGTCGTCTGCATGGAAGCATACTCCATGCCGGTCGATCCCAGTACAGCCCCGCTACAGCCTCGGTACAGCTTCATCACTACAGTCGCGCGCCGCTTGCCGGGTCGAACAACGACACGCGCGCGGCGTCGATCCCGAAGCGCAGCCCCTGCCCCGCCGTGAAGCGTTCAGGTCCGTGCACGATCGCCGACAGCACGTGGCCGCCGCAATCGAGCCAGAGCACCTGGTGGTTGCCCATCGGCTCGACCAGGGTCACCGTGCCCGCCAGCGGGCCGTGTTCGTCGGGGTGCACGTGCTCGGGACGCACACCCAGGGTCGCCGGGCCCGCCGGCATCGGCGCCTGCAAGGCCAGCGCCAGGCTGCCCGCATGGAAGCGGTTGTGCAAATCGACTTCGCCATCGATGAAGTTCATCGCCGGCGCGCCCAGGAAACCCGCCACGAAGCGGTTGGCCGGGCGTTCATACACGTCGGCCGGGGTGCCGATCTGCTGCACCACGCCGCCTTGCATGACCACGATGCGCGAGGCCAGGGTCATCGCTTCCACCTGGTCATGGGTCACGTAGATCATGGTCGAGCCCAGGCGCGCGTGCAGCAGCTTCAGCTCGCGGCGCAGTTCGGCGCGCAGCTTGGCGTCCAGGTTCGAGAGCGGCTCGTCGAACAGGAACACGCCGGCTTCGCGTACCAGGGCGCGCCCGATCGCCACGCGCTGGCGCTGGCCGCCCGACAGCTGGGCGGGCTTGCGCGACAGGAGTGCGTCGAGCTGCAGCATCCCGGCGGCGCGTTCGACGCGGCGCGCGATTTCCGCCTTGGGCGTGCCGGCCATCTTCAGGCCGAAGGACATGTTGTCCTTGACCGTCATGGTCGGGTACAGCGCGTACGACTGGAACACCATGCCGATGCCGCGCTCGCTGGGGTCGGCCAGGGTCATGTCCTGGCCGCCGATCTCGATGCTGCCGGCGCTGGCATCGATCAGGCCGGCGATGCTGTGCAGGAGCGTGGACTTGCCGCAGCCCGAAGGCCCGAGCAGCACCAGGAATTCCCCCGGTTCGACCTGCAAATCGAGCTCGCGGATGATGGGCTTGCCGCCGAGCGTGATGGAGAGTTTGCGTAAATGGACGTTCGCCATGCATCAGCCTTTCACGGCGCCGGCGGCGATGCCGCGCACGAACCAGCGTCCGGAGAAGAAGTAAAGCGCCAGCGGCACCAGGGCCGTGAGGATGGTCGCGGCCATGTTCACGTTGTACAGGCGGGTGCCGGTGGTGGTGTTGATCACGTTGTTCAGCTGGACCGTCATCGGCAGGTTGTCGCGTCCGGCAAACACCAGGCCCAGGATGTAGTCGTTCCACACGCCCGTCACCTGCATGATGGCGGCCACGACGATGATCGGCACCGACAAAGGGAGCACAACGTGCAGGAAGATGCGCCAGAAGCCGCCGCCGTCGATGCGCGCCGCGTGGAACAGTTCCTGCGGCAGGCTGGCGTAGTAGTTACGGAACAGCAGGGTCATCACCGGCATGCCGAACACCAGGTGCACCAGCACGATGGCCGGCAGCGAACCGAAGATGCCGGCGCCGGCCAGCAGGCGCACCAGCGGGTAGATCATCACCTGCACCGGGATGAAGGCGCCGGCCAAGAGCACGCCGAACAGCAGGTTCGCGCCGCGCGGACGCCAGAAGCTGAGCGCGTAGCCGTTGATCGCGCCAATCAGGATCGGCAGGATCGTGCTGGGCACCGTGATCGCCACCGAGTTCCAGAAGCCGCCGCGGATGCCTTCGCAGGAGGCGCCGGTGCAGACCTGGCTCCAGGCCTGGCGCCAGGGTTCGATCGTCCATTCCACGGGCAGGGCCAGTATGGAACCGGCGCGGATCTCGTCCATGCCCTTGAGCGAAGTCACGAGCATCACGTACAGCGGCAGCAGGAAGAACAGCGCCGCGCCGAACAGGAAGACGTAGATGCCGATGCGCGCCGGCGTGAAGCGGCGGCGGCGCGCAAGGACCGCGACGGGCGCGTGCACGAGCGGCGGAGTCAGGGTGGTCTGCGCCATCATGCATGGCCCCGTTCGCGATTGCGGCGGCTGCGGGCGTAGGCATACGGCGCCAGCAGCGCCAGCACCGGCACCAGCAGCATGATCGCGCCGGCCGAGGCCAGGCCGATGTTCGAGCGCAGGAACAGGTGGTCCATGATGAACTTGGCCGGCACTTCGCTGGCCGTGCCGGGGCCGCCCTGGGTCATGGCGACCACGGCGTCGTAGAGTTTCACGACGCTGGTCGCCAGCAGCAGGAAGACAGTCGCCACCGTCGGCCACAGCATCGGCAGGATGATCGAGACGTACACGCGCCAGGCCGGGATGCCGTCCAGGCGCGCCGCCTTCCAGATATCGGCGTCGATGCCGCGCAGGCCGGCCAGCATCAGCGCCATCACCAGGCCGGCCGATTGCCAGACGGTGGCGATCACGATCGTGTAGATCGCCAGGTCCTGGTCGACGATCCAGTCGAACACGAAGTCCGGGAAACCGAGGGCCGCGATGCTGCCGTCGATGCCGGTGCCGGGCGTGAGCAGCCACTGCCAGACCAGGCCGGTGGCGACGAAGGACATCGCGTACGGGTACAGGAAGACGGTGCGCAGCACGCCCTCGCCGCTGACGTTCTGGTCGATGAAGACGGCCAGCAAAAAGCCGATCACCAGGCAGGCCAGGATGAACAGCAGGCCGTACACGGCCAGGTTGTGCAGCGAGAGCATCCAGCGCTCGTTGTCGAACAGGCGCGTGTACTGCGTGATGCCGATGAATTTATCGGACGGGAAGGTGCGCGAGGCCGTGAACGAGGTGCGCAGGGTCCACAGCATCGTGCCGAGATAGGCGACGATGACGGTGAGCGCCATCGGCAGCAAAGCCGCGTAGGGAGTCGCTGCGCGCATTGGTCGGGCAAGCATGCTCGTCACCGCGCCTTATTCGCTCAGCGCCGCGGCGATGTTCTTCTGCGCCTTGTCGACCGTCATGTTGGTGTTCCAGTAGGCTGTCAGCACGTCCTGCATGGCGCCGTTCTGGTCCGGGGTCAGGTAGACCTCGGACACGCCCAGGTGGCGCGAACGGTCCTTCATGATGGCGATGCCCTTCTGGGCACAGGCGTCGGCCTGGCTGGCGTCGACGTCGGTGCGCACCGGCACCGAGCCTTTGAGCTTGCTGAAGGCGAGCTGGGTGTTCGGCGCCACCACCACGCTGGCCAGCAGCTTCTGCGCCTGCACGGCCCCGGCGTTGCGCGTTTTCGGGAATACGAAGACGTCGCCCTGCATCAGGTAGGGCGCGTTCGGCGCCAGGCCGGCGATGCAGCCGTATTGCTGCTCCGGCAACTGCTTGGCCGCCGTGAATTCGCCTTTCGCCCAGTCGCCCATGATCTGCATGCCGGCCTTGCCCGAGATGAGCATGGCGGTGGCGTCGTTCCAGTTGCGGCCCGGCGAGCGCGGGTCGACGTAGCCTTGCAGGCGTTTATAGGCCAGCAGCACGTTGCGGAAGGCCGGCGAGGCGATCGCCTTCGGGTCGCGGTCGCGCAGCACTTTCAGATAGAGGTCCTTGCCGCCCAGGTTGGCCAGCATGGCGGAAAACAGGATGGTCTCTTGCCAGGCCTGGCCGCCGTGGGCCAGGGGCACGATGCCGGCCGCCTTGAGTTTATCCAGGGCGGCGAAGAATTCAGGGACGCTGGCCGGTTCCTTGGCGATGCCGGCCTTCTGGAAGGCGGCCTTGGAATACCAGATCCAGGTCTGCATGTGGATGTTCAGCGGCACGGCATAGTAATGGCCGTCGACCTTGATCACGCTGACGATGGGTTCGGGCAACAGCTTGTCCCAGTTCTGGGCACGCGCCACGTCGTCGACGTTGTTCAGCATGCCCTGTTCGATGATGTCGAAGAACTGCTTGGAGGTGTTGAACTGGGCGGCGGTGGGCGGGTTGCCGCCGACGATGCGGTTGACGGTGACGGCGCGCGACTGGTCGCCGCCGGCGATCGCGGTATCGACCCAGACGCCGCCGGCGGCGCGGTAGGCCTGCGCCACCTGCTTGACGGCGGCCGATTCGCCACCCGAGGTCCACCAGTGGATGACTTCGGCGCGCGGGGCGCTCGCGGCGGCGGCGGCGGCGAGGGTGTCGGCGCTGGCGGACAAGGCCGCGCAGGCGCAGGCGAGCGCCAGGGCCCGCTGCTTGAACTTCGGTGCTGTGTACATCGTGTCTCCAATCTTCGCCTGTCCTTGTCGGTACGCTTTTGGAAACGTTACCAGCGGCTTTGCCCGACTATAGCATCACGCGATTTTTTGTGTCAATTAATAACTTTTTTGTATCCTGGCCAGTCTGGTGCTGTCCTTGAGGAAACGCTGTGGTATCGTTTCCAACGAGTTCGCCGCTTGCTGTCATGACGGCCCTCGGCTTACCATAAAAAAATATCTGGGAGACATTATGCACACAGCTATGGGAACGACCGAGATCTTTTTGATCGCGATGCTCGTCATCTTCACCCTGCCCTACCTGATCTGGCGGCTGGGGAATACCGATTATTGGGCGCCCCTGGTGGTGGTGCAGATCATTACCGGCGTGCTGCTCGGCCCCGGCATCCTCGGCCGCGCCTATCCCGAGTACTACGGCTTCGTGTTCAACCCGCAGGTGATGGCCGCCATGAACGGCATCGCCTGGTGGGCGGTGATGCTGTTCGTGATGCTCGCCGGGATCGAGCTGGATCTGAAAAAGGCCTGGGAACACCGGCGCGAGAGCGTGATCACGGCCTCGCTGGCGCTGGGCACGCCGCTGCTGTTCGGCTGCATCGCCGCGCTGGGCATGCTCGGCTACGCCGGCTGGAAAGGCGCGCAGGCCCATGACTGGCAGTTCGTGCTGGGCGTGGGCATGGCCTGCGCGGTGACGGCGCTGCCGATCCTGATCCTCCTGATGGAAAAACTCGAGATCCTGCGCGAGCCGATCGGCCAGCGCATCCTGCGCTATGCCAGCCTGGACGACATCGCGATCTGGGGCGTGCTGGCCCTGATCCTGCTGGACTGGGACCGGGTCGGGCGCCAGCTCGGCTTCTTCGTGGTGTTTGCCGCCGCCACCTTCGCCTTCCGCCGCCTGATGGCCTGGCTGCAGGAGCGCGACCGCTGGTATGTGGCGCCGATCTGGCTGGCCGCCTGCGCGCTGGCCGCCGACTGGGCCGGCCTGCACTACATGGTCGGGGCGTTCCTGGCCGGGGCGGTGATGGATGCCCAGTGGTTCGAGCAGAAGCGGCTCGACATGCTGCGCCAGCACGTGCTGCTGGTGCTGATGCCGGTCTTCTTCCTGAGCACGGGACTGAAGACCAACTGGGCGCTGGGCGGGTCGGCGGTCTTCGTGGCGGCAGCCGTGCTGCTGCTGGCATCGGTCGGCGGCAAGCTGGCCGGCGTGCACCTGGCCGGCCGCATCCTGGGCTGGCGGCGCGGCGAGGCCTCGGTGATCGGCTGGCTGCTGCAGACCAAGGCGCTGATCATGATCATCTTCGCCAACATCCTGCTCGACAAGGGCGTGATCACCAGCGAAACCTTCACCGCCCTGCTCCTGATGGCGATCGGCAGCACCATGCTGACGGTGCCGGTGGTGTATCCGAAGCTGCGCCGGGTGGCGCAGCTGGTGTTCAAGGCGAGTTAAGAAGACGAACGCCGCAAGCGATTCTTGCCGGGCCGCGGCGATGACCGTACGGTGGGTACGGTCAAGGCGGCAGGCCGGGTTTTACAACTCCACCCGCGCCACCGCCTCCTTCAGCGCCGCGAAGCAGCGCGCGTCGAGCGCCGTGCCGACGGTCTTTTCCATCATCGCCAACGCTTCCAGCGGCGGGATCGCCCTGCGGTACGGCCGCTCGGCGGTGATGGCGTCGAAGATGTCGGCGGTGGTGATGATGCGCGTTTCCAGGTCGATCTGGTCGGCCGCCAGCCCGCGCGGGTAGCCGCCGCCGTCGAGGCGCTCGTGGTGGGCGCCGGCGATGCGCCCCAGCTCGGCAAAGGCGGCGATGCGCGAGAGGATGGTCTCGGTGAATTCGGCATGGCGGCGCACCGCCGCCCATTCCTCGCGGTCGAGCGCGCCGGGCTTGTCGAGGATGCTGTTGCTCACACCGAGCTTGCCGACGTCGTGCAGCAGCGCGCCGCGCTTGAGCCAGCGGCGGCGCTCCGGCGCCAGGCCGAGCGATTCGCCGATCATGTCGGTGTACAGCGCCACGCGCGCGCTGTGGCCGCCCGTGTAGGGGCTCTTCGAGTCGACCACCTGGCCGAAGGCGGTGGCGATGTCGTCCAGGTAGTCGTCGTCGATCGGCATCGTGTGCTCGGCCGGTTCCATGGCGAACACGGTCCGGTCCAGCGCCGGGTCGGCCAGCATGGCCCAGAACGCGTCGCCGGCGGCCACCTGCTCGAAGCAGCGCACCAGCCGCGGGTCGAGCCAGGTGCCGTTGCGGTGGCGCAGTTCGGCCAGCGCCGCGGCCTTGCCACCGGCGGTATGGAAGACGTCGACCAGCTGGGCCAGCATGGCGATGCGTGCGTACACCGGAATCGCCTCGCCCTTCAGGCGCGCCGGCTTGCCCCTGCCGTTATAGTGTTCGTCGAGACTGTAGATGCCCGCCGCCACCGATTCCGGGAAACGCAGCAGGCGCGCGATGTCGGCCCCGCGCGAGCAGCGCGTGACGATCAGTTCCTGGGCCGTGCTGCGGCCTTCGCGCAGCATGGTCAGCACGGCGCGGAAGCGCTCGGCGAGGCCGGCCTTCAGGCCGGTGTGCTTGAGGACGAAGGCGATCAGGTGCGGGGTGCTGTCGCGCACCGTCTTGAAGTCGCGCTTGAAACCGAGGTCGTCGGTAAGGTAGAGCTCGCAGATGCGCGCCGCATTGCTGCTGCAGCCGACATCCTTCAGCAGCAGCGTGTAATACAGCTCCCACAGCTGTTGCTGGCTGAGTCCGGCCTGGCGGCCGACCTGCATGCCGATCCAGCAGGAGCGCACGCAGTGGCCTTCGGGCTGGCCTTCGGTCAGGTCGAGGGCATAGCTGAGCGAACCGATCAGCTCGGACAGCTTGAGCGAGCCGGCGGCGGCGGCACCCGCCAGCGCATCGGGAAATCGGTCCATGACTAATAATTTCTTTCTAGAAATAATTAATTCTACGCGACACTTTCATCCCGCCCGACTGCCTACCTGAAATGTCAGTTCTTAGGGACGATATGTGTTGTTTTCCGCATCGAAGGGAATGCCCGTTGTTGTATATCACGCCAGCTTGCCCTTTTTTACTCCGGTTCCTGGGAGCAGAATTCACGCCGGCTTGTTGCAGAGCAGAAATATGCATGGTTGTGATACATTCCGGGGTTATTCCGCTTCCCCGGACTTCTCTTCTGACTGGACCACCTTGACTTCGCGACACAGCTTTCTCGCCGGCGGCGGCGAAATGGGCGCCCTCATGCGCGAATACGACTGGAGCCGCCACCCGCTCGGCACGCCCGACACCTGGCCGTCGACGCTGAAGACCCTGCTTCGGCTGCTGCTGTCGAGCAACCACCCGATGTTCATCTGGTGGGGCGAGGACCTGGTCCAGTTCTACAACGACGCCTACCGCCAGACCCTTGGGCCGGAACGCCACCCGCAGGCGCTGGGCGAACCGGGCCGCCAGTGCTGGGCCGAGGCCTGGCACCTGATCGGCCCGGACATCGAACGCGTCATGGCCGGCGGCTCGACCTGGTACGAAGACCGGCTGGTGCCGCTCACCCGCAACGGCGTGCGCGACAATATCTGGTGGACCTATGGCTATAGCCCGATCGAGGACGAGGCCGGCATCCGCGGCGTGCTCGTCATCTGCAAGGAAGTCACCGAGGAACACCTGCTGCGCGAACGGCTGGAACAGACCAATCATACCCTGATCGAGACCATGGACGAGGGCTTCTGCCTGATCGACATGGTGCGCGACGAGAGCGGGCGCGCGATCGATTACGAATTCGTGGAAGTCAACAGGGCCTTCTCGGCGCAGACCGGCCTGCACGACTGCGTGGGCCGGCGCGCGCGCGAGCTGGTGCCCGGCCTCGAGCAGCGCTGGATCGACATCTACGACGAGATCGCCGTCACCGGCGAGGCGCGCCGCTTCGTCGAGGGTTCCAGGGCGATGGGACGCTGGTTCAGCGTCTACGCCAGCCGCATCCGCCATCCGGGCGGGCGCCGCGTGGCCCTGCTGTTTGCCGACATTACCGAACGCAAGCTGACCGAAGAGGCGCTGCGCGAGAGCGAGGCGAAATTCCGCACCATCGCCGACGCCATGCCGCAGATGATCTGGTCGGCCACGCCCGACGGCCGCTTCGACTACGCCAACGCCGGCTGGCGCGATTTCGCCGGGGTGGCGCCGGAATCGCTGCACGGCGCCGGCTGGAAGCAGCTGGCCGACCCCGACGAACTGCCGGCCCTGCACGCGGCCTGGCTTGCCTCGCAGGAGGGCGGCGCCCCGTTCGAGATCGAGCACCATGCGCGTCACCGCAGCGGCGCCTGGCGCTGGGTGCTGACGCGCGCGCTGCCGGTGCGCGACGAAGAGGGCCGCATCCTGCGCTGGATGGGCACCATGACCGACATCCACGACCAGAAAACCATCTCGGAAGAGCTGCGGCTGGCGAGCAGCCGCAAGGACGAGTTCCTGGCAATGCTGGCGCACGAGCTGCGCAACCCGCTGGCGCCGATCAGCACCGCGGCCCAGATCCTGAAATTGTCCGGCAACGATCCGAAGCGCCTGGCGCACGCCAGCGACGTGATCGGGCGCCAGGTGCGCCACATGGTCGAGCTGGTCGACGACTTGCTGGACGTGTCGCGCGTGAACCGCGGCCTGGCCGAACTCGAGCGGGTCGAGGTGGACATGCGCACGGTGCTGCACGGCGCGCTGGAACAGGCGCGTCCGCTGATCGAGCGCCAGCGCCATACCCTGGCCGAGGAAGTCGGGCCGGGCCGCGCCATCGTGATCGGCGACAGCAAGCGCCTGGTGCAGGTATTGGCCAACCTGCTGACGAATGCCGCCAAGTACACGCCGGAAGGCGGACGCATCGCGGTCTCGCTCACGACCACGGCGGACGAAGTGCGGCTGTCGGTGAGCGACAACGGCATCGGCATCGAGGCCGCCCTGCTGCCCCACGTGTTCGATTTGTTTACCCAGGCGAAGCGCACCCCGGACCGCTCGCACGGCGGCCTGGGCCTCGGCCTGGCCCTGGTGCGCAGCATGACCGTGCTGCACGGCGGCCGGGTGGAGGCCGACAGCGCCGGCCTCGGCCAGGGCAGCCGCTTCACCGTGATCCTGCCGCGCCATGCGGCGGCAAGGGGCGCGGCCGCTACCGTTGCGGCCCAGGACAGCGGACAGCAGCTGCCGGCGTCCAGGCCGCGCCACGTGCTGATCGTCGACGACAACCGCGACGCCGCCGAATCGCTGGGCGTGATGCTGGGCGCGGCCGGGCACCGCGTGACGGTGGAAGAAACGCCGGCCGCGGCCCTGCGCCGCGCGGCCAGAGAGGCCATCGACGTCTACCTGCTCGACATCGGGCTGCCGGGCATGGACGGGCACCGCCTGGTCGGCTACCTGCGCGCCATGCCGAACGCCGCCAGCGCGCGGATGATCGCGCTCAGCGGCTACGGCCAGGTCCAGGACATGGAGGCATCGAAGCGCGCCGGCTTCGATGCCCACCTGGTCAAGCCGGTCGAACTGCCGCGTTTGCTTGCCTTGCTCGCCGCCTGAACGCAGCCTGCCGGATCCGGCCCCAGGCGCCTGCCTGACGCCTGGTCAGCCATACCGGAACCACGAAAACCCTGTTTTCGGCCTCGCGGCCCGGTGCTGTCGAGTAGGCCTATGCCTACATGGATTACTTGTCGTTCTTGTGGCTTTGCGAACCGGCCCGGGCGTGCTGTTCCGGCGTGCCGCCGCGGGTCGCATTGCCCTTGCCACCGCCCTCGTTGCCACCCTGGTTGCCGCCGCTTTGCTGGTTGCCGCCACTGCCGCTCTGGTTGTTGCCGTCGTTCTTGTGGCTCATCGAGCCGGCACGGCGTGCCTCTTCCGACGTGAATTCATGCGCGTTTCCCGAGGCATGCGCGGCGCGTCCGCCTTCGCTGGCGATTTCGCGCTGGCGTTGCGGGTCCATCGATGCGAAGCCGCGGTTGCTGGTATCGCCTGCCTGCTTGTTGCCCTGGTTGCCCTGGTTGCCGTTGTTACCGCCTTGATTGTTCGATGCCATGATGTTCCTCCTGATTGGGTTGAAATCAGCTCGAAATCAGCTGAGACAGGTACATGGTAGACACCTGGCGGCCAGGATGGCACAGTCACCAAGCCGTTCGACTGTAGGACTGCTCCCATAGCAATGTCGGCCGAAACTGTCCGCTTGAAGGCAATAATATGCCTCTAAACAAGATGTTTTCGCGCTCAGGATTGCAGTGCACGGCCCCTGCCGCCGCGTCTTTCCTGCACACCGCGTCCGCGCGCGCGGGCGACGTCGCGCAACAGCAGGCGCAGGTCGCCGCCCTTTACCGGCTTGACAAAGTGATGGTCGAAACCGGCGGCCAGCGCCGTGCGGCGCGCATCCTCGTCGCCATAGCCGGTGACGGCTACCAGCACCGCGCCGGACCCGGCCGCAGCGGCGCGCAGCCGGCGCGCCAGCTCGTAGCCGTCCATGCCGGGCAAGCCGATGTCGAGCAGGCAAACGTCGGCGGCCCGGGCGCCGGCCTCGGCCAGCGCCTCGCCGGCCGAGTGCACGACCCGCACCGCATGCCCGAAGTGGCGCACCATGATCGCCAGCATCTGGGCGGCGTCGGCGTTGTCGTCGACCACCAGCACGTCGAGTGGCCTGTCGTGCGCCGCGCTTTCCTGGCGCGCCGGGGCGGCGTCGCCGGCCGCTTGCGGCGCCAGCGGCAGGTTCACGGTAAAGGTGCTGCCCAGCCCCGGCCCGTCGCTGCGTACGCCGATCTCGCCGCCGTGCAGTTCGAGCAGGCGGCGCACCACGGCCAGGCCGATGCCGAGGCCGCCCTGGGCGCGGTCGGCGTCGCGCTCGGCCTGGGCAAAGAGTTCGAAGGCGCGCGCGATCAGCTCGCGGCTCATGCCGATGCCGTTGTCGCTGACGGCGATGTGCGCGCGGCCGGCGCCGGCCTTGGCCTCCAGCCGGATGCGGCCGCCCGGCGGCGTGTACTTGGCGGCGTTGTTGAGCAGGTTGGCCATCACCTGCACCAGGCGTTTCCTGTCGCCGCAGACGGCGAGCGGCGCCGCCCCCACGTCGAGTTCGAGCCGGTGCCCGCGCGAGGCGACCAGCGGCTGCACCTGCTCCACGGCTTCGGCGATCACGGCGCCCAGGTCGAGCACCGACTTGTCGACCACTACCAGGCCGCGCGTGACGCGCGAGACGTCGAGCAGGTCGTCGACCAGGCCGGTGAGGTGGCGCGCCTGGCGCCCGATGACGGCGCTCGCCTGCTGCACCATGGCCGGGGGCGCCGCGCCATGCACCAGCAGCTCGGCCGCCGCCATGATCGGCGCCAGCGGATTGCGCAGTTCATGCGCCAGCATGGCCAGGAACTCGTCCTTGCGGCGGTCGGCGTCGCGCAGCGCGTGCTCGGCGCGCAGGCGCTCGGTCATGTCGAGCAGGACCACGACGGCCGCATCGACCCGGCCGTCGCTCCCGCGCACGGGCGCGGCCGAGCACACCACGATGCGCCGCGTGCGCCTGGCGTCGCAGGTCTCGATCTCGATCAGGTGGTTGGCGATCGGCTCGCCGCGCAGGGCCGCCGCCAGCGGCCACTCGCCGGCGGCCAGCGCCTGGCCATGGCGCGCCGAACCGTCGGCCCACCAGCCCTTCCATTCGGCAAAGTCGAGCGGCGCCGCGCCGCGCCCGCAGGGGCGGCCCCAGAGCGCGTCGTGGGCGGCATTGGCATCGATCACCTTGCCCCGGCTGTCGACCAGCACGATGCCGACCGGTGCCGCCTGCAGCAGGGCGCCCAGGCGCGCGCGCCCGGCCTCGGCCTGGCGCGCGGCTTCCAGGGCCTCGCGCCGGCTCAGCAGCAGGGCTTCTTCCGTCTGCTTGCGCGCGCTGACGTCGACGCTGACGTGCTGGATGCAGCACAGGCTGCCGTCGGCGGCATAGATGGGGGTATTCGTCACGCTCAAGAAACGCTCGACGAAGACCTCGCGGCCGTCGGGCATGACGCGGCGGATCGGGTAGCGCTGGGTGGTCAGGGATTGCGGCTCGCCGGTCTCGATCACGCGCGCCAGGGCGTTGCGCAGGGCCAGCACGCCATTGCTGCCGGGATCGGCGGGATCCTGCGGATCGGCCGGGAGCGTGGCAAACAGTGGCTGGCCGAGCAATTGCTCGCGGGTATGGCCGACCTCGCGCAGGAAGGCGTCGTTGACCTCGAGGATGACCGGATCGGCGCTCGCCGACAGCACGATGGTGCCGATCGGCGATCGGGCGAACATCGACTGGTAGAGAGTGGCATCGAGCATAAGACGGCTTCCTTTGACGAGCGAGCAATACAGCCTAGCCCAGCCTTGGGAAACCGCCGGTGCGGTAATTAACGGTCTGTCATATTTGATAACGAAACAGCAAACCTGCTCAGTTGCCGAAGTGGAAGAAAATGCCGACGGCCAGCTCGGCCCAGGCGTAGACGAAGGCCAGGCCGAGCAGGCCGGCTCCGAGCAGGCGTTGCCCGGCGCCCGGCACCTTGCGCAGGATCAGCTCGAGGGCGGAACCGGCAGCCAGCAGCAGTATCGCGGCAACCAGGAAGTCGCCGGCGCTCCAGTTCACCTCGTTCGTGAAGCGCATCGCCACCAGCGGCACCAGCAGGATCGCCGCCGTCCCCAGCACGACCCGCAGCCAGCCGGTGCGGCCGCCATGTACCTTGCTGCCATTGCCGCCAATCATCGTGCTCATCGTTGTTCTCCGCTTGCCGTAGGTGGATGGCCAGTGTGCCATCCGCGGCGCGCCTGTTCAAGCCTTGGCGCCGGCGGCGTGTGCGGGACGTAAAAAAAGCGGGCCAGGCCCGCTTTCTTGTGCTGCAAGAAGAGCCGATCAGGCCTTCTTGTTGCGGCGGCGCGTTGCCACGCCGGCACCCAGCATGGCGACGGCGAACAGGGCCAGCGAGCCTGGCTCCGGCACTTGCGCATTGTCTTCGGCCAGCTTGAACTGGCCGTTGCCGCCGATAAAGAAGTACTGGCCCGAGCGGTTGCGGTAGGAATTGCCGTTGCAGCCGTTGCCGCCGAAGCCGGCGAATTCGCAGACGATTTCGCTGACCTGGGTCTGGTCCGGGCGGCCGATGGTGTTGGCATTGGTAAATGCGAACGAGAGGACCGACTCTTCCGACAGGTCGTTGCCGTTGCTGCGGAAGAAGTAGCCGCTGTCGAGCATGCCCGGCTGGGCGCTGGCGAAGACGCTGACCTGGCCATTGTTGACCGGGCTGCCGTTGGCGTTGACCATGCCGCCGCCGCCGGCCAGCACGTTGAACTCGGCGATCATGTTGCCGAGATTGGCGCCATAGTGGCCATCGGTGCTGCCGTACTCGCCGTCGGTCGGGTTCTGGTACATGCGGATGCTGCCGCCGGTGAAACTGAAGGCGCCACCGAAGGTACCGGTGCCCTGGGCCGTGAAGGTCGCGGTGATGTTACCGCCGGCGTACTTCATCGGGAACAGCTTGCCGTTGCTGTCGGCCTGGGTGATGTTGAAGACCGCGGTTTCGCGGAACGAGAACGAACCGTCGCCAGTGTTGGTCAGTTGGATAAAGGCGTTGCCGTTGACGTCCAGGTATTCGTTGATGACCTGTCCGCCGGCGAAACCGCCGCCAGTCGGGTTGAAGACCCAGCCGTTCAGGACTGGACCAGCGTTTGCGGTACCAGCCGTCGACAGGGCCACAGCCGTCGCGCAGAGGAGTTTCTTGAAGAGTTTCATGTTCGGTTTTCCGTGATAGTGGTTGTTGGTAACAACCTGCCCTTCTAAAAAGCAATCCCCGTGCCACGTTCCAGGAACGATATAAATCAACGGTTTAGCCTGCCAAAAATATCCATGCGTAAATACGTGTAAGGATATCCGACACTTTGGGTGGCCGGAAAACTCGACTGTATAGTTCGCTGGAAACGTGCCCGGACGCCGGCCCCGTCACGCCCCGGCGTGGACAAAATGTCCAGGTAACGAAGCATGCACTTTCCGGGCCAGGTCCTATAATGGCCGCATGCACAGGATCACGAGACACTGGACCGCGTACGCCTGGATCGCCGCCCTGGCCATCCTGTTCAACGCGCTCGCCCCGGTCGTTTCGCATTCGCTGAGCCCGGCTTCCGCCGCGCTACGCCAGGTCGAGGTCTGCACCGCGATGGGCATCGAAATGATGCCGATGGCCTCCTCGTCCGATCCTGCCGCACCGTCTTCCGACGCCCTGCTCAAGGGGCTGATGCATTGCGCCTACTGCGCGCCGCATGCCGGCTCCTTCGCCCTGCCGCCGGCGCCGACCGTCATGGTGGCCGCGCTCGGCGGGCACGACGCCTATCCCCCGCTCTTCCTTCGTGCGCCGCGGCCGCTGTTCCAGTGGTCCTCCGGCCAGCCCCGCGCGCCGCCCGCGCTGGCCTGAGTCCCCTTCCCTCGGCAGTCCCGACCGCCTTCGTTCCTGCGACGAAGGCGGGGCCTGGCGTTCCCGCGCACCGCGACCGGCGGCGCGCGGCGGCGTCCGTGGCTGCCGCCATCGACCACGCACGACACGAACAGAGAAGCGTCCATGACACCGCAGTTCCCCCCACGACCGGCGCCAATGCGCCGGACTCCGATTTTCCTTGCCTGCCTGCTGGCCACCGGCCTTGCGGCGCCGGCCCTGGCCGACGACGCCATCCCCACCGTGCTGGTCAGCGGCGCGGCACAGAACGGCAAGCTCAGGGACGAGACCGCGACCGGCTCCAACCTGGGTTTGTCGCGCCTGGAAACGCCGGCCAGCGTCGACGTCATCACCCGCAAGCAGCTCGAGGAGCGCGGCGACCCCGGCCTGGTCGAGGCGGTCACGCGCGCACCCGGCCTGAGCGGCATGGGCCACCCGGGCAACGGCGGCTCCTCGCTGGCCGCGCGCGGCTTTACCGACACGGTCTCGGTGCTGCGCCTGTACGACGGCATGCGCCAGTACGGCGGCGTCGGCCTCACCTTCCCCTTCAGCACCTGGGCCGTCGAGCGCATCGAGGTGCTGCGCGGACCGGCCGCCGTGATCTA
>Ga0308166_1001549_pt1 | contig 24096 bp, 19 predicted proteins | sample PhyCR2_2_FD_202137 | JGI IMG/M metagenome (GOLD analysis project Ga0308166, IMG submission 202137) | Phyllosphere microbial communities from UC Gill Tract Community Farm, Albany, California, United States - DLSLCC.R2 | ecosystem: Host-associated > Plants > Phyllosphere > Unclassified | place... | reverse complement strand
AACTCATCGAGGCGCGGACGTAATGCCTATTCAGACGCCGGATAGATTCATGCAAGCCAACAATATCGTCAAGATCGGTGTTGCAAAAACGGGAGTGACCATAGACTCCTAACCATCAAGCTGCGAATCGACTGAGGATTCCGCCCCAACGTTGCGCACCACAAATAAACGCGACTCGAGTCCCCCTATCTTGAAGGTGCCGGTATTGACCCACCCTGGCGGAGAATGGCCGAAGTCCTGGTTAAAGTCGCCGCCGCTGACCAGCCAGACCCGGCGGTGACCGTGCGATAAGGCGCTGAGTTTATCAACGTAGGTCTGTGCCGCCCGATCGTGGAAAAAGGTGCCGAAGCCATAGGCATTGGGCTTGCTCGAAATGCCGTTGGGCTTGGCTGGGGTATACAGCAAGGCGCGATAGCCCTTCTTGTTGTAATATACATAGCTCAGGTAGTTGAACATGTTGCTGACCACCACCGCATCATTGGGCTGATAGTTGCTGTTGATGTAGTGCACCATCACCTTGAACGCATCTTTCTCGACTGGATAGTCATTGCGCACGCCTAAACCGAACAGCAGGCTGAAGAACAACAACAAAGAGATCCCACGCCCCCGGCTTTTCGTTCCGGCGATCAGCACGCCCAATACCAGCGGAATGCCGAGCGCGGCGGAAAAGATATAGCGATCGACAAACAGCGGCGAGCGCCAGGATATCGCAAAGACCAGCGTCACTGGGATCAGAATGCCGCCGAGTAGCAGCAATGAGAATTTTCTCGGCATTTCGCGCCGTTTCAGTAGCAGTGAACATAAGGCGATAAACATCGCGGGCATCAGCCAGAGAATGATCATGGGGTAGTTACTGCCATCATGAGCGGTGAGAAAACGCCAATACATCGCCGGAAGATCGCCCCAGGAAACCGGAGGGATCCAACCGACATCACCGCCGACTCGCAGTTCGGCGATATGTGCCAGCAGATTGAACAGCACCAGCAGCCAGGGAATGTAGGCCACCCCGATCGCTGCATTGGCCAACCACCACGCAGGCTGCTTAATGTAACACTCACCTTCGCGGCGGCACGACAGCGCCAACACAACCAGCCAATGCGCGATCAGCGTAAAAATCGTGAAGTAATGGGTATAAAAACTCAGCGTCATCAACAGCGCATACAGCGCCAGATAACGACGGTTATCGGGTGTTTTCAGCCACTTCGCCAGCGCCATAGCGGCGGTGATTGCCAGCAACCCCATCAGCGCATACATACGCGCCTCCTGGCTGTAGCGCACTGCCATCGGCATGATCGCCATAAGCCAGCCGGCTATCAGCGCCGCCCGCTCATTGGTCAGCCAACGCGTAAAGCGCATCGCCAGCACCACTGTCATCACGCCGAACACCAGGCTCAGCGAGCGCGCCGCCATAATGCCATCACCAAACAGCACCATCCAGCCATGCAACAGCAGGTAATAAAGCGGTGGGTGAACATCGAAGGAAGCGTGGTACAGCAAAGCGCCCACATCATAGCGGCTGGTCAGCACGCTGGAGGCTTCATCGCACCAAAAATACCGATCCGTTAAGGAAATAAACCGCACGATCGCTGAAAACACCACGATCACCAACGCGTAATGTTTGTAACCGATGAATTTTAACTCATTGTTGTTCAAAGAAACATTCGATACCTGTTGCAGTGACATAACCGCATTCCGCCTAAGAGAACCACACAGTGTGGAGACACTGCATCATCATTGCCGATAGCGGGTAAATGGCGTGTAAATGAGGTCAGTTTTGATGACTGTGTCGCGTTAACGGCGGCAAGTTAGCAAAAGGGGGGGGTTGCCGGTTATTTAGGGGGCTGTTTGGATATCGAAAATTATTGTACTATAAGGGGGCAGCTTGGAGAACGGAAAAAATTGTACGGTAAGCGAATTTTTTAACCAGTTGAAGGGCGTAAGTGATTGATTTGACGTGTATTAGTCGCGACTTGATCTGAGGCTGGACCTTGAAAGGTTGAGAGTTACCGGTTTTGATATGGGTGTCGAATCCTTAAACAAAACACGAGGTAACTCTCATGCTTCATACTAACAATCCCATCATCAAACACAAAGCCGGCCTGCTCAATCTGGCCGAAGAACTCGGTAATGTATCAAAAGCCTGTAAAATCATGGGGGTGTCACGCGACACGTTTTACCGCTACCAGGAGCTGGCTGAAGAAGGCGGCATTGACGCGCTGGTTAATCAAAACCGTCGCGTGCCCAACCTGAAGAATCGGGCTGATGAAGCCACTGAGCGGGCGGTTGTTGAGTACGCCGTTGAGTTCCCGGCCCACGGTCAGCACCGGACCAGTAATGAGCTGCGTAAAAAAGGCGTGTTTATCTCCGGCAGCGGCGTGCGCTCCATCTGGCAACGACATGACCTAGAGAACTTCCGTAAGCGGCTGAAGGCGCTAGAGGAAAAGGTCGCCAGAGAAGGCATTGTGCTTACCGAGGCTCAAATTGTTGCGCTGGAGAAGAAGGCGCACGATGACGAAGCCTGCGGTGAAATCGAAACGGCTCACCCAGGGTATCTGGGGTCGCAGGACACCTTCTACGTTGGCAATCTGAAAGGCGTGGGGCGCATCTACCAGCAGACGTTCGTGGATACGTACTCGAAAATGGCTCACTGCAAGCTGTATACGAGTAAAACGCCGATCACTGCAGCCGACCTGCTTAATGATCGGGTACTGCCGTTCTATGAGGCTCAGGGGCTGCCGATGCTGAGAATACTGACCGACAGGGGGACAGAGTACTGCGGTAAGGTGGAGCAGCATGATTACCAGCTGTATCTGGCCATCAACGATATCGACCATACGAAAACGAAGGCGATGTCTCCGCAGACAAACGGCATCTGCGAACGCTTTCATAAAACCATTTTGCAGGAATTTTATCAGGTTACGTTCCGCAAGAAGCTATATGCAGACCTGGAAAGCCTGCAAATGGATCTGGACAACTGGTTGATGCATTACAATAATGAGCGAACTCATCAGGGTAAAATGTGCTGCGGTCGTACGCCAATGGCCACGTTACTTGATGGAAAACGAGTCTGGGCAGAAAAGAATCTGAACCAGATTTAATCTGACAGACACCTGTATAAATAATCGGTAACTGTCAGATCAGGTCTGAGCTACTACATTTGACGTCAGTGGCTATCGATTTTAAGTTGTTGTTTTTTCGGCATCGCATTTAGATTATCCGATTAGACAAAATCGGCACTGTTGCAAAGTTTGAGTGAAGAGTTTTTCGCTACCACATTTTGGTACTGGAGTTCAAAATGTACGCAACAAATTGTGTCTGCTGCGCGACGTTTTTGGTAAAAATCAAACTTTGCAACAGTGCCATTGACTCAACATTTAGGGAAAAAATGCGTTTATAAGTGGGTGACAATGTGTAACATGCGAAACCAATTTATAATTATTAGCATTATTATGGTTTTTGAATAAATCGAACTTTCCTCGTGAAACGGGATCAGAACACCCTCAACGTTCAAAGATGGCAAACAGGTGGAAGATGAAGTATCAGATCGGAGAGTTGCTTGATGGCTTCATACACCAGATTTGACAATAACTCATACAGCACTGATATTTAACAAACTTATACCGAATAACTGTTTGAGCTGAAAATTAACTTCCGGAAGATCCGGTGAAAATAAATGACGAGTGGTTTTATAAGGAAAAATTTTTCCCTGGTTGACTATGTGATCTCTGATTTTTAACGGGCAGAAGGGTTCACCACTATTCCAGTCGTGTACTCTCACGCGTACATCAGTATAATCAAGCAATATACAAGGAATGTACGTTAGCCCAAGATTATTGGCCACACAATATCGATGGTTGCCATCCATAATTATCCCCGTATTTTTTTCAATGGGAACGGGTGTTATCCATTTTTTGTAATACGCTATCTCCTCTGTTAATGCTTCAACATGTTCCATGTTGACCTCTTCAGAGGGACGGATCAAGGCAACTGGGTGTAATATTACCTCATACTTCATGTTCACCTCATCTGAAACTATCAAGGGCATTAAGTAAGATATCTATCTCATCTTGGTGCATGGATGGCTAAACGTGTATCCTCGTTCTCAGTCTATTCTCAATTGTGCTACCCATACCGCATAAACACAACGCCAAAAAACGACACCACATCCCCAAAGCCAAATATCGCGTGACCAACTGGACTGAATACGAGGTACCACTACAGGGTCAGGGATGTGGTGATCTGATCCTGATTGCGGCCAAAAGTTCGATTAATTCAACAAAGCCCCTGAAAAGCACAACTATGACAGCTAGTGCTTTTCAGAGGGCTGATAAATTAAGAAATTAAATAATTGTGGTAACAACTTGAGCTGCTGCGGCGCCAATAGCTGCACCAACTGGACCGGCCACCATACCCAGAGCAGCACCCGTTGGAGTGCTCAAAGTTTTGATATTTGTATTGCTACCAAATTTCTTAGTTAATGAATCGGCAGGTAGCGATTTCAAATAGTCCCCCCCCCCCCAGAAACCTTCCCTCCATGAATATGCCAATGGACACTACCACCAGATACAGCCTCTAACTCTGACTTATTGAGCTCTTTCATATTTAGCCTCGAAGTTATTATGGTTTTTAATTTAATTTCATTCCGAAGCCGTATTCATTGCTTAGCGTTCGGAGTTCATATCGATAACATGGAGGATATATTTAATCTACAAAAAATATTGCTTTGAACTGTTAAAAAACATTACATAACAGTATGCGAAAATATACCCATAGCATTTATGAAGCTATTTATGGCGCTGTTGCAAAGATCAGCGACCTGATAGGATTTGGCGATAAATCTATCAATGGTACTGCTTATGAACGTAGCGCCCCTGCGGGGCGAGCACGGCAGCGCTGCTGCCTCAACCGTCTTTAAGAGGCACTGTTGCAAAGTTTGAGTGAAGAGTTTTTCGCTACCACATTTTGGTACTGGAGTTCAAAATGTACGTAACAAATTGTGTCTGCTGCGTGACGTTTTTGGTAAAAATCAAACTTTACAAGAGTGCCGTTTTATCAGAAGCGCCATGTTAGGCCTGCATTGACGCTGTTGTCCTGGTGGTTGGACGAGAGCTGGCCGCCATAGCCGAGAGACAAGACAGCGTTTTTGTTAACCCAAACGTCAACGCCCGCCTTCAGCACCGCGCCATCGCGGGAAACGGGCACGCTATGCACGTCGAACGCTGCATCGCTGCGTTTAAACATCAGCTGCGTTTTACGTTCCATCTTGCCGTACTGATGCTGCCAACCCAGCTCGCCGCGCAGCGCGATCGCCACGCTGTCGGCCTGCCACTGCGTATCGGCGCGCAGACCCAGTGTTGAAGCGGTGGCGGATTGGCTTTGCTTGTCCCCGCGCAGTGCCGCCGACCCGCCATGCTCGTTGATCCCCTCGTTGCTGTAGTGGGTGTACGCCAGGTTTGCGAACGGCTCCAGATTAACCGTGTCGTTCGTCCAATCGTAACCGCTTTCGATAAACAGCTGGCCGGTGTGCGCGTTATAGCTGGCTTTTTCGCGATCCGCCTGAGCGCCGTAGTTCACCGAGCGCGAGGTGTCGATGCGATGCCAGGTATAGGTGCCGCCCGCTAGCAGCGCCAACGCGCCGAAGCGTTTGTCGCCGTACAGCCCCAAATGGTAGTTTTCGCTGTGCGCGTCTGACCGATAACCGCCATTCAGCAAGGTGCGAGTATACCCGGTCATCACCCCCAGGCGGCCGTCATCAAACAGTTCGCTATCCAGCCCCAACAGCACACCGTAGGTGGACGTCTGGTAACCTGTGGCATTGTCGTTGCCGGAAGCATGCCCCCAGCTGCCCAGCAGTTTTGCCCAGGTGCCGTTCTCATCCGCTTTGATATTGGAAGCGATGCGGCGGCCTTCCGCCTGGCGCAGACGCTCAATGGCAGTATCGCGTAGATAACGGCTTTCATTGATCTGGGCGGAAGCAATATCCGCGTGGATCTGGCCGGACAGTTGACGGGTCGCCTGTTGTAATTCTCTGGCAGAGGTGAAGCCGAGGAAGCTTTCATAGACCGGATGACTGGGTACGAGACTCCTCTTTTCGGTAACGGCTAGCGCATCGCCCTCAACGCTTTGCGGTGCGTTTAGTGCTTGAACGGTAGACTCAGCTCCCCTGAGCTGCGCCTCTCCGGTAACGGCTTGCTTATAATTGTCGTTGCTTTTTAGCGTGTTCATCGATTCAGCGATTGGGGATGCCACGCTGCGTTTCGTTGTTACCGGCTCCATCGCGTTGAGCGTTTCCACCGCGCGGGCAACCGCTTTCTCGTTCTCGGTGCTGGCCAGGCTGTCAAAACGGGCGGTGGTGCGTGTGATCCCAAGGTCTACGTGATTTCCCTGATAATCTAGCGCAACCTTGACAAACGGATATGCCGGATTCGCGGTTTCGAACCGGCCGTTGACGTCTTCCATCGTCGTCAGGATGGTGTATTTGTTGCCCAGCAAACTTTGCGCTTCATTCTGCGACAGCAGGTTTTTGCTGTGCTTCAGGCTGACGTTCACGCTGCCGCCGTGGAGAAACGCGCGTCGTGCTTCTATCTTATCGCTGCGGCCATTGTCCGACACTTCCACGTTATACTGCGAGCCTCGGTCAAAAACGGCGTCGTGTAACACATGCAGCGTACCGATGCCGTTACCCGGTGAGATGCTACCACCCCGAGCGGCCCTAAAGGCGCCTACGGTGCCGTCACCCGTCAGCGTGCCGCTATTCTTAATATAGACGTTTGAAGTCACCGAACCGTTAACCGCCAACGCGCCCTGTTTCACCCAGGTGTCGCCACTGTAGGTACTGTTTCCCAACAGCGCCAGCGTACCGGCGCCCGTTTTGGTCAACCCGCCGTGACCGCTGGTGTCATTACTCCATGCATCGTAATCGCATTCGCTCGACATGCAGCGCCGCTCAACCGGGGTACCTGGTTCAACTATATTCCCCAGGCCAGGAATATTCACCACGAACTGTCTTTCACTGTAGGAGCCCGGCACATAAAATTCCGGCGGAATATCCTCTTTAGAGATAAACATTTTGGGGCCATTTATGGCGGCCCTTAGGTTGATTTTTCCCCAGCCAAAACGGGCATCTATACCCGGAGAGCCAAGGTCGGTAGCGGTGGTTTTTATCACCGCAGAGATTTGATCGGCACTCATATAAGGGAAACGCTGCATCAGCACGGCGACCGCTCCGGTGACTAGGGGGGCAGCCATAGAAGTGCCACTCATATCCTCGTAGCTAGGCACCACTCTCAGTTCTCCCTGATTCAGCGCCGTTTCCGTGACAGGGCCACCGTAGCGGGAAGCAAAACGCCCCACTGTACTGTAGATATCAGTGCCAGGTGCTGAAACGCAATAGCTGGCGGTATGCCCGCAGCTTGAAGAGCTTGCAGCTAGGTCATCATTAGGAGTCAGGTTGGTGACTGTTAGATAGCGATCCATAACATCAGGAAAAAGATAAGGAATACTTTCATCCCTAGTGGGAATATTGTAATTATTCGAGTTACCGGCGGCGAAAACGATCAGCTTGCCGTGACGTGCAGCGCGCAGCATACCAGCATAGGTAGCAATATCCAGTTCTTGATCAGCGATAATAGTGGGAATGGGGTATTGGCTAAAGGCATCGATGCGAGCTCTGAGCGGTGCTAGATCGCCAATTGGGGAGGATGGTGCTATTTGTTGAAACTTCCAGGTGCCATTGGGCAGCGTTAAATTTTTACCGGCAGCATCTTTCTCTATGGGAATATTATCGCCCCAGCTGTTGTTAATCACCCGTACGTTGCTCTGGGCCATGTATTCCAGCTGGTTGTCTTTTTTGGGAATGTTGCCGGTTGTGAGTGTTGCGGCGAAAGCTACGCCGTGCATGCCGCTACCATCCCGATCGGCCGCAGCAATGCCGGACACGTGCACACCGTGTGCCATAAAGGTAATAGTTCCATTTTTCTCATTTGTATCAAAACTATAAGGAAGATAGTTGGAAACTACGGTGAGTCTGTCAATAAATTCGGGGTGGGGGAAAAGCTTTCCATCAAACACGCCTATATTCACCCCCTGCCCGTTATACCCCCGAGCATAAGCATATTGTGCGTTAATTGCCCTCAGCCCCCACTGGCGGCCAAACTCGGGAGTCAGCCAACTGCTGGGTACACTAAAGCGCCCGGGCTCCTGGTAAACGTTCCCAGCAGCTAGCACACTGTCAGAAAAAAACAGGCAACTCAGCGAAGCACAAAACACCAAACGAAATTGAATGCTCATGTATCATCCTTAAAAAAGTGTAAAATTATCCAGTAGCATTGTCGTCAAGCTGTTCGCTAACATTGCGCCACTACAACACTCATTCGCTCTTCAGGCTTCGGAAGAACCGCTCCATAGGGGCATTATCCCAGCAGTTACCCCGTCGACTCATACTCTGCTTTATACGATAACGCCACAATTCCATCCGATATTTACGGCTGGCATTGTGACTGTCCTGACACTGTTGAACTGAAGGCATCGGTTTTCAATTTAATAAGCTCGGCTCTCGCCTGCGCGCCCGTAGTTTTGCGGCACAGAAGACGGAAGCGGCTATTGGGGTAGCGGTATTAAATCGGCTCCTGTCGGTGGCACGGCCTCACTCTGTCCGCAAGCCGTAAAAACCGCTTAAATTACAATTTGTAAGGAATATTCCAACCTTTAGCCATCCATGCACCAACACCGTGATGGACACCTTGTTGATGGCGGTATGGCGACGCAAACCAACGACGATAGATTTATCGTCAAATCCCATCAGGTCGCTGCTCTTTGCAATAGCACCCGCCAGCCTTAGCTCACAACCCGCACCACATCCGCCACAGCCTGCACCAGCTCGTGGTCGTGGCTTATCATTAACGCCCCCCCGCCCGCGTTTACAAACCCGCTTATTGCGTACATCAGCGTTGCCGTGGTGGCCGGGTCGAGCATCGACGTCATCTCATCAAGCACGATATAGTCCGGCCTGGCGGCCAGCGTCCTGGCGACCGCCGCGCGCTGGAGCTGGCCGTCAGAGACCTGCGCCGGGTAGCGATCCAGCAGATCGTTCGTCAGTACCACTGCGGCAAGGATCTCCGCCAGATCGCTCTGCGGATCAGCGGTTTGTAGGATGGTTTTTCGCAGTGTCAGACGTGGATCGCAGGAGCGGCGCGGAGACTGAAAGACCATGCCGATGCGCCCCCGCACTCGTATTCCGGCACGGGTGCGCACGTTGCCGACCGGAACGCCGTCGCACAGCACCTCTCCAGACGCTGGGTGGACCAGTCCAGCCATTACCCGGCCTAGGGTGGTTTTTCCTCGCCCGGAGGGGCCGGTGAGACCTACCAGCATGCCGGGAGTTACGGTCAGACTGACCTCATCCAACACCCGAATATGACTTCCGTCGGGGCGGCGGAACTCAACAATAATGTTCTGTGCACTCAATCCCTTCATAGCGTCTCCCATCCGGCGACAATACGCTCGTCATAGCTGTAGTTTTCCGGCAGATCGCTCAGCTCGGGCGGTGCACCCGGCATGCGGTGCAGGCCGTTGCGCGGCAGGGCGGCCAGCAGGTCACGGGTGTAGCGGGACTGCGCCCCACCGCCCAGCAGATCGCGCGCGGCTCCCTGTTCCACCACCCGCGAGGCGTAGACCACAGTGAGTCTGTCGGCGATGCCAGTACTGATAAGGGCGCCAATATCGTGGGTGATCAGCATAATGGCAGCACCGCAGTCCGCGATACTTCGCAGCAGTCGCAGCAGACCGACGGTGCACTCCGGATCCAGCGAGGCGGTCGGCTCGTCGGCGATAATCACCTGCGGATTGCCCGCCAGAGCAAAGGCAACAGCGGCTCGCTGTGCCATGCCGCCGGAAATCTCATGGGGGTAAAGCGACAGCGCGTCGGGGTCGAGATCGACAATCTCCATCAGTTCGTCGGGCGTACGCTGGCCACCGAGAACGTGGACCGTTTCCGCCAGTTGGTCGCCAACAGTGCGCACTGGCGTCAGAAAGGTGGTAGTCGACTGGGGGATCAGGGCAATGTGCCGCCCCAGCAACCTCTTCTCCTGACCAAACAGGCTTTCACCCTCATAAAGAACGCTGCCGCTCACCTGCGCCGTTCGCGGCAGCAGGCCGGTCATCGCCTGGGCGATGGTCGATTTGCCGCAGCCCGACTCGCCTATAACGGCATGCACTTCTCCGCGCTGAAGCCTAAGTGAAACATCGCTTGCCGCATGAACCCGCCTGCCGTTGGCCAGCGGGATGCGGATTGTCAGTCCGTCAATAGTCACAATCATCGCAGCGTCTCCCGTCTGCCGACTACTCGGTCTTTCAGATATCCCCCCACCAGAGAGACCGAAAGCGTGGCGCCAATCAGAAACAGGCCCGGAAAGGCCAGGATCCACCACTGGCCGAGCAGCAGAGCTCCCTGCGCATCAGAGAGCAGCGTCCCCAGCGATGCTTGGTGCGGTGGTAAACCCAGCCCGAGAAAAGAGAGCGTCGATTCATGCCAGATGGTGTGCGGTATCAACAGCACCAGGCCGACCAACGTCTGTCCCAGCGCTGCCGGAGCAAGGTGACGGCGAATAATCTGCCAGCGGTTCATGCCGGCCAGCCACGCCGCTTCAATAAACTCCGCGTGCCGTAGGCCGATTATCTGTGCCCGGACGATACGGGCGATAGGGATCCAGTGGGTGAGCACTAGTGAGGCAATAATAGCCGTCACCGATCCGCGAAACAGCGATACAATCACCACCCCCAGCAACAGATGCGGCAGGGCATTCATGGCATCGACAACGCGCATAATCACGCGATCGACCCAACCACCGGTCATCCCCGCCAGAATGCCCAGCAGGGCACCGATAAAGCAGGAGCAAATCGCGGTGATGAGAGCGATCAGTAGTGAAATACGCAGCCCCGCCGCCACCTGAATAAACAGATCGTGTCCCGCCGAGTCAGTTCCCATCGTGCCGCCCTCGCCGGGAGCAAGGCCGGCGAGGGCATAGTCACTCATCAGCGGATCGGTACCCCACGGCACCACAACGGCATACAGCGCAATTAACAACAGTGCCGCCCCTGCGGCGAAAACGGAAATAGGCACCGCCCGCAACCGGTTAAGCATCAGCATCCACCCGTGGATCGAGGATAACAAAGACGATATCGGCCAGCAGGTTCCCCAGTAAGATCAGCACGGTAATTGCCACAGTAAGAAAGGTTAGCAGCGGAAAGTCGAGGGACTGGGCGCTGCTGACCAGCGCGCTGCCGAGCCCCGGCCAGGCAAAAATCGCCTCGACCAGCACCGAGCCCACTACTAGCTCTGAAAGCCTTGCCCCGACAAGCGCGACAAAGGGCGGCAGCGCAACGGGCAGGATGTGCCTCAGCACAATCATACGTGGGGGAATGCCCCGCACCCTTGCGCCGCGCACGGCATCAGAGGTCAACGCCTCAAATATCGACTCACGAAAACTCATGATAAGCCAAGGGGTCTGGGTGATGCCGAGCACGATGCCCGGCACCAGCAGATGATCGAAGGTTGAGCGCAGCGTTACCGGCTCGCCGGGATAGGTTAACCCTCCCGTCGGCACCCAGTTCAGCGTCAGGGCGAAAATGCTCAGCGCCGCGAGGGCCAGCACAAACGGCGGCGTGGCCTGCAGCGTTGTCGCCAGGGCTGAGAGCAGCCGATCGATAGCTCCCGCAGGATGCCGACCCGCCCACACTCCCGCCAGAAAGGCGATCAGCACACTAATGACCAGTCCGACCGCGCTCAGCAGCAGCGTCCAGGGTAAACGATCGGCGATAACCTGTACCACGCTCTGGTGATAGACCCTGGAAGTGCCAAGCTCGCCGTGAAAGAGATCGCTCATCCACTGCCACCAGGCGCTGTACCACGGTAGATTAAGGTTCAGCGTCGCTGACAGCTGGCCCAGCTGATTGGCAGTCAGCTCACCGGCCAGTCCACCCAGATAGGCATCAATCGGGTCATAAGGGCTGACAGCTGCCAGTGCAAAGACGCCGAGCGTAACGAATAGCAGCAGGGGCAGCAGAAACAGGATGCGCCGGACCATCATGCGCATGACGTCCGCGTGACGCCGCCGCCAGCGCCCGTATAGTGTTGCCATCAATACCTCTTCCAGTCCTCAATAGCATACCAGGGGCCGAAGTTGACACCATGTGTATGGGGCTCAAGGAGCCCTGCGTCGCCTTTAAAGCCTTGCTCGCGTTTAACATAGACGTGGTTGAGATAGACCAGCTGCAGCATGGCGGGTTTTTCGTGATACGCCTTCTGCACGACCCGGTACAGCTCATTCTGCTTTTTCATATCAGGCTGGGAGCGCGCCTCATCAAGCAGTCGGTCGATAGCGGGGTTGCGGTAATCGGAACCGTTATCCCACTTCGCACCGATGCCCGGCTCGGCATATTTTGAGTGCAGAATATGATAGATCTGACCGTCGACGGAATAGGGAATACCGCCGCCGCCCAGCATGACAGGGGTGCGAGCATAAACAACCTGGGTGACCGATTTAGAGTCGCGGGAGACAGGAATAAGTTCGATACCAATCTTTTTCAAATCGCTGGCCACCGCCAGGGTCAGATCCCGCCGGGCGCGGTCCCTGTTAGGAAAATAGATCACCTCGAACGAGGCCCGCTGTCCGTTGCGCGTCCGGATACCGTCGGCGCCAACCTTCCAGCCGGCGTCGTCCAGGATCTGCCTCGCTTTATCGGGGTTATAGATGAACTCCTCTTTCGGATCGTAAGCATCGCCGTAAAAGGGCGCGAGGAACGTAGAGTTGGCAACGCCATGCCCTTTCAGCACGTACTTCACCATTGCCTCTCGATTCACCCCGTAGTTGACCGCTAGCCGCACAGCATCGTCGCCGGCCACCGGATCGCCGGTGGGCAGAGTAATGGCCCGCCAGTCGGCGGCTTTCGCCGAAACAACGCTGTACTGCGGTGCTTTAAAGGTCTCTGCCAGTTCGGCGGGCAGCATGGTGCCATCGCCTTCCCCTGCACGCAGCTGTTGAGCGCGGGCATTCTCGTCTGCAGTGAAACGAATGATGATCTTTTTAACCTGCGGCGCAGTTCCCCAGTAGTCACTGCGCGCCGTCAGGATCGCCTGGTCAGGACGCAGCTCAGTCAGCACGTAAGGGCCGGTCCCGATGAGTTTGCTGTTCAGCGAGGAGTTCTCGGCTTTCTCAAGATGGTCAAAATTAAAGGCTTCCGACGGAGCGATGCTGTTAAGCAGGCGGTGGTCGAACCCCGGAAGCGGTTCTTTAAGGGTAAATTTAATCGCGTCTTTCTCCGCTTCGACTTTCTTAATGTCGTCCCAGGCGGAGATTTCCGAGGAGGCAGAGCGCGGATCGCGCAGCGCATTGAAGGTCGCGACAACGTCCTCCGGGCCAAAGGTGGTGCCGTCAGAGAAGGTCACGTCATGGCGCAGCGGGATCGTCCAGACACGGTTGTTTTCGCTGGACACCGCCGGACCGGAGGCAAGCTTAGGCACCAGTGCTGGCTGCCTGTCGAAGACACCGGTTTCAATGCGATAAAGCCCCTGATAGAGGTGTGAGTCGCCATTGCGACCATGACCCAAGATAGGGTTGTACTTGCCCAGCGTATCGCCATCAAGAATAACGACGGTGTCCGTTTGCTGGGCGGACACTGCCGCTGGGGGGATAAACAGCGCCGCAGCGGAAAGTATCGTCACCAGGGCGCGGGCATAGCGATCTTGTACTTGCATAAAGGCATCCCTTGAATGAAAGTCCATGATAAAATGGAAAAAAGTTAAAAAACTTCTCAATGCTACCGATAATTTATGTTATGTTATATCATAACTATAATTATTCTCATTACAACAAGGTTTTCGATGTTGTCGAGCATCAAATATCAGGGGTTATAAAAGAGGCCGATTCAGTAGCACAAGCGCAGCCACGGGCCGCCCCTCTATTGGGCTATTTCGCTCTATGCGATAGCGAAAATATATAACTACGTAACGGAATGAAAAATAGAAAACCCATTGACAAAAAAAATACTTTTGTTGACAAAATACTTACACTCAATATTTTATTAAATACAGCACACAGATGCTCATCTGAGAGCCTAAAAACAGGCGCGCAAGTCAGAAGTCAGGATTTATCAGATAAAAATCAGTATTATAGCCACTTTATAACACTTTCATTTACTTAAGCAATGGGCATTATATCGTATCAATAATATGGGTAATCCACCAGATTACCATCCTGTATTTATTGAAGGTCAGGAAAGGTATTGAATATGACTAAGCATCACAAGTGTCCACCTACAATTACTATACTAACACGCCACGAATTATCAGATATCGAATTACCACCTGAAGAGGTGATCAGGCTGGTTGAAGATGCCTATCTCTCCTTTGCCAACGGCCTCTCCCGCTGCCCGACGAAACTGATGATGCCCTTGCCGGACGAGTCGCGTGACTCGGTCTCCTATTCGATGATCGGCTACGACGGCGCCCTGGAGCAGTTGGCGTTTAAAACCTCTTATCGCCAGGGCAACGACAGTGCGGAGAAGTACTACACCACCATCAGCCTCTATGACGATACAACCGGTTTGCCCTTCGCCTTTATGGATTGCCAGAAGGTGGGGGCAAGCAGAACCCCCGCCACGTCGGCGATCATCGCAAAAAACTGCGCCCAAAAAGACGCCCGCTCGGTATTTATGCTGGGCACCGGGGTGCAGGGTATGAACACCCTACCCTATATTCTTACCGCCCTACCCTGTATAGAGGAAGTCAGGCTCTTTGGTACCCACCCGGATGGGATCCGGGAGACTCTGAACACCTTCGAACGCTATTTCCCGTCGCGCAGCATTGAGCTGGTAAGCGTTGAGGACGTTCCCCGCATGGTTGAAGCATCGGATATCGTTATCGCCGCTTCCGGCCGCGCCGCGCATCCGAAGATTCAGACCGCGTGGATGAAGTCCGGCGGGTTGCTGATCTCCGTTGCCAGCAAAGGCGTGGAGAGCGGATCACTAAGCCAGGCTGATTACGCCATCGCCACCAGTCAAGGCCAGATGGGGGTTACCGGCAAACGGCTGGCGGGCCCGGACGGCGAGGTCAATATCAACGCCGAGCTGCCGGATATCGTCGCCGGCCGCAGACCGGGGCGTAGCTCGGAGCAGGACCGGGTCTTTGCTTTCTCCAGCGGCATGATCATCACCGATATCCCGGTCGCTCACGCGCTGGCTACTCGCGCCATTGCCGCCGGGCGCGGAACGAGGGTGGAGCTATGGAAATAGAGGCCCCCGCGCTGAAAGCGCTTGAAGAGCCCTGGGCCATCGAGGTACGCCGGCATGACACGCCGCTGACACAGATTGCCAACCAGGTTTCGGGACCGTTTCACCTGATCCATCCGGCGACCTTCGGCAAAAACCTGCAGGCTTTTCAGGCGGTGCTGAAATCGCAGAGCGTCAACGGACAGGTCTATTTCGGCAAGAAAGCTAACAAGTCCAGCGCGTGGCTGCGGGAGGTCGCCCGGCTTGACGGAGCGGTGGATGTCGCCAGCGTGCCGGAGTTCGCGCACGCGCTGACGAACGGCATACGTGGCGAGAGTATCGGCGTAACCGGCGCAGCGAAAAGCAACGAACTCCTGTGGCTGGCGGTGCGCCACGGTGCCACCGTGGCGATTGATGCCTTGGACGAGCTGGATCGCGCCATCAACATCGCCAGCACGACGCGGACGCTGCGCGTTCTTCTGCGCGTGCTCCCCGATGAGGGCTCCATCAGCCGCTTTGGTTTTAACGCACGTGATCTCGACATCGCCATGGCCCGCTGCCTGGAGGCGCGGGCGCATATCGTGGTTGACGGTTTCTCCTTTCATCTGGATGGCTACGCGGTCGCGCCTCGCGCAGAGCAGGCGTTCCGCACTGTTGCCCTGATAGAGGAGGCTCGCAGGAAGGGGCTGCCCTGCGCTACCCTCTCAATCGGTGGTGGCTTTGCCTGCGCCTATGTTGAAGAGGCGGACTGGAAAGCGTTCAGGGCAGCGCTGGAGCCCGGGATGTTCCACGGCGGCAGACAGTTCAGCCACTTTTATCCCTATTACCAGGCCCCGACCGGCGCCGACATGCTGGCGGCAATCCTCAACAGCCGCGGCCCCGACGGCGGTGAGACGCTAGCGGAGTCCCTGAACCGCAGCGGGATCGCGCTTCAGCTGGAGCCGGGCCGGGCGCTGCTGAATGGAGCCGGAATGAGCGTCTTCCCGGTGCAGGGCTTTAAGCGCAACGGAGACTACGGCATGGTCACCGTCGCCGGGCTAAGCATGAGCCTATCTGAGCAGTGGAAAAACAGCGAATTTCTTCCCGATCCGCTGCTGATCCAGCAGGGTGAGGCGCGTCCGCAGCGTCCTGTCGTCGCAGCTGTAGCCGGCTCCAGCTGCATGGAGTACGACGTTCTCAGCTGGCGCAAAATTCGTTTTCCGGCCGAGCCGCGTTACGGCGACCTCATCATCTACCCCAACACGGCGGGCTATCAGATGGACAAAAACGAAAGTGAGTTCCACCAGTTGCCCCTTCCTCCCAGGATTGTCATCGCCGAACACAACGGAACATTAATCTGGAGAAGAGATCAATGACGGCATCTGTCTCACCGATTAAAACGCGCACCTCCGAGCTCATCGGAAACACCCCGCTGTTTGAACTTGCCCGGCTGGGCAACGGCAGCCGCCTGCTGCTGAAACTGGAGCAATTTAACCTTACCGGCTCTTGCAAGGTTCGGATGGCGAGGGAGATGATCCTCGCCGCCGAGCGTGACGGCAAGCTAAAGCCTGGCGGAACCATTGTTGAGCCTACCTCCGGCAATACCGGTCTGGGGCTGGCCCTGACCGCGATTGAGCGGGGGTACAGGTTCACCGCCATCGTTGATCACCACGCTTCTCCGGATAAACTGCGGGCGATGCAGGCAATGGGGGTCAACCTCGTCTATGCCAAACCCAACGGCGACGGTCCCAGCACCGTTGAGCGGCGACGGATCGCCGCTGAAATCGCTGAAACCACCGGGGCGTTCTGGCCCGATCAACACTATAACCCCAACAACAATCGCGGCTATGTCGGGCTTGCCGCTGAACTGGCGAAAGATCTGGGTACCGACCTGCACTATGTAGTGGGTGCAGTAGGTACTGGCGGCACCTTGTGCGGCACCATGAAGGCGCTGCAGCAACACGGTATTGATGCCATCAGCATCGGCGTAGAGCCGGTGGGATCGATCATCTTTGGCGGCCCGGCAGGCAAATACTGGCAAACCGGCGCGGGCGCGCCCGGCGGCTTCACAGTGGGTCCCAACGTCGAGATGGAGTACATTGACGAGGCCCTGAAGGTGAACGACGTCGACGCCTTCACTGCCGCGCGGGTCGTCGCCCGGCGCACAGGTATTTTACCCGGCGGTACGGCGGGGGCGGCCATTCACGTGGCGCTGAAGCGCCTGCCGTTGGTGGAGCCGGGCAGTACCATGGTGGTGCTGGTCTGCGATGCCGGAGATAAGTATCTGAAAAGCGTCTACAGCGATGAGTGGCTACAGAACCGCGGCCTGCTGGACGACACTGCCCATAAGCGCCTGCAGCGGCTGTTTACCGCCTATGAAGACTCGATTGCGCTGGCGGCAAAACTACCGCTGGCAGTGGGGGGGGGAAGTGGATGACCGCTTCCAGCTATCCTTCTTACAAAGAGATCCTCGTCCTGGCAAGCCCGATCATCGGACTCCAGCTGTCGCAGGTAGCGCTCACCAGCACCGACATGCTGATGATGGGTATGCTGGGCGTTCAGGCCGTCGCCGCGGGTGGCCTGGCGCTGCTGCTGTATAACCAGCTGCGCACCATGTGCGTCGGCATGGTAACCGGGGTGGGTAACCAGATCGCTGCCGCCGTGGGGCGCGGCGAAAAACGCACCGGCCATGTGGAGCTCGACGGGGAGGCGGTCGCTGAGGTACAGGATCTGCTGCGCGCCGCGTTTGCCGTCGCCACGCTAAGCGCCATTGGCGGCGGCCTGCTGCTGATCGGACTGGGCTACAGCCTGTGCTGGCTCAATCAGAGCCCGGCGGTAGTGACGTTGGCACTGCCTGTCATGGCGGCGTTGGCGCCGGGCCTGCTGCCGATGATCTGGCTCAACGTCCTGCGCCAGTTCGCGGTAGGGATGCGCCGGGCAGGTTCGCTGCTGGCCGTGACCCTGGCGTCGGTCGCCATCAATCTGCTGCTCAACTGCCTGTTTATCTACGGCTGGTTTGGCCTGCCCAGACTGGGCCTCACCGGTATCGGGCTGGCCACCACACTGGTGCAGCTCTGGACCTTCCTGGTCTACCTGCGTCAGGTGCGGCGCGATAAAAAGCTCAATCAGCTGCTCAGCCTGGACGGCTGGCGCGCGTCTGGAGAGACCGTACGCCGCATAGCCAAAATGGGCATCCCCATCTCACTGACCTACGGCTCCGAAGCGGCCATCACCTCTATCGCCACCCTGCTGATGGGGATGTTTGGCCCGGTGCTGCTGGCTGCGTCCAACATCGTCAACCAACTGGCCTATATTGTCTATCAGCTCAACATTGGCCTGTCGCAGGGTTCATCGATTTTGGTAAGCCGCGCCGTCGGACTGCACGAGGTGCAGCATATTCCTCGGATTGCCCGGCGCAGCTTCGCCATCAGCTTTGGGGTAATGGCACTGATTGGCCTGCTGTATGTAGTCTGGCCCCAGAGGGTGCTTTGGCCCTTTATTCATCAGGACAATAATCCAGCGCTCGCGGCGGTTGCCGCCGTTCTGCTGTGGTTCGCCATCGCCCACCAGTTTTTTAAAGGCTCGCAGAACATCTGCATTGGCCTGCTGCGCGGCCTCGGCAATACCCGCGCCGGGCTGACCAGCACGCTGATTGGCTACTGGCTGGTAGGGATACCGGTGATGGCGCTGTGTGCGTTCGCAACGGACTGGGGCGGCTACGGCGTGTGGTTAGGCCTGTGCCTTGGCTTTGCCGTGACCAGCATTCTGCTGTGGCTGTGCTTTGTGCGAGAGCTGAAACAGATGCTCACGCTGCCGGAAAAGATGACGCAGCGAGCGCTAAAATAACAACACCATAAATTAATTGATTTTGAGGGGGAAATTGGAATGAACCGCCGGGATTTTCTGAAGACATCGCTGCTGGGCATGGCGGCGCTGAGCGTTAACCGTAGCTTCGCCGCCGCGGACAGGTCTGTCGTCATCCAAGATGAGCGCGGCGTCAGCGTTATGCTGCCGGGAGTGCCGAAAAAAATTGCTTCCATCTCCTATTTCGCCGCCGATGTCGCCCTGACGCTGGGCATTATGCCGGTTGCCGTCACCTGGATGACTCCGGGGCGTGAACCCGAGTTCCTGCTGGGTCTGACAAAAAAAATGACCGCCATCGGCCAGCGCGCCAAGCCCAATCTGGAACTGCTGTCAAAGGTGCGTCCCGATGTGATTGTGGCGATGCGCCGCTATACCGAAGGCAACGCGCCGCAGTTTGCGAAAATCGCTCCGTATATCGCTTATAACATGGAACAGTTCTGCGAGAGCGACCATGAAATAGCCCAGATGACGGAGATTCTCGGCCAGCCGCAGCGCGGCGTCGAGCTGAATAACACCTTCCACGCCGAGATGGAGGATATCCTCTCTCGGGCGCCAAAAGGGAAGCACCCGCGCTACCAGATCATGTGGGCGGGCGATACCCCCTTCTCCTTCCATACCGAAAACAGCGCGGCGTCTATCGTTACCGGGCTCGGTGGCAGTAATATTGCCGGCCCGATGACCAAAAGCGGTAAGTTTGGCGAAGAGCTGAGCCTGGAGACCATGCTCGAGCTCGATCCGGAGGTTATTTTCGTCTACGACAGCGGCCCGGATCGCCCCCATGAAAATAATCCCGTCTGGCCGATGCTGTCGGCGGTTAAAAACCATCGCGTGTTCTACGTGGGTGACCACTGGGTGGAAAGCAACGGGCCCATTGCCCGCAGCGTGGTGCTGCGGGAGGCAGCCCACTACCTCTATCCGGATCTTTTCCCGAAGGTGGATGTGAAAAAAGAAGCGGAGAAGTTTATCCCGGTCAGCATCAGGTCGGCATAAATGACGATGCGATCCCCATCGTCTGAGCGGAAAACGCGGGGGCAGACGCTGTTGTTTTTTTTGCTGGCGATGGTGACAATCGCCGTCGGCGCAGCGCTGGGAGGCAAAACGCTGACGCCGCAGGCACTGTTAAACGCGCTTCTGCATCCGGACGGGCACATTGACACCCTCTTAGTCTGGCGAATTCGCCTGCCGCGCAGCCTGCTGGCCTTCTTGGCTGGCGGTGGCCTGGCGTTGTCAGGACACGTGATGCAGACGCTGACGCGCAATCCGCTGGCCGCCCCAGAGCTGACCGGAGTAACGGCAGGCTCGGTGCTGCCCATCGTCTTCTGCTTCGTTTACCTACCTTGGTTCTCCTCCGTCTGGTATCCGTTTGTCGGGCTTTTCGGCGGCCTGGCGGCAGCGCTGATGGTATTCACTCTCACCGGAAGAAACCGCGAAAAACCGCTGATACTAGCCCTGAGCGGGATAAGCGTGTCGATATTTCTCGGGGCGATAACCACCTGGATAATGCTCTCCAGTGGGGCGCAAATTCCCTCCCTGCTGTTCTGGATCTCCGGCGGTCTCCAGGGCCGGTCCTGGCCGCAGCTGCTGTTCATGCTGCCGTGGGTTGCGGTGGCGACCATTGGCGTATTCGCCAGCCGACGCGCGCTCGGACTGCTGTCGATTGGCGACCAGGCGGCGGCGGGGATGGGGCTCAACTTGCGCTTCTGGCAGCCATTTTTGCTGCTGCTGGCGGTCCTGCCGGTGGCAGGTATCACGCCAGTGGGAGGCCCGCTGTTCTTCGTCGGCCTGGCGGCGCCGCACATTGCCCGCCTGCTCAGGCCGGAAGGGATCGGAAGCGAACTACTGCTGACCGTCATGCTCGGGGCGCTGATGGTGACCATAGCCGACGTACTGGCGCGCACCATTGCTCTGCCACAGGAACTGCCGGTGGGGACCCTCACCGCCCTGCTAGGCGGGCCGGTGTTCATCTGGCTGGTGCAGCAGCCTCACTTTAGCGCAGGAGGCTCCTCATGAGTACATTAACAACGGCCAGTCTACCTCACTTCTCACTCTGGCGTACACTGCTGTTCCTGAGCCTGATCGCTGCGGCGTTTATGCTGTCGCTTTTTCTCGGCGTGGTCGATCTCAGCATGGCTGATGTAGTGGCGGTACTGAAAGGTGGTGGCTCGCCGGAGGCGCGCTCCATCGTGCTCGATATTCGTCTGCCACGCATTCTGACCGGGGTGCTGGCGGGCATGCAGCTGGCGGTAGCGGGACTGTTACTGCAAACCATCACCCGCAATCCGCTGGCCGATCCCTCCATTATGGGGATTTCGCAGGGCGCAACGCTGTCGGTGACCCTGTTTCTGATGCTCTCAGTCTATATCCATATGACCGGCTCGGCGGCGTTGCCTGCGCTGCCGCTGGAGTGGCTGCCGCTGATGGGAACGCTCGGCGGGCTGTGCGCAGGAGGCGTCATTTACTGGCTGGCACTGCGTAACAGTCTCGGCCCGGTGCGCATTACTCTATGTGGTATCGCAGTGGGGGCGGTGCTGCACGCGCTGGCTATCGGCCTGATTGCCGGGTGGGGTTCCAACCGGCTGGAAGTGCTGATTGAGTGGCTGACGGGTAGCCTGTATGCCCGCAGCTGGGAGCACGTTCGCTTCCTGCTGCCCTGGAGCATGCTGGCACTGGGTTCACTGCCGTTTATCGGTCGGGCGCTAGAGATGTTGCGCTTTAACGCCACCGTTGCACGTTCGTTCGGCTTCCCCTGGCAGCGCCAGTTTACTCTTCAGTTACTGCTCTCCTGCGTGCTGGCATCAAGCGCCGTAGGCACCGTGGGGCCCATAGTGTTTGTTGGTCTGGTTGTGCCGCACCTGGCCCGCGCGCTGGCCGGGGGGAATTTTCGTCTGACTATCCCGCTGGCCCTAGGGCTGGGGGCGATGACCGTCACACTCGGAGATTTGGCCGGCCGGCTGATGGGCCAGGTGGACGAGATCCCCATCGGTGTGGTGACTGCGCTGTTCGGCGCGCCTGTTCTTCTCTTTTTGTTACGCAAATTAGTCTGAGACCAGTTCCATGTTGTCATGCAAAAACCTTTCCGTCAGCTACGGCGATCGCCACGCTCTTGACTCATTCAATCTCTCGCTGAAGCAGGGCGAAATTTGCACGCTGATCGGCCCCAACGGCTCGGGAAAAAGTACCGCCCTGCAGGCGATAGCGGGTCTGATCCGACCGGAAACCGGACAGGTGAAAATCTCGCAAAACGTCGTCAGTACGCTGACGCGCCGGCAGATATCCCGGTTGCTTTCGTTTCTGCCTCAGCATCCAAAGGCGCCGGAGGAGATGACAGTCGGCCAGTTGGTCCGAATGGGGCGCTTCACCCATGTTGGCCTGTTTCGCCGCTATCAGCCCCGGGATGAAGAGGCCATCGTCTGGGCGCTCGAGAGCACCGGCCTGCTGCCCCTGGCCCACCGCCGCCTGAGAGAAATCTCCGGGGGCGAGCAGCAGCGGGCGTGGATTGCAGCGGCACTGGCACAGGAGGCAAAGGTGCTGCTGCTCGATGAACCCACATCATTTCTAGATATTGGCTACCAGGTGGAGGTGTTCGATCTGATCCACAAACTCAGCCGTGAGCGGCAGATAACCATTGTGATATCGATTCATGATCTGAATCAGGCTATGTCCATTGCAGACCGCGTGGTTTTGCTCAGCCAGGGAAGCCTTTGCTTTAACGGTGTGCCCGCTGAGCTAGCGCAGACCGAACTGCTAAAAACCATTTTCCGCGTTAAGGGTCGCTTCGTTCCCCTGCCCGGCGACACCTCGCCGCATTTCGCCGTGGAGCTGGCCCACCGGCGGAAATAACGTTTACCATTCTGCAACCAGATTTGATCGGTGTTAACGGTCTCAGGCTGGAGTTACGTTTTGATCAAATTTATTGACTCGGTACTGTTGCAAAGTTTGAGTGAAGAGTTTTGGCACTGTTGCAAAAAACTGCAGGTGATAAACTTATCGTCACCTTTTGCTGACGGAGCAGCACATGAACCCATTCAAAGGCCGGCATTTTCAGCGTGACATTATCCTGTGGGCGGTACGCTGGTACTGTAAATACGGCATCAGCTATCGTGAACTGCAGGAGATGCTGGCAGAACGCGGTGTCAACGTTGATCACTCCACGATTTACCGCTGGGTTCAGCGTTATGCACCTGAAATAGAGAATCGATTGCGCTGGTACTGGCGTAACCCTTCCGATCTGAACCCATGGCACATTGACGAAACGTACGTGAAGGTGAATGGTCGGTGGGCTTATCTGTATCGTGCCGTCGACAACAGGGGACGCACCGTCGATTTTTATCTCTCCCCACGTCGTAACAGCAAAGCGGCATATCGGTTCCTGGGGAAAATCCTCAACAGCGTCAAAAAGTGGCAGATCCCGAGATTTATCAACACGGATAAAGCGCCCACCTATGGCCGTGCGCTTGTCCTGCTCAAACGCGAAGGTCGATGCCCGCCTGACGTTGAACACCGGCAGATTAAGTACCGGAATAACGTCATTGAATGCGATCACGGCAAACTGAAAAGGATAATCAGTGCCACGCTGGGATTTAAATCCATGAAGACGGCTTACGCCACGATAAAGGGTATTGAAGTGATGCGGGCACTGCGCAAAGGCCAGGCTTCAGCATTTTATTATGGTGATCCCCTGGGCGAGATGCGCCTGGTGAGCAGAGCCTTTTAAATATAAGGCCTTTCAAAAATTAAAAGGCTACCTCATAGCGAACTTTGCAACAGTGCCTAACAAAGCGACAGGCAAAAGTGAACGACTGGCAGTTTTAAATAGTGCCGAGCAGGAAGCTCTGTATGCTCTCCCGGATTTCGATGATGCTCAGCGACTGGAGTTTCTGGGGCACTGTTGCAAAGTTTGATTTTTACCAAAAACGTCGCGCAGCAGACACAATTTGTTGCGTACATTTTGAACTCCAGTACCAAAATGTGGTAGCGAAAAACTCTTCA
>Ga0308166_1001548_pt1 | contig 24099 bp, 17 predicted proteins | sample PhyCR2_2_FD_202137 | JGI IMG/M metagenome (GOLD analysis project Ga0308166, IMG submission 202137) | Phyllosphere microbial communities from UC Gill Tract Community Farm, Albany, California, United States - DLSLCC.R2 | ecosystem: Host-associated > Plants > Phyllosphere > Unclassified | place... | reverse complement strand
TAGCTATATGGGGAGAGGGGGAATAAAAGCATTAAAAGCCCGCAAGGCTTTCAACTTGCGGGCTCTCAGGACTTCGATGATGGTTCTGGTAACCATCAACCAAGAATTTGGTGGGCTGGCGGAATCTGAATAAATCTCTTAATGCCATGAAATTGTTTATTTTTATCTAATTCATATTTCATGGGTATACCTAAACGTATACCAATGTCAAAAAACGATAGTGGATTACGTTTCGTATTTGGTCTCATTACCCCATCAAAGAAATCGCTGTTTTGATGTATTCCTGTTGAGGTTTGAATCGCGACATATGCCGAATACAGACTACCGGTATGCTTCGATCTTTGAATCTGGCGAGAAAGGCGAAAGTGGTGTAATAACCCTTTGGGTGAGAATATTTGAGCGTATTTTTGTCGCCAAAATGTTTCAGTAAAAGGCTTGCTGCGGACAGGGAAGACAGACCGTTGCTGTGAGCAATAATCATATCTGGATTGCTCAAAGGGAGCGTCACATCCTCAAAAAAGCCCATCGAATTTTTTATCAGACCCTCAAGCGTTTGATTAATTTTGAGGGCCTCATTTTTTAGTGAAGCAGCGTTTACAGAGCACATCATTAGAGCGTTTGTATAAATGACATCTTGCCAGTTATAACCCAACTCAGCTGGAATCTGTTGTAACCGTTTCGCCAAATGAGTGATTCCCCATTCACCTTCGGTTCCTTTCTGAATATTTGATATGTAAGGCGACTCAAAATCCTTAATGATGGATAGAGAGTTAGTCATGTGTGCATCCACTGACGAGCCATTGAACCCCATCATAATGAGGCGCTTTCGGGCAGGCGGCGAAGCCAGAAGTTCAAACGCACTGTCGTAAGGTCTTCCTGGTAAGTCACTCAGTCCAAAATTTGCGAGTCCGTCCAGAATAAAATTTTTGGTAGTGTCCACTGATATTCCTAATGTTAAAAAATCATATTTCCCATATTACCGAAAAAAACTTTTTTTTGGATTTATCCTTCACACTGTTCACCTTTTGTTTTTGTATAATAAAAACAATAAGATATTGGGTGGAGGGCAGGTGAAGGGTGAAGGATATCATTCATCACCGGTGAAGTTCAGGCGTAAAAAAACCGGCTTTCGCCGGTTCAGGTCAGTCAGGTCGCTGTGGGATCGTCGCATTTGGGCAGCCAATCGCTGCTGCTTTCTTTCGTCAGGTCAAGGTTGGTTTGCATGCCTAGCTTCGTGCGTCGCTTCCGGTTGTGATGCCCGTACTCCCGCATGATGCTCTCAAGCGACAAACCAAACATCTTGATATTAATCGGACTCTTATAGCCGTTGGCCTCCATGTAGGCCAGATATGTCTGGTAGAGGTAGCGCTTAGGCTGGAGTTGCCTAATGAATCGCCACGAGTAATCCAGACACTTCCGAGTCGTGGATAGGGGGCACTACAGCTTCCAAGGCAAGATCATGGGTGCCTTTTGTGCCTAACCTGCTAATTGCTAGGGCCAGGAGCGCACATTGCTTTCAGCTTAGCACCATAGTTTTAGGGGATCAGATCATACATACTTCAGCTGAACATTAGGTTTATACAGCAGGTGTTTCTGATGCCAATATTGGCTCCATGCCTTCATTTAGTTTATTCAGGACGTTGCGCGATTATTTTATAACCAAACGTTTCAAATTTTGTAATCAGTCGTTGTATAGAGCCGATACTCCATTGGTTGGTAATCAGCACCGTCTCACCGGAGGCGAGCTCAACAGACGCCTCATGAAAACGCTTTCGCCGTGACTGAGTTACGTCGGGTTCCGATTTTATAAGACTGCGATGAATATCCTTTCCAAAGATCGATACAACAGAAGTTATATTCTCAGGCTCATTCTCCGATATCCAGTCGCTCATTAGCTCAAAAGCCAGGTTACGCTTATTATATATAGCGCCTTTAAAGACAAATTTAGAGTAATCTTTCTCCGATTTTTCATTTGCCTTCATGGCTTCTATTTCTTTGCGCTTTTGTCGGACAAGGAAATCTTTTGCCTCTGGCAACGGGATTATTTGTTCGAAATTCACCAGCAGCTTGTTTAGATGAAGATATGGACTTAGCCTGAAACAGCTGATATTAAGGCCATTGTTGTTAAGCCACAGGACTGTGTTCGTGATCTCTTTAGAGAAATCAGCTGATATTAATACAATCCGTACTTGGGTATTAAAGTCAGCGATTTCGTTTTCTTCTCTCTCACAGAAATTGAGGATTTCATTCTCTGCATTTTTCTCGACATCTTCTTTCTCGAGATATTTTTGGTAGCACTCAGCAGCTTCATGAAAAGTCATTTGCGAAACCATAGCAGCATACCTTACTGCCTGAAGCTCCATATGGGCGCCCTGTTCATCACGTTTGAGCTCAACAACGACCAGATTGAAATTTTTATCGATGCAGAGCAAATCGATCCTGCGCTGACTGTCCTCCCAGTTATTAAACTCTTCCTGAATGACCATGCAGTCAGGAACAAAATGGCTGATCTTTCTGGCTAAGGCCGACTGGATATCTCTGCGTTCAAGAATTGATTCGCGCACAAACGTCGTTTTCGAAACTGCCCGAAATTCCTGCTCTTCTAAGGTGAACAACCCCATACATTCTCCATGTAAGAAATATAAAACTTAAAGAAATAAGCCCTGCGCCATCTTCAAAGCATCATTTGAAAACGTATCCGGGCAAGGCACGTTATAGTCCTCCGTGCCCCATCCAGTAATGCTACGTCAGTAAAATCACAAAGCAAATTGATGAGCGTTGAGCCGGTGCCACACTGTTATTCATCCGATGCCTATTAAACCCTGACGAAAAATAGGCCGGGGTTTCCTCAGGCCCACAGGGGTCAGCGGTGCTCACGCTCAAAGTTATCCAGTAACGTCATCCGCTTTGCCAGATCCGAAAGCAACTCAGATTTAGGTGTTTCCTGCGAGGCATGGCAGGAAAAGAAACCCAAAATTCTTCCGTTAGCTTCTTCCTCATACTCTTCCTCACTCCCCTCGACGTTGAGCATCGCGATCGCCCTTTCACGCATCGGCTCATTTTCAAGATCGCAGGCGTAAGTGATCACTTCAAACCACTCATCCACCGTTCCGTTCAGATACAGAACCACATCCGATGGTGACAGCCAGTGGGAACATTTAAAGCGCAACACCGGAAAGCCGTACCAGTTAGTCAGACGGACTTTAATCTCATAGCCCTGATCGCTGAAGTGCTCAGTGAGATAACGCTGACATTCTCCGGACAACGTTTTAATGACAGTTTTCTTGAGCTCTTCCATTTCTGCAATGCGCTGGAGATTCGTCAGAACAAATGCTTCGGTTTCAGATGTAACAGCAGGGTGGCTCACAAGTAACTCCAGATGCAGGACATACTCGCGCAGTATGACCAGCCATTTATTTAATGATGAAGCCATGTAGGCTTCCCCGATCCGCGATGACAAGGCACCGGTAAGCTGACGATAACTTACCCCAACCCATCCTTCAGGCGCAGAACCGTTGGGTGATAACACTACGCAAAGGGGCGTTTTGCCCTGATACGCCTCCTGTTGCAGGCACGTGAGGTAATCGTCGAAGGGGTTATTCTGCAGATGCCAGACCTTGTTTTCGATGACCATCACCCATTCATCACCCTCAAGCAGAATATCGATCCGGTTCCCTTTTTCAGTGCTGACCTCACGCTGAGGAGGTGCGGACAATTCGGTGTTGAACGTGTCTGCCATCCCCAGGCAGCTGAACAGCGCCTCTGCCGCCAGCAGCCCCAGCCCATGACCACCGTCAGGATCGAGAAAGAAGGCCAGTACATCGCTAACCGGATTTTCATAGTGCCCGCGGGCACCTGATGAAAAAATATTCGCTTCCGTTTTACGTGGCTGTGGAAGACTTTTCATCTGATTCAGAAACGCTTCCAGCGCTAAAACGTCCATTCGTTCTCCCGGGACTTAATCGTTCACGTGCTTGTATTCCGCGTCAATCGCTTCCGCATCCGCACGCCAGCGGGCAAAGAGTGACTGCTGTTCTTGAATCGCATGCATCGCGCTTTCGAGGCTTGTCATTTCATCCTGCATCAGTGCGAAACCGGTAAAATATTCACGTGCGAATTCACTTCCTCCCAGCGTGCTTATCAACCCCTCGCGTTGTAGATTAAAATTCGAAATCATGGAGTCGATCATTTTTTTGAACTCCGCCTCGCGCTTTGCCTGGTTGTAGGTATCCCACAGTTCCAGCGCCACGCCGGCAAACACCAGTGCGCCGTTAAGTCCTTTCGCAAATTTAATGGCCCCCCAGGGCTTAAACTTCAGCAGTTTTCCCAGCTCTAGCCCGGCTATTTTGCCTACGGACACCACCCCATCACGTGCAGCAATCACGGTTGCGCTGTTAATGAAGTTGCTCTTAACGACATAATTCAGCCCCTGCTTGCCCATGGCCGCCATATTGCCGTTGTAGTGATTGATTTCCGCACTGTAGCCCAGATGCATCTTCTGGATGGCATTGTTCACGGACTGCACGCGGCGGGAGAACTCGTTTTCCAGACGGGTATCAATGATGATGCCTTTCTCACCAATTTCATTCTCGAAAAACTCCATGTAGGTTTCGAGACTGAGGCCTCTGGCGCGAAGTATCAGATCTTTAAAGTAGTCGCTTACAAAGTTATTGAGACTGATGCGCGCTTCCGCGATATCGCGCTGCATGGTTAGCAGCTCTTTGCTGAGCCGGACATGAATGGATGAGAGGTCTTCAACTTCTTGTCGGATACGCTCATCATTCGCGATGGCTTCCGGCAGCTTCCGAGTCAGGATATCCCTGATAACACTCTTTTTCGTTTCTTCACTCAGCACCAGTGCTCCCCCGCTTTGTTCTATCTTGTCGCTCGTCGCGTCCTGCAGTTCACTGATATGAGACAGCGAACGGAATTTTTCCGGGTTACCTAGCCAGTATTCTGTCCCCATATCAAAAGGGTTGGCCGCAACGGCGACAATATTTAATGCATCATGCTCCGGCTGGGTCAGCACGATCATGTCGTTCAAACGCGCGCGTACGTTCTGGCGCTTCACCTGTACGTTAGCGACGTAATCCTCCTCATCCTCCACGTCCGCGACTTCATCGAAGCGGCTGAGAACGAACACCGTACGGTCAAGCAGGTTCAGGGTGCGGAACAGCCATTCGAGGTCGGCCTTATGGCTCTCTTTAATCGGGTTGGTGGAGTTCATGACATAGAGGATCAAATGCGCCTCACTGATATACTTTTTTGTCATGTCCTTGTATTTTTCGACAGCCTTGGTGTCTTCGTTGAACTGCTCTTTGAAGCCAAACAACCCGGGCGTGTCAATCAGGACAAAGTCTGATCCCACGTCGTACACTTTGACTTCGTTGGAGGATTCCTGATGGCTGATATTCATGCTGGCTTTATCGAGGCGTCCCATCCAAGCGGCAGCTATTGAGGTTTTCCCTTCGGAGAATCCCCCGATCAGCGCGATTTTTAATTTCCCCTTCGCGGCATTCTTTTTGGCCGACTCAATTTTATTGATCAGCTGCACATCGACCGGGACACCGACCTTTTCTCCCTGCTCAAGAAAGGCGGTAAGTTCATCCAGAATGTGAACATTGCGGGACTGCTGCGCTTTAAAAACATCCAGCGTCTTTTCCATTATTTCGCTCCAGAAAAATCAATCTCCGTGGATAAAAGGCGTAATCCGGCCGCGGCCTGGATTAGGATCTCATTGATGCCCGAAACCTGTTTCACAGGTTCCTCCAGCATGTTTTTAATCTCAGCGATTTTCTCCTGCAGCTCCGGGAAGGCTTTCTGAATGCCTTCGACAATGGTGCCATTCATGTGGGCTGCCACGTTGCTGAGATTTTTGTCAGCGGACTGCTTCTGCTGCGACATTTTGTAACTGGAGCTGATCATGCTGCGCAGGGCCTTGTAGGCAGCAAATGCCAGGTTTGCCAGCGCCGGACCGAGAACAAGCCACCCGGCGGGGTTCCAGAAAAGCAGCGCGCCGCCCGCGAGTGTCGCCAAAAGTCCCGTGACGTTGATGCCGTTATCGATATCAATCGTGAGGGGAATATTGCTGCTGAATTTATGCGTCTGAAGGCGTGAGAAGGTATTGAGGATCCCGCGAGCGTGCTGCTGAAATTGCGCGATAATGTCACTAGTCTCTGACTGAAAGCGCTCAAGTTCGGCTTTCAGTATCTTTGGAAGGGATTTTTCAAGCGAACCGTGCTCCATGCTGATCGCGGCCTCCAGCTCACTTTTAAAGCGATCGTTACTGATATCACCATCAATCACTTTATAGATACGCTCCCGCGCCTGACTGCGGAACCGGCTAACGCTCTCCTCCGCGCGGTCAATCAGACGCTGGCGCAGTGATTTCAGTGCGTGATCAAGCTGCTTGTGTGCACTGTTTTTGTCCTCATTAAGCTGCCGGACAAGTTTTGCGTAGGTGTCCGCCTGCAGCGCGCTCACCTGCGCGGCAATATCATCCAGCACAACGCGAGTTTTCTGTGTGTTTGAGCGGGTAATTTTTGCCTTGCTGTCGGCGACAAGCTGTTGTGTCAGAACGCGCGCAAGCTCTGAAACGCCCGTTTTTTCAAGCAGGTCTTCCGGGGTGAAGGTTTTCAAAAATTTTTCGCGACTCTTCGCATTGGGCCCGCCGGGGACCAGATGTTCGGCCAGACTGAGAAACGCAGGCATGGCGCTGACAACCAGCGTATTACGATAGTTGTCACCCAACTGCTCGCGCATTTTATCGTTCAGATCCTGAATGCTGTGCGCTTCATCCTCGTTAACCAGGGATCTTCCAAGACCCATAGCATTCGTTACACGCTTATTGAACAACGTCCAGACTTCAGTCTGCGCATTGAGATGTGACCTGATTTTCTCAAGTGTACCGGGATTGTCTTCATCGCCTTTCTGCGGCGCCGTGGCTTTACTGGTGACGTAAAAAACGGCGTGCGCTTTCTCGACTGCGCGCTGTATCTGCTCGCGCACCTTGCTCTCCTTACCTTCAATACCGGGTACGTCCAGCAGGGCAAAGCGTTGACCGCACGACTCAAAAGGATAGAGAGTGGCGTCTAGGGTGAAATCGGACATACCGGTGCCGATTATTTCACCGTCCGCCAGCGCGTTCATTTCGGCAAACTTTTCATCAATCTGAGAACGCATTATCAGCATCGTCTGGCGTTGTGCATCACAGTCCGCTTGCTGCACGGCAAGCGATTGTGTCTCCTGACGAATTTCTGCCTCTAATGCCTGCTGCTGTTTCTTCACCTGTAGCTGCTGCTTTTGCTCTGGTGATGATATCCACAGAGCCAGCAGCCGGCGTATCGCGGACCAGCGCTTCTTCTGATCCTCAATCAACGCACTCAGCTGCGACAACTCTTTCCCGAGTTCAGCTTCGCGATCTAAATATCGCCCTTGCACCTCCGCCAGAGTCTGACTGAGAGAGATTGCCAATGCTTCGTTTTCTTTTAAAGCCCGGTCAGCATTTTCAAGCGCCTCAGGTGAGAGATCGTGTTGCTGCTGAAACTGACGAAAAGCTGCCTGCCTGGCGAGTTTTGTTTCCTCTTTAAGCAGGATGCGCAGCGCCTCGATGACCGTTGATTTCCCCGCATTTGTTTCCCCGTAAAAGGCGATGGTGAACGTCTCCCACTCGGCATTAGAACGCAGGCTGTCAATTGCCTCGTCCAGCCGCGTCTGGAAACACTCAAGTTGAAGGCGGGCATTGCTATTGGCTTTCTGTAGGGAAGGGTCGTTTACAGGCCGGGTCAGGTTGTCGAGAATTCGTTCTACTTCCTGCGAGATTTTTTTATAGACCTGTGCGGAGGTCTCACTGGCAACAGACATGCAGCATCCTTTTTAAATTAATCCGTCTGGCGCGGCTGGAACATACGGCGTGGGCGGTTACCGCTCAGGTATACCTTTTGACCACTGGCCTCCGCGCCTTCCGGCGCCCACCGTTGTTAACTGGATCAGGCGCACCGATTATGTACACAGCACTCATCCATCGTTGAATCGGCAGAATGAGCAATACCTTTAATGAAATGCATGCAAAAAAGTGATTCAATCAGGCAGGATAGATAATCCAACGCGCCCATGAGTCATCGTCTGAGATAACTAGTCAAGGGAGTTACTCACGGTAAATCCGTCAACAAAGTCAGTTTCAAATAGAGGCGGTAAAAGGTGTTAAATCATAGAATATGAAGTGGCCTGCTCCCTGTTAACAAATCCGCGGCTTCATTAGCTAATTCTCCATCTGCTATAGAATTACTGCGAACGGTCGCTGTTCGCTCATAGCTGGCCTGACTCGCGCGTCCGCTTCGTGCCAACAGCGGACATTGCTGGCACATGGTATGTTAGTTTAAGGGGGCAGGTCATGCCCTGTATTCCGCCGTGGTACAATAGTTGCGCAATTCATATAAGGAGGCATTACATCGTGAAAATTGTTTTCGAGGTTAATGGAAAGAAAGTCCCGCTAAAATCTTTAAAATACATAAGCAAAAAAGATCAACTCGAAGTAATGAAAAACTGGTTCTTTGAAAACTTTGAAGATCCGGCAAATGCTTGTCCGTATGAAAGTAGAGAAGGTGGCTATGCTTACATATATGGCGGGCCGTATGATGCTAGCGAAGAACTACAAGCCATCTTCGATCAATATGTCAAGGCTGAGTATATCGAGGAATTAGTAGATGACTTACAAACACAATGTTTTGACTGGTCTGGAAACTCAAGTAATGTAGATGATTGGTACAATGATGATATCTACGATGCTGTAACTTCTTCCGATAATCCGCATTTAAAATTCATTGACAACATCGAAAAAATAAAAAAACTTGCAAAAGATAAAACTGAACAACAGCAAAAAGACCACTTACTTAGTTTGCTCTACACGAATGTTATTACAGCTTTGGAAACGCTTTATGTTGAACTATTCATTAACTCTATAGAGAAAGATGATGTTTACATAGCAAATTGTATAGAAAAAGGTAAGACTGAATTTAAAGTAAGCAAAGAGATTGCTGCGTTGCCTTTCAAGGGTGAACCCATCGAGAAAATTAGGGGAGAGCTAATCAGGTCAATCAAGGAACACTTGATCAGTGCAAGCTGGCATAGCACTAAAAAGGTAATCGACCGCTATGAAGCTACATTCGATATAAAAGTACAAAAAGACTGTCCGATAGAGGCTATTGAATTGGCAACCCTCAATCGAAATCACTTAGTGCATCGTAGTGGAAAGGATAAAGAAGGAAACCTCGTAGTGATTACGGACCAGACTCTTGAAACGCTGATTGATAATGCGTCGAACCTGGCAATTGCGCTCTACAACAGTTTAAATGTAGCAACGAATAAAACTACCATGTTACAACCAGATGACAAACCGTTCATTCATGAATTTTAATAGTGCAGGTCATACATGGATATTCGAACACGAAAGAAAAATTTTTTAGAGTCGTTAGATTCAACTGAAGTGATACGCAAAGCAGTAAGTCTCGCTATAGATTGCATGATTGATAATCATAATAGTAATGAGGATATCCCCTTAGTTATTACCAGCTATGATGACTTCTGTAGGCGCCAGGTACTAGATTATATAAAGGAATTTTGCGAAGCTGCGTTCCCCGACACGGGTAAATATTACTTTAATCCTAACATACTTCACATTAACGGCAGGACTAGTGAACAAGCCTGTATTAACTTAATTAAACTCTTAAGAAGTACAAAAGGCATACTATTCTGGTCAGATGCCCCATCGTGGTTCGCTAGTCTCCCCGACGGATTATTCCATGTTGTTAACATTGGTCATAAAACCGTTACTCGCGGCCTTAATAAAAAAAACTCTAAGCCGACAATAATCAATAAAGAGTATAGCGTAGATACACTACTATCAGAGCTATTTTTGAATGGCGCGCACATGGAGCAAACCAACACAAACAACGTTTCTGAGGCAGACATGAAGTTCTATGATGAATGCCATGCTGGATTAATCAGACCAATACCCGCTCCAGTAGGCGCGTCATATGATGAAGAGATCACAATTAATTCTCCAGATTGGCAGAAACTCGCGTGTGTAGCTTTACGCCGCTATCAGTCAAAGGAATGTCATGACGGAATGCAATGGGATACAACCGATCATGGTTGGATTGATGTAATCGCGCATCCGTTCATCGAAGAAATACAATCAATGGATAATAGTGGTTATCGACAATGTTTAGTTGGGCTAGTCACAATAAAAAATTCAAATGCAAATTCCCCATACCTATCTACCGTTTGGATACATCCATTTTATCGCAGGGGAGGGTTATTAAGTAAGTTATGGCCAAAATTACAAGAGCAATATGGAAGTAACTTCGAAATTGAGCAACCTAATGAAAATATGAAAGCATTTTTGAAAAGTGTGAAACACGCAGATTACTAATTTATGAATCAGCCTGTGGAGTTAGGGTTGGTGTGATCAAGTGGGGTAACAGCCTCAACGTGATGCTATGCAGATTTATAATATGCTAAACATCTCAAAAGAACCCCATTCGTTACCTTGACCTGCTCCCTGATAATTCACACAGAAGGCTGTTAGCAATGTCCGTTGATCGCTCACAGCGGACATGACAGCCCGCAGGGCGGTTCAATAAGTGTGTTGCATCCATCGGTTGAACTCATAGCCAAAAACGGGCAAAGTATACGCTAAAGTAAAAACAGGAGTTAATACCTGTGAGCGGCTAAACACCCATCGAGTAACAAGAGGGATTTAGAATTATAAGAAATTATCTTTATACTGAGTAAGGAGTCATTTAATATGTTTAGGAGATTAAATTTTGAAGTAAGCAATATATATTATATGACTAAGCAGCTTATGTTAATGGAACTAAAAAATTAATACTTCAATGAGTTAATCGGTGGGTCACACAAATATATCTCTCCTAGACTTCAGAAAGAGAAGGCTAATGATTTTAAAAAATGGATTTTTGAATAATTAGAGAAGTCGTGGGAATTAACTAATACATCAAGATGTATTTGAAACGAATAACATATAAACTAACAATCAAAGGTAGATGGAAAATGTTAGACTTAGAATATGCTGTAACTGAACCTTTTTTAAATTACCATTTGTTCCATGAGGGTTTGAATACGAAGGTTAAAGTTTTAACCTCATCACTTAATCATGTGATTGAATATTTATTGACGCCCGGCAATGAAAATAAGATGAATGAACTTATTAAGAAAACTGATAAGTCCTGGCAATTCCCTCCGAGTTTTTCACTTCCAAGCCCTCCAGTCGATGAATCAAAATTAAAAAAGAAAACGTCATCAAAAAGACAAGATAAGGAAGATAATAGCACTGAACTGCATTATCAATTAAAAAAAGAATCAGCGCAAAAGATGCTGTATTGGTATGTAAGTGAAATGGCTATATTTGGCAGTTTTTCGGCATTGGATGATTGTATTGTTGATATTGATTCTTGGTTTTCAAGTTGGGCAATGTTTAATAAAACTCAAGATAAAAAATCGGATTCAACCAGTAGTAATAAAATCATAAGATTATATGATTCGCACGGATGGGATATGAAAAAAATAAACACATATCTTCCGATTCATGAGTATTTTTCAGCAGTTAGAAATTCAATAGCTCACAGGCAATCCAAAGCATCCCATAAGTTATCAGAAATATCAAAATCCCAAGAATTAAAAGAGTCAGTGGAAATAAACTTCCCAAGAGGCAAACCATTAAGTGAATTCGAATATAATGAGAATATATTCATTTCTCCAAAAACGTCGCTGCTATGCTCTCACATAATAAGATTAATTTTCGAAGACATTAATAAATACATCATAAAAAGAATGGGTATTGAAGGTATTATCTACATGTCATGCAAACTTGCATTTGAACCATCATCGTATAATGAAAGCAAAGTTGTTAACTTAGCAAAAAATAGATTAAACGAAATCGTTAGTGGTCGATATCATGTTGTTATAAAAGGTGAGGATGAAGCCGTTAAGGTTGCTGAGTCACTAGGCATTTGGCGTGATTGCGCTAAATTTCATGCGAACAATATGAGGAAATTAGATCCTAAATTCTAACCTTATCACGTCACGAAATAATTTATGTTTGGCCTATGCCGCGCAGATTAACACAGGGCGATGTTAAAAGCCGCCCTTTGTAGTCATAATAGTCTAGTACTTCCGTTTTTCGCTCATAGCGGACATTGGGCTGGCGTTGTTCACTTTGTGCCAGAAGCGGACGCTGCAGGTTTCTGTCCGTGTTAATCAACAGGGAGTAGGTCACCATAATAGACCCCATGTCTTTCTATTCTGCTATTTGCCGTAAGAGGCAAACGCTGTAAATGGCACTCAGCATCGATTATTGAGCGATATTTAAATAGCCAATTGTATAAGTCTATGCTTTTTAGGCTAGTAAATGATGTGAAAAATAATCATTTAAATATAAGGAAATTTTGGGATTATCGTTACCTAACAAACGGAAGTACATAATCAAAATACTCTGATCGAGCAGTCCGAAAAACTTTCCAGTGCATAGCATTAGCAGGTTCATCACGCTTGTTAGTGTGAGTTAAAATAAGGCGTCTCTTTGCTCGCGAAACACCGACAAAAAACGCGCAGCGATTTTCTTCTTCTTTACCAAAGAAAGTCTCATTTTCTACAGCCATGATGATAACCGAATCAAACTCTAATCCTTTACTTTTGTGAATGGTCAAAATGCGTACAGCCTGATCATCAGCAAATCGTTTCAATGCGAGGGGTAAATCAGATTCGATCTCAAGTAAGTATTTGATACGTGCTCTGGCATCGCGAATAACCTGTTTCAAACGTTCATGGGACTCATAATCAGGAGATAATGCAACAAGCGTCTGTAAACCTATGTGCTTTAAGAGAGTTCTTCCAAATTTCCACCATTCAGAAAATGGTGTGTCCGTTTTTTTTGCACCAGAAACTTCCTTACGATGCTTTCTTATAAGTTGATCAAGACCTTTTCGTACGCTGGTCTGAATTTCTTCATCAGCAAAGGGAACCAGCTGATTCATCAGGCGAATCCAGGCTTTAGGTTCCCGCTGTCCATAAAGACAGGACAGGTAGTCAACGATTAAACGAGCCACGGGTTCAACAGTGATGTCCTGCATTTGCTGCTCATTACGATAAGGAATTCCACGCTGCTCTAATTCTTTGAAGAGGTGATCAGCATACAAATCTGGTTGCTTTGAAACCAGGACTGCAATTTCAGCTGGAGGTAGCTGCTCTTTATTTATCCATCCATCAATTAGGTCAGCCAGATAGATAGCTTCAGTTTGACTGTTTTCAAATTCCCAGGCAAAAACCTCCCCTTCCTCTCCTTCCAGTTGATCATCACGCATTACGGAGTCAGGATCTAACTTACGAATAATTTCGTTCTGAACACGCTGCAATGTTGGTTTTGAGCGGAAATTGCGATACATGTTGAGCGGCACTGCATTAAAGTCCTTTGTGAAGGACTGGAAAATACCGTCCAGAGCACCTGCCCAGGCCATAATTTTCTGTTTTGTGTCTCCGACTGCAGTTATTCGAATTTTGGTTCCCTGAAAAGCGAGCTTTACCAAGTCATATTGTAAATGTGTGCAGTCCTGAAATTCATCAAGGAAAATGTCACTATAAGTTTGACGGATTGCATTTCGGGCTATTTTTGACGTTTGCAATATCTTAATTGCATAGGGAACCAGTTCGCCGAACGCTATTTCGTGACGAGACGCCCGGTTTTTCTTGTCCACAATAGTGTAACCAGCTTCTAAGGCATATTCTCCCGTGAGTACCGTTCTGAATCGATCTATTATGCGCTTAGCAAATGCGTGGAAGGTAAAACTGTCAAAGCGAGCAGCAAGATCCCGTCCACACCTGCGTTCAACGCGTTCCGTAAGGTTTCGGCTGGCATCAACCTTAAATGATATCGCTAAAATCCTTTTGGGGTATCGACACGTTCCTGTTCGTAAAAGAAAGTCAGCACGTTGTGCGAGCATTTCCGTCTTACCCGCGCCTGGTCCGGCAGTTAATGCCAGGCAACGTTTGCGCGTTTTTGCTGCTCGTTTTGCATTAGGTTCCAGCGTCAATCCATCCGCGGGCTGCCATTCATCCACTTTAATCATTCTGGCAGCTCCGTGAGTTTATCAATAACCGCATCAGCCAGCCTGTCCAGTGAATCCGGCATGCTTGCAAGCAAATCAGCATCGTCTAAATTAGTTAACGCCTCGATGTGTGCTGCGGGTTTACTGCCAAGTTTGAAGCGCTGATGGTAGGTGTTAAAAAGCGCTAATTCATCTTCGTTGTACTGAGTCGGATCGTAATGACTTTTTCCAAGAACAGCTTTAATGGTTGCCTCGTCGGGTTCATCTTCATCAACGTCATAGGCTTCCGGATACGCAAGTAACATTGAGAAATCTAAATCCATCGGATAGGAGAAAAACACACCGCGCTCTTCAAGTATGTTGAGATAGTTTTCGAAGTCGCGAACTTTATACTTTTCAGCATTCCATTTTGGAATTTTGTACTTTTCAGGAAGTTTATTATGCGGTTGATGTATCGCAAACTGTTCGTTTACGTACTTAAACCGCCCCCATCCTGCCGCATATCGTGCAACATCAAGATCAAGCAGTGTAAAATAGGGGATCTTTAATGCTGCAAGCAAACGCCAGAAATGGTTTACATGCCGCCCACCCAAAGGCGCTATTGTAATGGCGGACTCATCAACGGGTGCCCCCTTGGCCTGAAGCAAGCGTGGCAACACAATTTCTTCGCTGTCACCTTCACCAAGCACGACCAGCCGTGAAAAATAGATCTCCGGAAATGCCTGCACGGCTTCCCGCACAAATTTATGTGCATCATCAGTTTCATCAGGCAATTTGATACAAGTTACACACGTCTCTCGTGACTTATCCAGACGAAGATAACGTATAAGCTCAGGTGGTACCCGGCGCAGCATTGTGGGTGCATGTGTCGCAATGAGAGCTTGTGCATCCATGTTTTTTGTCATGACATTCAGGGAGCTTACAATGCGCCCCAGATAATATGGTGAAAGGCTGTTTTCTGGCTCCTCTAGTGCTACCAGCGTGAAGACCGGGGGACGTAATTTATCGGGATCAAACGATGCATCTTCTTCCGCAAGAACAGACCTGCCAATAGCTTGTGACGATAAGACAAGAGAAAGGTAAAGCATGGACTTTTGGCCATCGCTCAGCCTGGAGAAATCCACAAGTGAGCCGTCGTGACCGGGTGTAAATGAAACCGAAATATGCCTTAACAGCGATTCAATTTCTGATGCGACAAAGGTAATTCTAGGATCGGTAAAAAATTTCCCTTTATGCAGTGTTGCCCATGTTGCCTTTAAACTCTTACTGAAAGCATTCACTGAGGGGTTTGCCGCAAGGCTATCACTTATTTGATCGGTCAGCCCTTTAATCGTTTCGCGCTCAGCGTCCCAACGCACAGCCCGAAGTAACCGCCCGAGTAATGCGTTTGCACCGTAAGCAATATGGTCAGCGGGGTCGCGTCTGGCTGGCAGGTAGTGTACCTGGATATGATTACGTTCAGCCCGTGGGACCTGAGCGAAACTCAGGGGCGAATCATCTTCATTAACATCCAGGACATATACCAGAGTGTCTTCAATATCGCCATCCAGCCCCATAGTCGCATTAAGGCGAAAACGTACGCGCGGAATCCCATCCGGCTCGTCCAGTCGCATATGACTAAAATGGGGAGCTACGGTACTGTTGTCCTCGTCCTCTTCCAGTTCAGGAAACAGAAAATCAGCTTCTATCCACAGCTGGCGCTCAAGCGGGACCTCCTCCTCATCAAAGGGGACATGGAAGTCTGAACGCTGGATCCGCTTTAATGCGGGGTCGAATGCAAAGAGTCGACACAAAGCTTGGAGAACTGCAGTTTTACCTGAACCATTAGGACCAATGATATATGTTATATCTTCAAGGCTTAGTTCGGTTGATTCATGTCCAAACGACTGAAAACCAGATAAACGAATCGCTTCAAGCTTCATGCGCATCCCTACTAAGGTTAATTAAAATCTTTAAATCAGATATTTAAGTGACTTCTTATCTAACAGCGACATTCTGTTAAACTCATACTCAGATACGGTAAATACAGAAACTTCTTATTACTTTTGCTTAATAAATTTCAATATCAGTTTTTATGAAAACATTAAAGTCATTTTTGTTAATCCAGTCATTCGGTAATCTCGATTCCCGACAGCAGAACTGATACTTGGGGTTAGGGCTGAACGCTAATAGGTAAGTGAGTGACAAAGCGACTCTTGCATAAGGTCGCCCAGATGGCAGATTTCTTCACAGCTCAAGTACCGGGAAGCGAAGCAGTATGCGGAGATATGAACCGTGCAAAGCCCCGGATCGCGTCAGTGTGTTGTTCTAAAACTTAGTGGCCACTAAATTCGCTATTAGGAAGTTAGCTGCATGCGTCTTATTTACCATTAGACGCAAGCCACTAGGCCCGAAATGCTGCCTCTAGTGTTCCAGCTGACCTGCTCCCAAATGATTTACAAATATTCATACTAGTAAATCGCAAAGCTGCCAATCATGAAGGTTCGCTCTTCGCTCATAGCAGACGTTATGTTCCTTAGGCTTGGTCGCTTCGTGCAGAAGCAGAAGTAGCACATGCACTGTTATGGTAAATTTGAACGTCCGGCATGCTCACTTGAGGATAAGCATAATGCTTCAGGAAAAGCTCAGATTGCTTGAGTGCAGCCTTCACGGCAACAGGCGCAACGATCGGGAGTGGCTTGAGCTGATTCATCATCCTGGATGCCGGGAAATCACCCGGTCAGGCGTGATGGTGACCGTTCAGAGACCATTATGTCGCTGTTAAGCGAGAGGACTGCATCGTATATTCTCAGTAGCGATTTCCGACTCACCGAAATGGGGTGCGGCTGCGCCATACTTCATTACCGGACGTTTTACGCTGATGGCAGCTGCCCTGCATTGCGTTCCTCTCACTGGCTGTGTTCGGATAAAGGTCAGTGGACTCTGGTTTTTCACCAGGGAACGCCAGCAGCAGGCACTGCGTAGGTTTGCGGCTGAGCTCTTAAGTTAAATACTCAGGGCAGGGAGGATATATTTATGCGGAAAGTTATTGTTGTGCCTTACGATGATAAATGGCCTGAGATGTTTTGAAGATGAAAATTTACTGATAAAAACACTGCTCGATGGAGTGGCTAAAGATGTCCATCACATTGGCAGCACGTCAGTGCAGGTCTCTCAGCAAAGCCCGTAATTGACATTCTGCTCGAAGTCTCCGACATCAATGAACTTGATACATACAACTCTGCAATGGCTCGCATCGGATGTGTCGCTCGCGGTGAGAACGGGATTCCGGGGCGTAGATATTTCATCAAGGGTTGTAATCAGCGTAGTCATTAAGTGCATGCGTTTGCTATGGGAGATATGCAGGTATTAAAACATCTTGCTTTCCGTAATTTTCTTCGAAAAAACAGAGACATTGCAGGAAAGTATGCTGAGATAAAACACTCAGCAGCATTACTCGGTAGGAATGATGTTCATCGCTACAGCGCGCTTAAAGCGAACTTCATAGAGCATCATCTACGACTGGCGCTGGCTGTCTAAGAACGATAGAGATTGAGTTCATTGCCGGGGTGGTATGTTTAATGTGACAGAACTACCCTGTCATAATGATTTTGATGACTACTGTTCGCTCATGGCAGGCTAAACTCATTTAAAATATGGCAAGCTACATTTTCTTATAAAACAGAGAATGTATTGTTATAGGCAGCTGGATGAATTTAGCGCCACTGAAGATCGAAAAAAACCGGCTTTAGCCGGTTCTTATTATTTATGAAGTTAAGGCGGCATCGCACTTTGGCAGCCAGTCGCTGCTGCTTTCCTCAGTCAGATCGAGATTGGTCTGCATCCCCAGCTTCGTGCGCCGCTTCATGTAGTGCTGTCCTTACTCCCGCATGATGCTTTCCAGCGACAGGCCGAACATCTTCATGCTGAGCGGATTCTTGAAACCGTTGGCCTCCATGTAAGCAAGATAAGCGTGATAGAGATAACGTCTGGGCTGAAGTGGCCTGATGCTGGCGTTCCCCATATAAAGCGCGTTTGGCTCCGGCGTGGTAAACAGGTAGCCGCAGAAGTCCACCATCGGATCCGCGTCGCGCTTGATGCGCATCGCCTCGTCGGAGTTCTGCTGCGACTGAAGCAGCGACCGGGCCTGCTGTGGCTGGCTGAACTGCTGCATCAGCTGGCGCACGATAACGGCCAGCTCACCGCTGATTTTTTCCTTCAGCTGTGGGTCGCGCTCGTCTGCCGGGATAATTTCCGGGAAGTGCAGTATCACCCGGCGGCGCGACACGCCCCCGCTGCGGTCGGTGAAGCGCATCGGGTTGTTGTTCACCGCCAGAATCACCGCCGGAATGTGCGTTGAGTAGGCGTCGCGGTACTTCGGGTCCACGGAAACCGCATCACCGCCGGTTATGGCCTTGATGCCCGCGCCATCACCGCTCCACTTTTCCTGGTCGGGCAGGATAATCAGCGAATAGCCAATCACCGCCGCGCGTTCGCGCGACGACTCCAGCGTTTCGATGGTGGCGGAGGTGGTGTTGTCCGTTCCGGCCAGCATGGTGGCGATTTCCGCCATGATGCTTTTACCACTGCCGCCGGGGCCGGTAACTTCCAGAAACAGCTGCCAGTCGTAGCGGTTTGCCAGCACCATAAACAACGCGGCCAGAATGATGTCGCGTTTGGCAGGGTCACGTCCGGCGGCGCGGTCGAGCCACTGCCAGAAGTGCGGCGCGTGGTCCGCCAGCGTTTCGCCCTTAACAGGCTTTGTATAATCCACCTCGCTGACCGTGCGCAGCCAGAAGTTTTTACTGTGCGGGCTGAAGCCGCCGGTGCGGGTATCCAGTACGCCGTTACGGAATCCAATCAGGCGGCGTGCCGGGTCAGCCTGCTGCGGCAGCATCAGCTTCAGCGTGTCCACCACCCCCGAAATCGAACCCGCCGAAAACGGCGCGCGCAGGCGCTGGAACAGCTTCGCCACGTCACGCTCGAACTGCTTCCCGGAAATTACCTTCCACGCGCCGGAGCGGTAACGGGACAAAATTTTCCCGCTGGCGTCCATGGCCAGAGCGCTGTGGTACTGCTCCGCCACGTGCTCTGCCTTCTCACTGGCGCTCATGGCCGAAAATTCCGCCTCGCTCATCACGTCGAACGGACTGGCGGCGGGCGGCGTGGCAGCTTCGGCCAGCGCCCGTCGGGTTGTTTCCTCACCGTGCTGCATAAAGGCGTCATTCCAGTCACCGAACACCGGCGGCAGGGCCACGGCTGCGCGGCTGGCTTCGGCGGCCTGCTTCGCCTTCACCTGACCGTCACCATTCAGGTCGCGGTCAGCGGCAATCAGCAGCGGCAGCGTGGCGTGCTTTTCACGGGCAAGGCCAGCCAGAGAAAGGAGGTTAACGGACGACAGTGCTATCCACACCTCGTCACCGGTCAGATTATGCACGGTCAGGCCGGTGTCCTCTGAGTGGCGGCTGCGTATCGAAGACCTCAATACAAAGATGCTGCCTGGCTGGAGGCAAGACAGACCGAAAACGCCGCCACTGAAAATCTCAGCGAGCTGCGCCAGCGTAAGGCCGAGATGGAGCAGGCAAGCCGGGAAAACCGGGCACGCTTCCGTGAACTGCTGGGACAGAATGGCGGCAATGTCACGCCGGAGATGAAGACGCTGCGCGTGGAGTATCTGGAGCAGTAGGAAACGGCATCAGATCTTGCCGGGCTGATTGCCGAAAAGGAAAAGCAGCTGCCCGTGCTGGCAGACGTGACCGGGCGCAAGGCTAACGCTTACGTGTTCAGTCATGAGGGCATCACGGATGAACGCATTGATACACTTATTGATGACTTCTTTATCATTCATGGCGCCGAGCTGGGAAGCCTGCTCAGAATGAAGTACAGCCAGTTTGAACGGAATGGCTCAACCCACGCACCGGGCGTTATCGAAGGCGCGAACGATGCCGACACGCTGTACCGCGTATATGTCCAGAACCTGATTAAGCGATGGACGAGCGTAAATCAGCCGCTGATGTTCCGCGATGACGTGCTGAGCGTGAGCGGTGCGCATCCTTTCCGGGGAGCCAGAACTGACCGCCGCAAGCGTAAACTTTTCTGAGCCGCAGACTCAGAAACTCACCGAAACCCGGCCCGTGCCGGGCTTTTTTAGGTCCGCTGCGTGAGTGCATGTCTATGCTGCATGAAAATGCATGAGTCTTAGACATCCCGGAACGGCAGGTAAGGCCGCAGCGGTGCGGCTCAGGCCTAATCATGCAGGCGCATGAAAACCGCTGCATAAAGCGGGCAGGCGTGGCGGGGCTACGAGAGCGCGTTATAGGTAAAGATGATGGGAAAATACACACCTCTACTTTAGGATCTTAAATATAAATCCTTTTTGTGATTTTTGGTATTTCGCTTGTATAACAAAACTCCATGTTAAGGCATTCGATTAATTCTAATATCTGGCTTTCAACCTCATAAAAGTCATTCCTTGGAAGGCGCGTTTGATTTATTCCAAAGCTTTTCAATACTGATATCATGCTGATTTGATGATAACTATACGAAAAGGATTTCCCCTTGTTTATGATGCTCTTGCTATTAGAGTCAATTATGACTAAATTCAAATTGTCAATAATCGCAACATAACCTTTTGAAATTGATGTTCGTCCAGTTCTCGATTTATCAAAAATGCAATTGTAAAGCTTGAATATGTCTATCGATGAAAGAGATACTCTATCTCTGCGACCAATCTCAATGCATATGTATTCTTGGAAAATTTTGAAGTGCGCTATATGATTTCCTAATGCAGAAACGCTTACACTATTAGCGTAACTCATCAAGGCAACAATTATACCCCCTACACTAGCAATTAGGCCGAGCAATAAAGTAGTGACTTGGAGTATTGTTATCGTTTCTGAATATGCTGAAAATGCTATTTTCAAACATTTATTACTAAAGCATAGGTTACGGGAAAAATAATTTTCCTGTGTACCGGTAGCAATGAAGGAAATAGCTGAAAAAGCTAATCCCAACAAGGTAATGGCGTATAAAGACCAAATCAATTTCCGTAATGTTGGTGAGTCAATATGGTTTAGTTTTATATAGTTAGTCATTTTATTGAATGTAACAGTGATTTATTTTTTTCAGACGATCGCGATAAGTCTTCGCCTCACTTTTAAAAGTTCTATTCAGAATTGTGATCCTTTCATGTACTTTATTTAATCTTCGCCAATACCAATAACTGCCATGGAGGTTGTTGCTATATTCATTTTCTAATCTATCGATTTGCTCTGAAATTCTTTCAATGTCTTTTTTAGAAGGTAAAGGTAGAATCCGCAACAGTCGAGCGACAAGGTTATCATATTGAGTATGATTTACTCTTTTAAGCTTGTTTACTCGGCCTATACATCGATTAAAGTCTTTCCGATAAGGATGTGTAGTGCGATAGTTAGTCTCGGAAGCCAGACATTCTATGTTACGGACTGAGGCTCTAATTCTACGGACTTCATCTGAGGGGAGCCGAGGTTCTTTGAATGCGACTCTCAATCCATGCACCATTAAAGGCTCACTAGAAATATAGCTAGCCTTTGTCTTTTCATTATTAATGGGTAAATCTTTTTTATGAAGCATATCTATAACAATGCTTTTGGCATATGAGAAATCATAATTAGATATTTCTGATGAAATGGTAATGTCATCAATTAATCGAGTGTATTTTAGATTTTTTCGAGCTAATCGCTGAACTATATCGCCTTCAACGTCATATAAACATAAACATGCTAAATAACTTGATGTCAAGGCACCTTGAACTAAATGGCCTTGATAGCAACAAATGTTAGTCAGAGCCTCGGAAACTTCATTGCTAAAATGGAAAAAGTTTTCGAAAACATTTTTGACATATATATCATGTATATTGTCAAAAAAGTTTTTAACATCAACCTTTAAAAGACTCTTAGCTCCACAATGTATTGCAGCACAAGATATGTAATCTTTATTCTCTAAATCTAAATCATAATACTGGTTGGGTATTGATCCAAAAATATATGATGCCCAAATGATAGGGGGGTTCTTTTTCTCCCTACCTTTATTATTATAAGAGTTAAATATACGTCTATTTATCCTACGCTGAATCATTCTTATCATCGGTTTTGGATTATAGACTTTTCTAGGAGAGCCATCGCTTTTTATTGCCGTGGATGGTGTATATCTGAAATGATCAGGAGTAGCTAAAGCATTTTCCAACTCTTCTTTGCTTATAGATAATGCTTTGCATAATGCTTCAATTGAATTTATTGCTGTAATGTTTCTTTTAGATGTGTGTCTAATGTGATAGGACATACAGACTTCCTTGTTACAATATAAACTCGACCACCTCAATAAAGAGGGCAGGAAAATATGTTGCTTTTATCGGCATTTAACTGACTACTGCCATATTTTCCATGGTCGAGTTTACCGTCCATCTCTACTCGGGGTCATGAGTTGAGTCATGTGCGGGGGGGCTGCCCCCGGTGTAGCTTGGAGAAACCAAGCGCCCTTAGGCATTGCCAGTTAACATCTTAAGTGCCGATTGATGCAATTAAGCGATACGCTTACGCAGGAATATTATTAAATCAACTAAGCACATTATGCAAGATTTTTTACCATTGCTCCCTATCAAGACATCAACTCCTTACGCTGAGCAAGGTAAGTTGAGCGGTTATTGGCCCTTCTGACTTCATTTTTGTCATAGTGAGATAGTGCAGCTTCAATAGCATCAGCATTAAATCCAGCTTCATTCAGTGCTGTACTGGCAATCGAACGTAGTCCATGTGCTACAAGTTTTCCTCCATAACCTATCCGTTTAAGTGCTGCATTAGCTGTCTGGCTATTCATCGTTTTTTTAGGATCATTGCGACTAGGAAAAATATGGTCGCGTTGAAAACTTATGGTTTTCATTACTTCAAGAATTTCTAGTGCCTGAGGTGATAGAGGAACAACATGTTCCCGTTTAGCTTTCATTCTTTCAGCAGGAATTGTCCACAGGTTCCATCTAGCGCCTGAAGCCTCAGAGGGACGCACAAGCGTTAGAAGCTGCCACTCGAGTAGACAGCGAGTTGGGAGAGATAGATTTGAAATCATTAGAGAACGCATTAACTTTGGCAACTCCTCAGGTCGCAGAGTTGGCATATTCTGCTTTTTAGGCTTTTCAAACGCCATCCCGACACCTGATGCAGGATTAGCATCAATCAGCCCGGTATTAACTGCATAAATCATAATCTCATTAATACGCTGTACCAGTCGGCGAACGGTTTCAAGAGCACCACGGGCCTTAATCGGCTCAAGTGCTTCTATAAGCTTACGTGTTTTGATTTCCTGCACGGGAATCTCGCCAATGGCAGGGAAAACATCTTTCTCAAGAGAACGCCAGATATCCTTTGCGTAATCCGGCGTAACGCTGTCCTGCTTCTAGGCAAACCAGCTAGCGGCAATAGTTGAGAAAATGCTGTCCAATGCGATCCGCTGCTGTTCTGTGACCCGTTCAGCCTGTGTCTGCGGGTCACTACCCTTAGCGAGTAAGGATAGGTGATCAGCGCACAGGCGTCTGTGATCGGCCAGCGATAGGGCAGGGAAGGCATCGAGGCCCATCATGGTGCGCTGCTTTGTCGCTGGCTTTTGATAGTGGAAGCACCAAAGCTTATTTCAGGTGATTTTTACTACCAAAAAAGCCCCGTCGCCAAGATCTAAGGTTAAATCCTATCTATGGCTTTTGAACGAAGTCTTCAGTATTGGTTAAAGGGCGAGTTGTCCTTGCCATACTGGGCATTCCTGCATCAATTGGTTTACGTTTTTAGGATACATCTTACCGTATACCAATAATCACCGGATTTGGTTGGATCTCTTCAGGCGATCACAAACACAAAAAAGCCCGCAGGGCTTGTGCCGTGCGGGCTTTCAGGACTTCTGCGGATGGCACTGGAACCATCTTTGAAGAATTTTGGTGGAGCTGGCGGGAGTTGAACCCGCGTCCGAAATTACTACA
>Ga0308166_1001544_pt1 | contig 24152 bp, 21 predicted proteins | sample PhyCR2_2_FD_202137 | JGI IMG/M metagenome (GOLD analysis project Ga0308166, IMG submission 202137) | Phyllosphere microbial communities from UC Gill Tract Community Farm, Albany, California, United States - DLSLCC.R2 | ecosystem: Host-associated > Plants > Phyllosphere > Unclassified | place... | reverse complement strand
CATCGTCGAGTCGCTCGGCCTGGACGAGCAGGAGATCTTCAACGCCTACAACGAGATCGCGTCGATCCACGACAAGGACCAGTTCCTGATCCCGTTCATCAACGTGCTGACCGACCCGGAATTCAAGACCGGCACCCTGGAAGCCGACCAGCAGCTGCTGAAGTCGATCATCGTCTTCGCCTGCCTGATGGAAGGCCTGTTCTTCTACGTCGGCTTCACCCAGATCCTGGCGCTGGGCCGCCAGAACAAGATGACCGGCGCCGCCGAGCAGTACCAGTACATCCTGCGCGACGAATCGATGCACGTGAACTTCGGCATCGACCTGATCAACACGATCAAGATGGAAAACCCGCAGCTGTGGACCCCGGCCTTCCGCGACGAGCTGAAAGCCCTGTTCCTGCAGGCGGTCGAACTCGAATACCGCTACGCCGAAGACACCATGCCGCGTGGCGTGCTGGGCCTGAACGCACCGATGTTCAAGGGCTACCTGCGCTTCATCGCCAACCGCCGCGCCGTGCAGATCGGCCTCGATCCGCTGTTCCCGAACGAAGAGAATCCGTTCCCGTGGATGAGCGAGATGATCGACCTGAAGAAGGAGCGTAACTTCTTCGAGACACGCGTGACCGAGTACCAGACCGGCGGTGCGTTGAACTGGGACTGATCTGCTGTTGCCTGTGACACGAAACCCGACGAGAAATCGCCGGGTTTTTTTATATTCTCTGCGTTTGCGCAACTCAATCGTGCGCGGGTCGGGCGAAAACTGTTTTGCGTGATTTGCCGATGAAATAAGGCGCCGTTTGAAGCTGGACGCGTTGTAGCGCGGTCCAATAGAGTGAAATGTATGTGTGCGGGTTGCGCACTGACAAGGTTTTCGTGTACTTTACGTGATTGAATTTGTCAAAACGTGAACATGGATTTTTTTGCATGCTCACTGGCAAACAAAACCGATCGAATATTGGGACGCTGATACGTTCAGTATGCACTTAAGCTTAGCGAAAAGAACAAGCCGCACTGCCTGATCGACATCAGGCAAGGCGGCTTTTTCTTTTCGCGCCCGCAGGGGTAGCGATGTGGAAGTGCTGGAAGTAGGGGAGTCCCGACGTCGTTGGCTGAAGCGCTGCAATTGTGAGGAGTTGCAGCAGTTCAGCTGGTGCCGTATTCATTGGCAGTAACCGACCGGTTTGTGCCGATGAATAATTCGCCCGATGCAGTAGACGGTCGGACGGATTTCAACCTTGTAGCGTATTTTCTCATCGCAGAGAAGGAGAACAAAAATGGCAACAGCCGCTAAGAAACCAGCAGCAAAACCGGCAGGCAAGACTGCCGCCAAGTCGGCCGCAAAAGCTGCCCCAGCAGAGAAACCGGCAGCGAAGAAAACCGCTGCTGCAAAGCCGGCGGCGAAGGCTGCGGCTAAACCGGCAGCCAAGCCAGCGGCAAAAGCTGCTGCTAAACCAGCTGCAAAACCGGCCGCGAAGAAAGCCGCTGCCAAGCCGGCAGCAAAACCGGCCGCGAAGAAAGCCGCTGCAACCAAGACCGCAGCCAAGCCAGTAGCCGCGAAGAAGACGGCAGCACCGGCAAAGACCGCAACCAAGGCAGCAGCGACCAAGACCGCAGCCAAGGCTCCGGCCAAGGCAGCGACCAAGACCGCGGCAAAAGCTCCGGCCAAGGCAGCAGCGACCAAGACTGCAACCAAGGCTCCGGCCAAGACAGCGACCAAGACCGCAGCAAAGGGGACGTCTGCGAAGACGTCCGCCAAGACCGCAACCAAGACTGCAGCCAAGTCGTCGGCCAAGACCGCAACCAAGGCTCCGGCCAAGGCCGCAACCAAGACCGCAGCCAAGTCGTCGGCCAAGACCGCAGCCAAGTCGTCGGCCAAGACCGCAGCCAAGGCTCCGGCCAAGGCAGCGACCAAGACCGCAGCCAAGGCTCCGGCCAAAGCAGCGACCAAGACCGCAACGAAGTCGTCGGCCAAGACTGCAACCAAGGCTCCGGCCAAGGCAGCGACCAAGACCGCAGCCAAGTCGTCGACCAAGACCGCAGCCAAGGCCCCAGTGAAAGCCGCAGCGACCAAGACCGCTGCCAAGGCTCCGGCCAAGACCGCAGCGACCAGGACCGCAGCAAAAGCTCCGGCCAAGACCGCAGCGACCAAAACCGCAGCAACCAAGACTGCAGCAACCAAGACTGCAGCAACCAAGACTGCAGCAACCAAGACCGCAGCAAAGGGGACGTCTGCGAAGACGTCCGCCAAGGCAGCAGCAACCAAGACCGCAGCCAAGGCTCCAGTGAAAGCAGCAGCGACCAAGACCGCGGCCAAGGCTCCGGCCAAGACCGCAGCGACCAAGACCGCCGCCAAGGCTCCGGCCAAGACCGCAGCGACCAAGACCGCCGCCAAGGCTCCGGCCAAGGCCGCAGCCACCAAGACCGCAGCCTCAGCACCGGTCAAGGCCGCCGCAACCAAGACCGCAGCCCAAGCACCGGCCAAGGCTGCTGCCAAGCCGGCAGCTCGGAAAACGGTAAAGGCCGAAGACTCGCCTGCAGCCCCGGCAAAATCGGAAGCGACCCTGGCCGCCAACCCGGCAGTCAAGCGCGCCGTCGGCACCAAGAACGCCGACACCAAGCCGGAAGCGAAGACCGACGCCAAGGCGGCCGCGCCAGCCGCGCCTGAAGCCAAGGCCGAAGCCGCTCCGGAAGCGAAAGCCGAAGCCAAGCCGGAAGCGAAAGCCGACACCAAGCCGGCAGCGAAAGCGGAAGCCAAGCCAGCGGCCAAGAAGCCAGCTGCGAAGAAGCCGACCGCCAAGGCAGCCGACACCAAGTCGGAAGCGCAGCCAGCCGCCAAGCAGGCGTCGAAGGAAGCAAGCGGCGAGAACAAGCCGGCCGCACCGGCCCCGGCCGCCAAGACCACGCTGGCGCCGGCAGCGGCATGGCCGTTCCCGACCAGCAGCCGTCCATAACGACGGCTCGCGCCCTCTTGGGGCAAAATACCGCTGTGTGATATGGTCACACAGCGGTTTTTTTTATCTTAAGGAGTCCATGTGCTGCCCATTCTTCAGTTGATCGTCGATACCGCTGCCACCGTGCTGGGCGCGGTCCTGCTCCTGCGGTTCTGGATGCAGGCCATCCGGGTCCGTCCACCCACATCCGTGGCGCAGTTCACGTTCACGCTGAGCGACTGGCTCGTCAAGCCGCTGCGCCGCGTGGTGCCGGGTGCCGGCGGCTACGATTGGGCGAGCCTGATCGGCGCCTTCCTCGTGGTACTGCTGGCGACCTCGATCTACTTCCTGGCCGGGGCCGGTGCCGAGCAGGTCTTCCTGTGGGCGCTGGCGCGCTTCGTGAAGTGGATCATCTACGGCTTCGTGGCGCTCCTGATCATCGAGGCCATCTTCAGCTGGGTCAATCCCCATGCGCCGCTGGCGCCGTTCGTGCACGCGCTGAACGATCCGCTGCTGCGGCCGATCCGGCGCGTGGTGCCGCCGATCGGCGGGCTGGATTTGTCGGTGCTGGTGGCGGTGCTGCTGCTGCAGATTGCCTTGTATTTGTTGAGGATGGTGTTGCCGGGGCCGTATTGAGGCGAAGCGGAGTTCGGATGTGAAAATGGGCAGCCTTGAGCTGCCCATTTTTTTTTGGATGATGGTCGTGGCCGGGCTCCGTGGATCGAGCGATGTCTTGCTGCCAGCGGCTTGCGTTCGGAGCACGTACCGCGTGGGCAGTAGGGCTGGCTAAATGCCAGCACTACAAAGTGCCCACCCTACGGTTCGAGCCGCGATCCGTATCGAGCGCCGCGTGGGCGCCTGGTGCGCCTTTACTTGAAGCGGTAGCCGAAGGCGGCTTCGAACTTGTCGGCGATCTCGCTCGGGGTGAAGGTGTGGTTCTGGCCGCCCTGGTGGCCGATCTTGATCGAGCCGAGCAGGCTGGCCAGGCGGCCGGTGGTTTTCCAGTCGTAGCCCTGGGCGATGCCGTACAGCAGGCCGGCGCGGTAGGCGTCGCCGCAGCCGGTCGGGTCGACGATGCTGGCGGCCGGGACCACCGGGATGTCGTAGCGCTCGCCGCCGGCGTAGATTTCCGAACCCTTTTCGCCGCGGGTGATGACCAGCGCTTCCAGGCGCGAGGCGATCGCTTCCAGCGTCAGGCCGGTGCGGTCGACGATCATCTCGAATTCGTAGTCGTTGGCCGCCAGGTAGGTGGCCTGGTCGATGAAGGTCAGGAGTTCTTCGCCGCTGAACATCGGCAGCTGCTGGCCCGGGTCGAACATGAAGGGGATGCTCTGGGCGGCGCAGTCGCGCGCGTGCTTGAGCATGCCGTCGCGGCCGTCCGGGGCGATGATCGCCACGCGCAGTGGGCCGCAGTCGGCCACGTTGTTCTCGTGCGAGAACTGCATGGCGCCCGGGTGGAAGGCGTTGATCTGGTTGTTGTCCTGGTCGGCGGTGACGAAGCACTGGGCCGTATACGCGTCGGCGATGGTCTTGATGGCGCGCGTCTTGATGCCGAAGTTGCGCAGGCGCTCGAGGTAGTCGGCGCCGTCCTGGCCGATGGTGGCCATGATCAGCGGGTCGCCGCCCAGCATGTTCAGGTTGTAGGCGATGTTCGCCGAGCAGCCGCCGTATTCGGTGCGCAGGGTCGGCACCAGGAACGACACGTTCACGCGGTGCAGCTGGTCGGCCAGCAGGGTGTCGCCGAAACGGCCGTGGTACTGCATGATCTTGTCGAATGCCAGCGATCCGCAGATCAGGGTAGGGTGGGTCATGTTCGCTCAGGGATAAAAGACGGCGATGTGGTAGCCGGATGGTTGAAGGTCGTCCACGCGGAAGTGGAGCGTGATCGCTTGTTCGACGCGCGGCGCAAGACCGGTGGCCGCAGCTGCGGCACCCGGGCTGGAACCCGAATTCAAGTAGTCGCGCGGCGCGAATACGCGGCGCACCAGCGGCTTGTCGTTGGCGTCGGTCAGCGACAGCTCGAGGCTGGGCCAGGCCTGGGGCACGGCGCCCTGGTTGCGCAGCTGGGTGCTGAAGGCATAGGCGCCGCCGCCGAGGGTGGTCAGTTCGCCGGTTTCGATGACGAGGTTGTCGACCTGCGCCGGCAGATCGACGCGGCAGCCGAACACGGCGCAGCCCGATACCAGCGCCGGTTTCGCGCCCGGGAAGCGCGCGGCCAGCGCATTGCGGAAAGTAAAGGTGCCCTGGGCGAGCAGGAGCAGCAGCAGCACCGCCGAACCGGCCAGCATGGCGATCTTGCGCGTACGGCCGCTTTGTTCCTGCTGGCGGCCGCGCTTCACGAATTCGGGCTCGTCGCTCTCGGGCACACGGATCTTCGGCGCCGCGTCGATTTTCGTCGGGGTCAGGCGCGAGCGGCGCGCGGCGGCCTTTTCGGCACGCTTTACCGAAGGCGTACGGGCCACCGGCGGCGCGCTCGGCGCCGGCGCCTGGGTGTGGATGACGGCGCCGGCCGCTTCGCGCATCGGCAGCACCGGCGGCGCGTCCAGCGCGCGCGGCGTTGCCGATGCCGATTCCGCTGTCGATACCGGCTCGTGCCGGCCTTGTTGCCGGTCCTCGTCGTCGTGGCCGGGCAGGGCGGTAGCGACGATTTCCTCGTCCACCGGCAGGCCGAAGCTCGGCTCGATGCGGCCCGAGGGCGGATAGCTGATTTCCGTGGCCGGCGCGAAGGGCGGCGGCGTCGCTTCCCGGACAGTATCGCCAGTCGTGGCTGGCGCCGGTTCGGACGGGGCAGGTTCGGACTGCGCCGGCTGCGCTGGCGCCGGGGCGTCGTCAGGCGCCGGCTCGGCCGCTTCGCCGGACGCCGCGGCTTCCGGCGCGGCCACCTTGGGCAGGATGCCGAAGGGGTCGAAGGTATGGTCGAAATCGAGCGTATAGACCGGCTGGTCGTCGAAGTTCGGCGCGGTGTCGACGGAAGGGACAGCAGGGGCGGCAGGCGTGTCCGGGGACGCGGCCGCTGCGTCGACCGGCTCGGGGCCGGGTTCCGGCCCAACAGCCGCCGGTGTGTCGATGACGGCTGGCGTATCGGAAGGCGCAGCGGCATCAGCCGGCGCTTCGGGTGTTTCGGGCGCTGCGGGGATCCCGGCGACAGCTGGCGTTGCCGTCACCGCAGGCATTTCAGGTACAGCAGGTGTTTCAGGTGCCGCAGATGCCACCGGCGAGGGCTGCAACGGCGCACGCACCGGCAAGGCATCGAGGTCGACCAGCGATGCGCTGCCGTCGAAGATTTCCTGGCAGGCGCCGCAGCGCACGATGCCCCCACGTAGTTTGAGTTGGTCCGAGGCAACCCGGAACATGGTGCCGCAGTGGGGGCATAGTGTGGCGAGCGCCATGCCTGGGCTCTCCTTAGGCAGAAGTGGTGCGCGCGGGCGGAACCGTATCCTGGCCGAGCGTGCCGTGCAGGGCAACCCAGCCGTCCTGCTCGGCCCAGACGCCCAGCTTGATGAAAGGTGCGTAGGCGGCGGCCACTTCCTCGGCCTGGCGTGCCAGCACGCCCGACAGGATCAGCGAACCGCCCGGCGCCACGCGGCCGGACAGCATCGGCGCCATCAGCTTCAAGGGGCTCGACAGGATGTTGGCCACCACGATGTCGAACTTGCCGCTGGCGTGACGTTCGTTCGGCGCCACGGCCAGTTCGTCCGGCACGTAGAAGTCGATCTCGCAATTGTTGCGCTCGGCGTTGGCGCGGGCCGATTCGATCGCCTGCGGATCGATGTCGACGCCGGCCACGTCGCCGGCACCGAGCTTCTTGGCGACCATCGCCAGGATGCCCGAGCCGCAGCCGTAGTCCAGCACCGATTTGCCCGGCGCCGGGTGCGCTTCCAGCCACTCCATGCACAAACGGGTGGTCGGATGGCTGCCGGTGCCGAAGGCCAGGCCCGGATCGAGTTCCAGGATCAGGGCGCTTGGCTCCGGCGCGTCGTGCCAGCTCGGCACGACCCAGATGTTCTTGCCGATGTGGATGGGCTCGAACTGCGATTGGGTCAGGCGCACCCAGTCGGCGTCCGCCACGTCGCGCGTGGTGAACGCCGGCACCTCGGCCAGCTTGATCGCGGCGGCGGCTTCGGCAACGATGGCGGCTTGATCCGCATCGGTATCCGTCAGGGCCACCACGCGGCTGTGGTCCCACGCCGTTTCCGTCGGTTCCATGCCCGGCTCGCCGAACAGGGGATTTTCCTGCTCGGTACCCTCGTCGGCGTCTTCCACCGAGACCGAGAGCGCGCCCGCTTCCATCAGCGCGTCGGACAGGGCCTCGGCGTGGTCGCGTGCGATTTCGATGACGACTTCAGTCCAGCTCATGCGTCAGCCTTGTTCTCGGTGTTCACGACAATTTTCGTGTCGGGACGGTTGGCCAGCTTTTGCTCCAGGTAATGGATGTTGGTGCCGCCTTCGATGAAGCGGGCGTCGACCATCAGCTCGCGGTGCAGCTGGATGTTGGTGAGGATACCCTCGACCACCATTTCGGAGAGCGCGATCTGCATGCGGCGGATGGCTTGCTCCCGGGTAGCACCGTAGGAAATTACCTTGCCGATCATCGAGTCGTAATGAGGTGGCACATAGTAACCCGCATACGAGTGCGAATCGACACGGATGCCGGGGCCGCCCGGCGGATGCCAGCCGGTGATGCGGCCCGGCGACGGGGTGAACTTGAACGGGTCTTCGGCATTGATGCGGCACTCGATCGCGTGGCCGGCCAGCATGATGTCGCGCTGGCGGAAACGCAGTTTCTCGCCGCAGGCGATGCGGATCTGTTCCTGCACGATGTCGATGCCGGTGATCATTTCGGTGACCGGGTGTTCGACCTGGACGCGCGTGTTCATCTCGATGAAGTAGAACTCGCCGTTTTCGTACAGGAATTCGAAGGTGCCGGCGCCGCGGTAGCCGATCTTGCGGCAGGCTTCGGCACAGCGGTCGCCGATCTTCTCGATCAGTTTGCGCGGGATGCCCGGCGCCGGTGCTTCCTCGATCACCTTCTGGTGGCGGCGCTGCATCGAGCAGTCGCGTTCGCCCAGCCACACGGCCTGCTTGTGTTCGTCGGCCAGGACTTGGATTTCCACGTGGCGCGGATTTTCCAGGTACTTCTCCATATACACTTCCGGATTGCCGAAGGCGGTGCCGGCTTCGGTCTTGGTCATCGCCACGGCGTTCAGCAGGGCCGCTTCGGTGTGAACGACGCGCATGCCGCGACCGCCGCCGCCGCCGGCCGCCTTGATGATGACCGGGTAGCCGACCTTGCGCGCGGTCTGGATGATTTCCTTCGGGTCGTCAGGCAGGGCGCCGTCCGAACCCGGCACGCAAGGCACGCCGGCGCGGATCATGGCCTGCTTGGCCGAGACCTTGTCGCCCATCAGGCGGATCGAATCGGAACGCGGGCCGATGAAGACGAAGCCCGATTTCTCCACGCGCTCGGCGAAGTCGGCGTTTTCCGACAGGAAGCCGTAGCCCGGGTGGATGGCTTCGGCGTCGGTCACTTCGGCGGCGCTGATGATGGCCGGCATGTTCAGGTAGCTCAGCGAGGATTGCGCCGGACCGATGCAGACGGACTCGTCGGCCAGCTTCACGTACTTGGCGTCCTTGTCCGCCTCGGAGTGAACGACCACCGTCTTGATGCCCATTTCGCGGCAGGCGCGCTGGATACGCAGCGCGATTTCACCACGGTTGGCGATGAGGATTTTTTCAAACATGGTTAGCTTCGGTGTATGAGAGAAGCCGGCGTCGGGCGCCGGCTGGGTTCGGATCAAGTGGCCGCGGGGAAATCACGGCCGGCGGGGGCTGAAATCAGCCGATCACGAACAGCGGCTGGCCGAATTCGACCGGCTGGCCATTTTCCACCAGGATCTTGGTCACAACGCCAGACACGTCGGCGTCGATTTCGTTCAGGAGCTTCATCGCTTCGATGATGCACAGGGTGTCGCCTTCCTTGATGTTGGCGCCCACTTCGACGAAGGCCGGTGCGCCCGGTGCCGACGAACGGTAGAAGGTGCCGACCATCGGCGACTTGACCACGTGGCCGGTCGGCTCGGCGGCAACGGCAGGGGCCGGTGCGGCGGCCGGGGCAGGCGCTGCGGCAGGGGCAGCCGGCGCCGAGAACTGCTGCACGCCAGCCGGCGGCATCATGACCATCTGGCCTTGGGGCATTGCGGACGACTTGACGATGCGGACCTTGCTTTCGCCTTCGGTCACTTCGAGTTCAGCGATGTCCGATTCGGCGACGAGGTCGATCAAAGTCTTGAGTTTACGAAGATCCATGTGAAACCCCTTGGAATTATTTGTGTTTTAAGAGTAAGCAGAGCGCCAAAAAGAGGGCGCATCCGCGCATGATGCATGAAGTTGACGTAGATTAACGCTATTTAAGCGCAAAGTCGATGGCAAACCGATATCCGTCCACGCCCAGTCCGCTGATCGTTCCGCGGGCGATGGCCGACAGGTACGAGTGGTGACGGAACTCTTCACGCTGGTAAATGTTTGAGATATGTACCTCAATAAACGGGATCGCCACGGCGGACAGCGCATCGCGCAGTGCCACGCTCGTGTGGGTGAGCCCGCCAGGATTGATGACGATCGCCTCCACGCCCTCGTTGCGGGCGGCGTGGATGCGGTCGATCAGCGCACCTTCGTGGTTGCTTTGAAAGCAGGAAAGCGATCCGCCTGCGGCTTCGGCCTGGGCCGTTGCCGCGCTTTCGATGTCGGCCAGCGTTGCCGCGCCGTACACCGCAGGCTCGCGGGTCCCCAGCAGATTCAGGTTGGGACCGTTAAGCAGCAGTAGCTTTTTCGCCATGTTTTTGTAGAGTCTATGCTCGAAAGTGACGCATTTTGCCGCCAACAAGGGGTATTGGCAAGCAATAAAATTCTAAGTGGATAGGGGCGACTTGGGCGCAGTTCGGAAAAGAACGACCGTTCGCCAGCCCTGCCGTACCACCCCGCAGTATGCCTTACAGTGCCGCCAGGTCCGCCTTCAGCTCGTCGAACTTGAGTTTGCCCAGGTAGGTCTTCTTGACCTGCCCGTCGGCGCCGATCAGGACCGTGAAGGGCAGGCCGCCATTCGTATTGCCGAAGCCGCGCGAGAGTTCGGTGCCGCCCATGCCGCCCACGTACAGCGGATACTGAATGTTGTGCTTGGCGGCGAACTCGCTCATGGCCGAGGGCGAATCGATGCCGATGCCGATCACGTTATATCGTTTCCCTGCCTCTTCGTTCGCCAGCGCCGACAGTTCCGGCATCTCCTGCACGCAAGGGCCGCACCAGGTGGCCCAGAAATTCACCAGCACCGGCTTGCCCTTCCATTTCTCGAGCGACTGCGGCTGGCCGTTCAGGTCGTTCAGCGACTGCGCATATAGATTAGTGGAGGCCGTATGCGCCGCGCCGCCGGTCGGGGCGATCGCCGTCGCCACCGGCGCCGCCGGCTGCGGCTGGGTTTTGTATCCGAGAAAAGCGCCGAGCGCGCCAAAGACCACGGCCACGGCCGCGAGTGCTGCCACCTTCTTGTTATTCATTCGTCCTGTTCCAGAGATTCGTCGGTCGTCATCAAGGCGCGCAGGCCGGCGGCGTCCACGCGCTGCAGGCGGCCATCGGCACGCGGCTTGAGTGCGCCTCGCAGATCGTGAAAATCGTATAGCTCGGCATGCACCGCCTCCTTATGCCACAGGAAGCTCACCGTTTCAACCGGATCGTGGCGTGCGCCCTTGAAATGGGGCGTCTCGGAGATGTCGATGTTCACGTTGCGGTTCAGCAGGAAGATCTCGACTTCCTTGGCGCTGTCGGCAAACAACTGCAAATGGATATCGTCGTGCTCGCCGGCGGTGCCGTTCAGCACCGCGCCCGTCAGGTAGGGGCGGAACTCGGCCAGCGCATCCATCACCTGCAGGGCCGTCTCGCGCAGGTGCTGCAGGCGTTCGGCATGGGCGCCACCGCCGAACAAGGATTGGTACTTGCGTACCTCGTCCTCGATCTGCAGGTTGTCGGGCATCAGGTTCGGCGCCGGCTGGTCCACGCCCAGTACCTGGCGCGCGGCCTTGCGGCGGGCGGTGGCGTAGTCGGCGCCGTCCTGGGCGATCATGCGCGCGGCCGTGGCGGCGATCTCCAGGCGCAGCTGGAATAGGTCATTGTTCGGGCTTGGCATCATGAGGTTGATCATACTCTTGAACGAAAAATGGCATCGCGTCGGTTAGAATCCTGTATTCGCTTTCATACCCACGACCATGCACATTCATATCCTCGGCATTTGCGGCACCTTCATGGGTGGCCTGGCAGTGCTGGCCAAGGAGGCCGGCCACCGCGTCACCGGTTGCGACGCCAACGTCTATCCCCCGATGAGCACCCAGCTCGAAGCCCAGGGTATCGAACTGATCCAGGGTTACGGGCCGGAACAGGTGGCTTTGGCCCCGGACCTGTACGTGGTCGGCAACGTGATGACGCGCGGCAATCCACTGATCGAGGAAATCCTGAACCGCGGCCTGCCATATATGTCTGGCCCGCAGTGGATCGGGGAACATATTTTGCGTAATAAATGGGTGCTGGCCGTGGCCGGTACCCACGGCAAGACCACGACCTCGTCGATGCTGGCCTGGATCCTGGAAGACGCGGGCTATTCGCCGGGCTTCCTGATCGGCGGCGTGCCGATGAACTTCGGTATCTCGGCGCGCCTGTCGGGCGAGGCCGACTCGGATTTCTTCGTGATCGAGGCCGACGAGTACGACACCGCCTTCTTTGACAAGCGTTCCAAGTTCGTGCACTACCACGCGAAAACGGCCGTGCTGAACAACCTGGAATTCGACCACGCCGACATCTTCCCGGACATCGGCGCCATCGAGACCCAGTTCCACCACCTGGTGCGCACCGTGCCCGGCGTGGGCCGCCTGGTCGTGAACGGCGACGAAGCCTCGCTGGCGCGCGTGATCAAGCGCGGCTGCTGGAGCGACAAGGAAACCTTCGGCAGCTCGGACGGCGTGGACTGGGCCATGGTCGAGCATCCGGGCGGCGCCAGCTTCGACGTGATGTTCAAGGGCGAAAACCAGGGGACCGTGCACTGGGAACTGACCGGCAAGCACAACCGCTCGAACGCGCTGGCCGCGATTGCCGCCGCCCGCCACGTGGGCGTGCCGGTGGCGCAGGCCGTCGATTCGCTGTCGCGCTTCCAGAGCGTCAAGCGCCGCATGGAAGTGCGTGGCGTGGTGAACAATGTCACCGTGTACGATGACTTCGCGCACCATCCGACCGCGATCGCGACCACCGTGGGCGGCCTGCGCCAGCGTATCGGCACCGGCGGGCGCATCCTGGCCGTGCTCGAGCCGCGTTCGAACACGATGAAACTGGGCGCCATGAAGGATGCGCTGCCGGGCAGCCTGAAGGATGCCGACCTGGTGTTCGGCTTCGGCAGCCAGCAGGCGCTGGGCTGGTCGCTGGCCGACGCCCTGAAGCCGCTGGGCACGATCGCCCACAGCTTCGACCAGATCGACTACATGGTGCAGGCCATCGTCCAGGCCGCCCAGCCGGGCGACCACATCCTGGTGATGAGCAATGGCGGCTTCGGCGGCGTGCACCAGAAGCTGCTCGAGGCGTTGGCGCAATGATTCTGTACCTGCACGGCTTCCGTTCCTCGCCGCGCTCGTTCAAGGCGCGCGTGGTGCAGGAGCGGATGACGGCCGCCGGCCGCGCGAACGACCTGATCTGCCCGCAGCTGCCGGCCTCGCCGAAGGCGGCGGTGGAACTGGCCCTGCTGCTGGCCGAGCGTTACGCGCCGGACGACCTGGCGATCGTCGGTTCCTCGCTGGGCGGGTTCTATGCGACCTGGCTGGCCGAGCGCCTGGGCGTGCGCGCGGTATTGCTGAACCCGGCGGTCGACCCCTTGAAGAACCTGGAGCAACACGTCGGCGTGACCACGAGCTGGCACTCGGATGAGCCGTTCGAGTTCCGCCGCGAATACATCGCCGAGCTGGCCGAACTGAAGGTGGCGCGGATCACGCGTCCGGAGCGCTATTTCCTGGTCGCGGCGACCGGCGACGAAGTACTGGATTACCGCGACATGGTGGCCCACTACGCCGGCGCGCGCCAGCACGTGATCGAGGGCAGCGACCATGCGATCTCGGCGTTTCCGCAGTATGTGGACGAGGTGCTGGCCTTTTGCCAGCCACATGTCGACTGGGCGCAGGCAGGCAAGACGCAGTGAGGAGTGCTTCCCTGCGCCAGGCGAGATGGCATCGCCACGTGGGCGCCTTGCAGGCGCCGCCTGCCATGCGCGACTGGCTGGCGACGAAGGGCTCGCTGACCGCGCGCCTGGTCGCCGGCAGCGAGACCTTCCGCGTGAAGCGCCTGCATCAGCACGCGGCGCTGTGTTCGCTGGACGAGACGGGGCCGATCGGCCTGCCGCGCCGCGAACGGGTGTGGGAGCGCGAAGTCTTGCTGTGCTGCGACGGCAAGCCGGCGGTGTTCGGCCACACGGTGGTGCCGATGTCGGCCACGGCCACCGACTGGCCGCTGTTTTCGGCGCTGGGCGAACGTTCGCTCGGCACGACCCTGTTCTACGACCCGCGGGTCGTACGCGGGCCACTGGAATTTGCCCGGCTGCGCGCCGGCCATCCGCTGGTCGAGCGGCTGCGCCTGGCACTGGATGCTGAGCTGCAAGGAAACGAATTTTATGCGCGGCGCTGTGTCTATCGCCGCCATCAAGGCCTGCTGATGGTCACCGAGGTATTCTTGCCGGCGGTACTCGATCTGGGCGCAACAATAAAGAACGCGACAAGATTGCGAAATAAACGATGAATGTATTTTTTGAAGAATCGGGCGACTTCAAGGTCGGCTCGGTGCTGTCCCAGGCAGGCGAGGCTTACCAGGTAGAACTGTCGAGCGGCAAGCGCACCAAGGTAAAAGCCAAGGACGTGCTGCTCCAGTTCGAGAAACCCGATCCCGCCACGCTGCTCGAGGCCGCCAAGGGCATCGCCGCCGACGTCGATCTGGAATTCTTGTGGGAAGTGGCTGGCCAAGAAGAGTTCGGTTTCGCCGAACTCGGCGCCGAGTACTTCGGCCATGCGCCGCTGCCAAGCGAGGCCGCCGGCCTGGTGCTGGCCCTGCATAATGCCCCGATCTACTTCTATAAAAAGGGCCGCGGCCGCTACAAGGCGGCGCCCGAGCAAGCGCTGCGCGCGGCCCAGGCCGGCATCGAGAAGAAAAAGCAGCAGGCCATCATCCAGGCCGGCTATGTCGAGGAACTGAAGGCGGGCACGCTGCCGGCCGCGATGGCGCCCATGGTGCACCAGCTGCTGTTCAAGCCGGACCGCAACACCATCGAATACAAGGCCATGGAAACGGCCGCCAGCGAACTGCAGACCTCGGCCCCGCGCCTGATGCTCAAGGCCGGCGGCATTGCCTCGCCAAAAGAGCTGCACATGGGCCGCTTCCTGTTCGAAAACTTCCCGCGCGGCGCCGGTTTCCCGCCGGTGCCGGTGCCGAGCGCCCCGGGCAACCTGCCGACGGCGAACGTTGCCGCCTTCTCGATCGACGACGTCACCACCACCGAGATCGACGATGCCTTCTCGGTCGAGCAACTGGAAGACGGCAATGTGCGCGTCGGCATCCACATCGCCGCGCCTGGCCTGGCGATCAAGCCGGACGACGAGATCGACAAGATCGCGCGCAGCCGCATGTCCACCGTGTACATGCCGGGCGACAAGATCACCATGCTGCCGGACGAGGTGGTGAACGCCTTCACCCTGGCCGAAGGCACGACCTGCCCGGCGCTGTCGCTGTACGCGACCCTGAACCCGGCCGACTGGTCGACGGTCTCGACCGTGACGCGCGCCGAACTGGTGCCTATTAAAAACAACCTGCGCCACAACGACCTGGACGAACTGGTCAACGAGGAAACGCTGGAAAGCGGCGCCGGCGACTATCCGCACAAGGCCGAACTGGCGCTGCTGTGGAAGTGGGCGCTGAAACTCGAAGCGGGCCGCATGGCCAAGCGCGAAGCCTTCGGCCTGAAGCCGGAGCAGGCGAACCGCGTCGACTTCAATTTCTACGTCGAAGACGACGTGGTCGCTATCGTGCGCCGCAAGCGCGGCGCGCCGCTCGACAAGATCGTCGCCGAGCTGATGATTTTCGCGAACAGCACCTGGGGCAAGCTGCTGCACGACTCGGGCGTGCCGGGCATCTACCGTTCCCAGGGCGCCGGCAGCGGCGCCGGCTGGGCGGCCAAGATGCAGGTGCGCATGGTCACGCACGCCGCGCCGCACCAGGGCCTCGGCGTGGACCAGTATGCCTGGAGCACCTCGCCGCTGCGCCGCTACACCGACCTGGTCAACCAGTGGCAGATCATCGCCTGCGCCGAGCACGGCGTGACGGCGCCGCTGGTGGCCCCGTTCAAGCCGCGCGACGCGACCCTGTTCTCGATCGTCTCGGCATTCGATGCCGCCTACTCGGCCTACAACGATTTCCAGCAGACCATGGAGCGCTACTGGTGCCTGCGCTGGCTGGGCCAGGAGCAGGTCAAGCAAACCGAGGCCGTGGTGCTGAAGGAAGACGTGCTGCGCCTGAACGAGGTGCCGCTGGTGATCCGTCTGCCGGGCATGCCGCCGGTGGCGCGCGGCGCACAGGTGAAGCTGGACATCGTGCGCTGGGACGAGGTCGACCTCTCGCTGGAAGCACGCCTGCTCGAAGTGGCCCAGGCCGCGCCGAGCGAGGAACTGGCCTTCGACGAGGAAGAGGGCGGGGTGGCCGACAGCGGCGAAGCGGCGGTGGAAGAAGCGGTCGAAGCCGAAGGCGCCGTGGCGGCGGTCAGCACCGACGAAGCCACGCCACCGGCCGGCACGCAATAATTGTCGGGGCAGGCACGATTCCATCATGACTAGCAGGTCGATACGCACCATCGTGATCGTCACCGCCGTGATCGTGCTCGGCTACTGGGCGGTGTTTGCCTGGATGGTGTACCGCTCGCCGCTGGCGTATGAGGCGATCGACTTCGACCACGACGGTTCGGTGAGTTTCAACGAGGCGGATTACGCGTCCTCGTTCGGGATGCGCACGATCTACCGGGACGGGGCGGAATGCGTGGAGTATTTCGCCGAGAAGGATGGGGTGGCGCTGAAGCAGGTTTGTCCAAACAAGCCGTGATCTGGTTTTCGTAGGGTGGGCCGGGCCGCGCAAGGCTCTCGAGCCCACGCGGTGATGCGCCTCATGCCACGCGGCCCGACATCATCTTGCGCCGCCAAGTCATCGAGACCGCGAAAAGAGATCATTCGAGCACGTTGAAACCTGTCTTGGCATCTCGATTTTGCCAACGCCACGTGTTGGATAGCAGCAGCACGTGGCCAACCAGGCACGCCCGTCACCGCGTGGCACGGCGTGTCCACCGTACGATGGCGTGTTCGCCACCAAGCCAGATTGCGCCACCGATAGCGCATCAGACGCCTGCTGCACTCCTCATCCGTTGCCCAGCCGCCACCAACCGCCCGCACTGCCTCCCTCCGCTGTAGAATGCTTGGATTCCCAGATTCAACAGCCGTCCGGCGCGCACGCGTGAAGTATTCCCGACAACCCCAATCCCTGATGATCGCCCTGGCCGCCTCGGTGGCCGCGCATGCGCTCCTGCTGGCGATCCGCTTTGCCGCGCCCGAGGTGTTCCGCATGCAGCCGGCCGACCCCGGCCTGGAAGTCATCCTGGTCAACGCCAGGCACGCGAATGCCCCGGCCAAGGCCGACGCCCTGGCCCAGGCCAACCTGGAAGGCGGCGGCACCGCCGACAGCGGCCGCGCCAGGTCGCCGCTGCCCGACCTGCGCCGCAATGAAAACGGCGACAGCATCAAGGCCCTGCAGCGCCGCATCGCCGAACTCGAGCAGCTCCAGCAAAACGTGCTCACCCGCGTCAAGCATGCCGATTTCAGCGCCGCTCCGGTACGCGACAAGGACAAGCCCGATCCCACCCGCACCGGCCAGGACGAGATCGACACCACGCGCCAGATCGCGCGCATGACGGCCGAGATCACCCAGACCATCGAAGACCAGAACCGCCGCCCGAAGCGCACCCACATTTCGCCGAGCACGCGCCAGGTCGGCTACGCGCTGTACTACAAGGCGATGCAAAAGCGCGTGGAAGAGATCGGCACCCTGAACTTCCCCCAGCAGAACGGGCGCAAGCTGTATGGCGAGCTGGTGGTGTCGATTCCCGTCTACCAGGACGGCAGCCTGTACCAGAAGGAGGGCGGTCCGCGCGTCGAGCGCAGCTCCGGCAACCCGGCGCTGGACAAGGCGGCGCTCGAGATCGTGCGCCGCGCCGCGCCCTTCGGCAGCTTCCCCCAGAATATGCGCTCGGTAGGCAAGGATGACTTGTGGATCGTGATCACCCGCTTTACCTTCACCCGCGAAGAGAAAATGAAGGCCGAATTGCAGGAGCAGTCATGACGGACACCATTCCGGACAAATATTGCGTGATCGGCAATCCGGTTGCGCACAGCAAGTCGCCGCAGATCCATGCCGCCTTTGCCGCCCAGACCGGCCAGCAGATCGACTACGGACGCCGCCTGGCGCCGCTCGACGGCTTTGCCGACGTGGTGCGCGACCTCATCAGCAAGGGCTACAGGGGCGCGAACGTGACCGTGCCCTTCAAGCTGGAGGCGGCAGCCCTGGCCACGCGCCTGGAAGAGCGGGCGCGCGCGGCCGGCGCCGTGAACACCCTGCGCTTCGCCGATGGCGAGATCGTCGGCGACAACACCGACGGCCCCGGCCTGGTGGCCGACATCGTGCGCAATGCCGGCGTGGCGCTGGCGGGAAAACGCATCCTGCTGCTGGGTGCGGGCGGCGCCGCGCGCGGCGTGATGCTGCCTTTCCTGCAGCAGGGCCCGAGCGCGATCGTGGTGGCCAACCGCACCCACAAGACCGCCGACGCCCTGGTGGCCGATTTCCAGGACCAGGTAACCCGGGTGCAAGCCTGCAACTTCGAGGACATCGCAGGCAGCTTCGACATCGTGGTGAACGCCACCTCGGCCAGCCTGTCCCGGGAACTGCCGCCGGTCCCCCCCTCGGCGTTCACGCACGGCACCCTGGCGCTGGACATGATGTACGGCGACGCGCCGACGCCCTTCATGGCGTTTGCCGCGAAACAGGGCGCCGCCACCCGCGACGGCTTCGGCATGCTGGTCGAGCAGGCCGCCGAAGCCTTTGCGATCTGGCGCGGCGTGCGCCCCGACACCCGCGAACTCTTGACCACACTGCGTGCATAAAGAATAACGATGGCAAAAAAAGGCAATGCAAGCGCTGTCCCCGGCAAGCGCCGCTGGATCAAATGGATTTTCCTCGGCCCGATCCTGGCTTTCATCCTGCTGCAACTGTATTTCTTCGTGCAAGTGTGCTGGTTCGTCTGGTACAACCCCAGCTCGACCAGTTTCATGCGCCAGCAATTGTCGGAGCTGCGCGAAAAGAATCCGAATGCCCAGCTGAAGCACACCTGGGTGCCCTACGACCGCATTTCGAATAACCTGAAGCGCGCGGTGGTGGCCTCGGAAGACGCGAATTTCGCCGACCACCCGGGCGTCGATTTCGATGCGCTGGAGCGCGCCTATAACAAGAACAACCGCAAGCACAAGGTGGTCGGCGGCGGCTCGACGATTACCCAGCAACTGGCAAAGAACCTGTTCCTGTCCGGGTCGCGCAGCTACCTGCGCAAGGGCCAGGAAATGATCATCGCCTTCATGCTGGAGTCGGTGATGAGCAAGCGGCGCATCCTGGAAGTGTATTTGAACGTGGTCGAATTCGGCCGCGGCGTATTCGGCGCGGAAGCGGCGGCGCGCTATTACTTCCGCACCCCGGCAGCCAACCTGGCCCCGGCCCAGGCCGCGCGCCTGGCCGTGATGCTGCCCAATCCGCGCTATTACGACCGCCACCGCAGCACCAATTATCTTGTCAAAAGGACCAGCCTGATCCAGCGCCGTATGGGTGCGGCAGAGTTGCCCTGAATCTACAATTTAATTCGTCGAAAAAACGCCGAATACGGGGCAAAACCGTTGTTTCGGGGTGGCCGGGCTCGGGGTGAACGAGTACACTTGCGTCAGTTTTGATTCCGGCCGAGAAAGCGCGCATGATCAACGTATTTGTCCTACAAAATGGCCGTCTGAACCAGGTGCCGATCGCGTCGCGCGCGGACCTGGAGAATGCCACGCCTGTCTGGGTCGACCTCACCGATCCCGACGACGACGAGCGTGCCTGGGTCAAGGCCATCTACGGCGTGTCGCTGCCGGGCGAGGACGAAGTCTCGGACATCGAGGCCTCGGCCCGCTACTACGAGGCCGAGAACGGCGACCTGCACCTGCGCACCGATTTCCTGCTCGAGGAAGAAGACGGTCCGTCGCGCGTGGTGACCGTCGCCTTTATCCTGTCGGGCAAGATGCTGTTCTCGATGCACTCCGACGATTTGCCGGTGTTTCGCCTGGTGCGCATGCGCGCCCGTTCGCGTCCCGGTTCGATCGGCGACTACATGGACGTGCTGCTCGACTTGTATGCGACCGACGCCGAGTATTCGGCCGATGCGCTCGAGGGCATCTACGAAAGCCTGGAAGAAGTCAGCCAGCGCGTGCTGCAAAAGGAATTCACCGACCAGGACGCGGCCGCCGCGCTGAACGCCATCGCCCACGAGGAAGACTTGAACGGCCGCATCCGCCGCAACATGATGGACACGCGCCGCGCGGTGAGTTTCCTGATGCGCGGGCGTTTGCTGAATGCCGAACAGTTCGACGACGCGCGCCAGATCCTGCGCGACATCGAATCGCTGGATGGCCACACCTCCTTCCTGTTCGACAAGGTGAACTTCCTGATGGATGCCACCGTCGGCTTCATCAACATCAACCAGAACAAGATCATCAAGATCTTCTCGGTGGCCTCGGTCGCCTTCCTGCCGCCGACGCTGATCGCCAGCATCTACGGCATGAACTTCCATAAATGGTTCCCGGAACTGGACTGGACCTATGGCTATCCGTTCGCGCTGGGCCTGATGGTGGCCAGCGCGATTGCGCCGCTGTGGTATTTCCGCCGGCGCGGCTGGCTGAAGCTGGCCTAGTCCGCCAGCTCGCCGACCAGGATCAGCGAAGCCGGCTTGCCGGTATGCGGGTGCAGGGGTTCGCGCAGTTCCCGGATCCGCAAGCCATTGGTTTCGAATAGCGCGATCCAGCTGGCCAGGGTACGGAAATACCAGGGCGGCGCATCCTGGAAGCCGCCCTTGAAACCGGCCCAGCTGCCTTCGCGCCAGCCGTCGGCGTAGGGCTGGTCGCCGCAGGCTGGCAGCGGGTGCACGGTCTGCACCACCAGGTGGCCGCCGCGGCGCAGGTAGGAGGGCGCCGCGTGGAACAGGCCTTCGACCGCCTCCTTTCCGATCAGCGAAAAATTGCAGACCGCGAGGTCGGCGGACAGCTGCAGCTCACCGTCGGCAATCTGTTCGTACGACAGGCAGCGGAAGCGGCCGCCGCCGGCCGCCTGCGCCTGCTCGACCAGGCCGGGAACCGCATCGACCCCGATCATCTCCACTTCCGGCAGCGCGCGCACCAGCCAGCCTTCGCCGCAGCCGAGATCGACGGCGGTCCGTGGCGCAAAGGCGCGTACGGTGTCGACGATGGCCCCGTTCGTGACCAGGGTGCGGCTTTCGATCTCGCCGTTGCGGATGGCGGCGATCCAGGGATCGGCATTCCGGTGCCAGGAGTCGATGACGGTGGTGTCGCGTTGGGCAGGCATGTTTCCTCCGCTTGAAAAAGGCCATTATGCGCCGGCAGCGGCCAGCGGGCCGTTATACTCATCCGTTTCCACACCAGGAGGCACGATGCCGGATTCGCCTGCCGCGACAGCACGGCCAGACTTGACAACCAGCGCGTCAGCGGGCGAGCTGCGCATCGTCTGTCCGACCCAGAAGCGCCTGCTGCCGGTGCTGCTGGCGGCCTTCCTGTTGCTGGTCATGCTGCCTGCCACGTTTAGCAACCTGCGCCGTGCGCCGCAAGACGGGTCCTGGCTGGCGCTGGCGGTGCTGGCCGTGTTCTGCCTGCTGGTGCTCGCCACGCTGTACCGCAGCTTCGTGTTTCGCGATGCGCTCTGCATCTACAAGGGGGACGACGTGCCGGACGGGATGCTCGTGCTGCCCGCCGCCAGCATCCGTTCGGTGCGCGCGCTTCCCGCGCCCGATGCCTGGTCGGCCGAGGCGAAATGGGACCAGCTCGGCATGTATGCGGGGCCGATCGAAATCGACACCGACAGCGGCGCCGTTCGTTTCGGCGCGGGCCTGAGCGCCCTGATGGTCGAGGAAACGGTCGACCGGATCGCCGGTTTCTGCGGCCTGGCGCCCGAGGGGTGGCGTTCTCTTCGACAGCAATAAAGCTGGGCAAGCGCTTGCTTGCGACAAGGGCAAGCGGCTCGTACACTGAAGCAAGCAGACTCTGCAGCGACAGGGGTGGCCACCTTGGTGAAGGAACGACGATGCGGCAATGGATGTGTTGGCTGGCCCTCGCGGCCGTACTTGCCGCTTGCAAGGGCCAGACCGGCGGACAGGGAAGCGCTGCGCCGGCTGCGGCAAGGTAGTGACCCAGTCGCGCCAGCGTGCGCTCGATCCGGACGCCCTGATCAAGCTGAACCGCGAATTGGCCGAGGTGCAGAGCGAGATCGACAGCGCCGCGACCGCCCAGGCGCAACAGCACAGGCGGGTGGATACCGGACTGCTGACGGTGGCGATGCACGAACACGCCAGGGCCGGCCAGGCCGGCAAGGTCAGGCAGGCGCTGCAAGACTTCGGCGACGACCTGCTGCAAGCGTTGCCGCGGCATCGGACGGGCGCTGACCGACGCAGGGCAGCGCACCCGCCTGCCGGGTGCCGGGCATGCAGATGCCGTTACATCCATTTACGCTTCTTTACGCCTGGCGGCCGTGCAGGTGCGACCCGAGGTTTTACAATGGAGGCTTTCAGCCTGCCGAGCTCGCCTCAGTACCGATGATGCGCGCTGCAGGCGGCGCCACTTCAACGTCAATAAAGCATTCACCGATGGTTCAACGAACACGTTTCACCCCCGGCCAGCCTGGCGCGGGCGCATCGCCGCGCAAGCAGGCCCTGTACCTCGCGGTCGCCCTGGCCGTGTGCGAATTCGGCGCCATGCGGCCGGCGCTGGCGCAAGGCGCCGCAGTGGCGCAGCCTGCACAGCCCGCGCAGGCGGCGACGGCAAAGCCCGCAGCGCAGGCGGCACCGGCGGCCGCCACGGCGCAGCAGCCGGCAGCGGCTGTCACCACCGGCGCTGCGCCTGCGGCACAGGCGGCACCAGGCGCACCCCAGCCGATCCAGTCGGTCAACGTCGTCGGCGAGCGCCAGAACAACCGCATCGACCGCCAGGTCTACGACGTGAAGTCGGACGCGAACGCCTCGAACGGCAGCGCCGCCGATGCGCTCGGCAACGTGCCCTCGGTGGCGGTCGACCCGGACGGCACCGTGTCGCTGCGCGGCAGCACGAATGTCCAGATCCTGGTCGACGGCAAGCCCTCGGCCATGCTGCAGGGCGAGAACCGCGGCTCGGCGCTGCAGGCCATGCCGGCCGAGGACATCGACTCGGTCGAGGTGATCAACAACCCGGGCGCGGAATTCGGCAACGAAGGCGGCGGCGGGCCGATCCTGAACCTGGTCATGAAGCGCAACCGCCGTGCGGGCGGCTTCGGCGTGGCGAACGCGAATGCGGGCACGGCCGGACGCCACAATGCGGCGCTGAACGGCGCCTACAATACCGGCCTGTGGGGCTTCCAGGGCGGCGTCAACGTGCGCAAGGACGGGCGCGGCTCGACCTATGAAAGCGAGCGCGAGCGCATCGACCCGGTGACCGGCGCCAGCCAGCGCAGCACCCAGCAGTCGACCAGCGATGGCCTGAACGACAGCGTCGGCGTGCGCGGCCAGGTGACCTATAACCTGAGCCAGGACGACACGCTGGAAGCCGGCGTCGGCCTCATGAAGCGCAGCAACGACCAGACTGGCCTGGACCACTACAGCGTGTTCGACGAAGACGGCAACACGACCAGCGACTATGCGCGCAGCACGCGCCGCAGCGGCGACAGCAGCAACAACATGGGCAGCCTGCGCTGGGACCACAAGGGCGAGAAGCTGGGCGAGCTGTTCAAGATGGACCTGCGCGTCTCGACCAGCGACAACGACAGCGAGACGAACTACGCCAACACCTACACCGTCACGCCGCCGCGCGCGGCCGACAGCCGCAACCTGCAGGACGTCGACAATGCGACCCGCATCATCGACTACACCGGCGACTACGAGCTGCCGCTGGAGAGCGGCGCCATCGTCAAGGTCGGCTACAAGATCGCCGACAACCAGAGCGAGTTCGACACCCGCTACTACGACTTCGACCTGGCCTCGGGCGCCCGGAGCGTGAACGCGCGCCGCACCAACGCCTTCGAGATCGACGAGCGCAACACCGCGCTCTACGGTTCCTACCAGTGGCGCGTGAACGAGCGCTGGGGCGCCCAGCTGGGCCTGCGCGCCGAGCATACCGACATGGACCTGAAGCAGGTCACCAGCCGCATCGAGACCGGCAACAGCTACCTGAACTGGATGCCGAGCGCCTTTGCCACCTACAAGCTGGCCGAGAAGACGAATTTGCGCTTCTCCTACGCGCACCGGATCCGCCGTCCGGGCGCGAACGAGCTGAACCCCTTCGTGGTCTACCGCGACGAACTCAACGAGTCGAGCGGCAATCCGTTCCTGAAGCCGGTGCAGACCGACTCCTTCGAGGTCGGCTACGAAACCAAGGCCGGCGTGCTCGACGCCAACGTGCGCGCCTACTACCGCAACGAGCGCGACACCATCCGCAGCCGCCAGCTGGCGGTAAGCGACACGGTAATCCTGACGACGCTGGAAAACGGCGGCAGCAACCGCTCCGGCGGCGTCGAGTTCACGCTCAGCGGCAAGGTCACGCCCAAGCTGTCGGTCAACACCAGCGGCAACGTGTTCGTGGCCGAGCAGCAGCAGATCGACCTGCTGGGCGTGGAGAGCAAGCGCAGCGCCACCTCGGTCAACGTGCGTGGACGCCTGAACTACCAGCTGACGCCGCAGGACCAGGTGCAGCTGATGTTCAATGCCCAGGGCAAGACCCTGACCGGCTACGGCTACCGCGAGCCGAGCGCCACCGCCAACCTCAGCTACCGCCGCAACCTGAGCCAGAG
>Ga0308166_1001543_pt1 | contig 24160 bp, 27 predicted proteins | sample PhyCR2_2_FD_202137 | JGI IMG/M metagenome (GOLD analysis project Ga0308166, IMG submission 202137) | Phyllosphere microbial communities from UC Gill Tract Community Farm, Albany, California, United States - DLSLCC.R2 | ecosystem: Host-associated > Plants > Phyllosphere > Unclassified | place... | reverse complement strand
ATGACGATGAACTCGATTTCTCGTTGCCGGGGCGCTTCCCGCTGCGCTGGCAGCGCAGCTACAACAGCCTGACCACTCGTGAAGGGCTGTTTGGTCTGGGTTGGGCGACAACCTTTGACAGCTATCTGACGCTCGAAGAGAACAACGCGACCTGGTTCGACGAAACCGGCCGTGAGCTGAGCTTTGAGCTGCCGCCCGTCGATCGCGCGTTTTACAGCATCAGCGAAGGTATCATCATCCGCCGCAATGAGAGCGGCGACGTGGCGATTGCCGACGATGACGGCGCGGTATGGCGTCTGTATAAACCGACCCGGGTGAATCCCACCATCCTGCGTCTGGCCTCCCTCAGCGACGAATACGGTAACGCGCTGCTGACGGAGTGGGATGAACACGGCAGGCTGGTCAATCTTCACGATGAGCCACGGGCGATTGATGTCACCCTGCGCTATGAAGATGAGCGTTTCCCGCAGCGCGCCACCTCTGCCAGCCATTTTGACGGCAACCGTACCTGGCCGCTGATGCAGTGGGGTTACGATGCGCGCGGCCAGCTGGCGAGCGTGACGGATGCCTCTGGCGTAGTGACGCGCGAATACCGCTATAACGACCACGGCCTGATGGTCTGGCACCGCCTGCCGGGCGGGCTGGAGAGCGAATACCGCTGGCAAAAATTCGACCACTGGCGCGTGGTGGAAAACCGCACCAGCACCGGCGACGGCTGCCGCTTCACCTACGATTTAGCCGCCGGGCTGACGACCGTCGAGCACTACGATGGCCAGACGCGTAAGCACTACTGGAACGCGCAAAATCTGATTGTCCGCTACGTTGACGAGCGCGGTGAAAACTGGTGCTACGAGTGGGATGAAAACGAACTTCTGACCCGTCGCATCGATCCGCTCGGTAACGCCGTCACCTTCGTCTACGACGAAATGGGCAACCGGGTGCAGGAAATCGACGCCGACGGCAATACCCGCACCACCACCTGGCTGGAGCACCGCGCGCTGCCGTCAGCCATCATTGAAGCTGACGGCAGTGCGACCCGTTTCTGGTACGACGAGCATCACGGGCTGAAGCGTGTGGTAGACCCGATGGGGCAGACAACATTGCTGCGCCGGGACGAGTTTGGTCAGGTCGTTGAAGAAGTTGATGCCGCGGGAAACAGTCGTTACCAGGAGTACAACGAGGCCGGGCAGGTCATTCGTGCCACAGACTGTTCAGGACGAATAACCCGCTATACCTATCATCCGCTGGGCTGGTTGACGACTGAGATCGGCGCTGACGGCGAAGAGACGCGCTATCGCTACGATGCCGCGGGGCGTCCGGTGCAACTCGATCGACCGGAAGGCTGGACAGAGTCACTTGCATGGAACGAACGCGGCCTGCCGGTGACGCATGCGGGCGCTGATGGCAAAGAAAGTGAGTTTAAATACGACGAGGCAGGACGATTAACCGCTACGCGTAACACTCAGGGTGAAGAGGTCCGTCGCCGCTGGGACAGCCGCGGGCGACTGATTGCCCTGGAAAATGAAAATGGCGAAGCCTATCAGTTCCGCTGGGGGCCCGACTCGCTGCTGCTGGAAGAGGTGGGGCTCGATGGCGTGGCCTCACAGTATCGCTATGACGCCTGCGGGCGTACGATAGCGCGCACGTTTGCCGCCGGTCATCCGGAAGCCATCACCCATGCCTTCGCCTGGAGCGCGAGTGGCCAGCTGGTTGCCCGCACCACGCCGGAAGGGCAGACCCGTTATCACTACACACCGTCAGGTTTGCTGAGTCGTATTGGACTTCATCCGGCACTTTCCGTTGACGCCTGGAGTGCAGAGGCAGAACAGGAACTTGCCTTTGAGTATGACGCTCTGGGGCGTGTCACGCATGAAGTGGGCGAGCACGGTGAGCTGGCATGGGAGTATGATGCTCTCGGCAACCGCACCTCCGTCACGCTGCCCGATGGCCGCGAGCTGAAACAGTTCTACTACGGTAGCGGGCATCTGCTCAGCATTGCCCTCGATAAGCTGTCGGTCTCCGATTTTACCCGTGACGAACTCCACCGTGAGACCAGCCGTACCCAGGGGCTGCTGACCACCCGCAGCGAGTACGACCGTCTTGGTCGACTGCATCGCCGGGATGTATTCACTGGCAATGCCCAGCGTCCGTCGCCGCGCCGCTGGTCTCGCCGCTGGGATTACGACTACCGCAATAACCTGGTGCGGGAAGAGCGGGACGATAACCCGTTCAGCTGGTACCGCTGGCAGTACGACAGCGCCGGACGTCTGCTCGTTCAGGACGGCACGCTGCCCGGCCAGGAGCAGTGGCGCTGGGATGCTGCCGGTAACCCGCTGGAAGGTACTGCTGAGAAGGTCACGCACAACCGCCTGACGCAGCTGAACGGCATTCGCTGGCGTTATGACATCCACGGCCGCACCGTGGAGAAAGATAACGGCCAGACCCGCTGGCACTACCGCTACGATGGTGAGCACCGTCTGACGGAAGTCATCAGCCAGCCGCGGGACCGCAACAAACCGCAGACGCAGGTCAGCTTCCGCTACGATCCGCTCGGGCGACGCATCAGCAAAACACGACGCCAGATGCTGGGCGGACAGCCAACCGGCAAGCCGGTCAGCACCCGGTTTGTCTGGGAAGGGTTTCGTCTGCTGCAGGAGGTGCACGGGGATGTGCCGCTCACCTACGTCTACAGCGACCAGGACAGCTACGACCCGCTGGCGCGTATTGACGGCGTGGAAGCACCGGAGATCTTCTGGTTCCACTGTCAGCCCAACGGCACGCCGGAGCGGATGACGGATATCGAAGGGCAGGTGCGCTGGGAAGGGGTGAACAGCGCCTGGGGCAAGCTGCTGCGGGAAAGCGAGACGCAGGTATCAGGATATTCTCAGAACCTGCGGATGCAGGGGCAATACCTGGACCGTGAGACGGGGCTGCACTACAATCTCTTCCGGTATTACGACCCGGACTGCGGGCGGTTTACGCAGCAGGACCCGATAGGGCTGGCGGGGGGGATAAACCTTTACCAGTATGCGCCTAATGCGCTGGGGTGGGTGGATCCGTGGGGGTTATCTAATAGTGGTATATTAGATAAAGCTATGTCTGGTAAAGTTGGAGATCGACTTTCTGCTCACCATGTTATACCCGTTGAGGTGTGGAAAGAGAACCAATCATTCTTCAATAATATTGGCATCGGTAAAGACATGAACTCTGCATTTAATGGTATTCATGTGCCAGGGAGCGCAACAGCAATGAAACAAGATGCAGGGAAAGGAATGGATGTTTTCCATAGCAGTAATCATCATAACTATAGTGACATTGTCCGTCAGCGAATTGCTCGTGTTGAGCAACGATATAATTCTGGGAGATTGGATGCTAAAGGGGCGAGGATAGCTATAAGGCGGATCCAGATTGATATGAAGAATAAAATTTGGATGGGTCATGTTCCCACAACAAAATGCAGGAGAATGAATTAATGTCCTATTATGTGATCATGAATGACTTTGAATCATCACTCATGCCAAGAAATTTACAGGGCATGGTTGATGAAAGATTACAGATCGATGAAAACTGGGAAATAGAAGGCTCTGCATTTTCCTACCCTTATCGAATAACAGACGATGAATGTCCAGAACGTATTTATTTGTTGTGCAATAAAAATGTTGGGGCTTTGAAATTTGACTATTATAAAAAAGACTTTGGGCACTTGATGGATAAGTCTTTATTTTCAATTTTAGAAAATTATAAGCACAATGTTTTTTTTGACCGAGATATAACACCAGTTTCGATCGGGAATGGTCAAGTTCTTCGGAATGATTTTAAATATGTATATTTTCCAGGCGGGGATGTTATAGATGAAGAAAAATCTATTCTTGAAGATGATAAGTTCGGAGATATCATACCTTTTAAAATCGAATTAAAGGATGATGCGCTTGAATATGATATTCTTTCGTTTAGCGACACATTATTAGGTGGTTTTATCATTATTAAACAAGAGGTTAAGGAAGTTATAGAAAGTAAAGGCTTCCGGGGTTTGAAACTTGTTCGACTGGAAAATGCTTTAGACGTTTTCTGTGAGGATTATTTCTACGAAATAGACTCAAATCGTAAGAGAAAGGGCAATAAACTACCTTAATATTGAATGGTGTCGTGCCATTACTGATTCTTTATTTTTCTTTTTTAATGGCGCGAAAAAGTTCTTTGGATGATGAGTCCATTTTTCAACTATAGATCATAGTAGTTTTACGAGTAATCAATAATGTTAACTCTTAAAGAGGAATGATGTATATAAAAAATACTATTCAAGACTTTGTTATCAAATTCAAAACGAATGATTTAAATATGGGGGAGATAGACTTTACAGCAGAAGAAAATAAAAGTTCTCTCCCTGTAAATTTAAATGGCGAAATTCGATTTTTTATAGTCATTTGATTTTAAATGACCACCCAACATTTTATGGTACTTTCTTTATACAAATTGTTGAGTCCCAAGATCTCAATGAAATATTATCAGGCTGGCGAGTTCAAAATGATACGGCCTGGCACGATGAGTATATAATCTTTGCTGAAAGAAATGGAGACGTTCTTTTTTGTGACACCCGAAATATAACATCCCCTGTTTATGGTAGTATTCAAAAACGAAACTTTATCATTTCCGGTTCCTTAGCTGACTTTTTGGATGTTTTTTGTTCTGCCATTGAGATAGAGCAAAGTAAATATGATGGTGATGGTACAGATGATGATTTTAATTTCAGAGAGGATTTTCTGAAAGATATCGATTTTATGCTTAAAAGCAAACTAAAGGATGTTGAGGCAAAAGGGTTTAAGCAATTCTTTTTTGGTTAAGTTTTTATTTTTTAATATTAAAAATAACATTTTTTAGAGAGCTTATTTCTTCAAAAATTATTTATGGCTCATGTCAGCTTTTATATTGGTTAGGAGGTTTCTTTGCGATTCACCATCAATAAACACATGAAAATCGGTTACGATAAATTTGATGAAAAAAGAGTTACATCTTTTATAGAAAAAGGAAATGATTTTCATGATGATAAAAAATATACTGAGGCGTTAGAGCAATACCACAAAGCCTGGCAAGCTCTTCCTGAGCCGAAGCTTGAATGGGAAATTGCCAACTGGATCTGTGCATGCATATACAGCGCATATTTTGATCTGACGGATTATGCTGAGGCAAAGAAATGGGGAGAGACGACATTACGGACATGTGGATCGGATATAGACACTGCACCCTTAATCGATCTCGGCATGGTCTGTTATGAGTTGAATCAATTTGAGGAAGCGTATAAATATTTTAACGATGCTTATAACTACGGCAAAGAGCGTGCGTTTCAGGATAGACCTAGAAAATACCTTGAATTTTTTTTGCGCAAAAGAACATGAATACATCGTTATTTACCTTTTAAAGGTGGCTTGAATAAATATGTTCCATATAATTGCTTACGGAGTGTAATTACTACGTTATAATCTGATGAATAACTTCAAAAAATGTGAAAAAAAGATTGGACGTGCAGATATTTATAAAACGGAAAGTAAATTATCTATTACCCTTTCGGATGATTTCGTATTACATTATCTGCAATTTAATGGTGGCATTCCTGAGAAAAGTTGGTGGGACGGTGATGAAGGTTTTGAGCCAGTAGAGGTAGCAGGATTTAAACCGTTTGTTTATAATACTCAGACAAATCATGATCCTAGGTCTTTAATTGACGGTTGCTATATTAGCATGTTGGATAGGGAAGTGATTCCTAGGAACCTGCTTCCTTTCGCAAATGATTGGGGAGGGAATTTCTTTTGTCTGAATTTAGATAATTATTCAATTGTATATTTTGCCACAGATTCTTTTGATGAAGATTTGACTATGCAAGAGAATCATATAAAACTTCAAAGATATCTGACAAATTCATTTTCCAACTTTCTTGATGGATTGGTAACAGAAGAGAGACTCCCTTAAAGAATAATTAATAAGTTTGCGACTTATTTAATTCTGCTGCTGTGAAGTCTATTATTATGAAATTCTGTAGCAAGCCATAAAGTTCTAGTTAAAAACTAAAAATGCAACGTATTTTTCCCTTTAATTAACAATTACCATCTTTGGTCATGAGTTTGTTATTTCTCAGAAATAGTAACTACCTTTTTGGACCAATTAGTATTCAAACGAAAAATAGGTTGAGAATGAAATAACCTCAAACCCTAAGCTTGAAATTAACAATCCACCATATGGAATTCAATGGGAACATGAATGGGGAAGAATTGTTGTACAGTCTAATGAAAAAAGCTTCGACTGTGGAATTTATATTGAATGGAATGTTTGACTAAATGAAGTTTCAATTAATAACCCCCCCATTTGCTTATCACCTAACCTGTCTATTAATGGAGTTAAAGATTTAGATAAAATGAAAATAACAAATCGACTGAAAAAGAAGTTATTAGTCCTAGATGGCATTGACAATGATTTCATAGAGTATGGAAAGGAACTAGCATGCCCTGAATGCGAAGGTGTACTACTATATTCCATAGTAAATTCATATGGTTTTGACTCGCTCACCGAAGAGGTAAAATGGTTTCTTGTTAAGAAAATGAGAGGTGTGAAGTATCTTAGTGAAGATAATAAATATAGCTATGATGAAAGCCAATTGTATGTTTCGAAAAACACATGTCAAAACTATTTAAAAGACTTTTCAACTGTTTTTACGTATAAAGAAGTTCAGCCAGCCCGGTACCGTGTATCTCTTGTGGGGTTTTTTGAAGGTGACTTGAAACAGATCAAACAATGAAATTTTAGGTTTACCTATGATTGAAAATCTTAATTGTATTAAAGAAAATGATCTGCTTGAATGGACGCATGATGAAAGTAACACACTGATTACTTTACCATTTTTAGACTGTGCAATGATAGATTCAACACGCCAATTAGTCTTTGCGTTAAGCGAACCAAAGCCATTACCAACCGTTTTGACAATTTTCAATGCTCGGGGCGAAAAGCTGTTGTCGTCTGCACCTCCTGAAGACGCTATTTTCTACTACTTAACATTTAATCTTTCAAAGGAAGTGGTCGTCGTCTGTAGTTATGCAGTACAACAGAATGGCTGGTATGATTGGTTTTATTCCTTTGATATGAAGCGTAACACGTTAACTCGAACTGGCCCTGCGTATTAAGATCAAATGCCCTTAAAAAAATGATAAGGCAAGCTGTTTCTGCGTGCTTTGAAAAGATGTTCGGCTCAGCTCCTGATCTAAGTAAGTAAAACGCTGATCATCTGTTAATTTAATTGTTGAAGATTCGCCTGTATAAAGAGTATAAATGCTGAATGAAACAATTAATAAAAGTGTCGGTAGTTCCTGGAAAATACAGGTAGAAAGGCGGGATTTCAGCTGGGGATGCCATCAGAGAAATAATATTTCAATAGGGGGTAAAATGAATAAATCCATTCATGTCCAGACGGATACTGCCACATTAGTTATTTATGATTTGATGTCATTAAAACATAGAATTGATAATGATGCAGATTGGTGGAGTCTTCCAGAAGTTGAAATTGAAGAAATAAATAAAGGGAATGTATTATTTCTCAATCTTGGAGAGGATGGCACCTATAAAATTCATATAAAAAATAATGTTGACGAGTATGTTGGAGCACTATTTTTAAACGTACCTTCTGGAAAGGTTTTCATTGGGGCGGGGGAGGATGTCACGGGCGGAGATCTTGAGCCTGATGACTCAGATGCTATTTCTGGTGAGTTTATTATTTTAGAACCTGGTAGTTACAAAGTTAAATTTAAAAAGCAAGGTTCAGATGTTCTAATTTCCTTTACAAAAGCAACGTTTATTGAAAACTCATTAGAAGAGGGAGTTTATCTCTGAATGAAAATCCACGCCTTGGTGTGGATTTTTTGATTCAAAAAACAAATGTTAAATAATTAGTTCATCACGTAGCCATTTTTGACAATATCATTTTTTTCCTTTTGCATGTATCTTGCTTGTTTTTTGCGCCTCGCTTACCCTTTCCCTCAATAAATTGTCAGTATACCCGCGACGAACGACTCCACCTTGAGAATCGCCGCCCCCGGGGACTGCTTACAACCCGCAGCGAGTATGACCATCTTGGTCGACTGCATCGCCGGGATGAATTCACTGTCAATGCGCAGCGTCCGTCGCCGCGCCGCTGGTCTCGCCGCTTGGATTACGATTACCGTAATAACCTGGTACGGGAAGAGCGTGACGATAACCCGTTTAGCTGGTACCGCTGGCAGTACGACAGCGCCCGGTGGTTTGCTTGTTCAGGACGGCACGCTGCCCGGACAGGAGCAGTGGCGCTGGGATGCTACCGGTAACCCGCTGGAAGGCTCTGCTGCGAAGGTTACGCACAACCTCCTGACGCAGCTGAACGGCATTCGCTGGCGCTATGACGTTCACGGCCGCACCATAGAGAAAGATAACGGCCAGACCCGCTGGCACTACCGCTACGATCCGCTCGGACGACGCATCAGCAAAACGCGACGCCAGATGCTGGGCGGACAGCCAACCGGCAAGCCGGTCAGCACCCGGTTTGTCTGGGAAGGGTTCCGCCTGCTGCAGGAAGTGCACGGGGACGTGCCGCTGACCTGTGTCTATAGCGGTCAGGACAGCTACGATCCGCTGGCGCGTATTGATGGCGTGGAAGCACCGGAAATCTTCTGGTTCCACTGTCAGCCGAACGGCACGCCGGAGCGGATGACGGATAGCGAAGGGCAGGTGCGCTGGGAAGCGGTGAACAGCGCCTGGGGCAAGCTGCTGCGTGAAAGCGAGCAGCAGGTCCCGATAGGGCTGGCGGGGGGGATAAACCTTTACCAGTATGCGCCGAATGCGCTGGGGTGGGTGGATCCGTGAGGGTTGTCGCCTTGTAAACCTGATAAACATCTACCGGATGTGGAACCAGGGCAATATAATTACCGGGGTATACATAAAGACCATCCCGAATGGGAAAATGCACTTAATGGTAAGGTGATTCCTGGGGATGTTCATTCATCAATAACTCCGGAGCAACATAACTTTGGCGGGGTATCAAGTATCAGCCCATATACTTCGTGGACAGATAGTCCCGATGTAGCAAGAAACTTTGCAGGACCTGATGGTGTTATATTAAGAGTCAAAGTTGGTGCTCCTAAGTCAGGCGATTCTTGGTCGTGGGAGTATTCTTTTGATGAATGGATGGAACGAGAAATCTTACTTAAAGGAATCCGAAGTGGCGATGTTGAGGTGTTTTTACCATGAAAAATGATAGCCTTGTTGAGTATGCGCGAGAAAAAATACCGGATGAATTTCGTTCTTATCTAAATGAAAAAAATAATATGCAATGTGCATCATTCATAAGTCATACTCAAGATGAGTTGCGAACAATGAAAGCGCATAAAGAAAATACGAAATTCACCGAATTGAAAGTAAAGGGGCTTGATGAGTTAATTATTGCTCTTGAAAACTTTGATAAAGAAAATGTTTCTGTAATTAACATCCCTACTAAGTCATATTCTTTTAAGGTTTATTCAGATGAAAAAAATAATTTTCTGCTGGGGGTTGTAATCCTTAAGTTAAAAAAGAAATCTGATGAAGATATTCGATTTGGGCGAGAGGTTCTTGGTATTGTGACTCCTCCTCCCGATATAGAAGATGATTAGGCTTTCTGGCTTTAAGTTATGTACAGACCAACCAGAAGGTGCATGTGTAGCGTTCCGGTATGAATTGTATGCATGGTTGTAGGTTCTACACGACGGAAAGAATATTATCAATGTAGGACGTGGGGATGCACCAACGCGTTTGAATAGCCATGTGAATACACCGGGTAAATCTCTTTTGGAACAGTTGACCATATTTGATAATAATTCGACCAAAGCTGAAGCTAAATACTTGGAACAAAGAATTATGGATCTTAATGGTGGAGCTAAGTCAACGAATTCTTTAACAAATCTCCTCAATAAAATCAGATCGTATAGTCCTAATAACCCAAAGGCTAGCACATATGATATTGTGGGTCATAGCAGTGATTGGGGTGGAAAAGTATTGAATGATGCGTTATCAATACTGAAAGGTAATGGCTTATGAAAGTAAAATACAAACAGGGTGACATCTTTGTCATTCCATTGAGCAATGGGAAATATGCGATTTGTCATATTATTTTTGCTCCAAGCAAAAAATTTAAGCAAGCAATAGGGTTCTGCATATTATCGATACAGCAGACTGAAGAGCTTATTGATGGCGGTTCATTAACACCGCTAAGTTTTGAAAAGTTTGGTAAAGAGACGAAAGTTATCTTTACCGGCAACCAAAATATCAGCAAAGGCGTTTGGAAAATTATTGGTCACACTGATCTTACAGAAGAAAAAAAACAATTGAAAATATTTAATTATGCTGGTGTTTTATATATAGGAGAGGACGAAATCAGACGGTTATCTGTTGCCGAATACCCTAATTACACAACAATGGGGGTTTCAGGGTTTGAGCTTATCGATAATATCCTAACCAATATTTGAGCATCAGGGGAAGGGTGCTTCCCCTGTCAGATTTCGTATTGCAGCCACTCATTAACATCTTAAAAATATCACAGGTATTTTATTTTTGATGGCCTGATCTCACATTATCGGTAGAACGATAATAAAAATCGAGGTAATGTAATGAATGATAAAAAAATACAAATAGTTGATCTACTGATTTCACATGGTCAAATAGTGTTCCGATCCCGAGACTATGACGAAAAGCTGAGTCAGTGGGGAAAGGGTAATGTTTCTCAAGGTGCTGTTCTTCACAAGGATTATGTTATATTCGATCCATTACCAGAGGACGCGTTTGGAGCAAACGTCAATATCAAAATAGAGAATGCTTTCAAATTGGATGAAAATGCTCAGCGCTGTATTGTTGTACCATTTTTCATTACGGATAAACATAAGCTGCAAATCGCTTCAGCAACTGAGAAATTCGATTTAAATATAGATGTGAACGATAAAGTTTATTCACTCTTTTATGAGGTTTGTGAAGGCAATGAAATTTACTATAATTTCACTCTTGTACCGGCAAAAGAAGCTGTTGCTGCTAAGTTTTTGCTAGATGACCCTTGGGGAGGAATAAAAGACCATCCTCTCAAAGAAGGTATTTTTTAAATTTAATACTACCTAGGAAATTTATCTCGGAATAAAAATCCGCGCCTAAGCGTGGATTTTTTCATTCAAAACCAATCAAACGTTAAACAGGAAGTTCATCTCATCGCCATCTTTAACGATGTAATCTTTCCCTTCCGCACGCATCTTGCCCGCTTCTTTCGCGCCTTGCTCATCTTTGTAGGTGATGAAGTCTTCAAACGCGATAGTCTGCGCACGAATGAAGCCTTTCTCGAAGTCGGTGTGGATCTTACCGGCTGCCTGAGGCGCAGTCGCACCGACAGGGATGGTCCACGCACGCACTTCTTTTACACCAGCGGTGAAGTAGCTTTGCAGGTTCAGCAGCTCATAGCCCGCGCGGATCACGCGGTTCAGGCCCGGCTCTTCCAGACCCTGCTCGGCCATGGACTCTTCACGGTCGGCGTCGTCCATTTCAGCGGTACCGGATTCAACCGCGGCGCAAACCGCTACCACTACAGAACCTTCACTGCTCGAAGGTTCTACTGAGAAAGTCACGCACAACTGTCTGGCGCAGCTGAACGGCATTCGCTGGCGCTATGATATCCACGGCCGCACCGTGGAGAAGGATAACGGCCAGACCCGCTGGCACTACTGCTACGACGGGGAGCATCGCCTGACGGAAGTCATCAGCCAGCCGCGGGACCGCAACAAACCGCAGACGCAGGTCAGCTTCCGCTACGATCCGCTCGGGCGACGCATCAGCAAAACGCGACGCCAGATGCTGGGCGGACAGCCAACCGGCAAGCCGAGCACCACCCGGTTTGTCTGGGAAGGTTTCCGCCTGCTGCAGGAAGTGCACGGGGACGTGCCGCTAACCTACGTCTACAGCGATCAGGACAGCTACGATCCGCTGGCGCGTATTGACGGCGTTGATGCCCCGGAGATCTTCTGGTTCCACTGCCAGCCCAACGGTACGCCGGAGCGGATGACGGATATCGAAGGGCAGGTGCGCTGGGAAGGGGTGAACAGCGCCTGGGGCAAGCTGCTGCGGGAAAGCGAGACGCAAGTATCAGGATATTCTCAGAACCTGCGGATGCAGGGGCAATACCTGGACCGTGAGACGGGGCTGCACTACAATCTCTTCCGGTATTACGACCCGGACTGCGGGCGGTTTACGCAGCAGGACCCGATAGGGCTGGCGGGAGGGATAAACCTTTACCAGTATGGTGCAAATAGTTTAACCCGAATAGACCCTCTGGGATTAAAACAAGAGGAAGTTATACGCTATATGAGTAAAGATGAAGCGATTGCATCAGCTTCTGAACGCGATGGTAAAGGCGGATTGGTTCCTAATAATCGTGGTGAAAAAGCCATATGGGTTAATCATGATAGCCGACCAGGGTTTAACCCTGGAAATGAAAAGTATCGTGCCGTTATGACCGTAAATGACTCTGGGGTTGAGCTTCTTAATCAACATAGTGATATATCAAAAGTTGATTACAAAGAAACCGGGCTGAAAGATGGAGTTCTATCAAAGAGAAATGAACCTGGAGCAAGGGGCATCGGTAAAAATATCCTTTCTCGTTTTAATGATAAAATCACTTCATTCCAGATTGAAAAGAAAGATGCTAAAGGTAATTGGAAGAAATGTGGTAAGAGGATTACTTAATGATTTTTGAAATGTATCTACATAAAATTGAACACTTCACTAATGCGAGAGCAGAGATTGAAAGTTTTGGAAATTATGTCTATGTTCAAGATGAACCAGACCTTTTTCCCGTTTATTTTAAAAAAGAAAATGGGAAGTATGCAGAGTTGAGTCGTTGGCAAACTTGCTTTCCTAAGGTTATGTTACAGCGTGCATTAAAGAAGCTAGGCCTAAGTGAAGAAGGGAAATATGCATTTGAAGTTTTTCTTTCTCGATTAGGTTATCTGTTTCAAATAGATAATCGACAGCGTATAGATAAAGATATCGTTATATTATTTTATATACATCAACTTCTTTCCTTAAAAAACAGCAAAGAAGATTACGCAATAAAAGCAAAAGACTTTTTTTTAAGGTTTTTGTGTTTTGAAATGGGCATGGATGATGACTCTTATAATTTACTATGCATTACTAATGATGGGCTCTGTATAAATACTGTTCAGCATGGCAATGTAACTGTATTATCATTGCTTGAGCAATTTTATGCACAATTTGAAAAAAAGAAAAACTTTGGAGATATTAAGGCTATAAAATACTATCAATCATCGGTATTGAATTTTTTGTTTGTTGCGAATAACGAAGATAATCACCTGTTGTTTAATGATAAAAATTGCTATCTTATCGATCCTGGCAATTTTATTAATGCATATAAAAAATCTAAAAAAATAATATATAAAGCTTTGGAGCAGTGTTTTGATAAGTATCAATCTACAAAAAATTTATTAATATCCAACTTCATTCTAATGAATTACGCTTATTATATTCTTAGAGATAATTTAGCAGATCTTAAAACATTGAGAAGACACGTTTCTTCAGATATATTTGGAAGGATAATTTCCGCTATAGTATACAGAGGTTTCTTTGTAGATGAAGAAAAAATACTGAGGTTAGTTGGTGATGAATATAAATTCGGACCTGAAGGTGAAGATCGGAAATTATTTAATTTAATATATTCGATTTAAAATGTTAATGTTCGACCACAATCGAGGGTGTTAGGATTTGAATAATGAATCCGATGTGGAACCCTCGATTCTAAAAAACCAGGTTATGGACTGTTAATAACTTTACGGTACGCATGTTGTCAATAGAACAATATGTATACCTCTTACAGTGCATTAGTGTACGCTGCTATAAAGATTACAGATTATTTTCTTAACAAAAAGTATCATATAAATTTTATTGATGTTCGGTATTTAAGGTTATGCTAACAAACCACAGACGACTTTGTGGCATTCGCTGGCGCTATGACTCCATAAACTTACCGAATGTGTTGAAAGATAACGTCCAGATTTCCTCTCAACCTCATATTCATGGTAATGAATACTGGAATGTTTATCGCGAAGTTGATGGTACAAATGTGGTAAGTGGCAAGGACCTCATAATAAAGATTATAAAGGTATTGATAGTTACTCGAACAGAACGCTTAAAAAAGAACGATCCTCTATGCATTGCATTCAAATGGTGATCAGTTACCTGCATATACCATAACTCATACTACAGTTAGGCAATCTAAAGGTGATTCATTAGGATATCATGAGGTGTCACAAGTGACACTTAATTCAGATTTCCCTATAGGAACCAAAGTTAGGGAATATTATGTATTAAGGATATATTTGTTTCTAGGGGTTGTGCAACGGCGAATCCTCAATCCGGAAAGGGGGGGCAGTTTTACATACCTGAAGAAGCAAGAGGTAAATTAATTCCTGGTAAGATTATAGATATATGAAGAAGATGACATTTAATGTTAAAAATGGGAATGTTAAAATTGATGGTTATCCTATTGAACTTAGCTCTTTTGAAACATTCACTTCATCTGAATTTTACAAAATCCATCCGCAATTCACTAAGATAGGTAAATTTTATTTTTCGAAAAATGATATTGAATGGGAAGGGCAGAACTTTATCGTAGAGTTCAGACCAGCAATTTTCTCATTTAACCCATCTCTTTTTCTTACAAGTAAAGACGGAGATTTTTATCAATCACTCAAAGATTGGGATAAGAGGGCATCGTTAAAAAATCTAGAAGAGGAAGAAAGACGATTGACAGAATGGGTTCAAAATAAATTTTCCAGAAACAATATGGGAAAGATAAATAAGCCTCCATATGGAACAAAATGGACTTATGAATGGGGAGAGATAACAGTGCAATCAAATGAAAGATCCTTTGATTGTGGGATATATATTGGATGGGATCTTAATCTCTGATGGTAATAAATCGTACATTACATATATGAGTTATCCATTCATGTAACGGAAGTCATATTGTCCAATAGTGATATTTAAATTTATTATAGATGACTGCCTTATTTGGTATACGAGATAAAAACTCGGATTAATCCCTTTTTTCTAAATGAAATAATAATCTTCTTTGTACATCTTTTAAAAATGAGTCTAAAAAAGAGAAATGTATAATGAAATGCATAAAGAATAGTTAGATAATAATTTTGTAAAAATTGGATTTATGGCGAGATGAATTACTCACTTTCAGGATTAACTATATACACCTTAGTTGATCTTTCAATAAAAAATCAAGATATGGCGTTGGTTATTTGTAAATGCCATAAGGTAAAGAGAGTCTCAAGACACAACTGAAACTATTTAAACTTTACTCAGGAAGTTTAGTATGTCGCCATCTTTAACAGTGCAATTTTTCCATTCTGCACGCAGGGGGCGCTGACCACCCGCAACGAGTACGACCGTCTTGGTCGACTGCATCGCCGGGACGTCTTTACCGGCAATGCCCAGCGTCCGACACCACGATGCGAGTCCCGCCACTGGGATTACGACTACCGCAATAACCTGGTACGGGAAGATCGGGATGATAACCCGTTCAGCTGGTACCGCTGGCAATACGAAAGGGTCGGGCGTTTGCTTGTTCAGGACGGCACGCTACCCGGGCAGGAGCAGTGGCGCTGGGATGCTGCCGGTAAACCGCTTGAAGGTTCTGCTGAGAAGGTTACGCACAACCGCCTGACGCAGCTGAATGGTATTCGCTGGCATAATAATATCCATGCTCGCACCGTAGAGAAGGATAACGGCCAAACCCGAGGAACCGCAACAAACCGCAGACGCAGGTAAGCTTCCGCTACGATCTGCTCGGTCGCCGCATCAGCAAAATGCGACACCAGATGCTGGGCGGGGCCAACCGGTAAGCTTGTCACCACCCGGTTTGTCTGGGAAGGGTTCCGCCTGCTGCAGGAAGTGCACGGGGACGTGCCGCTGACCTGTGTCTACTGCGACCAGGACAGCTACGATCCGCTGGCGCGTATTGATGGCGTGGATGCACCGGAGATCTTCTGGTTCCACTGCCAGCCCAACGGTACGCCGGAGCGGATGACGGATAGCGAAGGGCAGGTGCGCTGGGGAGGGGTGAACAGCGCCTGGGGCAAGCTGTTGCGGGAAAGCGAGACGCAGTTATCAGGATATTCTCAGAACCTGCGTATGCGGGGCAATACCCGGATCGTGAGACAGGTCTGCACTACATTCTATTCCGGTATTACGACCCGGACTGTGAGCGGTTTACGCATCAGGACCCGATAGGGCTGGCGGGGGGATAAACCTTTACCAGTATGCGCCGAATGCGCTGGGATGGGGGGATCCGTGGGGGTTGAAACCAAGATGTGCACCGACGAAAGCAAATGACCATAATCAGGCTGCTTTCGGCAGGCAGTGGCAAGGTCATGGGGAGTACAAAGGACGCGACTTATGGTCTAACACAATGTTAAAAGAAGGTGATGTCATCTACGGTGGTGCTCCTGGACAATCTGGTTTTTATTTTGATAAGGCAACTCTCGATGCCGCTGGCGGTAGTAGACAAAAACTATGGGAGAGTTTGCAGGTACAGCCACATAGAATATTTGGATTCCGTAGCAAAATTTAGGCGTACCGTGTAAAACGAGATGCAGTTGCTGGAACGGGACAAGCATTATCATAAGATCCTGTTGTTTTTGGTCAGGGAGGAGGAACATAATTTTCCTTTCAAATTATAAAATTGTGCTTGAGCCTATTAGCAAGCCTTTTGATATCGGAATATGACTATGAATCTTGCTATAGATACAGGCGCTTTTTTCTTCAATAAAATGCTGATGCTGACACCACTTATAACCAAAAAAGAAATAATGAATAATAATAATTTAAATTGGGAGCCTTGGCCAGATAAGGGATGTGATACAGTCTCTTATAGAGCTATTTTTAACATAAAAGGAAACACGCATGGTGATATTTATTTGATAGTTAACTTTATTCAACCTAATGATGGAAATGCTATTATAGGTAGTTGGAGTTTCGCACCTTATAAATTAATCGATGGGGAGCAAAAAAATCCAGAGGGGAAAGTCACAAATAAATTAAGGGATTGGTTCAAAGAAAAAACTAATGTTGACCTCCCAATTCATGGTGCATGGGGCCATATTAATGCGGCATATGACCATTGGAATTGTTCAGGTGCAATTTATTGTAATTATCGTTCTGGTTTCAGAGATGAAAAATCCTGGAGGGATTATTGCAAATGGAATAATATAAAATCATGAATTGAATGCGTATTGGTGTAAAAAACCTCGCAGTTATTTAATGATGGGGTGTCGAAAATAAAGCTTGCGACTGTTGAAATCATACCTTTTGAGGCCAGTGTGAAGACAGAACTCCTGGAAAATGTGTTTTACCCCTAAGAAAATCAAACGTTAAACAAGAGTTCATCATATCGCCATCTTTAACGATGTAATCTTTTCCTTACGCAGCATCTTGCCTGCTTCTTCGCGCCTTGTTCACCCTGCTCTCAATAAGCTGTCGGTCTCAGATTTTAGCCGCGACGAACTTCACCGTGAGACCAGCCGCACCCAGGGGATGCTGACCACCCGCAGCGAATATGACCGCCTTGACCGACTGCATTGCCGGAACGTCTTTACCGGCAATGCCAATGTCCGGCACCGCGATGCGGGTCCCGCCGCTGGGATTACGACTACCGCAATAACCTGGTGTGGGAAGAGCGTGACGACAACCCGTTCAGCTGGTACCGCTGGCAGTATGACAGCGCCGGGCGTTTGCTTGTTCAGGACGACACGCTGCCTGGCCAGGAGCAGATGCGCTGGGAAGGGGCGAATAGTGCCTGGGAAAAACTGCTGCAGGGAAGCGGGACGCAGCTATCAGGATATTCTCAGAACTTGCGTATGCAGGGGCAATACCTGGACCGTGAGATAGGACTGACAACAATCTGTTTCGGTATTATGACCCGGACTGCGGTAGGTTTACGCAGCAGGACCCGATAGGGCTGGCGGGGGGGATAAACCTTTACCAGTATGCGCCGAATGCGCTGGGATGGGTGGATCTGTGGGGGTTGAGTCGTGAGTGTAGCGGTAAAACAAAACCTGATTTCTATGTTGGGCCTGCTGGTCCAGGCGCTACAATGCCTTCAACTGCTTATCGTTATGTCCGATATTTGAATGACGATGGCAGTTTAGATAAATGGGTTCCTGGTCTTCTCGAAACTAAAAAAGTGCCTGTAACGTATTTTGGATTCGAAAAATTTTATACGGGTAAAGCGGCTCGTGATGCGTATCAGATAAAAGGTCCTGATAAAGTTGATCCGACTTTACCAGCGGATGTTTCTTGGAGTGATGCAAGAATTAGAGGAACATTTGATACATTGCAACTTTATGAAAATGGTACTCCTCAAGTGAGGCATCCAAGAATGTTTGGGGATGAAGTTGGTGCACCATTAGAACAATTTACAAATGCTTATCCGCAGTATGGGAAAGGGGGCGTAGAACAAATGCACGCAGAAAAACGGGAAATTACTTTCGACAAAATTGATATTTTTCCGGAGGAATAATGAATTACGATTCTTACAATGAGGTGCTCGACTATCTCAAGGAGTTTTTTAAGTCAAGAGTAGAGTCCGCACGTTATTTAGAAAAGCTAATAACTTTGATTGAAGCTTCTCGCTCTGAAAAAACTGTGACAATAAGAGGTATTTATGAAACGTACATGCAGTATGTAAAAGAAAATAGAGAAAATATAAAAGTCATCGCTGGAGAAAAAGAAATGTGGATTAATTTATTGAACCATTGGCAATAAGGTTTTATTGTCACAAAGATTCCATTGTAAATGGTTCTTACAAACCAGCGTGAATATCCTGCTGGAGCATCTTTCGAAAGCCGAGCCTTGCCTTTGGATACGCTAGATAAACCATATAAAACCTACGAAGTGGTTGCTCCAGTACATGCATATGCAGGACCCGCGATACCTTGGTTTGAACAACCAGGAGGGGGTGCTCAATATGCACTATCTAAATCAATAAAACAACTATTGGCTGATAAAAAAATTAGAGAGAAATAAATTTTATGACTCTGGGAAGTTATAATTTTAAACCCAAGAGAACAATATATGATGGAAAGGATGATGATTTTAATGATTATTCAGAAAAAATATCCATACCAAAGTTAGATTGTGAGATTGTTTTCAAAAACGAAGATGCCAAACCTCTTTGGGGTATACATGATGATTTAAAAAAACAAATCTTGAAAAATATCTCTGGGATAAAGGTTAAAACATATAGCGATGATCTAAGTCCCTCCTATAAATATAACGATTTAGATATTTGTGTTTATTCCAGTTTGTTTGCAGGCAATATTTTTCATATAGTATTAGCTGAGGGTGAAAGTCAGGCTGCTAGATATAAAATCATATTATTAGGGTTTGTATTAACTGACTGCAATTAACGCTATTTCAGCGAAATAGCATGGTGATGCAAGTTTATTCCCATCTTCTATTGTCGATAAATTACGAGGCCGGGAAGTAAAATCCTTTGATGATTTTGGCGAGAACTTCTGTATAGGAGGATGTTTCGATTCGCATCTTTCAAAGCAATGTTGTTCATCAAATGTTACCAGAATGCGGGGCGGAAAGCTCCAATAGCGCATGCTATGCAATGGAACGTGAAAAATAGATAATTTGTACTACACCATAGAACCCCTGCCCAACATGGAGGCGGTGTATATGATGTTGATAATCTAGTAATTATTACGCCAAGATATCACCTTGACACACTAGACCGTGCTTATCATTTTTAAGGAGTAATATGCAAAGACAAGAGCTTATTGACCTGATAAAAAAAATCCAACGTAGTGAAGGTACAGAAGAGGAAGCTGATAACAACATTGACCTACTTTGCAGAAGTGTCGCAGACCCTCAGGCAGCCAATTACATTTATTATGAAGAACTTAGCGCAGAAGAAATTGCTGATAAAATTATAAACTACAAACCAATCCAACTATAAATATTATTCTGGTGGCGCAATGAGCCTCCCATATGAAAAAAATCCATGCCAAAACGTGGATTTTTTCCATTCAAAACAGATCAAACGTTAACAAGATGTTCACCACGTCGCCATCTTTAACGATGTAATCTTTACCTTCAACAGGCATTCGGGCTTCCTCCTTACGCACCTTGCTGACCCTTACCCTCAATATTTTGCTTGTTCAGGACGGCACGCTGCCCGGACAGGAGCAGTGGCGCTGGGATGCTGCCGGTAACCCGCTGGAAGGATCTGCTGAGAAGGTCACGCACAACCGCCTGACGCAGCTGAACGGCATTCGCTGGCGCTATGATATCCACGGCCGCACTGTGGAGAAGGATAACGGCCAGACCCGCTGGCACTACCGCTACGACGGTGAAGATCGCCTGACGGAAGTCATCAGCCAGCCGCGGGACCGCAACAAACCGCAGACGCAGGTCAGCTTCCGCTACGATCCGCTACGATCCGCTCGGTCGCCGCATCAGCAAAACGCGACGCCAGATGATGGGCGGACAGCCAACCGGCAAGCTGATCACCATCCGGTTTGTCTGGGAAGGGTTCCACCTGCTGCAGGAGGTGCACGGGGACGTGCCGCTGACCTGTGTCTACAGCGGTCAGGACAGCTACGACCCGCTGGCGCGCATTGACGGCGTGGAAGCGCGGGAGACCTTCTGGTTCCACTGTCAGCCGAACGGCACGCCGGAGCGGATGACGGATATTGAAGGGCAGGTGCGCTGGGAAGGGGTGAAGAGCGCCTGGGGCAAGCTGCTGCGGGAAAGTGAAACGCAGGTATCAGGATATTCCCAGAACCTGCGGATGCAGGGGCAATACCTGGATCGTGAGACAGGGCTGCACTACAATCTGTTCCGGTATTACGGCCCGGGCTGCGGACGGTTTACGCAGCAGGATCTGATAGGGCTATATGGCGGGTTAAATCTTTACAGCTATGCTCCTAATCCATTAGGTTGAATAGATCCGCTGGGTCTATGCAAGAGAGGGGATCCCAATGCAACTGAGTCTATATTTAGGGTTCAAGGGGGAATTCCACCAAATGCAAGTCGGGTCAGAATCAAATTAGATTCTGCTAATAACCAAAAAATTCAGCGTGGACCCTTAAATAGTGGAACCTTAAATATCAGTATTGGAGGTAGCTCGCATGCTCAGCATTTCCTTGATATTAGAGGTGGTAATGCAGAAATTGTTTCCTTTCAACTTCCTAAGTGGATGGCGGATTTCATAAAAGAAAGTGCAATACCTCAGGCCGGTTATCGTACTAATCCGTTAAATCAAGGTGGGTTAGCTCCTAAGCGTGTCGATCCGACAACGCCAGCTAGAACGTATGAATTACCATCAATATGGGCAGAATGGCTTGAAGAAGTAGCGATTCCAGGCTCGGGGAATGTAAAATAGGTTACTATATGAATGTTAATAAAGATGATGAACTCCTTGTAATAGTAAAGAACGAAGGAAGATTTTATTGGTTCGTTGCCTTTAAAGAAATGTGGGTTTTGGACAGAGTTAAATGGGTAGACGATTTTGTGAAAAACGGGGTGGAAATTAACTTACAGGATATCCATAAAGAAAGATATGACATACCAGTAGTAAATGAAGAAAACGTACGGATATTCATTGATAACTTAATTAAAGAGGGTTATTTATACGATAAGGATGATATGGCTGTGGCGTTTTACAATAGGCTTTCAGAAAAAACAACCTGGTGGGATATATATGATCTAATGCCAGATTTATTTATAGACTTTGATAGTAAACGACTATATTCTGAATATGTTGAGAATATGCATTACCACAAATATGTTCCTGATGGATGGTTAGGTGAACTTGTTGATTTCTGCAGTGATGGAACGTTACCTCAAGATGAAATATTCTGGATAAAAAATGAAACAGATTATAGAAGCATTGTGATCGTTAAACGGTAAAAATATACTTTCGGCATATCATTACTAGACTATGCAATGTTAGATTCAATACGTTAATTAGTCTTTGTATTAAATGAACAAAAGCCGTTACCAGCCGTTTTGACAAACTTCAATGCACTGTATGACAAAGTATATTTGTCTGCACCTCCCCAAGGGACTCTTTTATTGCTTAACATTCACTCTTCCAAGGGAAGTCGACATTGTCTGTAGCTATGCGGTAAAAAAAATGGCTGGAATGATTGGTTATTTCATATGATGCATAACATATTTTCCCAATCCGGACCCGCGTATTAAGATTAAAATACACATAAACGTTATAACAATACTGGGTGGCAACAGAGGATCCGCATAAACAGTTCCAACAATCGGCGTAAAAACCTAACTGAGAGGCAAAGGATGAGCACGGTTTAAATAGTTATTTTAACCTATATAAAACCACTCGAAGAGATTGACGCAGCGATACATGCTCATGTTGAGTGGCTAAAAAAGGGGTATTCAGAGGGGATTTTCCTGACGTCCGGTAGACGGATCCCAAGAAACGGTGGTGTCATTCTCGCTAAGTGTGAGAGTCTTGCCTCTCTTGAAGAGCGCTTACGCAAGGATCCTTTTCAGAGGTTAAAACTTGCGACTGCCGAAATCATTCCTTTTGAACCCAGTATGAAGACAGAACTCCTGGAAAATGTGTTTTGACCCCGTAAGGAAATCAAACGTTAAACAAGAGTTCATCACATCGCCATCTTTAACGATGTAATCTTTGCCTTCCGCACGCATCTTGCCTGCTTCTTCGCGCCTTGTTCACCCTGCTCTCAATAAGCTGTCGGTTTCAGATTTTAGCCGCGACGAACTTCACCGTGAGACCAGCCGCACCCAGGGGCTGCTGACTACCCGCAGCGAGTACGACCGTCTTGGTCAACTGCATCGCCGGAACGTCTTTACCGGCAATGCCCAGCGTCCGGCACCGCGATGCGGGTATCGCCGCTGGGATTATGACTACCGTAATAACCTGATACGGGAATAGCGGGACGATAACCCGTTCAGCTGGTACCGCTGGCAATACGACAGCGCCGGACGCTTGCTTGTTCAGGACGGCACGTTGCCCGGACAGGAGCAGTGGCGCTGGGATGCTGCCGGTAACCCGCTGGAAGGTTCTGCTGAGAAGGTCACGCACAACCGCCTGACGCAGGTCAGCTTCCGCTACGATCCACTCGGTCGCCGCATCAGCAAAACGCGACGCCAAATGCTGGGCGAATAGCCAACCGGCAAGCCGGTCACTACCCGGTGCGTCTGGGAGGGGGTCCGCCTGCTGCAGGAGGTGAACGGGGACGTGCCGCTGACCTGTGTCTACATCGATGGGCAGGTGCGCTGGGAAGGGGTGAACAGCGCCTGGGGCAAGCTGCTGCGGGAAAGCGAGACGCAGGTATCAGGATATTCTCAGAACCTCCGGATGCAGGGGCAATACCTGGATCGTGAGACAGGGCTGCACTACAATCTGTTCCGGTATTACGACCCGGACTGCGGGCGGTTTACGCAGCAGGACCCGATAGGGCTGGCGGGGGGGGGATAAACCTTTACCCGTAGGCGCCGAATGCGATTGGGTGGGGTTGACTTCTTAGGCATTGATTCATGATACAGCCGAAGAAGAGATGAAAGATATCACGAAGAATGGTGTAATAAGACCTTCAACAGGGGATATACTTGTCCGCTTCGAGGATGGACAATACTTCATTAATATCATACCTGAAATGATTGGCGGACGAACACTTGAAAGATATTGATGGAATTGTGAAAATGTCACTAGGCCAATTAGAAGCTGATAGATATGGTAATGCAAGAAAATTAAAAGGAATAAGCCATTTTGCCGAAATAGCTGTTATTGGCTTAGATGGTAATTGAATCACGAGAAAATACACCTTTGATCTTGTATATAAAAGATTTTGATGATTCTAAAAGAATTGTTAAAAGAGGGAGGGATTGTAGTTGGAGAAAAAATATTTTAAAGGAAATGTTGATTTTATCTCTGGGCAAGGGTGCATTCTTAGTGAATTTATAGGAGATGTCGCGACACGTCAAATAAATATTGTTGATGGTGAGTATTATGCTTCTTCCTCTTTGTTAGATAAAAACGAACAAG
>Ga0308166_1001537_pt1 | contig 24192 bp, 16 predicted proteins | sample PhyCR2_2_FD_202137 | JGI IMG/M metagenome (GOLD analysis project Ga0308166, IMG submission 202137) | Phyllosphere microbial communities from UC Gill Tract Community Farm, Albany, California, United States - DLSLCC.R2 | ecosystem: Host-associated > Plants > Phyllosphere > Unclassified | place... | reverse complement strand
CTCAGCGTGCACGATTTCGCGAAGGACGTCGCCGCCGTGATCGAGCACGAGAACAAGGGACCGGTCGTGGTGGTCGGCCATGCCTGGGGCAACTTCGCGGCGCGCCAGCTGGCGGCCGACCGGCCCGACCTCGTGCGCGGCGTCGTCGTCGCAGCCGCGTCGGCCGGCAAGGTGCCGCCCGGCTCCAACGAAAAACCGATCGGCCCGGAGATGCGCAAGGCCATCGACGGCCCCTCCGACATGAAGCTGCCGGAAGCCCAGCGCCTCGACTACTTGCGCAAGGCCTTCTTCGCGCCCGGTCACGACCCGCGCGTGTGGCTGACCGGCTGGCACCCGGAAACGCACGAGGCCGAATCGCACGCGCGCAACACGACGCCGGTCGACGATTACTTCGCGGCCGGCACGGCCCCCATCCTCGACCTCCAGGCCGAAAACGACGCCGTGGCGCCGCGGCGCTTTTCCCAGGTCCTGAAGAACATGCTGGGCGACCGGGTCACCGTCGTCGTCATTCCGAATGCCGGCCATGCGCTGGCGCCCGAACAGCCGCAAGCCATGGCCGACGCGATCGCCGCGTTCGCGCACCGGGTCTTCGCAGACAAATAAACGCTACCCGCTCGCATGCGGCATCGGATCGCCCGGCGTGCAAGCCGGGCGAACGGCACTCCTTTACCTGTTCGGTCAATACCAAATGAAAAAGCAGATCATCGCATCGGGACTGCTCGTCCTGGTGGGCGGCACGTCGTCCGCGCAAAGCAATGTCACGCTGTACGGGATCGTCGACGTCGGTCTACGTTACGGAAACGCCGCTACGTCGAACGCCAACACGCTGTCAGTTGGATCGGGGCAGCAACGGGCGTCGCGTTTCGGTTTTCGCGGCACCGAGGAGCTGGGCGGCGAACTGTCGGCCAGCTTCCAACTGGAAAGCGGCTTCAACGCCGACGACGGCACGCTGGGCTACGGCAACCGTCTCTTCGGCAGGCAATCGTGGGTCGGGCTGAACGGCGGATTCGGTTCGATCCGCTTCGGCAGGCAGACGACCGCGGTCTACGACGTGCTGTTCGCGGTCGATCCGTTCGTCATCAACGGCACCGGCAACGCGCAACGGGTGTTCGCCTACGGCCTCGGAAAAGCCGATCCGCTGTCCCGGGCAGACAATGCGGTCACGTACAGCATCCGATTGCACAGCGGCGTCGGGTTCTACGCCGGTCACGCGTTCGGCGAAAAGGCTGGCAGCTTCGCCAGCAACAGCAGCGACTTCGCCTCGGTGTCGTATGTGTCCGGCAGGTGGAATGTCCGCGCGGCGTACCAGCATGCCGACGGCGTCGACCTCGGCGCGGCATCGACGCCGCTGGGTGCCCTGGTCGGCCCAGCACATCTGGGATCCGCGAACGTCAACGTGAAAAGCGCGGTCGTCGGCGCGGTCTACGATCTCGGGCCGGTCAAGTTCCACGGCATTTATGGCGATACGCGCATCGGCAATGGCGGCGCGCTGGCGATGCGCAGCTACATGACCGGGATGACCGTCGGCGCCGGGCGCGGCACGATGTGCGCATCGTGGAATCGCAACGACATCCGGGAGTTCCGCAACGGGGTCTCCGACCAGTACGCTCTGGACTACACCTACCCGCTCACCAAACAGACATTTCTCTATGCCGCGGCCGGCTATACGAAAAACGGTGGCGGTGTGCGCCTGAACTCGGCAAGAAACGGTTTCAGCGGACGTGAGGTAGAGACTGGAGTACGTCACACGTTCTGATATGGGTTATCGGAGCTGAAGTGGCACATCGATGGCCGACGTGCGCATGCCTGAAGGCTGCGATGCGTAAACGAGCGAAGTTCACTAGTGACGTAGATCAGCGCCAATGCGCTGATCTGACAGAATGCTGGAGGCGAGGACAGGAGTCGAACCCGTCCAGACGGCTTTACAGGCCGTTTCGGCTCGTACGAATCAAGGAGTTTGCTCTGCACCGCACTTCGCACCGCATGAGGTCGCTGGAGCATATCGGTCAAAACCCGACTAGCGAACTCTCCGGTTGGTCATACTTGCCGAGTGGAGCCCGCTTTCGATCCGAAGCAGACGCCGACGACCAAACGTCAATTCGGAGCGATGACGTCGTGGGGCTGCAGCACGCTCCAACCTGTGCCTGTTGCACGAGGCGAAGATCGTCACCGTCGCGGGAAAATTAGCGGCAGGGGCGCATCCCCACATCAACTTCAGCAACGTCAGGTACGCCAGTCCAATCCTGGCCGGCAGTCCCGCACTGATAAGGAAGAAAGGAAGAAGCCTAGGATCTATTACGAGCCTCCGGACATCCGTGTTGTGAAGGCATTCTTCAGTGACGGCACCGCAGACAACAACGCTTGACGCTGGCGCATCAAAGCTGATATGTTATCGATACCTCGCGAATGCGGGTATTTTTTCCGCACCCCATGTTATCGATAACTAGTTGTCGCCCCGGAGGCGATCGAGAATCAGGAGACTACCTTGAAACTGAAACTTAAACGCCGCCACCCGGCCGTTCTTGCATGGCAGGCCGGTGCCGGCCTGCTCGTCCTCGGTTCTGCGGCCTTCGCGCAAACCACGATGGCGCCAGCCTCTGGCAAGGCGGACGCGGATCCTGCACAGGTCGTCGTCGTTACCGGCGTCCTGCACGATACCACCGCCGACAAGGCCGCGATTTCGGTCACAACACTCGACGAAGAGCGGATACGAGCGGTGGCGCCCGTCAGTGCGGCCGACTTGCTGACCGAGATTCCGGGCGTGGTGGTGACGTCGGACGCCGGTGAAAGCCGCAATACTGTGTACACCCGCGGCATCTCCAACGGCACCAGCGCGGGCACCGTAGGCTATTACTGGAACGCCCTGATGGAAGATGGCCTGCCTGTCGTAGGCGGATTGTTCTCGAACTTCTCGCCCGACATGTTCTTGCGCGTGGACGCCACCACGAGGACCGTGCAGGCGGTACGTGGCGGTTCCGCGGCCGTCACCGGCCCGAACGCGCCGGCGGGCCTGTTCAACTACCTCTCGAAAAACGGCCTGGACAATCCGGGCGGCATGATCGGCGCCCGCCTCGGCGTCGAGAACAAGGACCATCCCGGCAACCTCTACCAGAAGTACGACTTCTATTACGGGGCGCGCAACGCCGATGGCACGCTCGGCTGGTCGGTCGGCGGCGATTACCGCCGCAGCTATGGCTACCGCGACATCGCCTATGCGCCCAACCGCGGCGGCCAGATCAAGGCAAACGTCAAGAAGCTCTATCGGACCGACATGGGCAACGGCAGCCTTCTGTTGTCCGTGAAACTGCTGGACGACCACACCGGCTACCTCGACATCGTGCGCCCTCTCGCGCACGGCTTCGGCCCGATCACGTTCGACACGCCATTCGGCCAAACCGCCAATTTCATCCCGACCGGCGACCTGGCGCACGCCATTCCGTCGGGCCTGAATGGCCGGAAGGACTACTGGGATCCGAGCCAGTTCGCACGGAACAAAGGACGTGCGCTCGGGCTGAAGTGGGACCATGATTTCGGCAATGGCTGGAAACTCGGCAACAACATGCGCTACCAGGTCAACGAGGTCCACCACAACGAGGCGGAAGGGATCAGCTACCAGTCGATCACCAACTCGACCGTGACCAATAATCTTGGCGCCACGCTTGCAGGCCTGAACAGCACGCCCGGCTACTATACGTTCATCGACCGGGCCACTGGCCAGGTCATCGCCCGCGTCAACCAGCGCACCGCGGCCAGCACAGGCACCGGCGCGGCGTGCGGCAGCCTCTGCCTCCAGTCGACCACGCCGAATCTGCTCCCGAACAGCACGATCAACGGCAATTCCCCGATCGCGAACAGTAACCTGACACTGGGCGTGTCTGCGATCAACAACCGGATGCGCAGCACGGACATCGTCGACCTGTTCACGGCCAACAAATCGATCAGGCTGGCCGATGCCTCGGCGCTGAACGTGACCGCCGGCGCCTACCTGGCCTGGATTCACTTCGTCCGTGATTCGCTCAACGGTGGCCAGGGCGTCATGCCGCTGCAAAATTCACCCGATCCATTCGACGTGACCTTCACCACGCAGGCAGCGGCACCGGTCACCTACCAGCTGACCAATCCGCAAGGGTTCGGCGCAGTCGGCGGCCCGGGCGGCAACAGCGTGGGCAGCCTGTACGACGACGTGCATACCCGCGAAGTGTCGCCGCTGCTGGGCCTGACCTGGGAAAAGGACAAGTGGCTGCTCGATTTCGGCGCGCGCTACACCCATTACAATTTCCACGGCAAGAATTACCGCTACGTGACCAACCCGAACGCCACGAGCCGGTCCTTCGGCGGGCTCGACGGCAACCCGTTGACCATCTACGACAACCTGTACGCGGTCGTGCCGGCCGAGCCCGTAACCTTCAACAAGAACGTCCACTATTTCCAGTACACGGGCGCGGTAAGCTACAGCTTCAGCAGCAAGCAGATCGTCCACGTCCGCTATACGCTCGGCCACAAGAACGGCGACGGCTACTGGAACAACTACGATGCCCAGTGGAAGGTTGACGCCACCGATCCGAACATCCTGCCCGTCATCAAGCAGGCCGAGATCGGCTACACCTACCGGACCAAGGGCTTCAGCATCGAAGCGACGCCGTACTTCGTCGACATCGACAAGGTCGGCGTGACGAGCTACGGCACGTTGGCCGATGGCGTGACGCCGTACACCCGGCCGCTGATCTACAGCCACTTCCGCTCCTACGGTATCGAGTTCGACAACCGGTTCCGGATCGCGCGCTGGCTCGGCATGCACAATATCCTGACGCTCAATCAAGGCAAGGCGCTGCGCTCTGCCGCCTGGGCGGCCGGTTGCGGCGGCGTGTTGAGGGCGTGCGCGGCCGGCGTTGCGCCCACGCCCGACACCCCGGTCTATACGTCCGGCCCGCAGGAACGCGCGGCGAAGGTCGTCTACAACGGCACGCTGAACGCCGACTTCGACCACTACGGCGGCTATTACCGCTTCCGCTATATCGGCAAGCGTCCCACCACGACGGCGGCACTGGCTTACCTGCCCCCGAACCGGGTGTCGGATATCGGCCTGTACTACAACTACGGCGACAAGCTGCGCTTCGACTTCAACGTCAACAACGTGTTCAACGACCGCAACGCGACACAGATCGGTGTGCTGGGCAGCCTGCCGACCGGTGTCACGCTCGACCAGTTCATCGCGCAGTATCCGAACGCGCTGACCACGGTCCAGACCAACGCGCCGCGCTCGTTCTTCTTCAGCGCGACCCTGCAGTTCTGAGCGCCGCCATGTTCACCCGCCGCAGCGGCGGGTGCGCCACCTCATCCACAACTATTTCGCGAATGCCTGCCGTTCGAGGCTCAACATGATGAAACGAATCGTTCAACAGCAGCCACGCAGACGCGCCTGCCGTTCTCTCCAACGGGGCGCTTTGCTCGCCATACTGCTTGCCGACGCGCTGTCCGCACACGCGGATGTGCTGCGCTTCGGCGACAACGTCTCCGAGCGCGCGCACGGCCTGAGCGCACAGCACAGCGACGTCTTCCCCGGCGCCATGGGCGAACCGGCCCGCCGCCTGCTTCCGCCCGGCGACAGGAACTGGCGCGGCGGATCGGTGTCGTTCGACATCGCCGTCGACCCGAAAGCGCAGAACTACGCAACGCTGACGCTATGGGGCGGTGAAGAAAACCACAACCGGCTCATCCTGTCCTGCGACGGCAAGCAGATCGGCACACGCCATCTGGGCGACACCGACCTGCTCGACATCGGCAGCGTGGCCCCGATGGCGGCCGGCCGCTTTTTCCACAATACGTCCCCTCTGCCCCTCTCGCTCACGCGGGGCAAGGACAACCTCACCTGCCGCATCGACAGTACCGGCGCGATCTGGCCCTACGGTCTGACGTTCGAGCAGTTCCAGAAGCCGATGGTGGCGCCGGCGCGCGGCATGTACGCACTGACGGTCCACACCGATCCCTTCGTGCCCGCGGGCCCGCTCGAGCGAAAAGGCGGCGCACCCGCACCGAAAGTCCGGCCGGCGCCCGGCGCGGAGGTGCTCGCGGCGCTCAAGGACCGTGTCGGCCGAACGGTCGACGACCTGCTGGCGGCGAACCGCCCGTTGCGCCAGCCCGAGATGTTATTCCTTGCGAACGCCCATGACGTGGCGTGGACGCATGCCTACCGCAATCCGGCCATCGGCAGGAAACTCGTACGCGCCATGGACGATTATTTCGTCCTGTACCGAGCCGACATGCAGAAGGTGATCCGCGACCCCTCGACCTACAACCCGAGCTGGTTCGGTCTCGGCCAGGCCGCCTGGGCGTTGATGCTGCGCGAGGAGCTCGTCAAGCCGTCCCTCGACGAACGCATCGCCGATCCGAAAGGCGGCACGATCGTCCGCCGCGACGCCTGGGTCGAGATGCTGGCAGGTGTGCGCGACTGGCAGCGCACGCATCGCCGCTACTACACCAACCAGTCGATGATCGTCGACACCTATGGCATCTACCTCGCCAACCGCGGCATCGCCATGCTCGCGCCGGCCAGGGCCATGCCCGAGCAGGACGCGCGGCGCTACCTGTACGAGGCCGCCGGCCTGGAGCCCTGGCGCGGCGACGACCTGCCCGGCGGCGGCCACCGCTACGGCGCGGGCGGTCCCGACGGCACGGACAAGGGCGCCTACCGACTCGGGCAGCATTATTACCAGGTCACCGCCAAGGGACTGACCCGCGAGTTGGGCTATGTCGGCAATTACGGTGAAGTACTGGACTGGCTGGCCGCGATGTACGAGGCCACGCGTCCGCACGCGGGTCAACCGGGCGACCCGAAGATCCTGGCCCAGCTCCTGAAGATCGCTCATGCCCGCGCCCCGTTCCGGTACCCGCTGACGGATGCCGATGGCTACCGTGCGATGGCACTCGAATCCGTGCTCGGCTGGCGCGACGTCAAGTACCCCGGCGACGTCGTCTATGCGCAACGGCCGAGCTGGGACGCCTCGGTACTCGAGGTCGCGGCCATGACCCGCGATCCCGCCCTGGTCGCCTACGCCCAGCAGATGTTCGAGGACAACCAGTTTTTCCAGTCTGTCGTGGAGCAGATGAACAGCGCCGGTTCCCTGCGCGTCACCGCCGGCCTGTTGCCCGTGCCCGGCCAGTACGAAGCGCTCATGAAACTACCGCGCACCGGACAGAAGCTGCCGATGAGCGCCGGCCAGCCCGACTTCGTATTCAGCGACGAGGAAGACGGCGTCGTGGCCGTGAAGGCCGGCGACGAGATCCTGTACGCCTCCCTGTACTGGCGCGCGCTCAATGCCGTCAACGGCCTGGCGCGCATCCACTACATCACGCCGGTCATGGACCGCATGGCCGTGGTCCATGAACAGACCGTCGTCGACCCGAGCGGCCACACCTGGACGCGTCCGGAAGACACCCTCGGCGGCTCCGACCCGAAATTCGGCAAGTTCGCCTATCCCGACGGAACCGGCGCTACCGTGGGAGAGACGCTGCCGATCGCGCGCTACCCAGACGACGTCCCGACCCATTATGGCGATGCGTCGCCGTATGCGGGCAAGGCCGAATTCTATACCCTGCGCTACGGCCCCTTCATCATTGCGATGAACACGACCACCGGCAAATCGTTCGATGTGACGGTGCCTGCGGGCACCGCCATGCGCGAACTCGTCGCGCGCCGCGCGGTGGCAGCCGGAGAAACGCTGAAGGTCGGGCCCCGTTCCACCGTCGTGCTGTACGCTGGCAGCGGACCTCGCTGAACCGGATGACTTCCATGAACCGATACTTGCAACGATACGCCTGCGCGCTGGCACTGCTGGCCACTTCGGCCCTGCACGGGGCCGCGGCCGCTGAACTGAAGACCTACGACTATCCACGTCCGGTCCGCTATCATCCGGGCGATGCCGTGCGCGATACGCACCGCAATCCCGAGTTCGTCGTGCGCGTGCGCACCCCGTCCGGGGCCTGGCAGGACCTGTACGAGCACCGGGTCGACGTCGACTGGAACGACCCGCACAGCGCGACGCTCGTGCGCTTCGATTTCCAGGGCAAGGTCGAGCTGGCGATCCAGAGAAGCTACGCCGGCTTTTCGAAGGTGGCCGTACGTCCCGCCTCGCTCGGCCTGCAGCCACGCGTCGCGGACGACACCGTGTATGTCACGCTCGACCGGCCCGCCAACTTTTCGGTGGAATTCGACGGCGACAAACACCGTAACCTGCACGTCTTTGCCGGCGCCATCGAGTCCAGTCCCAAAGCCGGTGCGCCCGGCGTCGTCGTGTTCGGCCCCGGGGTCCACCGGCCGCCCGGTAACGCGAAGGTCTTCAGCTTCCAGTCGGGACAGACCGTACTGATCGACGGCGCCGCCGTGCTCGACGCCGGCATCTCGCTCGACAAGGTGCACGACGTGACGATCAAGGGCCACGGACTGATCGAGCGGCCCGGCGGCGACGTCCGCATGACCAATAGTGCCGACCACGACAACTCGCCGGCGGCGCACATCGACGGCTCGGCCGCGATCGGCATCCGCGATTCGCGCAATATCCGCATCGAAGGCGTCACCATCATCAATCCGCCCGGCGTGTCGCTCGGCTGCATGCAGTCCAGCGGCGTGAGCATCGTCGACGTCAAGGCCTTCAGCGCCGGCCCCTGGGCGGACGGCATCGACATCTATTCGTGCCAGGACGTCGCGATCGACCGCGTATTCCTGCGCGTGGCCGACGATTGCTTCGCCCTGTACAACCGGCGCTGGGACCTGCGCGGCGACGTGCGCCGCATCCGCGTCGAGAATTCCACCTGCTGGGCCGACGTGGCGCACGCGATGTACATGGGGCTGTTCGGCGACAAGGACCAGCCCGAGGTCACCGAGGATGTCGTCTTCAGGAACATCGACGTCCTGGAGATCAACGAGACGCAGCCGCGCTTCCAGGGCGTCATGGCCATCAACGCGAACAATTCCACCGTCGTGCGCAACATCCTGTTCGAGGACATCCGGGTCGACCACATGATCGAAGGGAAGCTGTTCAACTTCGCCGTCATCGGCGACGACCGGTTCAGCCTCAGTCCGGGCGGCGGCATCGCCGGCGTCACGCTGCGCAACGTCAGCTATTCCGGCAAGGGCGTGGCCGGACCGTCGACCATCCTCGGCTACGACGAGGCGCGCGCCGTGCGCGGCATCATGCTCGACAATGTCCGCATCGGAGGCCGCAAACTCACCGGACCGGATCCGGACCTGCTGCAGGTCGGCCCCCATGCGACGGATATCCGCTTCCGCTGAACGACACCGATATGACATCACACCCGTTTCCTTTTCGCGCACACGTCCGGGCGATGATCCTGGCCATCGCCTCCGTGTGCGCGTGCGGCGCCACGACGGCGGCGCAACCCGCCGCACCCGACCATCCGCGCCTGCTGGTCCGGGCGGATACGGGCCGGATGGCCCTCGACGCCCGGCTGCGGCACGATCCGGCCGCAGCGCACGCCTACGACGCCATCCGGACGCGCCTGCAGCCCTACGTCGAGCGGCACCGTACCGATCCCGCCTGGATCGTCTCGCGCCTGCAGATGTACTGGCAGGCGCGCAGCACGCGTATCTACGTGAGGAACGGTGTGTACGACCACGCCGACGGCGAGGCACCGGTACCGACGGTGCGCTTCACCGGAACCCGCGACGCCAACAGCCAGTACTTCACACCCGGGCTGGAAGACGTCAAGCCCTACATGGGCGAACGCGACCTCCTCTGGCTCCAGAACAAGGACGCGCGTGGCCAGCCATGGGAGTGGGTCGCCCAGGCCAAGAGCGGCCGCATCATCGAGTCGATCAACCTGCGTATCGCCGAACTGGCGCGCGATGCCGCCTTCCTGTACTGGGTGACCGGCGACGAGGCGTATGCGCGCTTCGCCTACGACATCTTCGATACCTATGTGAGCGGCATCGCGTACCGCGAAACGCCGGTCGACCTGAACGGCGGCCACGACCAGACCCTGGTCGGCCTGCAATCGTTCGAAGTCATTCATGAAGACATCGTGGGTCCGCTGACGGAGACCTACGACTTCATGCACGACTACATCGCACGGCGTGCCGGCGCGAAGCGCACCCTGTACGACGACGCGTTCAGGAAATGGGCCGACCTGATCATTGCCAACGGCGTCCCCTGGAACAACTGGGACCTGATCGAAGCACGCTTCGTCCTGCACATCGCCGCCATCCTCGAACCCGACGAACGCTACGCGGACCGGCGCGGTCGCGAACATTACGTGCGCAGCGTCCTCGCAGGGAACGGCGCGCGCCAATGGTCGTTGCGCCGCCTGCTCGACCATGGCTATGACACGGGGACCGGCATCTGGAACGAGTCGCCTGGATACTCGATGAACGTCGCGAATGACTTCATGGAATGCGTCGATCTGCTCGACAAGGTATTCGACATCGATGCCTTGCCCGACCTGCCCGTGTTGCCGCACGCCGCGCGCGCCCTGCCCCAGTATCTGCTGCCGAACGGCCGCACGGTCGGCTTCGGCGACACCCGCTACGAGACGCCGCGCACGGGCATGATCGAACGGTTGCAGGCGCATGCGTTACGCCATGGCCGGACCGGGGCGGCGGAGGAGTACGCCAGGTTGCTGGATGCGCTGCGCGGCAGCGACAGTCCCATGCACCGGGACGATGTCCACGCCCTGCTGGAGGGTCTCGACGCCACGCCGCGAGCGGTCCTTCCCGCCCGTACGGGTGGCCCCGGCGTGGCTGCCTACCAGACCCCGACATTCTACGCACCGAACGCGAGCTGGCTCATCCAGCGCAGCGGCTACGACCGGCCGGACGCGCGCGACAAGGCACTGGTCATTTCCCAGGCCGGCTCGAACGGCAATCACGCGCATGCCAACGGCATCGCGATGGAGCTGTATGCGCATGGCCTCAGCCTGGCGCCCGAGAGCGGACGCGGGTCGGGCTACCTGCAGAACGACCACCTGGAGTACTACTCGCAGTTCCCCGCGCATAACACGGTCGTGGTGGACGGGCTGTCGGCCTATCCCTCGATGAAGAGCAATCATCCGCTCACCCTGCATGCCGCCTACCCCGCGCCGGCAAGCCCTGCGTCCGCCGCCTTTCCCTGGGCTACGTTCAGCGACGTCGGATTCCTCGAGCCCGAAACCGATGCCGACCAGGCCCGCACGCTCGGCATCGTTCGTCTCGACCAGGACAATGGCTACTTCGTCGACATCTTCCGTTCGCGTCGCAGGAACGGCAAGGACCGCTACCACGACTACATCTACCATAACCTCGGACAGTCGCTGAATTTCGTCGGCGCCGACGGCGCGCCGCTTCCCACGACACCTTCCGAGCGCCTGAGCTTCGCCGACGGCGACTTGATCGGCTACGACTACTGGCGGGATCGCAAGTCGGTCTCTCCGCACGGACCTCTGCGCGCGCGCTTCGACCTCCGGCTTCCCGACCGAGCCGTAACGATGACGGCGTGGCTCCAGGACGCTCCCGGACGCGAGTTTTTTTCGGTGATGGCGCCGCCGTCGACCGCATGGTCGTCCGGCATGCTGCCGCGCGAGATCGAACGTGCTCCCCTGCCGACCCTGGTGGTCCGGCAGCACGGCGCAGCCTGGGAACGGCCATTCAGCGCGGTGTTCGAGCCTGGCGCCGGCACGGCCACCAATCTTTTGAATGTCGAGCAGATCGACGGTATCCACGCAATCGCATTGCGTGTGACGGCGTCAGGCCGACGCCGCCAGACAATTGTCTCGGGCGATGGCGAGCATGCGCGCTTCCGCCACGACGGCCTGTTTGCGCTCGGCCGCTATGCCATCGTGGCCGAACGCGACGGTCAACTCGACTACCTGTTCCTCGGCCACGGACGCGAACTGTCAGCCTTCGGCCATACGCTGTCCGCCGCGACGGATGGCACCGCGGCGGCACTGTGGCGCGCGGACGGCCGCTGGCTGTACACCGCCACCAGGCCGGCCCGGCTCCGGGTTCCCGCCGAGGCATGGCCACGTACGCTTGTGGTCACGGTCCACGGGACACCGATGCGCCTTGCCGGCCGCCAACGTACCGTCGACCGTCACAGGATCATCGAATTCGACATGCCGGCAATGCCCGCGACGCCGATACGTTGATTTGCCGCGAGAAGGAAGTGGTTTCTCGGTATCCCGGATAAGGAAACCCTGTCCTTTACTTTTCCCACGCGGACGCATCGACGGTGCTGCAACTGACTTTGCCGGCCTCCGACGGCCTGGCGTCCAGACTCTCAGGCCGGCTCGAGGAAAAAACGAAGCAATTCCAGGCTGGCATTGGGACCGCTTTCATCGCTGTAGCTGCCGCGCCCCGTGCCGCCCGACCATGCATGGCGGCCGCCCTTGATGGTCCAGTGTTCGACCACGACACGCCCGTCCGCACCGCGATGCACCTGCCGCTCGTATGCGCGCCCACGCGTGCTGCCGGTCTCCGTCGCTACCGACACTACCACGGCGTTGTCGAGAAACTGCCGCACAATAGTCGTCCCATTGTTCGGGTGGACCGTGCAGTCGGCGTCGCCGTGAAACACGATGATGGGTCCACTGTCCGCAGGCCCCGCATGGGCCAGGGCTTCCGCATCGATGCCGCCCCGCATTGCCTGCATTGCACTGTAGCTGTCCGTCGCGCTCCCGTGCGCCAGGCCTGAATGGCAACCGATCGCGGCGAACAGTTCGGGATAGGTCCTGCCCAGTATCACCGCCATCGCCCCGCCGGCGGACAGGCCGGCGACATACACCCGTGATGCATCGATCGCGTGCTCATCGATCATCTCGCGCGTGAGCGCCGCGATCAGGCCCGGTTCACCCTGGTCACGACGGTGATGGCGCGCCTCGAACCAGTTCCAGCACAGGCTCCAGTTGGCGCGGGATGACTGTTCGGGGTAGAGCACGGCACAACCGTATTCTTCCGCCAATGCATTCATACCGGTACCGAGTGCGAAATCGTCGGCATCCTGGCTGCCTCCATGCAGCATCACCACCAGCGGCAACGGCTCACCCGTACACCCGGCGGGGACGAACAGCTTGTACCGCAGCGATCCCATCACACTGTCGAAGTGCCGTACAACAAAGTCAGGTGCTTCCGGCACGGCGGGCTCGCCGATCCACGGCGGTTGGGTCAGATTCGACCAGGCGTCCAGCATTGTGTTTAGCATATTCGGCTCCCAAGACATGCCTGGATTGTCGCGCCATGCTGCATCGCAGCAAAGAGCGTTGTGCCTGTTATGGTGTAGGACAAACACTGGTGAGTAGCGAGCAAGGGAAATCAGCATTTCACGAAATATTCGGCGAGCCGCGCAAAAACGCTGATCGACAAATATTTCTGAGCTCGCTGGGTCAACAGCAAGGCCAAGCAAACTTGTAGATGGAATCGATTGCTGACGTAGATCAGCGCCAATGCGCTGATCTACAGATGTGCTGGAGGCGAGGACGGGAGTCGAACCCGTCTAGACGGCTTTGCAGGCCGTTTTGGCTCTGCAGCTTGCCGTGCTTGTAAGGTGGTATGTCCACCCAACATGCTCAGTCGAGCAGGGATGCCGCCTATGTTGCGACGCCATGCGCCAAAGGTTGGTGTTTGCGTTATCCGTTACCTGAAGTAACCCGCGACCATGATTGCGATCACCAGGCCGGTGCAGACGAAATTCGCGGTGTTCTCGCGCTGGTCCTTGCGAGTGCCGGGGTGCAGAGACCAGACGATTTGCACCAGTACCTGGCCCACGCACAGTACAACTATGGCGGGCCGGGACAATTCGCTCGGTACGATGCCGGCCATGATCGCGGCGAACGGGACCAGGATCAGCAGAAACGACAGACACAGGCGTGCCGCATAACTGCCGACGCTGCCCTGGGAGGCGGAAGAAGTGATTGCATGCGCGTTCATACGAACTCCTTGACATGGACGAACGTGAAATGAAGACTCAGTGCCAGGTCGCGTCGTGATCCGGCGCCGGCGCATGAGTTCGGGACTACGTATGAATGCAGACTACTTGAAAGCAATTTCCATACATGAGGACAAAATGTCCTACATGTCGGCCATACAAGATGACGTCAAGCCGGCCGCAAGACCGGGAGCCCCTGCCAACTGCGCGCGCCTTCAGTAAACGACATCGCCACCACCTGCCGCAGCCAGCGGTTCGACGTGTCCTCGTGATACCGCTCGTGCGAATGCCGCTTGACCGGGAAGGTCGGCAGTTCGACGGGTGTTGGCGCCTCTCCTGAGACGATCGGGCAAAACGTTGCGGCACCCGGGCATGGCGGTCATGCCCGGCGGCGCCCAGAATGTGTCCATGCATATTCACCGAGGAGCCATCATGTCGCTGCTGACCCAACACACGCTTTCCACCGCCCCGGAGGCGAGCCGCGCCCACGTCGAGCGCGCACTCGCCAATAACGGGTTCCTGCCGAACCTCGTCGCCGTACTGGCGAATTCGCCGGCCGCCATCGAGGCCTACTACACCGTCGGCGCCCTTAATGGGCGCACCAGCCTGACGCTGGCCGAACGCGAGACCGTGCAGATCACGGCGGCGGCCGTGCATGGCTGCGGCTTCTGCGTTGCCGGCCACACCGCGGTCGTCACGAAAGCCCGTCTCGATGCCGATGTCGTGGCGGCGCTGCGCGCACTGGCGCCCGTGCCGGATATCCGCCTGGATGCCGTCGCCCGCTTCACGCGCGCGGTGATCGCGCAACGGGGTGCCGTCGGCGCGGACGCGCTGCGCGCCTTCCTCGACGCCGGCTTCACGGAGGCGGCTGCACTCGACGTCGTGCTGGGCGTGAGCCTGGCCACACTGTGCAATTTCGCCAACAATCTCGCCGGCACATCACTCAATCCGGAACTCGCGGCCTACGCCTGGACGCCGGCCGCCGCCTGAATCGCCATCGCAAGGAGGACACCATGAACCACCTGAACGTCGACGTCGCCATCATCGGCGCAGGCAGCGCCGGCATGAGCGCCTACCGCGCCGCGCGCGCCCACACGGACCGCATCGTCGTGATCGAAGGCGGCGCGTACGGCACCACCTGCGCGCGCGTGGGCTGCATGCCGAGCAAGCTCTTGATCGCAGCGGCAGACGCCGCGCATGCCGTCGCCACGGCCGGCCGATTCGGCGTCGTGACCGCACCGCCCGCGATCGACGGCGTGGCCGTGATGCGCCGGGTGCGCGCGGAACGCGACCGCTTCGTCGGGTTCGTCGTGGAAGCGGTGGAAGCCTGGCCGGAAACGCACCGCCTGCGCGGCCACGCGCGCTTCCTCGCGCCGCACGAACTGGACGTCGGCGGCCACACCCGCGTGACGGCAGGCCGCATTGTCATCGCGACCGGCTCGCGGCCGCACGTGCCGGCCGGCTGGCGCGAGACGCTGGGCGACCGGCTCGTGATCAACGACGATGTCTTCGCGTGGACCGACCTGCCGGCGTCGGTCGCGGTCGTCGGCACTGGCGTGATCGGGTTGGAACTGTCGCTGGCACTGGCGCGGCTGGGCGTGCGCGTGCGCCTGTTCGGCCGGAGCGGCCGCGTCGGGCCGCTCACCGATCCGGACGTCGCGGCGAAGGCGCGCGCGATCGTTGCCGGGGCGCTCGACGCGTCGCTCGATGCCCACAACATCGTCCCGGCACGCAGCGGCGACGGCGTCGTGCTGCGCTGGACGGAGGACGGCACGCGGCGCGAGGAGTCATTCGATTATGTGCTGGCGGCCACGGGCCGCGTGCCCGCGCTCGACGGCCTGGACCTGGACCGGGCCGGCATCCCGCTCGACGAACGCGGGATGCCGCAGGCCGGACGCCATACCAGGAGAGTGGGCCGCTCGCACGTGTTCATCGCGGGCGACGCGTCGGACGAGGTCGCGCTGCTGCACGAGGCGTCGGACGAAGGCCGCATCGCGGGCGACAACGCGGGCCGTTATCCCGACCAGGTGGTGCGCCCGCGCCGCGCGCCGCTGACGGTCGTATTCAGCGACCCGCAGATCGCGCTTGCCGGAGAGACCCACGCCCAGCTGCGCGCACGAGGCGCGCGATTCGCGGTGGGCAGCGCCAGCTTCGACGACCAGGGCCGCAGCCGCGTCATGGGCCGCAACCTGGGCATCGTGCGCGTGTACGGCGAGGCGGACAGCGGGCGCTTCCTCGGCGCCGAGATGATCGGACCGGCGGCCGAGCACATCGGCCACCTGCTGGCGTGGGCGGTCCAGCACGGATTGACGGTGCAGCAGATGCTGGACAGTCCGTTCTACCACCCGGTGGTCGAGGAAGGCGTGCGCACGGCGCTGCGCGAACTGAAGGCGGCGCTGGACCTGCCGGCGCCGCCGCTGGCGGACTGCCTCGACTGCGCGCCGGCTGCCGCGGCATAGCGCGCTACTGGATCGGCGACTCCAGTTCGCCGAGGCCGGCGATCCACACACGCACGACGCTGCCGCGCATGCGCGGCGAGGCGGCCTGCCTGATGCCGCCCTGGCGACGGTTCAGAACGTGAAGACCGTGTAGCCGTCGGCCGCGATCTGCGCGATGCTGGGCAGGCCGGACGTGCCCGGCACGCTATTGTCGGTGATCAGGTCGAAGCCCGCTTTTTCCACTTCCTCGCGGGCGCCGAACACATCCGCACAGCCGCACGACACCCCCACGACCCGGTCTTCCACGGCTTTGTACAGCGCGTGGATCGGGTGCGCCGTGTCCGCCAGCACGCCGGGCCAGCGGGTGCCCGTGCCCTGGAAATAGATGCCGACTTCGGTGTCCTTCTGCTTGAAGTCATAGGCGGCGGCCAGGCCGTTGAACATGCGGCCCAGCGCTTCTTCGCCGGCTTTCGGATCGGACAGGATGATGATGGCTGCTTTCATGATTGCTCTCCACAAGGTCGGGTTGATCGTTTCGTTACCGCCGCATCGTGCAGCGGATGAGGCCAGTCTAGGCATTTACGATCGCGAGATAAACCGTGCTCAAAGCAATATATTGTTTCGCCAAAAGAAATTACGTCATCAATTCAGATGGGGATGCGCACGCAACTCTTCCGCGAGCATGTCGATGAAGTTACGCACCTTCGACGAGCCGAACTTGCTCTCGCGGTGTACCAGGTGCACCGGCCACGGTGCCTCTTCATAATCGGACAGGATGATCTTCAGGCGCCCCGCCGTCAGTTCGTCGGCGATCTGGTACGACAGCAGGCGGCAGATGCCCAGGCCGTTCGTCGTCGCTTCGATCGCGGCGTCGTTGCTCGTCACGGTCAGCCGGGGCTTGAGCCGCACCATCGTCGGGTCGTCGACCGCGCCGAACTTCCATTCCACGCGGGGCGAGATGCCGCTTGCTGCGATCACCGTATGGCGCAGCAGGTCCGCCGGATGTTGAGGCACCGAGTGACGCGCGAGATAGTCGGGCGAGGCGCACAACACGTGCCGCACGTGGCCCACGCGCAGCGCCTTCAGGCTGGAATCCGGCAGGTGGCCGATGCGGACGGCGACGTCGATGCCTTCGTCGACCAGATTCACGATCCGGTCGAGGAACAGCGCGGTCACGTCGACATCCGGGTACTCGTTCAGGAAGCGGACGATGCACGGCATCACGAACGTCTTGCCGAACAGGACGGAAGCGGTCACGGACAGGTTGCCCTTGGGCGCCGAGTTGACGCCGGCCGCCGCCTCGTTGGCTTCCTGGATGCTGGCCAGGATGCTGCGCGTGTCGTCCAGGTACCGGCGCCCCGCTTCCGTCAGCCGCACGTTGCGCGTGGTACGCAGCAGCAGTTTCACACCCAGCTGCTCTTCGAGGCCCGCGATCGCGCGTGTCACCGCGGCGGGTGACAGGTCGAGGCGCCGCGCGGCGGCCGCAAAGCCTTCTTCTTCGCCGACCGCCACGAAAACATTCATCAGGTGTATCTGGTCCACTTGTTTCTCCAGGCGAAAGAGTGACTTGCGTGACGCGTGCATTCCGGTCGCCCGCATTATTTCGCAAAATGGAGGCATCAGCAATAAATGCGACGGGATAACCATCATGAATGCGAATAAAACTTTCATACCGCCTGCCGCCGTCCGTCTCTACGACCTGGCGCAAGGCGGCACGCTCGACCCGCAGACGCGGATCCGCATCGCGCTGTACCTCGCCCGGCGCGGCCAGGGCGTGTTCGAGGCGGGGTCCCTGCGGCTCTGCGGGCGCGCGGCGGGTATGAACGGCGCCGAAATGGCGGCGAACGAAGCGGGCACGAGCCACGATGCGAAAGGCACCGCGTGCCTGGCCTTCGTGCGCACGCTGCTCGACGTACCCGATGCGCCGTCCGCCCTCGATGTCGACGGCATGGCCGAGGTGGGCTACCGCGCCTCCGACATCGCGGAGGTGATCGGCCAGGTCGGCATCAACCGCGACCTGCATCAGTCCCCTGGCGCGATCGCCGACTGCGGGCGCCTGCAATCGCATCCGCAACCATCCACGAACGAACAGGAGCAACCATGGACGACAAATTCCACGAAGGCGAGCGCGCCGTCCAGGCATCGGCCGAGGAAACCGCGATCGCGGACCGCAACATCGCGGTGCTCACGCAGACCGTCATCGGCGGCGCGCGCCCGTTCATCGCCAAGCAGTTCATGGTCGTCCTGGGCAGTATCGACGCCGGAGGCACGGTGTGGTCCTCCGTCGTGTTCGGCAAGCCGGGCTTCCTGCACACGCCCGACGGCACCTCGATCGAGATCAACGTGCCGCTCAAGGAGCGCGACCTCGCCGACCCCGTATGGGCCAACCTGGAAGCCAATCCCGACGTCGGCATGCTGTTCATCGAGCTCGGCTCGCGCCGGCGCTACCGCGTCAACGGCACCGTGCAGCGGCTGGACGCGCGCGGCGTGGAGGTGGCGATCCGCGAGGCGTACCCGAACTGTCCCAAGTACATCCAGCGCCGCGAACTGCGGCAGCTGGGCGAGCCGCGCCTGCCCGTGCAGGCCGCCGAAGGGACGGTCCTGCGCGGTGCCGTCGAGCAGATCGTCCGCCGTGCCGACACCCTGTTCGTCGCCAGCCACCACGCGGCCAGCGGCGCCGACGCGTCCCATCGCGGCGGCCAGCCGGGCTTCGTGAAGCTCGTCGACGAGACCACGCTGCGCATTCCGGACTACGCCGGGAACAGCCTGTTCAACACGTTCGGCAACTTCAAGGTGGACAGCCGCGCCGGTGTCTGCATTCCGGACTTCGAGCACGGCCACCTGCTCCAGCTGACCGGGCGGGCGACCGTGTTGTGGGACCAGGACGATCCCGCCAACGAGACGGGCGGCACGGGCCGCTTCTGGGAATTCAAGGTCGAGCGCTGGATCCTGCGCGACACGCCGCAGACGATGGCCTGGGAATACCTCGACGCCTCGCCGTTCAATCCGCCCGTCCGCTGAGCGGACCAACTTCAGGAGCCCTCATGAAAGCACTTGCCGCAATCGCCCTCGCCGCCGCCGGCGCCGCCCACGCCGCACCCATCGCCTACCGCACCGTCAACGTGGACGGCGTCAATATCGCCTACCGCGAAGCCGGCCGGGCGGACAAGCCCACGCTCCTGCTGCTGCACGGCGTCCCGAGCTCGTCGCGCATGTACGATGGCCTGATGCGCAAACTGGGCGACGAGTACCATCTCGTCGCGCCCGACTATCCGGGCTTCGGCAACAGCGATGCGCCGGATGCGGCCACTTACACATACACCTTCGAGCGGCTGGCCCAGGTCATGCAGAAGTTCACGGACGCCGTCGGCGTGAACCGCTACGTGCTGGTGATGCAGGACTATGGCGCCCCGGTCGGCATGCGCATGGCGGTCACCCGTCCGCAGGCCGTGCAGGCCATGATCTTCCAGAACGGGAACGTCTACGAGGAAGGGCTCGGCGCGATGTGGGCGAAGCGCAAGCCGTTCTGGGCCGACCGTGCCGCGCACGAAAAGGACGTGGTCGCGGCGCACCAGTCCGTGGCCGTGACGCGGGCCCGCCATATCGGTACGGATCCGAACGTCGAAGCCTATGATCCCGACCTGTGGATGGACGAAGTGGCCTACCTGAACCGCCCCGGCCAGGCGCGCATCCAGGCTGACCTGATCTACGATTACCAGAACAACCTGGCCGCGTACCCGCAATGGCAGGCCTGGCTGAAGCAGCACCAGCTGCCCACGCTGGTCGTATGGGGCAAGTACGACCCGGCATTCATCGAGCCGGGCGCGCACGCGTTCCGGCGCGACCTGCCGTCCGCCGAGGTGCACGTGCTGGACGGCGGCCACTTCGTGATGGACACGAAGCTCGACGACGTCGCGTTTATCACGCGCGCGTTCCTGCGCAAGCTGCCGGCCGCCGGCGCGCGCTGACGCCTCTTTCCCATCCCGCGCCGGAGCGCGCCCCCGGCGGCGTCGCGCGTGTTCCAGCCGTCTCGGCCAGGCACTCCCTGTGGATGGAACGATGGGTGGCGCTTCAAAGGTCGAGTGCCAGTTCGGGCGTGCTGGCCCACGACACGCAGGTCGTCATGCCCTGCGCGCGCTGCGGCCCGGTCAGACACACGTCGCGGTGCACCGGCGCGCCGGACAGCACGCCGGCATAGCAGTTGCCGCATTCGCCGCGCTTGCACTCGTAGGCGACGAATACGTCGGCCGCGATCATCGCGTCCAGGATCGACTGTCCGGGCATGACGTCCAGCACCATGTCGGACTGGCGCAGGTAGACGCGGACCAGCTTGTCGGCACCGCCGCTGCGGGCGCCGAAGCTTTCGAAGCGGACGTGCCGCGCGGGCCAGCCCAGCGTTGCCGCCCTGTCGGCGATCGCCTGCAGGAGACCCGCCGGGCCGCACGCATGCAACTCGCCCCCCTCCTCGTACGGGCCGATCAGTATGTCGAGATCCGGACGGCCCCCACTGTCGGTAACGTGGGTATGGATCCCGCCGGCCAGGCCGTGCAGGTCGTCCATCAGCACGAGGCGCGTGGCGTCCTTCACGATGTAATGCAGGTCGTAGGCGGCGCCTGCGGCGTCCAGCGCACGCGCCATCGGGACGATCGGCGTGATGCCGATGCCGCCCGCGATCAGGACGGTGCGCCGCGTGCCGCGCTGCAGGCGAAAATCGTCGCGCGGCGCGCTCGCCTCGAGTTCCATGCCGGTCGTGTATTCGTCATGCAGGACGCGCGAACCGCCGCGGCCGTCCGCTTCGCGCTGCACGGCGATCCTCAGCATGCCGTCGACCTCGCCGACCACGGAATAAGCGTTGCGGTAGCGGGTGCCGGCACGGGATGCGAATGCCAGTTCCACGTGGGCGCCCGGCTGCCAGGACGGCACCGGGGCGCGATCGGCCGGCGACAGGCGGAACTCCTTGACGGCGGCGCCGTGCGCCAGGATGACGTCGATGCGGTAGCGCGTGATTGGATGTGCGGATGTGGTCATGGCGGTGTCCCGGTGGCGTTCAAGATGGGATCATTTTCAGAAATAACGCCAGCGACGGAAACCACCCTGTTCGCAATTCATTCTTTCGGCCGGAGAAACAACGACATTGTGGCGGGCATCGAATTCGATCCGGTGCGTGCCGTACCTGCTTTAATGATGGGTAGCGCGGGACTGGAGGCGAAACAACGCTTCGAGTCCGCTATCCTCCAGATCGTCAAGAATGCGGATCAGGGTGACCGACACTTGCTTGAGTTCGTGCAGAAGCGGCGCCATCTCGGCGGGCCCGGCCCCGGCCCGGATACGGGCGACGATGCGCGCGCCGACGTCGTGCAAGCCACGGTGCGGCGCGTCCAGGTCGCGGAACATCGGCAGGTCGGCGAAATGGCGCCCTTCTCCCGCATACCACTTGCCGAGCGCGCACTTGGTCAGGCAGAGCGCCGGATAGGTGTTCGTCTGTCGCAGCGGCGAATCCGGCGGCAGGCTGCTGCACTGGATCGCGTAACTTGCCATCTCGCGCCGCCACTGCACATGGTCGACGATCGCCATGTGCACCAGCCCCACCGGCAAGCCGCGGCAGTGCGACGGGTGCGCGCAGAAGGCCTTGAACTCGGCCAGCGGCAAGGGCCGGCTGAGCAGGAAGCCCTGTGCGATGCGGCAGCCTGCTTCCACGAGGAAGTCGTGCTGGGAAACAGTCTCGACGCCCTCCGCGACGACTTCCAGCCCGAGTTCGTGGGCGAGCCGGATCGAGGAGCGGACGATGGTTGCATTTTTCGGCGAATCGAGCATGCGCTCGACGATGCCCTGGTCCAGCTTGATCGTCGTGAACGGCCATTGGCTGAGCGTATCCATGCTCGAATAACCGATGCCGTAATCATCCATCGCGAGCCCGATGCCGGCATCGGACAATGCGCGGATATTGCCGAGGACCTCCGGGCCGCTCTGCAACGCCTGTGTCTCGGTGATCTCCAGTTCCAGCGCCGCCGGGGGCAAACGCTGCGTGAGGATCGCATCGAGGATAGCGTGCGTCAGCACGGGATCTTCGAGGTCGCACGTGCTGACGTTGAACGAGACGCAGAGCTGGTCGGCCAACCCATGGTCCACCAGGTCGCCGATGAGCTGGGGCAGCAACTGGAGCGTCAACCGGTTGATCAAGCGCTCCCGCTCGGCGAGCGGGACGAAGGCGCCTGGCGAGAGAATCGTCCCGTCCGGCCGGCGCCAGCGTACGAGCGCTTCCGCGCCGACGATACGGTTGGTGATCAACGAGGCCTTGGGTTGGTAGTAGAGAATGAACTCGTTATTGCGCAACCCGCTGCGGATTTCGTCCGCCGTGACGTTCACCATGGCAGTTCCTGATTGGCGCCGATAGCGACGTTATCCGCCAACAAGGCCGTTACGTCAAGTTCGTCCCGGCGCTGACCGCATTGTTCGGCTCAAGCCAGGTTCGGCGCGACGTTGACCGGTTTTCGGCCGACGCTCAGCGCGCCGGGCCCGAACGCTGCAAGGTGAAGGAGGCCGCCAGCCATCGAGATATTTTTTAGCAGATGGGCGAACTGGTTCTGATCGCCGAACTGGCCATGAAACAGGAGCCCTGCGGCGACACTGAACAGCGCCAGCGCCAACGCAGGAAACCGGACGCGGTAGCCGAACATCAGGAACAGCCCGCCAACGACTTCGAGCAGCACCGTGATGCCGTACGCGACTTCGGGCAGTGGCATGCCGACCCCTGCCAGCAGCTTGATGGTCGACGTCGGGTCGGCGATCTTGGAGATACCGCTCACCACAAAGATGGTGGCGAGAAGCACGCGGCCCACGAGAGAAGTCGTGTCTTGAAAGGTGTTGGTCGAGTTCATGTTTGCTCCTGAAAGTGGATTGAAGGACTTTCGGTCCGTCGCGTTGATCGCTGACAGACACACTTTACGAACTCGGAGATACGAAATAAAGATGGGATAGTGAGATGGACTAGCTCAATAAAACACCTAATCCACTCGCACAGCCGCAATGCTCTTCGCTGTCTATAGCAGGTTCTGTTCTTTGATCGTTGCCGTCGCAAAGTCGAGAAACGCCGACACCGCGCGCGGAAGCTGCCGGCGGCTGAGATAAACGAAGTGCACGCCAATTGGGCCGGAGCCATAACCCGGCAGTACTACCTGCAAACGCCGTGCCGCAACGTGCGTTGCAATCAGGGCCGCCGGCAACAATGCAATACCCAGTCCCGCGATCGCGCCTGATAACTGCGCTGATGCGGTATTGACCTTGAACGGGCCGTCGACTTCCACCGAGACCGACGTATTGTCCGGCCCGAACAGCTGCCACTTGGTACGAGAACCGCCACGGCTGGGAACGCTGATGCAGTCATGCGAGCCCAGTTCTTCGGGGGTGCCAGGCATGCCCCGTCCGGCCAGGTATCCAGGACTTGCGACGAGACAGGTGCGGCTTGTTCCGATTTTGCGCGCGACGAGCGAGGGATCGTTGTCTGCCGAGCGCAACGCAACATCGATTCCCTGTCCGAACAGGTCGACCCGGGCGTCATCCAGTTCGAACTCCAGCCGTACGCGCGGATAAGCCGCGGCAAAACGCGTCAACGCGGCTGTCGGGAACCATGTAAAGAAATCGGCGGGCGCCGCGATCCGGACTTTTCCTGCGACCTCCGCCCCACCCTCGGTTGCCTGGCCCGCGGCATGCAAGAGAGCATCGATCTGGTCCGCGCACTCTGCAAAAAGGACGCGTCCGGCATCCGTCAGTGTCAAGCGCCGGGTTGTCCGCTGCATCAACCTCGCGCCGAGCACGTCTTCCAGTCCCTGCAGGCGTCTGCTGGC
>Ga0308166_1001536_pt1 | contig 24192 bp, 19 predicted proteins | sample PhyCR2_2_FD_202137 | JGI IMG/M metagenome (GOLD analysis project Ga0308166, IMG submission 202137) | Phyllosphere microbial communities from UC Gill Tract Community Farm, Albany, California, United States - DLSLCC.R2 | ecosystem: Host-associated > Plants > Phyllosphere > Unclassified | place... | reverse complement strand
ACCTCGCCGACTTCACGACCGACCTGTCGCACAATGAACTGGTGTTCCAGCTCGGCTTCAAGACCAAGCTGGTCGAGACCGCCTTCGACAAGCCGGTCGACGTCTGGTTCGGCTACACCCAGAACAGCTTCTGGCAGGCCGGCAACCGCGAGGCGTCCAGTCCCTTCCGCGAGACCAATTACCAGCCCGAGCTGATGGTGGTGACGCCGCTGAACTTGAATGTGCTGGGCATGCGCGCCAGCATGCTCAACCTGGGCGTGGTGCACCAGTCGAACGGCCAGGCATCCACCCTGTCGCGCAGCTGGAACCGGTATTACGCGCAGATCGGCCTCGAACGTGCCGGCTTCACGGTACTGGGCCGGGTCTGGAAGCGCATCAACGAGCCGGCGGATGACGACAACAACCCGGACATCGTCGACTACATGGGCCACGGCGACCTGAACGTCACCTATCGCAGTAACGGCCACGATTACCGGGCCCTGCTGCGCCGGAACTTCTCGACCAACCGCGGCGCGGTCCAGCTGAGCTGGGCCTTCCCGCTGGCTGGCCACTTCAAGGGCTATGTGCAGTACTTTTCCGGCTATGGTCAAAGCCTGATCGACTATAACTACTATCAGAACGTGGCTGGGGTCGGCGTGCTCGGCACCTTCTGATTCCATAGTAGGCTGCACTACAATGGCGAAATGAAACTCGCCACCCTCAACGACGGATCGCGCGACGGCCAGTTGGCCGTCGTCTCGCGTGACCTGAAAACCGCCCACATCGCCGACGGCATCGCGCCAAGCCTGCAGGCCGCGCTGGACGACTGGGCCTTCATCGCGCCCCAACTGGCGGCGCTGTACGACGAACTCAACGCCGGCCGCACGCGCCGTCCCTTCGACTTCGACCCGGCCCGCTGCATGGCGCCGCTGCCGCGCGCCTACCAGTGGGCCGACGGCTCGGCCTACGTTGACCAGATCGCAGAAGACCCCTTGATGTACCAGGGCGGCAGCGACGATTTTCTCGGCCCGATGGACGAGATCGTGCTGGCGCACGAGGAATGGGGCATCGACTTCGAGGCGGAAGTGGCCGTGATCACGGGCGACGTGAAGATGGGCGCGACGCCGGACGAAGCTAACGGACAGATTCGCCTGCTGATGCTGGCGAACGACGTCTCGCTGCGCAAGCTCGAGGGGCTGCAGTCGAAGCCGGCAACGAGCTTCTCGCCGGTGGCGGTGACGCCTGACGAACTGGGCGATGCCTGGCGCGGCGGCAAAGTCCACCTGCCGCTGCGCTCGACCTGGAACGAGCGCCTGGTCGGCCAGCCGGATGCCGGCGTCGACATGGTCTTCAATTTCCCGCAGCTGATCGCCCACCTGTGCAAGACCCGCAATGTACGCGCAGGCAGCATCGTCGGTTCGGGCACGGTGTCGAACAAGGATGCGTCCAGAGGCTACTCCTGCATCGCCGAGCAGCGCTGCCTGGAGACCATCGAATTCGGCCAGCCGGTCACGCAGTTCATGCGCTTTGGCGACACGATCCGCATCGAGATGCTCGACGAGAAAGGGAAGTCGGTCTTCGGGGCGATCGAGCAGAAGGTGGTGCGGCCCGCAGGCTAGGGTAGGGTGGGCACCCCGTGCCCACGCGCCTCACCCCAAAACGCCCCGCTGACTTCTTCTCCCCGCAAATCCACCTCCACCGGCCGCGCCATCCTGCGCACCGCATCGGCCATGCGCAGGCTGCCGTCCGGCTCATGCACCCGGTACCAGAGGAAGGCAACACCGGACAGCCGCAGCTTCTGCCCCGTGAACAGCGAATCCTTCACGATGCTCAAGCCTTCCAGCCGCAGGTCGAAATCCAGCACCAGCATGCCCTCGGTGCGCGCCGCGTAGCCCAGGTAGCGCCCCGCATTGAACAGGGGACTGCGCTCGCTGGCCTCCCCGGCCTTGAGCGACTCGATGAAAGCGTCGACCGTCTTCAGCAAGGCGCCGGCGCTAGAGACCACCGCCGCCAGGCTGCGCTTCTCCTCGCCCTTGGCCGCATCCGCCAGCCGGTCCAGGACGACGATCCGCTGCGCCAGTTCGCCGCGCTGCGCCGCCAGGGCGCGCACGCGTGTCAGCAGAGACGCGTACTGCTTGCCATCCAGCTCGCCCAGGTAGCCGGCGCCGAGGCCCGCCAGCTTGTCCGGACAGCGGCGCGCCAGCTGCGTCGTGAACAGGCTGCGGGCACCGTCTCCATAGGCAATGCCCTGAGCCGACACATCCGTCTTGAACAGCGACGACAGCTCGGCGCCGGCCTTCAGCGTGGCCGGCACTGCGGTCAGCAGGGTGAAGGCGAGCGCGGCGGCGCTACCCTGCGGCGTATGGGCTTCGATGAGCTGTTGCAACTCCTTGTTCTGCTTCGCCAGATCGTCCTTCAAGCGCTCGATGGCGTCCGCGACCTGGCGTGCGGCCAGGATGCCCTGGGTGGTGGCTGGCTCGTAGATGGCGGTCTTGCGGTCGCCCGGTAGAGCGGTGCAGAGCTCGTTGGCCAGGTCGTCGGCGAGGTCGAAGGCGCGGGCCAGACCGGCGGCGCCGAACTGCTTTGTTTCGATGCTGCCCGGGAGGGGTTTGATAGTGGAGGGTGGCAGTTGCGCGAGGAGGTCGGGGGCCTGGGTGGCGCCAAGTGCCGGCAGCGCGACGATTGCGCTTGCCATCCAAAGTGAAAAGCCGACAAGGCTGAAAAGGCCGTTTGCTTGAAATGTTTTTATATCAAATTGTCTATTCATATTAATCGGCTTTCAACATATTTGTTGTTCGAATAATCGAAATGCGTTTTCATGATTTGTTCGCAATCTCACCAAAAGTCACACTGGTGTTGCATCGGCAAGATCAATCTATCCATAGATAAAAGTGCAGTGTTTTGCGCTCCTGCCAATCCCCCCCCAAAGGGGTATTTCGACTGTGGCGAATATGCCGAATTTCCCATTCGTGGCGACGATTTGCATGGAAATGGAGACAACAAAAGGGTTCCTATACGCATTGCTGTCGGGTAAAATGGCAGTCTGTTCTAGACGCGTCCCACTCCTCCAAAAACAATGTTCAAGTTCACCAAGAGTTTTACAGCCGTCGCGCTGGCCGTGACTGCTATTGCCGCTTCCGCCCAGGAAGCCGCCAACAGGGCCGATATGTTCGGCCAGGAGCAGCAACCCACCGCCGGCGACGCGACCGCGGTGTCTTCGCCCACGCAGCCGCGCAAGCTGAGCATTACGAACGCGACGTCGGGACAGAACGGCGTGCAAGCGCTCGGCCAAGGCTATGGCCAGAATGCAGGCCAAGCGCAGCGCCGTTCGGGAGGGAATAACACGAACCAGGCAGGCGGCTCAGGCGTGGATTCCCGCCGCCTGCAAAAGCAAACGGCCGACGAAAATGCGCCGTTGAGCGAATTCCAGAAATTTATCGCAGATAATACCGGCACGGTATTGCCGAACTTTGGTTCCGAATTCTTCGCCAACGGCCAGCCGACCTTTGCACCGATCCAGAATTCCCCGGTCCCGAGCGATTATCCGCTCGGTCCGGGCGACGAATTGAACATCCGGGGCTGGGGCACGATCGATATCGATTTCCGGGCCACTATCGACCGTAACGGCACGATCAATATTCCGACCATCGGTTCGGTCGTACTGGCAGGGGTCAAGGCCGGCGACGCCGAGAACGTAATCCGCAATGCCGTGGCGCGCCTGTACAAGGGCGTGACCGTCAGCGTGAACTTCGGCCAGCTGCGCGCGATCACCGTCTACGTGGTTGGCCAGGCCAGCCGTCCGGGCACCTATACCGTGTCGAGCCTGTCGACCCTCGTGACGGCCCTGTTCGCGAGCGGTGGCCCCAACGCCAATGGCAGCATGCGCCGCGTGCAGGTCAAGCGCGGCGGCAAGGTCGCAGCGGAACTCGACCTCTACGCATTCATCGCGAAAGGCGACAAGTCGGCCGACATCAAGCTTCTCGACGGTGACACCATCTACATCCCGCCGGCGGGCGGTTATGTCGCCCTGGTCGGCAAGGTCAACAGCCCGGCCATCTATGAACTGAAGAACAGCAGCGACAGCGTGGCTTCGCTGCTCGACGTCGCCGGCGGTCTGCCGGTCGTGGCCGACCCGCGCCGCGCCTATCTCGAGCGCATCGACCCGTCCAAGAGCCACCCGCGCAGCGTGGAAGAGTTCGCCCTGAACGGCGAAGGCCTGCAGCGTCCGCTGAAGAACGGCGACGTGCTGAACGTGACCTCGATCACCCCGGACTTTTCGAATGCCGTGATCCTCCGCGGTAACGTTGATCAGCCGGTGCGCGCCCCGTTCAAGCAGGGCATGCGCGTCAGCGACCTGATTCCTTCGCGCGAGTACCTGATCACGCGTGAATCGACCAAGCGCCAGAACAACGTCGTCGCAGCCGGCGACCTCGACAAGGACACGACCGAAGACGCGGACAAGATCGCCGCGCGCATCGGCAACCTGATCGCGCCGATCAACTGGGATTACGCCGTCGTTGAGCGCGTCAACCGCTCGGACCTTAGCGTCAAGCTGATCCCGTTCAACCTGGGCGCCGTGTTCAGCAACCCGAACGGCCCGGACAACGTCCAGCTGCAGCCGGGCGATACTGTGACCACATTTTCGCAGGAAGACGTGGCGGTGCCGATGGATAAGCGCCAAGTGTTCGTGCGCGTCGAGGGCGAAGTCAAAGTGCCGGGTGTGTACCAGATGACTGCCGGCGACACGCTGCAGAGCCTGATTGCCAAGGCAGGTGGCCCGACAGGTAATGCTTACCTGTTTGGTACCGGCTTCTATCGCGAAGACGTGAAGAAAGAGCAGCAGGTGAATTTGCAGCGCGCGGCGGATCGACTGGAAGCGCAAGTCCGCAGTGAGCAATCCGCCCAAGCAGCAAATGCGGCAGCGAGGTCGCCAGCGGATGCGGCAGCAGCCGCAGCCCAGTTCGAAACCCAGCGCCGCATCGCGGAAGAGCGCATCGCTCGCTTCCGCAAGTTGCAGCCGACCGGCCGCATCGCGTTCGGCCTGGACCCGAACGAGCGCTCGTTCGCGCGTTTGCCGCAAGTGACGCTACAGAATGGCGACCGCCTGGTGGTGCCGTCGAAACCGGCCTTCGTGCATGTGTTCGGTGCTGTGAACGTCGAGGCCTCGCCGCTGTGGAAGCCGAACAGCCGTGTCAAAGATTATCTGCGTCTGGCTGGCACGACCTCAGACGCCGACATCGACAACGCTTTCGTGCTGCGTGTCGACGGTACTGTCGTGTCCTCGGAGTCGCAGGGCTGGTTCTTTGGCAAGATCGGCGGTCTTGAGGTAATGCCGGGCGATACGATCGTCGTGCCCGAAAAGCTGGGCAAGCAGACTGCGTGGACTAAGTTCACGCAGGGCGCGCGCGAGTGGACACAAATTTTGGCTAACTTCGGCCTGGGCGCGGCAGCGATCAAAACGCTGCGCGACTAACTGGACTGAAGTTGCGCAAGAGCCACTAAAAGGAAAGACCTCAAGAGTATGAACGAATCAAAGATGTCGCCAAGTGCAATACCGGCTAACGAAAATGACGAGATTGATCTGGTCGACTTCATGATCGTCCTTGTTAAGCACAAAAAATTGCTTATCGGACTCCCCTTAATTGCCGCCTTGATTGCAGCAGCGGTAAGTTTTACGTTGCCAGAAACGTACAAGGCAACTGCAAAGCTGTTGCCTCCTCAGCAGTCACAGTCAGGTGCAAGCGCATTGCTAGCGCAATTTGGTGGGATGGCGAGCATGGCTGCTGGTGTAGCTGGACTAAAAAACCCGAGTGACCTCTATGTCGGAATGCTGAAAAGCCGGACGGTGGCAGATAGGCTTATCGCACAATACGACTTGAAAAAAGCGTACCACACCGAATGGACCGATAACGCTAGAAAGAAGCTCAGCGATAGCACAACTATTACTTCGGGAAAAGACGGCTTGATTACCATCGAAGTCGAGGATATGGATAAACAGCGCGTCGCCCGCTTAACGAACTCGTATATCGACGAGTTGCTACGTTTAAACCGCCAGTTGGCGGTGACTGGCGCTGCACAGCAACGTTTGTTTTTTGAGCAACAGCTTCGCTCCGCGAAAGACAAATTGGCCGAAGCCGAGATTGCCTTAAAGGGGGCGCTTGAAACGCACGGTGTTATCAGCGTCGACGTAGAGAGTCGTGCAGCGGTCGAGACTTTAGCGCGCCTGCGTGCTCAAATTTCTTCTAAGGAAATTGAGATAAATGCCATGCGTGCTTTCTTGACGTCCAGTCACCCGCAATTCTTGCAAGCCAAAGAAGAGTTGAGCAGTTTGAGAGCTCAACTGTCAAAGCTTGAAAACGGTCAAGACAATAATGGTTCCGCCCAACGCGAGTCAGGCGTAAGTTCCGAGAAGGGGGGGCTGGAAAGTATCCAGCGTTTCCGTGATCTGAAGTACTATCAAATGCTGTATGAGCTGTTAGCGAAGCAATATGAGGCTGCACGTCTCGAGGAAGCAAAAGATCCATCCATTGTCCAGGTACTTGATCCCGCTATTGAGCCTGAGCGCAGAGCCAGCCCTAAACGGACCTTGATCGTTCTGGGAGCGCTTATCGCAGGGTTCGCCGTAGCATTCATTACGGCGTTTTTGCTGGAACGGAAAACCAAAACCATGGTAGATCCCGTAAGCGCCAGGAAGTGGGCCGCTCTGCGAGCAGGAATGCGCCGACGTTGACGCAAAACTTCACATATATAGCTAATCATTAGCATCAAAAACTGGTTCATTGGCAACCGATAATAGTAATATGACAATTCTTGTAACGGGCGGCGCCGGATTTATCGGCTGTAATTTTGTTTTACAGTGGCTCAATGGCACTGATGAAACCGTCATCAATCTCGATGCCTTAACTTATGCTGGAAACCCTGAAAACCTGGTGTCCCTGAGCGGCGACGACCGCCACGTTTTCGTCAAAGGGAACATACAGGACGCTAACTTGGTAGAAAGCCTGTTAACTAAATACAGGCCTCGAGCAGTTATAAACTTTGCTGCTGAGTCACATGTCGACCGCAGCATTCAAGGACCAGCGCCTTTCATCGAGACGAATATCGTCGGTACCTTCAATCTACTCGAGGCAGTTCGAAAATACTGGGACAGTCTTCCTGGTGCAGAGCAATCGACTTTCCGATTTTTGCATGTGTCAACTGACGAAGTTTATGGTTCTTTGGGGAGCGATGACCCGCCGTTTTCGGAAGAAAAGCGCTATGAGCCCAACAGCCCTTACTCAGCCAGCAAAGCGGCGAGCGACCACCTTGTGCGCGCCTACCATCACACATATGGATTACCAACGCTTACGACCAATTGCTCGAATAATTATGGTCCATATCATTTCCCCGAAAAACTGATCCCATTGGTCATACATAATGCATTGTGCGGGAAAAGCCTTCCAATCTACGGTGATGGACAGCAAATCCGCGATTGGCTGTATGTTGGAGATCATTGCTCCGCTATTCGGCGTGTGCTCGTCGCCGGAGCAGTTGGTGAGGTTTACAACGTGGGCGGTTGGAACGAGAAGACAAATGTTGACGTAGTGAATACCATATGTGAGATTCTTGATCAGCTGTCCCCACGCAATGATGGAATTTCGTATAAAACGCAAATCATCTTTGTAAAAGACCGGCCAGGCCACGACCGCCGTTATGCAATCGATGCGCGAAAAATCGAGCGCGAACTCGGATGGACGCCTAACGAAACCTTCGAAACCGGTATTCGTAGGACCATTAAGTGGTATTTAGAGAATCCACAGTGGGTGGCAAACGTAACCAGCGGGGCCTACCGGACCTGGATAGGCGAAAACTACGGCAAGCGAGACCAAGTGTGACAACTACGCGATATAAAGGCATTGTATTAGCTGGCGGCTCAGGCACCCGGTTGTATCCGATAACTCGGGGAGTCTCGAAACAGCTTCTCCCAGTCTATGACAAGCCAATGATCTACTACCCCTTGTCCGTGTTGATGTTGGCCGGGATTAAGGAAATCTTGATCATCACTACTCCTGAAGACAAGGATAGCTTTGTTCGCTTGCTTGGCGACGGTTCAGAGTTTGGCATCGAGCTGAGCTATGCAGTACAAGCAAAGCCGGACGGTTTGGCTCAAGCGTTTCTGATTGGTGAAGATTTTATAGGCAACGACCATATTTGCCTGGTGCTTGGCGACAATATATTTTTCGGTCAGGGTTTTAGCCCAATGCTTCTGCGAGCTGCTGCACGGAAAACTGGGGCGACAGTATTTGGCTATTCTGTGAAAGATCCACAACGCTTTGGCGTTGTAGAGTTCGATGACGATATGCGGGCAATTTCCTTAGAGGAAAAGCCGACTATCCCTAAATCCAATGTTGCCGTTACCGGCTTGTATTTCTACGATAACGATGCCGTCAATATCGCAAAGTCTATTAAGCCTTCTTCACGGGGAGAGCTCGAGATTACGTGCGTGAATCAAGTCTATCTCGAACGAGGAGACCTTCGTGTCGAAATGCTCGGTCGCGGATTTGCATGGCTCGATACCGGGACCCATGAAAGCCTGCTCGACGCCGCACATTTTGTCCACACGATTGAAACCCGGCAGGGATACAAAGTCGCCTGTCTTGAAGAGATTGCAATGCACAACGGTTGGATGAGTAAAGATGAAGTAAGGCGCGCGGGCGAGAAGCTTAATAAGACAGCATATGGTCAATATCTCATAAACGTCTCTAATGATCATACTAATTAAAGAAATATTGACATGGATATCAAGTTTGTACAGTTGCAAAAACATGGCGACGAACGCGGCCTGCTTGTAGCTATTGAAGATCAGCGTAATGTACCCTTTGCCATTCGCCGTGTTTACTATTTATTCGATACAAAGCCGGATATTCGTCGCGGGTTTCACGCACATCGACAGATCAATCAGCTCGCAATTGTAGTTCGTGGGTCATGTCGCTTTTATCTTGACGACGGCAAAGAAAAAATCGACATCTTGCTCGACAATCCGGCGCAGGGACTAATGTTGCCGCCAATGCTATGGCACGAGATGTACGACTTTTCGGAAGATTGTGTATTGATGGTCGTGGCCGACGGACATTATGATGAATCCGACTATATTCGTAGTCATGATGAGTTCTTAGAATTAACAAAAAAATGAGTAAACGAATTGTCGTTTTAGGTTCAGGCTTGGCAGCCGGTAGTGTAATCAGGGGGCTGCAACTAAGCTCGCATTCCCTGTATTTCGACCACAATGCAAACCCCGAATTCGCAAAAGAACAATTCGGCAGCATCGAGAATTTGTCCGAGCTCGACCAGATCAATCCGGACCTCGTTGTCCTGGCGGGCTATCAGCCGATCATTCCTCAGGCGTACATAGACAAATTTCGATTAATTAACCTGCATCCATCACTATTGCCGAGATATCGAGGCATGCACTCGGTTGTGTGGGCCATGTTGAACGAAGAGACTGTTGTCGGTTTGACCTTACATGAGGTGGATGTACTAGTCGATAACGGTGCGATCATCTGGCAGGGCCAACAGGAGATCGAAAATCACTCTGCTTACACGCTACTTGAGTTACTTCACGCTAAATTCGAGAAATCCGCTTTGTGCGTGATTGATGCTTATCTCGCCGGGGATCTAAAGCCGATCCCACAAAATTTCGAAGATGCCAGTTTTGTAGGACGACGCAAGCAGGAGGACTGTCGCATCGATTTTTCGCAATCCAACGGATATCTACGGCGTTTTTTCCAGGCTTTGCAGCAACCTTATCCTCTACCGTTTTTTGAGTACGGCGGCCAAATTTATTCGGTGACTAAAAGTTTGGTGGTTGATAAAAACTATCGAGAAAGAAATGGGGTTGTTCTTTATAAAGATCATGACTCGATCTGGGTGAAAACTGCAGAGGGTTTGTTGAGAATTATCGAAGTGCTCGACGCCGATAATCGGCGACTAAATCCCGCGACTTTTATCAAAACTTTTGCAAAGCTGTAGTATGGAAGCATCTCTGTTGACGCTCGAAATTAAACCATACAATGTCGGTCTTAAAGAGACTTGGGACGCCGTTGTAAGTAAAGCCAAGAACGCGACATTTTTGCATTATCGCGATTACATGGATTATCACTCACATCGATTTGTCGATGCATCTGTACTAGTTTTTTTAAAAGGAAAAGCGGTTGCCGCTTTTCCTTGTAACTGTATTGAGGAAGATATCGTCAGTCACGGTGGATTAACATACGGCGGACTATTGTACGGAAAGGATCTTCACGCATCGGAGATACTGGAAATCTTCCGCCTGCTGGGTGACCATTTTCGTCAACAGGGAAAGCGAAAAATTATATACAAGGCTGTGCCAAGCGTATTTCATAAGTATCCGGCTGATGAGGATTTGTATGCATTGACAAGGGTAGGAGCCTCACTGTTTCGCCGTGATCTTTCCAGTGTCGTGGACATTGAAGGAAGGCCTAAGTTGAGTGACTCCCGTAAGAGCACCGCAAAGAAGGCCCAAAAGATTGGCGGAAATGTAGTCGAACTGGAGGATCTTTCCCAGTTTCACGTACTTCTCACACATGTCTTAAAAAAATTTAATGCTGCACCCATACACTCACTTGAAGAGTTGCAGCTTTTGAAAACAAGATTTCCTGGTGCAATTAAACTCTTCGGTACTGTCATTCAAGAACGGCTCGAAGCGGCAGCGCTGATATATGATTGTGGGCATGTCGTTCATACCCAGTATTTGGCTAGTTCAGACGACGGGCGCCGATCAGGTGCACTTGATTTCTTATTATTGACGCTAATTGAGAAGAATTTTTCCGGTCGCAAGTATTTTAGTTTCGGAATTTCTACTGAAGATGGTGGGCGAGTGCTAAACGAAGGGCTGATCGCCCAAAAAGAAGGATTCGGCGGTCGCGGCGTCGTGCATGACTTTTATGAATGGATTTTGTAAATTGGTTCCTTTTCTCAATCTCAAACAAATCAACTTGGCTTATGAAGCCGAGCTTAAAAATGCTTTCAATCGGGTGCTTCATTCTGGGTGGTACATCCTTGGCACGGAAGTAAAGGCATTTGAACAGGAATTTGCCGACTATTGTGGGGTCAAACACGCAATTGGCGTAAGCAACGGTCTAGACGCGTTACACCTGATACTCCGTGCGTATGAGATCGGCGAGGGAGACGAGGTAATTGTTCCTTCCAACACTTATATTGCCACGTGGCTGGCTGCCACCTACGCAGGTGCTAAACCTGTCCCAGTCGAACCAGTCGAAGGCGGCTATAACATTGACCCGGCCAAGATCGAAGCGGCGATTACTGCCCGTACGAAGGCAATTATTGTCGTTCATCTCTACGGCGAAGCGGCAGACATGGGTCCTGTTATGGCTTTGGCCGAGAAGTACAATTTGAAGGTCATAGAGGATGGCGCGCAAGCTCACGGAGCTTCATATGATGGGCGTAAAGTAGGGAATCTGGGCCATGCCGCAGGATTCAGTTTTTACCCCGGGAAAAACCTTGGCGCATTAGGTGATGCGGGCGGGGTGACGACCAATGATACCGACCTGGCGAGCAAAATCCGCATTCTTTTGAACTACGGGTCACAGCGAAAATACCATAACGAAGTACAAGGTTTCAATTGCCGACTTGATGAGTTGCAGGCTGCGCTTTTGCGCGTCAAACTCCCGTTCCTGGATGGCGAAACCGAGCGGCGCCGGATTATTGCCAACCGCTATAACGCCGAGCTCAAGGATACAGACCTGATGTTGCCGCAAATTACAGACACGACTAGCCACGTCTGGCACCTGTATGTTGTGCGATCAGGAAACCGTGACAGACTACAAGCACACTTGTCCGAGAAGGGTATAGGAACGATGATTCACTATCCTATTCCTCCGCATTTGCAGCCAGCCTACGCAGAACTCGACTATGCGGCCGGCGATTTCCCTCTTTCTGAAAGCATTCACCGGGAGGTGTTGAGCCTTCCTATGGGCCCAACTATGACCGACGAAGAGGTAGAAGCGGTTATCAACGCCGTAAAAGCCTTCTCTACGTGAAGAGTTTTCTTAAAGTAACAATCTCAAGCGCTTTACTTACGTTGCTGCGAATTGGGAGCGGTTTCATTGTAGCTAAGGCTGTAGCGGTCTACGCGGGACCAGGCGGCATGGCCATGCTCGGGCAACTACAAAACATGATAGCGGCTTTAAACGGTGTCGTGACCGCTCCTGTAGGAAATGGACTCATCCGTTATACGGCCGAGCATCATGCTAACGGAATTGAGGCATGTGCTCCATGGTGGCGGGCATGCACGCGCTGGCTCGCCTTCGTTTTCGTGGCCACTGTGCCGATCGCACTCTTTTTCACGAATTCGATATCGGAGTGGATATTTGGAAGCTCAAATTATGCGTGGCTGATCGTTATCGCTATCCTTGCTCTTCCGCTCGCTGCAATAAATACTTTGCTCGCGTCTGTAACAAACGGACTACAGCAGTACAAGCGATTTATCGGCCTCAGCATGGTGTCCGTGGTAATTGCGACCGCCGTCATGCTGAGTCTAGTCGTCACACTTAAGGTTAACGGGGCGCTGATGGCAGCGGCCCTGTTTTCTGGGATCTCAGGTACTGTGATGATCATCGGTACGATACGTCAGCCGTGGTTTCGACTGCGATATTGGATCGGGAACGTCGATAAGGTAAAGATGCGTGGAGCGGGAGCTTACGTAGCAATGGCCGCCGCTTCCGCGCTATGTGTCCCGATCTCTCTTATGCTGGTCCGTAACCTATTAGTGCAGAAACTTGGCTGGTCTGTCGCTGGTCAATGGCAGGCTGTTTACAAAATATCCGAGGTGTACCTTGGAGTGATTACGATGGCACTGTCTACTTATTATTTGCCGAGGCTATCGGCCGTTTCGGGATTTGACGCAATCAAAGCCGAAATATGGTCTATAACCCGCTTTGTAATGCCGATAGTATGCGTTTTGGCCATAATAGTCTATTGCTTACGCGACGTCGCGATCAGCCTGTTATTCACTGAGCAATTCCGTGCTGCACGTGACTTGTTTGCGGTACAGTTGTTGGCGGATGTGGTGAAGATTCTAAGCTGGCTGTTTGCTTTTCCGATGTTATCACGAGGCGCTGCCAAGTGGTTTATCGGTACTGAAGTAATATTTAGTCTTAGCCTACCGGCTTTAGCTTTGCTTTTTGTTGACAAGTTTGGCGCGAACGGTGCAAACCTTGCATACCTCGTCAACTATATTCTGTACTTTGCCTTTGTGTACAAAACTTTGAAATATTTCTCCCGCTAATAATTCTTGGCGACATTCGACAATCAAAATTCTTTGCCTAACTGAATGAAGGTGCTACTGCTTGGCGAATATAGTTCGCTACATAATAATTTGAAGGACGGCTTGGTTGCGTTGGGGCATGATGTCACCGTTGCCGCAGGAGCTGACGGATTTAAGAATATTCCGCGGGACATCGATCTCGATAGTTCGCTGCCCTCTGTTCTCGGCTCGGTGCATCGTCGGGTCAAACTATTTCACTCACTGCCGAGGATGAAGAACTTCGACGTGGTGCAATTAGTAAATCCTTTTATTTTTTATCAGAAGGGTTTCCCTGCATTATCTTATATAAAAAAGCTTGTTGCTTCTAATGATAAGTTTTTTATGCTCGCGTGCGGCGATGATGCGTATTTCTGGCGATTCGGACGTCGCGCTCTTCGCTATAGTCCATTCGCCGACTCCTTGAAGTATGATTTAAAAGCAGAGTCTTTCTATATGGAAGGAGATGCCGCCTTTCGGTTCAATAGGTCGACATTGAATGTTGTGCGCGGCGTTATTCCGGTTATGTATGAGTACGAAGTCAGTTATGCCGATGCTCCGAACCGACTCCCCACCATTCCTATTCCTGTAAATATCGAAAAAATAAAGTACCAGGAAAATCAGCCGAGCCATAAGCTTGTCGTTTTTCATGGATTGAACAGGTATGGCGCAAAGGGTACGAAATACGTAGAAGAGGCTTTTGCGATATTGGAGAAAAAGTACCCTCAAGACCTGGAGCTGGTCATTGATGGAAAAATGCCCTTGGAACGTTATCTACGTTTGATGGAGCGAACTAATGTGGTGATTGATCAGACGAACACCTATTCGCTAGGCGTAAATGGCGTGCTCGCCCTAGCTATGGGTAAGGTGGTTTTAGGCGGTGCAGAGCAGGAGTCGCTAACCTCCCTAGGCGTTGAAGCTTCGCCAGTGATAAATATTGAGCCGAACGCGGCCAGTATTGTTGCCGTAGTAGAAGGTTTGCTCGAACGTAGAAAAGATATCGCATCAATAGGATATCAATCTCGAAAATTTGCAGAGGATGTTCACAGCCATGTAAAGGTCGCCTCTATGTATGTGAAAACTTGGTCCAATCATTAAAAGAAGCGATTGCAGGTTCTTCCGAATACATGCATTTTTGCATTCGGACGTATACATCACCTGCATAAATAATACTATATGAAAGAAGCTACAGCCGAAACGCTCCATAAAAAGATTGCGATCTATCTTCCATCATTGGGAGGCGGAGGGGCCGAACGTGTTACCGTGACGTTGGCGAACGCTTTCGTAGGTTGCGGTATTGACGTTGATCTGGTTCTCGCCTCGGCGACGGGACCTTATCTCGCGCACGTGGACGAAGGCGTCAGAGTAGTTGACCTCCACGCGTCGCGTGTCTTGCTGAGCGGCCCGCGATTGGTAACTTATTTGAAAAATGAGCGGCCCGCGGCACTTTTGTCGGTCTTGAATCATGCAAATGTCATCGCAGTTGCATCTAGAGCGATCGCCCGTGTGCCAACTCGCTTGGTTGTTAGTGAACATAATAATCTTAGTAGCGCGGTCGGCGGCAGTCTCGGCATGCGTGCTCGTCTTGAAGTTGCAGCGATGAAGTGCACCTACCCTTGGGCTGATGCCGTCGTCGGAGTTTCCGACGGTGTCTGCGATGATTTGGCGCGTTCGATCAATATGGTACGTAATCGCATTACGACTGTGTACAACCCGATCGACGCAATAAAAATAAGGGAAAAAAGCCAAGAATCAGTTACGCATCCATGGTTCCAGCCCGGACAACCGCCTGTGATTGTTGGGGTAGGGCGTTTGACCCGGCAAAAAAACTTTGCTCTCTTACTGGACACTTTTGCGCGCGTGCGGTCCATGCGCTCAGACAACGTCCGATTGGTGATTTTCGGCGAAGGAGAACTGCGCGGCGAACTGGAAGCGCAAGTCGAGGCATTGGGTTTGCACGATAGCGTCCTGCTTCCAGGTTTTGTCAGTAATCCCTATGCTTACATGCGTGCCGCAGAGCTGTTTGTTCTTTCCTCATCTTGGGAAGGTTTGCCTACGGTGCTGATCGAAGCCATGGCTAGTGGAGTAAAGGTTGTGAGCACCGACTGTCCGAGTGGTCCTGCTGAAATTCTTGAGGACGGAAAATGGGGCGGGCTGGTTCCTGTAAATGACATGGGAGGACTGGTGCAGGCGATCAATACTGCACTCGACAATGAATCTCCTCCTTCAGTATTCAGTCGCGCACTTGATTTTTCAGTTGAACAATCGGTGCAGGATTACTTGCGTCTATTACATATGAACCCATGTGGTTTTTCGGATTCAAAGTTACAGTCGCATCGCTGATGAGCACGTCTATTATGAATGACGCAAAGCGTGTTTCTGCGGAAAAAAGTTTTCGCGCTTTCACGTTCGTAATCTCTCTACTATATGGCGCGGTCTTGTGCTCGTTGCCTAATGAAAACTTTTTCGATCATGCTAATTACCTTATATTTGCTGAAAACGCATGGGATCAACTTGTAGCGTTTTGGACGATTAGTCCGGTAATAGCAATAGTTAATGAGCCGATTTGGCTGTTGCTTAACTCTGCCTTGGCTTTGTTATTGGAGCCCGATGCCGTAGTAAGAGTCATAATTTTTTCTTCCGCGTCGACATTTGCGTTGCGAATGACTCGGTGCAGTTCAAAATGGATTGCGGTCGTTCTGTTGATGCTTTTCATGCCGATGGTCGTCAAGAACTTTCTTATCCATATACGGCAAGGGACGGCAATCGCCATTTTCATGTGGGGCTGGTTCTGCCCTAGACCGAAGGTTCGATGGGCCTTGATGGCTATTTCGCCATTTGTTCATACCTCTTTTGCGTTCATTCTGCTTCTGCTTGCCCTTGCGAAGATTGCTTTGAGGCTGCGCTTGGGGCCAACGCTGCGAGGTTTTCTATTTGGAGGAATTGGTGTCTCGATAGGTTTAGGGTTGGGATGGTTGGCTGCGGTTGTTGGAGCACGTCAAGCGGAAGAGTACACTTTCGGCGCCTCCGGCATAAGTGGCCTTGGCTTCCTCATCTGGGCGGTTATCTTTATGTTGATGTGCCTGGAGGGTCGCCGGTTCCTAAAAAAGCATTCTTTTGAATCCGCTATCATCATGTTTTACTTGGGCACTTATTTCTTTGTTGAGGTAACCGCACGCATCTTTGAAAGCGGGATCCCAGTTGTATTGTTAGCCATTCTTCAGATGAGGGGATGGAAGAGAAACACGTCGCTATTGGTCTTGGGTGCGGTTACGCTTTTGCAATGGAGTGGACGTTTGAGTGAGCCGATGTTAGGGTTTGGGATTGCATGAACGGTAAGAAGAAAGTTGTCCACATTATCACGGGCCTTACAAACGGGGGCGCAGAGGCAGTGCTTTATCGCCTTTGCATAAGCGATAAGAGGAATGAACATGTAGTGATCTCGCTAATGGACCAAGGATTTTATGGTCCGAAGCTATTGTCCGCTGGAATCCCAGTGTATACTCTGGATATGCCACGCGGTCGAATTACTTTGCATGGTTGCATAAAACTTTGGAAATTAATTCGCGCACAGAGCCCGGCCGTTGTTCAGACGTGGATGTACCATGCGGATCTCCTGGGCGGGTTGGTAGCACGACTTGCCGGTTTAAGTGCGGTCGTCTGGGGTGTGCATCACACAGTACTTGAGCCAGGCAAGTCCAAGCGAACAACAATCATGATCGCTAGGGTACTTGCGAAATTATCAAATTTTGTGCCCAAATATATTGCAGTGTGTGCGAAAAAGAGCCAAAGCGTGCATGCTGCACTTGGTTACGCTGCTGGAAAAATGGTCGTTGTGCCCAATGGTTACGACCTTGGAAATTTCGTGCGCAATGATCAGTTACGCCGTACCCTACGGGCGGAATGGGATATACCCGACGAAATGCCGTTACTGGGAATGGTCAGTCGTTACGATCCTCAGAAAGACCACAAAAACTTGATCAGGGCGCTTGCAGACTTAACAGCGTCCGGTAAGCCGTTTCGATGTGTGCTCGTGGGACCGGGAATGACTGCCGATAATGCCGAGCTGACTCGGGAAATCGGAAATGCGGGGCTAGCACAGGAGGTATTGCTGCTTGGTCCGCGAAACGATATTCCCGCGGTGATGAGTGCGCTCGACATTCATTTATTGTCTAGTTCGGCTGAGGCGTTTCCAAACGTGTTAGCTGAAGCAATGGCATGCGGAACACCGTGTGTGACGACTGATGTTGGTGATGCTGCTCTTATCGTGGGCAATACTGGATGGGTTGTTCCTCCATCTCAGTCCGCTGCGCTTGCAGACGCTATACGAGTAGCGCTCACGTCCCTCTGTGGCGACGATTGGCACCTCCGTCAAGCTGCAGCTCGCCAACGCGTGGAAGAGAATTTTAGTCTTGAAAAAATGATTGTTGCTTACGACAGTATTTGGCAACGGGCGAGTTCCTGACGTGGTAGTCAACGGATTTATGGTCTCAGGACCTATAAGTGCCGTTAAATAATGGAATCAAATTCCGCTGCCGGGTGTGCGAAAACATCCTGGTGGTATGGAGTAGAACGAACTCTTAGATCCTGGAAGTCCAGCTTTTTTATGCTTCCATGGTTCAGTTATTAATGTGATGCCGACATGCGGATCTGCCTTTAATCGCTCGCATCAAAAGACAAATATTGCATACCTGCGCGGTAATCTTGGCTGAGTGGGTGGGCAAATAGATAATTTTCTAAAGAGAATTTTTTGTGATAGAAGAAAACCACTCTAATTCGGCTCCCATTCGACTCGTTCATCTACAACTTCTTCCATTGTTATCAGGTGTTCAAAAGGTTTCTTTGGATGAGTTCTCTAAAATAGATTCAGTAAAGTATGAGCCCATTCTCGTGTGTAAAGAATCTGGGCCTCTCGTAAATGCGATAAGTGCGCTAGGATTCAAATCTGAATTTGTGCCAAGCCTCGAGCGTGATATTTCGCCAAAAGCTGACGTGAAGGCCCTGCTTGATCTGGTCAAATGCTTTCGCCGCATTCGGCCAGATGTCGTGCATACTCATTCATCTAAGACAGGTATCCTCGGAAGGTTGGCAGCGCGTCTGGCCGGTGTGCCCATGGTTATACACACGGTACATGGTTTCGCGTTTCCGTTCGCTAAAAGCCGATTTGTTCGCTACTTTTATTTTTTAGCCGAGTTTATTGGGGGATTGCTTAGCGATAAAGTAGTTGTGCTGAATATTACAGATTATAACTATGCAATCAAGAATCTGAAAATTTCTGAGAGTAAAGTTCATTTGATTCCTAATGGCGTCGCTATCGAAAGCTTCGGGGCGGCAGTATCAGTTAGGAAGGAGTACCGGCAGGAGGTTCTGGCGACTGAAAAAGACGAAGAAATCTGTATAGCTATGGTAGGCCGGCTATGGGCGCAAAAGAATCCTCTTTGTTTGGTCGAGGCGGCAAAGAAAGTCATTGATCGGACCGATATTCCAGTAAAATTCTTTTTTGCTGGCGATGGTGAACTAAAGGATGAAGTTGAGAGGAAGATTCTGGAGTATCGGCTCGAGGGCAAAGTTGGTATTCTCGGCTGGCGTTCCGATGTGCCTAAGCTTTTGTCCAGCGTTGATGTATTCGTTCTTCCATCCTTGTGGGAGGGAATGCCGTTAGCCATTCTTGAGGCTATGGCGTCGAAGTTGCCTTGTGTGGTTTCGAATATCCCGGGAAATCGTGATCTTGTCGAGCATGACGTTGATGGGCTGTTGTTTGAGGCTAATAACGCCGATTCTCTTGCTGAGCAACTCATCCGGGTAATTGAGGATCGTCAGTTGAGGGAGCGTTTTTCTAATGCGGCTTTTGATAAAGTAACTAATAAATATTCCTTGGCTCGGCGTATGGAAAAGGTTACCGCTCTATATGAGTCCGCCGATGAGTCTCCATTTGTCGATGCGCTATCCGAAGTAGACTCCGACGGAATCTACGTTACTCGACGTATATCCTAATGGTCCGCATTCCGCACTCGGTAATGGGAAGTCGATTGCCGTTTGCGGTTGTTTGTTTTTCCGGCTATTCACAAAGTCGCGCTCATAGAGTTGTCAGAAGTGCAAAATCATTCCAGAAGTCCGCTTAAGTATTCGTTGTATACATGTATCGTTTTCGGTGCGGCAAACGTACTTGCCTCAACCCCAACATTGCAGGGCCAATCAGGCTACATCAATATGCCCAGCGCATGGGTGGAAGCCGACGGTATGCTCACAACGGGTTACGGCTATGACCGTCCTTATGGCAGCTTTTGGATAACGGCGACACCTTTGCCTTTCCTGCAGATGACCGGGCGCTACGTCTCCATCAACGGTATTCCGGGCTTCACTAATGTCGAAGGAGAATATGGGAGTGCGTACGGTCGTTATAAGGACAAGGTCGTCGATGCCAAGTTGCGCCTGCTGAGCCAATCTGGCTGGCTGCCCGAGGTATCGGTCGGCGCGACTGACCTGCTCGGCACTGAGCTGTTCAAGGGACAGTACGTTGTTGCAACCAAAACTTTCGGCAGCGCCAGGAACATCGAAGCCAGCATCGGTTACGGGAACAGACGCCCGAATGGCGTATTCGCCGGTGTCCGTTGGGTACCGTTATCGGCACCGAACTGGGCCGTTGTTGCTGAATACGACGCCAATGATTACAAGAAGGATTTTCGCGCGGCTGAAACCGCTGCCGGGGAACGCAGCAAGGGCCCGTCGGTAGGACTGGAATACCGCTGGGGCTGGCTGGGCGCCCAGGTTGCCCGCCACCGTGATCATTTCAGCGCGAACGCCTTCATCAGTATTCCATTTGGCGAGCGGGAGTTCATTCCCAAGCTGTACGAGCCTGCTCCCTTCGACCCGAAAACGGCGCCCCCACGTGCTACGGCCTCTGAATGGCAGCAGGACGGCAGCCGCGGTGCAGCGCTGGCCGAAGCCCTCGTCAAGCAGGATTTCAAAAACGTCCGTGTCGAACTCGACAGCAACGTCCTCAAGCTCACGTTAACCAACAATCGGATTTCGAATATGGGACGCGCCGTCGGACGCGCAGCGCGCACCGCGCTTGCGTTCGCACCCGAAGGCACGCGCGCCATTCACGTTACCTACACCAAGCTCGAGCAGCCGATCGCCACCTACGAGTTCCAGGACCTGCAGCGTCTTACGGATTACCTGACCGGCTTAGCCAGCCGCGATGCTTTCCTGCAGACGGTGGCAGTGCGTTATTCCACTCCGGCCGACCGCATCGATGACCAGCAGGGCCTGCTGGCCGCAGTGCGTGAGGAGGGCAGGGGACTCGCGGTACAGGTGGGCCAGGACGGCAACATCGTCCAGGTGGTGTCCGAAGACCGTGAAGCGAACCGCTTTAAGACCATTCCAAAAATTTCGTTCTTTTTCAACGATCCGAGCGGCGCACTGCGCTATGAAGTGGCGGCCGCAACGAACTACGATCGGCGCCTGGGCCAGGGAACCTACCTGAACAGCGTCCTCAAACTGGACCTGTTCGAAAACGTCTCGGGTGTGACTCAGAAGTCGAACAGCCTGCTGCCGCACGTGCGTACCGACATCGCCGAGTACAAGCGCGGCAGCCGATTGAAGCTCAACCGCCTGCTGCTCAACCAGTACCTGACGCTCGACGAACGCCTATACGCGCGCGCTTCCGCCGGCTTCTACGAGGAGATGTACCGCGGCGTGGGCGGCCAGGTGCTGTACCTGCCGAAGGACAGCCGCTGGGCGGCCGATATCAGCGTCGACGCTGTGCAGCAGCGCGGCTATAGAGGCTGGTTCGACAAGCTCGATTACAAGACCGTGACCGCGCTGGGTGCACTGCATTACAAGCTCCCGTACGACATCACGGCCACGGCGCGGGCAGGCCGCTTCCTAGCGCGCGACAACGGCGTACGGCTCGAATTCAAGCGCCGTTTCCAGTCCGGCGTTGAAATCGGCGCTTGGTATACCAAGACCAACGGCAAGGACATCACCAACCCAGGTACGCCGGCAAATCCGTACAACGACAAGGGCGTGTTCCTGTCGGTGCCGCTAAACATTATGCTGCCGTCGGATACCCAGGCAACGGCAGGCATCGGCCTGTCGCCGTGGACCCGCGACGTCGGCCAGATGGTCGCCAGCCCCGGGGACCTGTACGACCTGTTCGAGCAGCCGCGCCGCGACCTGACGACCTACGATGGCCTCGGCAACTTTGCCGAGCGCCGCGACGAGCAGAACCTGCCCGCGGTGAATCCGCCGGTCCGTCCGATGCCGAACATGTGGCCGATCTTCCGTTATCGCGTGGAGCAGTCGTTCTCGAACACGCCGACGCTGCCGCAGTGGGCCAACGGCACGCTGCTGGGCGCAGGTGCGATCTTGGGTGGCGCACTACTCGACAAGCCTTTCGACCGCTTCATGGAAAAGCGTGACGGGACGCGTGTTGCGCGGACCTGGAACAATGTGGGCAAGGTCATGCCGGTACTGCTGACCGGCGCCGCCGCCGGCGCGGTCGCCCTCGGCGACGCGCGCCTGCAGAACATGGGCATCATCTCGCTCGAGTCGATCGCCGGCGCAGCTGCCGTGTCGATCGCCACCAAGCGTATCGTAGGCCGTGCGCGGCCGAGCGAAGGCTTGGGGCAGTGGAGCAAGACCTCGGACCGTTCCAACGCGTCCTTCCCATCCAACCACAGCACGGTTGCGTTCGCGGCGGTAACGCCGTTCGCGCAGGAGTACGATGCGCCCTGGCTGTACGGCCTTGCCGCTGCCAGCTCCATGGGCCGCGCCGCGGGTCGCCAGCACTGGGTGTCCGACGTGGTGGCCGGCGGTGTGCTGGGGTATGCGATGGGCAGCTGGCTGTGGCAGAGCCAGCGCAGCAATACCGGTTCGAGCTTTGCAGTGACGCCAGGACCAAAGTCGGTCAGCGTGGCCTGGAGCGGCAGCTACTGACGGCGTTCTCTGCGCGGTAGGTTGTGCGCGTAAAATAGGACCGATGTAAATGTGAAATCTTTTTCACCGTGCGGTGCGAGAGGGACCACTGCGTATCATCACAGGGCATCGATGAAGATTTTGTTGACGGGCAAGGGGGGCCAAGTCGGCTTCGAGCTGGTACGTGCCCTCGCGCCAGTCGGAAACCTTGTTGCAGTTGGACTTGCGGACTGCGATCTAGCCAACGGTGATAGTGTGCGTGAGCTGGTACGCCGTGTTGCGCCCGACGTCATTGTTAACCCCGCTGCTCATACCGCTGTCGACCGGGCCGAATCCGAGCGCGACGTCGCATTTGCCGTCAACGCTTGCGCGCCAGGCATATTGGGTGAAGAGGCCGAGCGGTTGAAAGCTCTCGTAGTTCACTACTCGACCAATTACGTGTTCAACGGCGACAAAGGAGCCCCATACACAGAAGCCGAGCAACCTGCGCCGCAAAACGTGTATGGAATCAGTAAACTCGCTGGAGAACGTGCGCTAGCCGAGGCCAGTTCGCGTCATTTAATCCTTCGCACCAGCTGGGTCTTGGGTAGTCATGGCGGTAACTTCGCGAAGACCATGCTGCGCCTGGCTGCTGAGCGCGAACAACTTAGTGTCGTGGCGGATCAGTTCGGTACTCCAACGTCCGCAGCCTTGCTGGCCGACCTGACGGCTCACCTGATCAGACAGTACTCGCGCGACGGAGCTAATACGTTTCCTTACGGTGTTTACCACGTTACTGCGTCGGGTGAAACGAGCTGGTACTACTATGCTCGCTTCGTGATAGCCACCGCGCGAGCACATGGCATGGTATTGCGCGCAGGGCCCGACGACGTGCTACCAGTCAAGACTGGAGTCTATCCAACCACAGCGAGACGCCCGGCCGATTCACGGCTTGATACTACACTTTTCCGCGATACTTTTGGTCTGCGACTACCGCCATGGCAGGATGGTGTTAGTCACGTACTGCAGCAAATTCTCCAGAATAATTAAAGTATGGCCTACCAAGTAATACCCACCGCGATCCCCGATGTGTTGCTGCTGGAACCAAATCTCTTCAGCGACGAGCGCGGTTATTTTTTCGAGAGTTTCAACGCGCGGGATTTTCGTGAGTCAACCGGCCTAACAGTCGAATTTGTGCAGGACAACCACAGCTTGTCGAAGCAGGGTGTGTTGCGTGGCCTGCATTACCAGATACAGCACCCACAAGGGAAACTTTTGCGGGTAGTTAAGGGCGTGGTCTTTGACGTTGCAGTAGACCTGCGCAAATCCTCGCTGACGTTCGGATGTTGGGTTGGCGCCATGCTCACCGCAGACAACCGCAAGCAGTTATGGATTCCACCTGGATTCGCCCATGGCTTTTTGGCCTTGAGCGACGAAGCAGAGGTACTATATAAGATTACCGACTACTGGCATCCAGAGCATGAACGCACCCTGTTATGGAACGATCCAACCCTACGTATTCAATGGCCAATTGACGGGAAGCCGGGTTTGGCGAAGAAGGATTCGGAAGGACTACTGTTCAAAGACATAGAGGTATTCAACTAGTGTCCCAGTTTTTGGGGAAAGCTGGAAGTACACGATAAGCGACACGAGCTGAATGTGGATGGGCTGTTCCTCGTCGGGATGCCCAGATGTGTACGGCGATTGACTCGCTGGCACTGCTGCATTAGTCAAGCAGTCAACGTAATCGCACTTGCAAGTGTCCGCAACATTTATGTCACGCTGTTGGAATGCTGGTTTTTGACAGAGCGTATCGACTAGCATAACGCCCGGTTTATGAACAAGGGAGATCTCGACGCCCGTGGCGGGCTTTGTTGAGCAAATCGAGTGAAGGCCGAGCTGACGCTGTTTGTAATCAGTTTTATAACACTGGGACCGTGACCGGGGTACCCAGCCGAGTGAAGCGGTTGAGCACGGCAGCGCGTATCTGCAAT
>Ga0308166_1001534_pt1 | contig 24207 bp, 35 predicted proteins | sample PhyCR2_2_FD_202137 | JGI IMG/M metagenome (GOLD analysis project Ga0308166, IMG submission 202137) | Phyllosphere microbial communities from UC Gill Tract Community Farm, Albany, California, United States - DLSLCC.R2 | ecosystem: Host-associated > Plants > Phyllosphere > Unclassified | place... | reverse complement strand
CCGTGAAGCTCCTGCGTTTCGAACAACTCGCCGTCATTCACCACCCGGCTACCGAACAAGATCGGTACAAGTGCTTTAACTTTCATGGGTATCTCCTTGAAAGCGGCCCGAAGGCCGCTATGCGGTGAGGATAATTAGCCGCCGGTTGGTGGGGTTGGCACAGTGAAGGCACCGGTAACAAACGCTTCAGGTCGTTTGACCGCCAGCGCCACACGCTCTTCGCAACGAATCGAGATCATGTTCTTCTCGAAGTCGTCGGCGTTCTCGGTACTGATCACAACGTTTGCCTCTTCACGGTCAAAGAGCTGTGCGCCCGCGCTGAAAGCACCGGTCAGGAATTTGCCCAGGAACGCCGAAGACTCCGTCGCGACAACAGGTAAGCCCCAGAGAGTCGGGCCGGTTAGCGCGGCTGGATTGGCGAGGATATAACGCCCCAGCGTATCCTTGATCAGCTCAATCTTGGCCCAGTCGATGAAGTGCAACACATGGCCGGTGGCAGGGAAACGTGCCAGTTGTGCCTGCAACATTGCTAAGCGCAGATCGTCAATGCCGTTTTGCATAGCGACTTCAAACGCCGCCTTATACTTCGACGCCTGCGGCATGATGCCTTCCAGGTGTGCGCCAGTGCCGTCACCGAACAGAATTTCCTGCTCTTCGACATACTTCAGGCCGTAACGCATTTCTGCATCAACGGTCGATTGCAGCTGCGGAAAGTCATCCAGAATCTGCTTGGAGGCTTTGAACAGATGCGCCAACGTGCGAACCGGCGTGATTTTTTCAGCAAACTGGATATCGCTGTACGGCTTAGGCGTGTTTTCAGGCACGGCAGCAGCCTTGTTGGTGAAGCCGGTTTGTTGCACCCAATAAATCGTGTTGGAGCCGGTGGTGCCTGGTGCGATCAAGTCGCGAATAAACAGGCGTTGTTTCGGCGCGGTATCGATACCCGGCAGGCGTTGTGGGGCCACAATCTGCCCTGGAACATCGGTAGAGATCAGCGTCGCGTTAACCGGAATGCTCAGCCGTTGTGAGGCCTGAATACCGGATGCAAAGTCTTTCAGCGCTTCCGCAGAAATCACCTGCTGCCCGACCGATTGAACCACTTCAGCCGCGCGGTTCAATGGCATTTGCGCCACGTGCTGCTCCAGCTCACCCAGCGCGGCCTTCAGCGTTTTCTCTGCTGCCTTCATGGCGTTCAGTTCGGTCGCCATTTTATCTACGGCGTCCTTAGTCTCTGCGGACAACTCGCCTGATTTTTTCGCCTCTTTCAGGGCGTCCTCTGCCTTGGCGTTAAATTTGCTGGTTGCATCTTCGATAGATGCGGTGACTTTTTTCAGAATCTCATTAACTTCAGACATAATTTCTCCAAATAATTAGCACGCCGCGCACAGCCCGCTTAATGCGGCGTTCAGCTTGGCAAGGATTTCAGGGGATGGTTCGGTAGCGCTCGGCGTACCCGTAGGATCGGTAACAGCGCTCGGCGTGCTACCTGTTAAGGCTTTCAAAAGTTTTCGGCGTTCTGACCGAGGGGTATTAGCCTTGGCCAGTATGGAATCCAGCTTGCGCAATGCTGCCGCCGGTGAGTCTTCGTCACTACTGACCGCATCGGATGACAACAGGCTATCAGCCAGCCCTTTCTCGATGGCATCACTGCCGCCGATGTAGCTTTCGCCGTCCATCAGCTGCTTGACGGTGTCGCTATCGAGTCCGGAGCGGGCTGAGTAAATATCCGCCATTGCGTTATCGAAAGGTTCGAGGTACTCCACCATTGCAGCAAAGTCATGACGATTACCGATCGCCACCACCCAGCAGTTATGGATCATCAGGAAAGCACCGCGACCAATTTGAATATCGTCACCGGCCATCGCAATGATTGAGGCTGCGCTTGCAGCCAGCCCCAATACTTTTACAGTTACTTTTCCCTGGTATTCTCGCAGCAGGTTGTAAATCGCCAGCCCCTCAAACATGTCCCCGCCCGGCGAGTTAATGTTTACGGTAACGTCAGCGCCATTCATTGAGCGCAGCGCACCGGCGATCCGTTTCGCTGTAACGCCTTCGCCCCAGTAATCCTGGCCGATAACGTCGAACACCGAGATAGAATTGTCGTCAGAGGCAGCGGCCTTTAGACCGCCATTCCATCTTTCTAGCGCCGAAGGCAGCGGCTCACAGGTAACGCCCGCGCAGGGACGCCCCGCCGGTGCGACCGGAAGTCGTTTTTTTGTCATGGGGGATTGCTCCTACGCCGCTTTTTTCAGCGGTGACTGGTCTTCAGGAATATCGGGGAAAAGATAATTGTGCAGCCGGGTGATAGTGACAGCCTGAGCGCCGAGGTTGTTCTGTTTCAAGTCCTCAAGCGGGGTCAGGTTAAGCTGCACGGTATAGATTTCACCGCCTGGAATTGGCGGCAGGTTTTCAAGTCGGCGAACATCGTTGCGACTCATCCAGCCATTCTGCAGAGCGGTGGTGTAGTACGCAGCGCGGCCAACACTGTCGGCACGCAACAAACCTTCCACCGAGAACTCAGCAAAGTAATCTTCATCGCTATCGAGCAGGCAACGTGAGATTTCTTGCTCGATGTTCACCAGCAGTGGGCGTAGCGTGTTGGTCAGGAAAATCAGGTTCATCCCTTCAACACTCGATGCCCAGCTACTCTGCTTCGTCACATGCCCCACCATGAAAGGCGGCACCCGGAACCAGCGGCAAATTTCCTCAATGCTAAAGGCTCGGCTCTCCAACATCTGCGCGTCTTCAGGATTCATCGTGACATTCTGGTACGATAAATCCCCTTCCAGCACCATCATTTTACCGGCGTTTTTTGAACCGGCGAACGCGGCTAAGTATGTGCGCAGACGCTCTCGCTGCTCTTTATTCAGAGCAACTTTCGAACTGATGTATCCTGACGTTTGCAGACCGTTTTCAAAGATTTTTGCCGCCGACTCATCAACAGCCATCGCCGCCCCAAACACGTCACGGCCCGAACTCAGCGGCATCATGCCGCAGACACCATCCAGACCAAAGCCGCGAATGTGCATCATCCGGTCGACCGGTATCACGCGCTTTTTGCCATCCTCGGTGTAGGTGTACTGCAACTGCCCGGTATCCAGACGTTTAACCACCATGTTTTGAGGCAACAGCGGATTAAGCGCCACCAGCTTTCTGCCAATCATTTTTTTCTCAATGAAGGCGTTTCCCCGCAAACAGATGCTGGCCACCACCATCAACATGAACCTGGACGGCGTCATTTCGAGGTTAGGACGGCGGCACAACACCTGGTATGCCGGGTGATCCTGCGCCAGCTTACGAGAACCATCGGCCTCACGACGATAGACTTTCATCGGTAAAGTGGAAACCGATTCGCTGAGTAACCGAATGCAAGCCCATACAGCGGAAAGCTGCATAGCCTTGTCGGCAGTGACCACCTTACCGCTGCTGCTGGTGCCGAACCATTCTTGCCAGAATGTCCCAGTAGTGAGACTGATAGGAACACCCAGCCAATTTAAAAGGGCGCTTTTAACGCGCCCAGGTTGCTTGTTTTTGCCCATCAGATACCTACCATGATCGGATCATCGAAAAAGCCATCAATATCGCCGTCATCCTCAACAACGCCGTCCGCAGCACCGACGGCCATCGCCAGCCCTACTACGCCATCTATGCGGCCATTACTGCGCCGTTTGCTGAATACCCGGTTACCGCTTTTATCTTCTTCAATAACCGCGTTTGCCGCGTTCCAGCGCAGACAAGGATTAAACAGGATGGTGATTTCTTTCTCGGTGATGAGTTGTTCGAGCAGCTCGATTGAATGCGGCATCCACAAGCCCGACTCCGCCGATTTGCCGAAGCCTTGCCCATGAGGAACCAGCGGTACGGTCACCCCTTCATCCAGCAATTCAGGCTCGAGATAATCCATGTGATAACGGTCGAAAGCGATCGACCGAATATCAAAGAGTGCCGCCAGCTCGGCGATTCGTTTAGAAACGAAGCCGTAATCGATAGCGCTGCCCTTTGGCGCGTGCAGGTACTTTTCACGCACCCAGGAATCATACGGAACGCGGTCATTTCTGGCCCTGTCGTGCAGCGTGTCGCGCGGCGTCCAGAACTCCACCAGCGCCGTCTTAATGCGCGGGAAATACAGCCCCAGCGCTGTCAGGTCACGTTTGCCGGACAAGTCCAGACCGCCAAAACACTCTTCCCCTTTAAGGCTCTCGATATCGAATGTTTTTTCACATGCCATCCAGATATCGCCACCGATCCACGGGTTTTCAGCATCCACCCATTCGCAGAAGTTAAGGCGTCTGACCAGGCTTTCTTTCGACGGCATGCCCCGCGCATCTTCCACCTGCTCGCGTAAATATTCAGGTTGGAACGTATGCCCCATTGAGGGGTTGGCTTTTGCCCAGCAGGACTCATCCTTGAAAGGATCATCACCCTCATCCAAAGAGCAGATAAACGCAAAGAAGGCGTCGTTAACTTTCTGACCGGCGGCAAGTTGTTTGCCGTACTGGTGGTACTCGTAGCAAACGCTGGTTTTATCGTGACCGCTGTTTGTGATCATGAAGATTAGCGCTTGCCTACGGCCTTTTGTCCCGGCGCGCATCATCTCGACCACTTTGTTATCTTTGTGCTCATGCACCTCATCAATGAGGCAACAGTGCGGACGCGGCCCTGATTGCCCATCATCAGAGCTGATCGGGCGAAAAAAAGAACCCGTTTGCAAAAATGCCAGGTTCCATTCTTTACCGGCCCCGCCGGAGGGATCGATACGTTGGGCCAGCGCCGGGGACTGGTTCACCATCGCGACCGCATCACGAAACAAGATCATCGCCTGGTCTTTTTTCGTGGCAGCTGCATAAACTTCAGCACGCGGTTCTTTGTCAGCAACGAGGCAGTAGAGGCCAATCCCTGCGGATAATGGCGACTTGCCGGAGCCTTTGCCTGATTCGATATATGCCGTTCTGAATCGACGCGTGCCGTTTGCTTTTTTCCAGCCAAACAGTGAGCCAACAACAAATGCCTGCCATCCAAGAAGAACGAAAGGCGCACCTTCATGTTCACCGCCGTTCAACTTCAGCACTTTGGCAAAAAAGTCAACCACGCGGCTAACAGCATCAACATCCCAATACAGCCCCCGGTTTTCACCTTCGGCCAAATCATTAAGGTGGCGTTTGCAGGCGTTTCGGATATCAGGCCCGGCAATAATTCGCCCTTCGGTAACGTCCAGCGCATATTGCGTGGCTGGATCAGGTGCCGAAGAATTCGGCGAGCGGGTCTTCTTCTTTCTCTCCACCATTTACTTTCACCTTTGACCTGGCGGCAGGCGTCAGACCAAACTCCACCAAATAACTTTTGAAGCGGCGATCGGCGTCTGCCAGCATGGCAACCGCAGGGTTAGCCTTAATCAAAAAGCCCCCCTCCGTTTGGACTGTATACGTTCGGCCCTCGTCGGCGATCGTGTTGCGCAGTTGCAATATGTCGGCGTAAATATCGCAGAGCCGCTCAAGCGCAAAAGTATCGGCAACGGTCAGAACGCCCATGCCGTCGAGCAGCACAGTCATTTTTCCCCAGGCCGTTTTCCCCCAGTCTGTCAGGTGCGAAGGTGGGCTGGGAATTTCTCTCGCCGGTTGCGGCTCTTTATCATTAAGTTTACGTTTGCCCGGATTGCCGGTGACCACCTTGAGGTGGGACGGTTTCGGGCGTCGTCCTGCCATCGGAACCTCCCAGAAAAAAACTTTTCATTTCGCGGTTGTGCGCACAAATGACAAGCGGCGGTCTTTAAGGGCGAGAGGGGTGAACTCTTACCCCGCCCCTCCCCACCGCGTTCAAACGCCGCTGTCAGCGGTTCCAGTGCGACGCAGGGTCAAGCGGCAGGCCGTCGGGCGAGCACCCTATTACCTTGCCGGTCTTCTCCATACGTTGCTTTGTGGAGTCGTGGTGTGGCTTACATAAGCCCTGCCAGTTCTTGCGGCTCCAGAAAAGGTGCTGAGCCTTCTTCATTTCCTCGGGCGTCTTCGCTTCTTTCATGCGGTGCGGCACGATGTGATCCACCACCGTTGCTGGTTCGATGCGCCCCATCTGCTGACACATGACGCACAGAGGATTATCCCGCAGGAACACAAGCCGTTCGGCTTGCCATTTGCTGCCGTAGGGCTTCTTAGCGTTCACTGGTAAACCGCCAGAGCTTGCCGCCGGGCTGTAGCTCGCGCTCAATGATGGCCTGCACTTCACGCTTCAGGCTATCCCGGCGTTCTTTATCCAGTTCGGAGATAAGGATACAGTTTGAAATAACTGCATCTTTGACCAACGCATCGCCAATGAATACTTGACCAGCATTAACTGTGAAGGCCGAGCGCGGTGGGTTGGCTGTTTTGATACCGAACTTGCCAATCCGCAAACGCAGAACACCTTCACCGTCATAGCAGTTAATTACTGGCTTATCCTGCTGCTGTACTTTCTGGATGCGCTCGTACAGGTCGGCAATGCGCGTAAGCTGGCTCTCCAGCGCAGTCAGGGATGCGCTATCAACATTGATGCAGAGGCTCATAGTGCCGATGCTCTCGGCTGGCTTAGTCTGGCCAGGTTCGAAGGCAGGAGCATAACCACCTTTTACCGACAGCGTGATCGGGAAGTATTCAGGGATGCCGCTTACCGTAGTACGCACACCATGAAGGTCATAGCGCGCAGTGCCGGCTGGGTTGCTTAACTCATAGCCGTCATCGGTAACGGTTAAGCCGAGGTTGCGCATCACTTCTCTCAGGGGTAAGTGTTTCATTCCGAATCTCCAAATAGAAAAGCCATCAGCCTGCCGGTGCGCTGGGTGCGCGGTAGGGTGCAGGGTGATGGCTTTGGTTATCAATTTAGAATCTTCCGCTGGCTTGTTGAATATAAACCCGGCGAAGCAGCAGACCACCAGCCAAAAATTCAGCGTGTTTATTCTGTCAAAGGCACTCGATGAATGCCTTTTGCAGAATTTTATAAATTAGGCCAACTGCAGAACGCCGTGCTCTTCCGACTCCGAGTAGGCGATCAGGCCGTTGTACTCAGGAACCTCGCCATCCTCAGCCTCAAACGCTGGAATAGTGCCGATGGTAATGGTGTAGGACGGCTGGCCTTCCTCTTCTGCGAAGCGCGCCAGCTCTTTAATCTGTTCCAGGGTCAGTACAATCTTGCTCATCGTTTTCTCTCTTCTTCGAGCCGGCGTATCGCCAGCAGTTGGTTGTTCGCCTTGTCGAGCGCCGCCAGCAGCGGATCAATCCACAGCACCGCCTGGCAATAGGTCAAGGTGCGGGAGGTAGTGGCGCCAGCACCGGTTGCGTCAGCGTCGCCGGTATCAGCTGACATTGCGCGGGAACGTAGACGGTGCGTGTAGTCGAGCAGCCCACCAGCAATAGCAGCGGGAATAGCCAGATCACACGTAGGATGATTCTTGAGGATCGTCCGGTATTCAATTTCTTTCCCCTGAGTGGCCGCATCGGCTTTGATGGCGTACTGGGTCGCCGAGGTACTGATTTCGTTGGCGCGCTGGAACTGAAACGCCTGTGTGGCGATTATCGTCGCCTGCAGGCTGTTATCGCTCTGAAGCTGCTTAACCTGCTCACCGGCCCTTACTGCGTTGCTATGGAAGTAAAACGCCAGCCTGCCTGCGACAATCAGCGCCACCACCAACAGGCCGATCGCCATCGTGCGAACGCTGAATGAAGTGTTCATGACAAAAAAATCTCGCGTTCTGCCGCGCGACGCTTCACCAGCCCAGGGATAACTTTACCTGCTGATTTTCGCCATTTTGGGAACTCATCCGCAGCGCCTTGTACGTCGCCCGCGTTGAATTTCTTCACCAGCGTGGATTGCGCGAAGTTCGGGCCGCCGATGTTGAAGGCCAGCGAAACCATCGCGTCAAACTGGTTCTGCGTCATCGGGCGTTTAATCGCGCTGTTGACAGTCAGCTCAAACACGGCCAAGTCATCAGAGAAGAATTGCTCTGCCTGCTCCTGGGTGATGCGGTCGCCCTGCATAACGCCCTTGGTGTGGCCCCAGCCAATCGTCCAGGGCTTGCCGCCGGTGCCGGGGTCTGGGTATGCCTTCAAGCGAAGCTGCTCAAAGCCCTTGATAAACTGACGACCAGTCTTACTTGTTTGCATCTTGATTGCCCCCACCGAAGCGATTGCCCACGTAACCAGACAAGAACGAGCTGAGCTTCTTCACGCCGACAAAGCCAATAAAACCGCCAATGCCAACTGTTAAGGCTTTCGGTACGTCGAAATAATCCAGGGCTGAGTAAGTGGTCAGCGCCAAGGCGCCACACATCAAGCCTTCGAATATGGTCTCTTTCCAACTGCTGCCGGCATACGCCATCCGAAGAACGGCCATCACGACAGCCATGACGACGCCACCAATCGGCACGTCACCGCGCCACCAGGCTGCAAGAATGTCGCTGATCTCTGCCCAACTATGGGGGTTGTTTGGCATTTTCATTCCTCCCCCTCGCCGGGGCATTGCCCGATCTCCGGGTGCGAAAATAAATAAAGCCGCCAGTGGCAGCCTTATGGTTTGGTTGTAATGGAGATGTTCAGTTTGCCGTCACAACCAATGAGCGTCGGCTGCTCGACTGGCTCGCTTTCGTATTGCTCCATAGCAATAAACGCAGCAGCAACGGTTTCGCCCGCCAATTTTGCTGATCCGGAATTTACAGAACCCCTGGCAACAACCGCACACAGTGCATCGCGCGCCCGTTCCTTTGTCTCTTCGTGCAATTCGTGAAATTTCATCGTGATCTCCAAATAGAAAAGGCCACGCGTTAGCGCAGCCTCGAATAGGCGCCAGATACGATCTGGCTGTGGTTTCCCGTCTCTGATATCGTTAAATCGCCAAAAGTAACAATATCAATCACAGGGATATAGATGAACGATTCCAATCAGCTCGCTGCAGATCCGCGATGCGTAATTTATGATTTCTTGAAAAATCTGCCAGACACGATAAGAACCGAGGAGCTGATGTTTGTTCTGCTGTATGGGACAGGCAGAGCCCCATTCGATGAAAGTGACAATTTCCTACCACTGGTAGAGCAATACCTCATGCGTCCTGGATACCCTGGGGTAGGTGCAGTGATTTGCTCGATGGCGATCATCGATAGGCGCTTAAATCAATCAGAGGAAAAACTGGTAAAAGCAGAGGTGGATTTAAAGCATCTTATTCGAAGCAATCCTGACTTTCCTCAGGTGGGGCTGCTTTCTCTTCCTTTGCGCAAAAAACACTACTCCCTTGCTCTTGAGCGCTGGAATGATTTAAAGAAAGGGCCACTAGCGGAGCATAACCTGATGCGTTATGAAGGTAATCCTTCAGGCTGACTGCATGAGATATTTTCACATAATCATTGAGTTCATCAGCGCTCTTTAGAACCTCACGAGCTTCCGGCAGACGCCATAAAACATTTGCCCCTTCAACTACTGACGAAGGGGGTTGTGAACCTACCGGCAGCACTTCCACTAATTGAAAAAGCCCTCCAGTAGCACTGAACTCATCATCGGGGCGGATCATGGTGAATCGCCCCCACCCAACGACATCGCTCAGCAAAACCCAAAAGTCCTCTTGTGTCGGGGTGCTGAGGAAAAAGCCGTTGGGATGAAAAACGGCAGTATTGATGACCATTTTCTACTCCCGATAATTGTCGCCAGTGGATCACCACCAGCGGATGAAATCTGCCCCACTAAAACGCAAAAACCCCGGCGAATGCCAGGGTTCGAAATAGGTGCCGGTCTTTCCCGGCTGTCAATTCAACACTACAACATAGGTTGCACTTTGCTGTCCGCTGCTCAGGTGGTGGCGTCTGAACAAAAAATGCAACCTGCATTATGGCGTCAAGTTTGGAGCGGTCAGCGGGAATCGAACCCGCATCATCAGCTTGGAAGGCTGAGGTAATAGCCATTATACGATGACCGCATTGGTCCGCCATCGAGGCCTCGAACCCCGTACCTACAACTTAATGGTCGTTGCTCTTCCTGCTGAGCTAATGGCGGTTTGGTGGCCCTTGCTGGGCTTGAACCAGCGACCGAGCGATTATGAGTCGCGCGCTCTAACCAACTGAGCTAAAGGGCCGAGGCGCGAATACTAATGCAGTCCGCATAACCACACAATACCCATTGATATTTCTTTACAATCAACACGCTCTTCCTGAGCCTTGACTCTGTTGAGGTCTTCAATGCGCTCCATAGGGCTGTAGCGCCTCAAAAGCCGGGATGTGTCCGCAAATACTTACGTGCATAAACTCATGACCGCACACTGTATTGGCACTTTTAATAAGCAGCACACTTCCCAACACCAGAGTCACAGCTATTAACGCCACCCGCCAACCTTTTGACATACCGCCCCCGCAATTCATGTGAGGGTTAGTTTGCAGTGTAAAAATCAAACAACAGGTTAACAACCAATAAAAAACCCCGCCATTGCTGGCAGGGTCTGAAATTTATCTAGTGTGTCACACACGCCTAGCCTTCAAGTAAGCTGCATTAGCCTTCTCTGGCGTAGAAAACATGCCAAGGTTCACTCTTTTTCCGTCAATACTAATATCCGACCGCCACAGCTTTCGGGTGTTACACCAAAATGCACCAAGGAGGCCTGACGTGCTATTTTTGTTTGCCCGATGGCGATTTTGTTGATTAACGCTCTGGGTCACCACCCTCAAATTCACCCAGCGATTATCACCTCGGATGCCATTGATATGATCAACCACTTTATCGTCAGGAGGTAACTCACCAAGCATGTAGAGAAAAGCCAACCTATGAGCAAAGTAATATTGTTTATTGATCATGATCTGGATATGACCATGAGTATCAGGCCTGCCAGCTTGCCCTCCCAATTTGGAGCGCGGCCCTGTACGCTTAATCCAGATGAATATCCCGGTATTGGGATCGTAGCTCATCACATCTTTTAATCTTCGCTGAGTAATCGCCATCGGATTTACCTTTTAGGATGAACCTTGAGGAATCCGGCCCACAGAAAGGCACCGACAGCCAGCCGGTATCCTCAAGGCTCATCCTGAAAGGTTCTGTGTGAAATGCGCGTGAGATGCGCGTGTGTTTATTGAGGGCACAAAAAAACCCCGCAAATGCGAGGTCAATGAATTTAGTTAGTTGCGGGTGAGGTACACCACTATTTGAAGAATTTACGCCAAGTTTATGCAAAATGCAATACCCTGCTTAAAAAATGTCAGCATCCGTGCCAAACGTGCTTCACTTTGTTATTTTGTTGAATACGGACGCGGCCACGCCTTCTTCAATGTCGCATTTCGCCACCAGCGCCTCATAGAAGGGCTTCCAGTTGCGCGACCATGATGATTGCGTCAGCTCGGGAAGCAATGCTGTAACCGCCTTATAGGCCACAGATGAAGGCATGCGACTGAAGCCTTTTCCGCCACAGCGTTCGCAGTCCTTGATGACCGGTGCGCCGCTGGCTTTGGTTGCCACCCGATTGAGCGCCTTACCCGTCCCCTTGCAGTTCCGGCAGCGTTTATGGATTTTTCCTTTACCGTTGCAGGCCTGGCATAACTCGCGCACCACCTGGCGCTTCGTTGTCGGCGGTATTTTCTCTTCGCCATCCATACCGACATAACCCGGGTAGGTCACGACATCACGCTCAACCTCCACCAGCCCCTCGCCGTGACAATCGTGACAGGTCACGCTGGCACCAGCGGAGTGCGCGTATTCCTCGTAGGCCAGCGTGGCCAGAATTTGCATACAGCGAGCCATGCGACGGCCGGCGACTTTCCCGACGTGCTTAGGGGCCTTGCGCATAGCGTACTGTGTCAGCTCCTCAATGGCCCGCTCCCGGTCTTCGTTGCTGATCCCCGTTTTACCCAGGAACGCCGCCATGCCAAAACGGGCTTTCGATTCCGCCAATCCCAACGCCGCCATAACATCGGTGCCGGTGATGCGGTCTGCTGATGTGCACGTGGGTGAATCGCTAATTGCCAAACCCTGCGGGCTGAAGTGCTTTAACGCCGCTTCCAGTCTCATTTTTTCCACCTTTCACGCAATGAAATCAACGCACCAATTATTGCATAAATTGCAACATAACTCACTTCATTGCATTTTACGAAACGACACAACAACCAGCACTAAGCCACTTCATGCATACCGATCAGATTCAAATACACGCCATCGCTGTCTGCATTCATATCCTGATAGCGCGGATATGTCAGATACCACTTCAGCACATCAAGCGCCTCAATCCGGGTAAGCGGCCTGATAGTTTCCAGCAGGTGATCAAGGTATTGCTCCCGATCCCACAGATGGCCATTCTCATTGGGGTATTCATTTGGATACAATTCCCTGAACGCGCCATTGCGCATGGATGACAACCAATCCCAATATTGGATTTCCCTTACCACATCGCTCAGCGTGTAAGGCTCAGGCAACACATCAGTGAAGGCAAATTCTCCTGGCCCTTCTGCCATGTAATCGCAATAAATTTCCTGGTACACCCCATAGACTTCTTCGATGAGGCGCTCGGCTTCTACAGGTTTGAATACAGCCTCCAGGCTGCCAAACACACCACGCACGGCACCCGCTTTTTCGTACTGGGCCTTCGCCTGGTCAATGTAATGCTGCGGATTGTCCATCCACATAGTGGAAAATACCGATGTCCAACCGGCTCCTTGCCCCTGCAAGTGGCGCGTGTAGTTTTCCTGCGCCTGCTTCGGCGTGATGGTCAGCTTTTTCAAGGCGTCTTCCGCTGCGGCAATGTGTGCCGGCTCACCGGTCTTGATAACCTCCAGCACCCACAAATAGGCATCGGTCTGTTTATCGCCCGTAATTGTGCGCTGAGGCGGCAATAGCTTGGGCACCGCCACAGCCGTGCTGTATTTCTTCTCTGGAATGGTGAAGAGCACCCGGTGTTCAGGATTATCACGAAACAGCCCCGAGCGACGGCAAGTGGTCTTTACCGTGTTGAGATTCACGCCGGTAAGACGTGAGATAGTTTTATACCCCTTGCCTTCGCGCTTCAGGCGCAGGATTTCGGCTTTCTGGTCTTTCATGCGTTGCACACCCTATGTTCAGCTTGTCAGGGGCGGCCAGATGACCGCCCTTCTCGTTATTGACTTTGGCGCTTGCCGCCACTGCGTACCGTACGGGCACTGATAACCGAGTCCGCCAGTACCTGATACCCGGTGTTCGTCTGTCCATCGCCGCCGGTCCATTGACTGATATTCAGGGTTCCCGAGACACTGATAAGGTCGCCTTTGCTGTGTTTCGCCAGGAAATCCGCCTGTTTGCCAAAAGCCGTTACCGCCAGCCAGAATGTCGCTTGTCCCTCTTCGGCACCGTGACACGGCAGTGGTACGGCCATTCTGCCCAATGCCATCGAGTGCCCGTTGCTGGTGGTTTTGGTTTGCACATCGGCCACCAGCCGGCCGTGTGCTGCGATATGTGCCGTCATTACATGTCCTCCTCTGTGTCGTCAGGCATCATCAGCACCACAAAGCGCGGCTGCTTGCCGTCAATCCTCAATGTCTTTTTGGTCATCCCCTTGGCCGGTTTATCCAGCATGCCGGCATCGGCCAGCACCTGCGCAAACGCGACAGGGTTGGCGCCGGCGGCGATCTCATCGCGGAACACCGACGGGAAGGTATGGAATATCAGCGTCTCAAGCCCTGGGCGTTCTTCCCGATAGCCGGCCAAATCACGGATTGGCAAATCGCGTGGATCAGTGTGCGGATGCGGCAGATAGCGGCTGTAACCGAAACGTTGCAAGAAGGCTTCCGCCTGTTCTACCCAGGCCTTGGCCTCACGGTTCCCCATGCCGAACTCATTGACCCAGGCATTAAAGCTGTGCTGCAGGGCGTCGCGGCTTTCCTGTTCACTCCAACCCGTGAGCGTTTTCGACAGGATCAGCGCCCCCTCCAATACGGCAAAACGTGACGCCACTCGCCGAACCTGTTCGCTCGCTTCTTCGGGCAATAATCCCAACCACCGGCGTTCGGCAGCACGAACCGCATCAATAGCCGCCTTCTTCTGGCCGGCAAGCTGGTTTATCCACTCACGCCCCACAACGCCATAGTTCTGTTTGCAGGCATCACGCATTGCATCAGCATGTGTTTTGCCGTCGGCGTAGCCGTGGTACTGCGTCGCCTTGGTGATTGGCACATTGAGTAGCCGCACCAGTTGCCCGGCGTTGATTTTCCCACCGTCGGCACGGATGTAGCTTTCAAGGTCAATCTCGCCGGTGCTGAACGCCATTGCGCGCCAGCGTTTGATATCCCTGTTTCCTCCCTCTTTGGCGCCCTGAATTTTGCCCACGCCGTTGAAGAGCGCATAGGCTGCCTCCGCTACCGCCTTACGGTTGCTGCCCTGGCCGATTTCATCCAGCGGCATAAATCCGTCGTTGTGCGCCGCCGCCTCGTTCACCAGGCCAAGCGCCGTTGAGTACCAGGTCAATTTCAACGCATCGGGCTCGCCGTAGACGGTACTGGCAGCGTTGCCGGTGGTAGTTTTCCCCGCCGACGAACCACCGAACAGGTGCACCCCGAAACCGTCCGCGCCGGCGATGCCAATCAGCGGCGCAGCCAAGGCGCAAGCAATACCCAGCATCATCGATGGGTTACCCTTTGCCAGCCTGGCGACGCTATTACGCCAGCTCTCGGCGGTTCCCTTGACGGTATAGCCCCGCGCAGCAGCAGAGCGACCATTGAACAGCACCGGTTTTTCCGGTGTGCCCAACACTTCACCGTCGGGCATGATGTAAGCGCCACACTGCCAGCCGCTGGCGCTGGCAATCGCCCACATGTCACGTTTGCCACTGCGCTGCAGATGATCGGCCAGAATGGCTCGCAGACCGCTTTTCGAGGTGATCAGCATGCCGCCGGCCTTGAGTTTGGCCCAGCCATCACGCTCCCCGATATCACGCAAGGGAACCGCTTCGGTGCGCCGTTCATCGCTGCCCTCCGGCGTCCAGGCGAGAATAAGGTAACGCTCCGAATCATCCTCGCCCACGCCCACCACCTCGACAAACGACGAGAGCCACACCTCCTTTTCGACAACCTCCCCGCTGTCCTTGTCCAGCTTGGGCTCCACCCAGTACAGACCGCCACGGCGCCCGTCGATATAAGGCTTTAGGTCGTCTTTCGTTGGACGGCTTTCCGCAGCGGTTAGCTGGATGCCTGCCGGCTGATACAAGCCATTGACGAAATCCTGTCGGGCAATATCAACGCCATGCAACTGTCGGTGGTCATCCCAGTCGGCTTTTACCTCCCCCGGCGGAAGCGTGATCCAACCATCAACGGCTTTTGCCGCCTTTTCTGCCGCCAGTTTGCCGGTGTTAACGCGAGGTTTGCCCTGCTCATCAACTTCACCCGGCGCGTGCCAGTCATTGTCACCGGCGATAATGATCCGCGCTGCCGGGTATGCTTCACGAAACGCCTGCGCCACCGGCAGCAGGTTCCCGGCGTCAATTGCGGCGACATGCGACACTTCAGGCATCAGTAACGCCGCTGTAACGCTGGTGGCGTTACCTTCAGCGATCACAACCGTTTCAATCGCATCGGGTAGTGGCCATGGCGAAATAAACGCGCCTTTCTTTTTGGTGCCGGCCAGCAGACGCTTTTCGCCTGTCGGTTTGATGATCTGCGCGCCGGTAACCGCCCCAGCTATCGACCGCAAAACCAGCACCATCGAGCCATCGTCCAGCAGGGCTTCAAAGGGGCTTGGAAGCCCCTTGTTGGCGAGATAAAGCGCATCACCCGGATGGGTTTTCAACAGCAATTCAGCGACACGGTCTGCGATCGACTTCTGGTCCCTGTCCTCACGGGCAGGTTTGACGGGCGACGGCGTGACAATTGCTGGCGTTTGCGTTGAACGGTCACCGATACCCAGTACTCCGGCCACCATTTCGGCGGCTTCGGTGATGCCGATACGGTGCCTACGCGCTACCAGGTCAAGGCCATCACCATGATTCGGCGCATCACACTGACGGCAATGCCACTCGCCGCCGTCGTGATCGTCGATAAAGTGAAACCGGTCAGTACCGCCACAAACAGGGCACGGCCCATGCCCATCACGGGCAGGAACATCAACGCCACACTGTGGTAAAAGCTGGGACCATCCCCCCGTTGACTGGCGTTTTACCTCTCGGATCAGGTCGATGTCACGCATGGAAGTTACCCCCGCGCTTGGCAACCGAATCACCCATGTCTGCCCGCATGGACGTCCAAAGCTCCATGCCTCGCTCGGTCAGCTCCCCCTCAACAACACACTGCGCCAGCCATTTGATAGCGACGCCCTCCCACTGCGGCGCTACCTCCTTCAGAGCCGCCAGAAAACCTGCATCCACCAGCTCCCGCATGCCGCTGACGCCGCCGATAACCGCCACATGGATTTCCTGTCCATCAGCATCGACTGTGAACCAATCACCGCCGTTCTGTTGGCGAATAAGGTTGAAGATGGCCGTTGAAAACTGGTTTGCCAGCGCATTCAGGCGAAAATTCTTGGTTAAAGGTTTCATCTTTCCTCCTCAGTGCGCCGTTGGAGTCATCGGTAAACCTTCACGGTTCATCTGTTCAATAAAGCTATCGTGCAAATCGGCCAGGATTTCCCGACCGGCGTCCGACAATCCGTGATCTTCACCCGCCATCATCATGTAGAACTCGATGGCATTGTTAACGCCTTGTTCGCGGCCATAACGCTCAATGAGCGCCCCTTCAATGTTATTTGCCATGGCCAGTCGTTCCGCCATGGGGTAAAGGTTCATACCGCCATGCTTGCCGAAGTAAAGCGCACAATCCTTAAACTCACCGGGTCGCCACTCCACGCGTGCCGATCCGTTTTTCTCATGCTGTTCACGGATAAACGCCGTTGCTATCAGCCAGCGCCATAGCAGCAACAGTTCTTCGTCCGTCGCGGCCTCCTTTGTGTCCTTTGGCTTTTTCCCCCAGGCCTTGAGAATGTCGAACGACAGCTTGATTTCATCCTCCCATTCACCGGCGTCCAGGCGGCGCATAACGTCAGCAAACGGCACCAGGTCTACCAGCTCGAATACCCCTTCATGGTTGCAACGCAGAATGCGGACACCGGCTGACGTAGCTTCTGCGCGGTATTTACCGACAGTTTCATTTTTCCCGAATGCGGCATGAATAATATTTCCCATTAGTACATCTCCAGACCGAGGGTATTGTCCTGCGGGTTCTTTAATGCCATTTCCACCGCATTACTCATCAGCGATGCCATAAACTCGATGCCTTCCGGTGATAATTTGCTGTTGTCTTTATTCAGCATGCCGGCATAGGTCGATTCCAACAGTTTGAGGCTGTTTGCCTGCCCGTACTTTTTGAAGCACTCCACCTCAAAACAGTCTGTCAGGCAGCGGTGCACGGCCTCTGCTCTCAGTTCGCCCAGGATGACCTGCTGGCAATTTACTGTTACAGAGAACACCGGGTGTCCGCCGCTACGGCGCTTGCAATAATCCACAAACGCCTCGGCAATGTGCTTGCGATTTAATTCAATTGAGCGATTCATATTCCATCCTTACCGAATTCCGGCCGAGTGAAGCCCCCGACCGGCGTCGGTATTAAATTTGTAGATAGCGATTAATTAATGCTGGGCGTTAGCGTTTCTTTTTCTGCTCACGTTCACCAATATTAAAGTTTGCAGTTTCCGCATTCGTTTTCAGTGCGGCGGCAATTCCCGGCAGATGCATTAACATTTCGCCCAAACTACGCAAATCCTCTCGCGCATTTGATTCCGAATAATTTTCACTGTCACACGCCCAGAAAGCCAAATTACCGATTGCGCCCAGCCCGGAAATGATGCCCTCATAGGCCGCGTCAGAGTGCTGGCGGATGTAGAACAGCGCATCGGTATCTTCTTCCTGCATGGTAGCCTGGGTTAATACCTGCTCAATATGGCTCATGCCTCACCTCCGAAGATTTTGCGCAGATCGACGCCGTACACGTCCAACCACGCGCCCGCCGGCCAGGACTTGACACTGCCGTAGCGAGGGTCGGGCACATCCACTGCCGTTACGCCTCGCTCCTTGCACCATTTGCGAAGGAGCGAAAACTTATATTCACCGCCGGTTTTCTTCTCTACCTTGGTGATAGTCGCATGTTTCACGCTTTCTCCCAGGCGTTCCTCAAGGTCTCGGCATTTGCGGGTGGCCGCGCTGAGTTTGCCAAGGGCTGATGCTTCACGTTTGCGGCTGATTTGCGACTTGGTGCGTTCCGCATGGTCAGCGCGCTCTTCTGCTGCAAGGCGGCCCTGCTCTGATGCCATCGCAATCTGCAGGATCTCCATCGTGGACAATTCACGCTGAACGGGGACCAGTTGGTAACGAGCCTCCAGCTTATCGACCAGAGAACGGCGCACCGCTTTCGACTCACGCGCGGCGACTCGTAGGGCTTGCTTACGGTGCATTCGGATGACTTCCTGATCTGCACCACCTTTTTTGCTGTCCATGGGGGTTACGAAAGTTTCGTAAGCCTCCCCTGCCAACTCATCTTTGATACGGGCAACAAAATCATTATTACGGATCGGCTTTTGCCCACACTCTTTGCGAGCTTCATTGACCAGCCCCAGCAATTCCTGAGAATCGATATAGTCAGAACCTGAATTCAGAGCGCCACCAGCCATCAGTTCAGTTTTCTTAGCCATTGCACACCCCCTGTTCATTTTTCACCGTTGGTTGCTCACCGAGATCCAGCGCGTTAGCTGCGCGCTGCGCATAATCACCGGCAGCGTCAACTACCGAGCCGACGTATCTCAAAAGGTGATCGTTGCCGGATGCCAGCATCTGCTGAGCGCAGTCCAACAAATCAGCTGTGCGCTGCACGTGCAGCAGCACGTCTTCATGGGTTTGGTAGGTATGGGTCTTATTCATCGTCCGCCTCCACACAGCGCCGGGCCGTCATTTCGATGATGTCCAAAAGCTCAAAGCACAGGCTCTTTTCCTTATCGCTCGCGGAAAGGTAACCGGCAGCAGCGGCCAAAGCCTGTATTTTTGCGAGCGCATCCAACGTATCGAGCGAACCAACGTTACGCATTTTTCTTCTCCCGGCGACGCCGCTCTTCCTGCAACCAAATGGCAGGCCCGTTGACCAAATCAATCGCCAGCGTGACTAGCGTGTTTATGTCCGTAATATCGAGATCGTCAGCTCCGATATTCATCGCTACCAGCAACGCGTTTAGCTGATCTGCCTGTCGGCTTATCTCTGGCAATGAAGTTTCATGCGACATGAGCAACCTCCTCGGCAGTAGCGTGACTTTTCGTGACTTCGTCGCGATTCGGCGTGACGTACCACCCGGCGCGCTGAGCCAGTTCGATGAAAGCCTCTACCGAACAGCAGAAATGATGCTCGGGGATCGGCAGGTTCGATGTGATGACGCCGTTCTCCACGTACAACATCACGCGGCCCGTGGTGCCTGGGTAAACGCCAAGCAAGGTCAGTATTTCAGGGGAAATGTTATGCATAAGCCACCTCCGGCGTCGCCTGGCGCTGTTCGTAAACCCACATAAAGCCGTCGTCAGTGGAGAAAATTTGCAGGCGACAAGGTGCAGCCGTGCGGATTTGAGCAGCAAAGGTCAGCGTCCAACGAGGGAATTTGGCGCGAGCGTCATCCTCGGTATCGGCCTCAGCACGAAGCACCGTCGGTGTGGAGTCGGGAAATTCGTTAGGGGTGCCCAGGAACAGGTATACAAATTTAGGGCGAGTTTGGGTATCATGTGAACATGCCATAATGTTACTCCAGTTAACGTTGTGGTTAGAGACCCCATACGTGTTGCGAGCACTATGGGGTTTCGCATTTGTAGTTTTCACCTTTTCTTTGGTGTTTAAATACCATAGCGCCATGTGTTTAAACACGTCAAGTATTTTTTGTTTAAACACTTCATCATCAGGGCAACATGCGGTATCGTCGTAGGTGTTAAAACACTTACCATGGAAAATAGGGACGATGGCCACTGGACACAAAAACAGCAAATCAACATATAAGGGAATCCGCTTCCCGCATGAAATGATCGACGAAATTGACGCGAGCATTGAGGATGAGAAATCAGAGCATCCCAACGCCAATTTTTCATCCTGGGTGCTGGATGCCTGCGGGCGAAAGCTCAAGGCTGAACAACGTAAGAAAGCCAAGGAATCACCAGAGGGCTGACCTACGAAATTTTCGTAGTGCCGATCCTGCGGTTCTGCAATATACTGATAGAGCTTCTGATTGAGAAAGCAGTCGTCCCAAAGGGCAGCATTTGCGGTGCTGCCTTTTTCTTTCCAAGTGCCGGTCATCATTTACACACCTCACCATCAGAGAACTCAAGCCCCAGCGTGAAAAAGATGAATTGCTTTGCGGCCCGATCCGCATTCTCGATCGCTTTCTTCTCTTTTTTTCGGCGGTGCATTTTCATGCTGCCCTTGGTACCGTTCTCCCGCTTTGAATATTCCTCCGCCTTAACGAGAAAATCGGTGATTTGTTTTACCGACAAATCCTTCAATGAGGCGAAACTGAGGTTTTCCAGATCTAATGCCTGTGGCTGGGTTTCTTGCTCAGCAAGGTCCAGCAACCAAATGCGTAACTCTTTGGCGATTTTGGTACGTGAAAGCATGCCGATCAGGTGAGCGCCACGAAGAGAGAACAAACGAACTTCTATCGTCAACTCACCGTAACTCATTGATTTATCCGAGACCGTCACTTTGGTCGTCATGCTTTCAGTAAACTCTTCCTTGTGGCGCTGGAAAATCTTGTTCACCTGCTTCACATCCGCATATCCGAGCAGCTTGGCCAGTTGCTCGGCCGTGAACCATATTTTCCCGTCGCCATTGTCGAATGGAATTACCACCTGGTCGTGGAACTTCAGCTCGGCGATATTGGCGCCGGCAGTGAATTCAGGGTGAGTTGGGGCCCGACCGAGAATGGCCGTATTTTTCAGTTTCATTGGTTATTCCTTATTAAGCAGAGCGTCGGTTATAAGGGGTATTAACGTTTGTAACTGCTGGTGGATTACGCACCCACCACAACACATCGCTGAGAAGCCAAGCGCATGAATTGCGGCCAAAGTGGCAGCGTGCCGGGAATTTGCCTTCATTCTCAAACTGCCAGCGGGTGGTGCGGGATAGGCTGGTGATATCCAAACACTCACGCTCGCGGATGCGTTTATCGTAGGTGAACCCATACTCCGCTAAAATGCTGCGTCGCTGCTCAGGGGTCGGCGGGGTAAAGATGGTGTCTGACATACTGTCTCCTTTTGTTTGCAAGCTATGGAGAACAGTTTAGCGCTAAAGTACTGGATGAAAATACAGTTGTAAGGTTTACTGTTGTGCGAATAACTATACAAAGGCATGAGTAACGCTTACTCGTACCTTTGTATGGCTTACAACGGGTTAGGTCTTTCGTTCAGATGGCGATTTATGTGCGTTACTCAAAATCTCCGCAATTTTTGCTTCGGTCTTGATAGGTGCAGTTTGATTAATGAAAAAATCTGGGCGGTTGATTAATTCCCTCGCCCAAGCAGAATAATTAATTTCTCCATTTGGTTTTCTGCAATACTCTTCAAAAACACGACTTTGTTGTTCTCTGAGTCTAAGAGCTGCCATTAATATTTGCTCGCGATTTCCTGCGTGGCGTTCAGAGCTGTGGTGGACAATTTCTCCACGCTTAATTTCATGGTTCTTAACGCCAGCAATACCGCTGGCGCCAGGTTCTAAATTGTAATAGTCTCCATTAAAATCAACCAATCTGCGAACAGTCTCTGCTGTTATCCATAAGTCATTCTCTGTTAATTGTAGTTTTTCATATATTTCTTCATAATCTTCGTCGTCTTCATCTCCTTCAACAGAGTCAACACCATTTTCACACTCACCTTCATTAATTTCTGCTATTGTTAGAGGGAATAGCCACCCAGAAGGGGTATTTTCATCGCTTTTATTAAAACCTAATGCCACCCCTCCGGCAGATGCTGCACCATCAATCAGAATGGTGTTAATGATTCGTGTTGGAAGTGTCCAAAGACCATAAGCTCTTCCTCTATGGCTTTGTGACCAACTTTCATCCTCAGTGTCATCACCACGTCTTGCTTTATAAAATCGCGGATAAAAACCCGGTGAAAAATCATCATTCTCGAAAATATTATCTATAGAAAAAGATGCATATGTGGAAATATATTTTGCTGGCGCCAATACAGAGTGATCATAATCAAGGGAAGCATACCAATCCTCGTGTTTTTCAACATTACCATCAAGAGAAAGTATCGAACCCATCCCATTCAGCCTCACACATAAACCTATTTTCCCACAGGCACCCAAGCTTAGGAGATCAAATGTATGCATGTCCAAAAATTCAGCAGCCCTACCGATTCGGCAGTATGTAAATGGTATTTTTGAATCTACGTTAGCCATGGAATTCTCCTCTAATGCATATATCTATCGAAAGAATATTTGTTAGCACTCTCACTATTGCCATTAGTATTTAGATCACCTGCATGCTATGCCGAATTCTTCCTTGAGAGCAAAACAACATTCTCGTGATTTCCGGCGAGCAAATCCAAACGCTCAAGCCAACGATTCAACGCATCCAGTTTCTCAGGCAAATACTGGCTGCGGTTGTAGACGGCCATTACGCCGCCCAGCGTGTGTCCAAGCAACAGCTCGACAATGTGAGGCGCAATTCCGAGATCGCTCAATCCTGTAGAGAATGTCCGACGCAAGTCGTGAAGTCGCCAATGCTCGGAGTGCCCCAGCCGCTGGCACATTTTTCGCCCTGTCTGGCTCACGGCGGAATCGGTTTTAACTTCCCCCAGCAGCAAGCCGGATTTTTTGTTTTGTTGCTTTAGCTGCTCGATAAGAGGGCATAAGCTGTCTGGAATAGGCCTGATTATCTTCTCGCCGTTTTTGCTGTGCGCTTCAGGAACGGTCCATAGTTTGTCGCGCAGGTCCCACTCCTTGAGCTCCGAAAGCCTGACTTCGCCAGTACGGGCACCAAACGAGATAAGAAGCGACACCAGGTTGGTGTAGTACGGCGAAAACGAATCGTTTTTCAAGGCTACGAGCAGATCTGTAAGTTCCCTGCTCGTCAGTACCCTTTTCCGCTTACTGGTTTTGACTCCAATATCCTGCATCGTCAGCCCATCGAGAACATGGCAAACGGCATAACGGCGTATACGGCAAAACTTGAAGGCTTGCTGACCCATCTGTAAAACCATCCCAGCGACGCTAGGAGCGTTTTTCTTCGTTCTGGCTAGGCAGGTAAGCCAATGGTGAGTTTCGCAGTCAGAGAGCGCCATATCGCCGATAAAGGGGTATATGTGATTAGCGAACCGCTCCCGATAGCGAACGTCGTTCACCAGGTTCCCATCAACGTACTCGGTGAGCCAGTATTCGAGGGCCTCTTTCACAGTCACCGGTCTTAGAGTTTCTTCCCTGCCAAGTTTGAACATTCGCTGTGGGTCGCGCCCTTCTGCCAACCAGGCGCGGCACTGGTCACGTTTTTCTCTTGCTTTGGCAAGGGTGAGGTCTGGATATTTCCCCAAAGCAAGCGTCAAGGCGGGGGTGTCGCGCCCACCAAGACGATACTTGTAGAACCAACTGATAGAGCCGGCCTTACTGACACGAATCATTAGTCCCGCACCGTCAGAGATCTTGGACTCTCGTTCGCTCTGCCTACCCAGTAGAGCCTTGAGCTTCTTGTCCGTTAGCTTGTTCATTCCATAAGCCATGTGCAGCCTCTCGCTTGATGTTTCTGCATCTCGTTGCTGTAGGGTCGGTTCAAACACCCATAAAGTCGGTTCAAGGTCGGTTCAAAAAATAGATGTGTAACTATATAAATCATAAACATATAAATATTGAACCGACTGAACCGACTGAACCTACCCTTTTTTCTCTCACGTGTGAGAAGATACCCCGCAAGGTTGAGATAACCCTCAGGGTAACGCCATCTTCATGGCAGGCTGTTTTTAGTGTTCAGCTCGGCCCCACCACGTACCCCACATTTTGCTGCAAGAATGAGAAAACGTCAAAAAACACTGGAACAATATACAGCCCTAATTTTCACTTAACTGATTGAAAAATAAAGGCAAAATAAAAACACCTGTCAACATGAAAACATGAAATGAAGACGATGACGCAAACTTTTATCCCCGGTAAAGACGCCGCCCTGGAAGATTCCATCGCCCGTTTCCAGCAGAAACTGAGCGATCTCGGTTTCAACATCGAAGAAGCCTCCTGGCTGAACCCGGTGCCGCACG
>Ga0308166_1001533_pt1 | contig 24209 bp, 26 predicted proteins | sample PhyCR2_2_FD_202137 | JGI IMG/M metagenome (GOLD analysis project Ga0308166, IMG submission 202137) | Phyllosphere microbial communities from UC Gill Tract Community Farm, Albany, California, United States - DLSLCC.R2 | ecosystem: Host-associated > Plants > Phyllosphere > Unclassified | place... | reverse complement strand
TTCGCATCGGCGTCGAAGGTGACACCTGCGATGGCCGCGTCATCAGTGGCGATGATATTCAGGATATGGCCGACACGTTCGACCCGCGCGTCTACGGCTGCCGCATTAACCTCGAACATATCCGGGGTTTGATGCCTGACAGTCAGTTTAAACGTTATGGCGATGTGACCGAGCTCAAGGCGGAGATTATCAGCGATGGCTCTGCGCTCGATGGCAAAAAAGCGCTGTTTGGCAAAATCCAGCCCCTTGACGAGCTCGTCAGCATGGTTAAGGCAGGTCAAAAGGTTTACACCTCAATGGAGATCCGCCCGAACTTTGCCAACAGTGGCAAGTGCTATCTGGTTGGCCTTGCCGTCACCGATGACCCGGCAAGCCTCGGCACCGAATACCTCGAATTCTGCAGCCGCGCCATGCAAAACCCGCTCGCCGGTAAAAAAGACCAGCCGGATGACCTTTTTTCTGTGGCCTCACTGGCTGAGCTGGAATTTGAGGACGTTCCCGACACCATGCTCAACAGCCTGACCGATAAGGTCAGAGCCATTTTTGGCCGTAAGCAGGCCAGCGATGACGCCCGTTTCGCCGATGTGCATGAGGCGGTAACCACCGTTACCGAGCAGGTGCAAACCAATCTCAACGCCACCGACCAGCGCATCACCGAGCTGGAGACCGCTTTTGCGCAGCTTAAGCAGGACGTGACCAGCAAAGTCGATGAAAACGCGCAGGCGTTTACCTCACTGAAAAGCTCCCTCGACAGCACTGAAAGCCAGCGCCAGCCACGCCGCGAACTTTCAAAAGGCGGTACCGGCGACGAGCTGCTGACCAACTGCTGATAATCCGCCGGGCGTGCAGCCCGGCCTGATACCTATTACCCGAACAGGAATAACCATGCGTAAAGATACCCGCTTCAAATTTAATGCCTACCTGTCCCGCGTTGCGGAGCTGAACGGCGTTTCCACCGATGACGTGGCGAAGAAATTCACCGTCGAGCCGTCGGTCACGCAAACCCTGATGACCACGCTGCAGATGTCATCCGCGTTTCTGACCAAAATCAACATCGTGCCGGTCGACGAGCTGAAAGGCGAAAAGGTCGGGGTGGGCGTTAACGGTACGATTGCGAGCACCGCCGACACCACCGGTGACGACGAGCGTAAAACTGCTGATTTCACCGCGCTGGAGTCCAACAAATACGAGTGCGCGCAGATTAACTTTGACTTCCATATCCGCTACAAACAGCTCGACCTGTGGGCGCGATTCCAGGACTTCCAGACCCGTATCCGCGATGCAATTATCAAGCGTCAGTCGCTCGATTTCATCATGGCCGGTTTCAACGGCATCGAGCGCGCGGCGACGTCCGACCGCAAAAAGAATCCGATGCTGCAGGACGTGGCGACCGGCTGGCTGCAGAAGTACCGCAATGAAGCGCCAGCGCGCGTGATGTCAAAAATTACCGACGAGGAAGGGGCGGTAATTTCTGAAGTGATCCGCGTGGGTAAAAACGGCGACTATGCGAACCTCGACGCGCTGGTCATGGATGCCACCGGCAATCTGATTGACGAGATTTATCAGGATGACCCGGAGCTGGTTGTCATCACCGGGCGTAAGCTGATGGCGGATAAATATTTCCCTATCGTTAATCAGGAGCAGGCAAACACCGAGTCGCTGGCCGCTGACATCATCATCAGCCAGAAGCGAATCGGCAACCTGCCAGCCGTGCGCGTGCCGTACTTCCCGGCTAATGCCCTGATGGTGACGCGCCTCGACAACCTGTCTATTTACTTCATGGATGACGCACACCGCCGCGCCATCATCGAAGAGCCGAAAAAAGACCGCGTCGAAAACTACGAGTCAATGAATATCGACTACGTGGTCGAGGCTTACGCCGCCGGGTGCCTGATTGAAAACATCACGCTCGGTGACTTCACCGCACCTGCTGCACCGGAAGGCGGGGAGTAAGCCATGACGAGTCCCGCAGCGCGTCACATGATGCGGGTCTCGGCCTCTGAAACTGCGCAGCGGGCTGCAGTCCCGCTGCGTAATGCAACTGCCTATGAGCAGATGCTCGTTAAGCTGGCCGCAGACAATCGCACGCTAAAACAAATCAGTTCAAAAGAGCGTAAAGCCGCGAAAAAACGCGAGCTGCTGCCGTTCTATCTGCCGTGGGTCGCTGGCGTCCTCGACAGTGGTAAAGGGGCGCAGGATGACATCGTCATGACGGTCATGCTGTGGCGTCTCGATGCTGACGATATCGCCGGGGCGCTGGAGATAGCCCGTTACGCCATGACCTACGGCCTCACCATGCCGGTTGGTCGCCGTCCGACGCCGTGCCTGCTGGCCGAAGAGGTCACGCTCGCCGCGCAGCGCCTGCTCGCTGCAAAACAGCCGGTCGAACTGGCAAACCTGCTCGACACCATTGCGCTGACGGAGCGCGCAGATATGCCCGATATCGTGCGTGCGAAGCTGCACAAAATCACCGGCTACGTGCTGCGTGATGCGAAGCAACTGCCCGAGGCGCTGGCGCACCTGCAGCGTGCGATCCAGTTAGAAAGCACTATCGGGGTGAAAAAGGATATCGAGCAGTTAGCGCGTCAGCTCAGGCCAAAACCCGAACCGGCACCGAAAACCAAAACGACTAAACCGCGCACGCGCAAACCTGCCGCTAAACCGGCGGCACGGCGCGGGCGTCCACCAAAGGCGGCAAAAGCCGCAGGTTAACCGAGCGCTCCCCGAGCCGGGCGGCACGCCGGTCAATGCGGGTATTTATTGCCCTGACTGCGACCGGCGTCCACCGCCCACCTATTACCCGAGGTTGTCATGACGACGCTGATTATTGAGCCAAAACAAGAGCCGCAGGATGTGCCGGGCGTGGTGATACCGCCACCGGGCGTGAGCGAGCCGGTAATCAAAAACACCCCGTTTTTTCCTGACGTGGATCCGAAGCGCGTGCGGGAGGAAATGCGGTTAGAACAGACCGTTTCCCCCGTGCGCCTGCGCCGGGCGATTAAGACCGCCATCGCGGAGACGAATGCGGAGCTGGGCGAATGGCGCGAGCGTCAGCTCGAAGCCGGTCACGCCACGCTGGCGGATGTCCCGACCGACCAGCTCGACGGCGAGAGCGTGCGCGTTTTCCACTATTTCAACGCCGTGTGTGCCATGACGACCGCCACGCTCTATGAGCGCTTTCGCGGCGTGGATGCGACCGCCAAAGGTGACAAAAAGGCCGACAGTATCGACAGCACTATCGATGAGATGTGGCGGGATATGCGCTGGTCAGTGGCGCGTATCCAGGACAAAGCGCGCTGCATTGTGGGGCAAATCTGATGAAAGCGTATGCGCTGCAGGGCGACACCCTTGACGCGATTTGCGCCCGGTATTACGGGCGAACTGAGGGCGTAGTCGAAACCGTCTTAGAAGCGAATCCCGGTCTGTCCGAGCTCGGCGTCATTCTGCCGCACGGCACGGCAATTGAGTTGCCCGAGACCGACAGCGCGGCCAGAACAGAAACGGTGAATCTATGGGACTGAGCATGGAAAAAATCACCACGTTTATCGCCTACTGGCTGGCCGTTGCGCTGGCGTATCTCGGGGCAATGTCACCCGAAAAGATGGCGCTTTACGTGGGCGGCGGATGCGCCATTTTTACCGCGCTGACGAACTACTGGTTTAAGCGCAAAACCTATCGCTATCTGACGTCACTCGGACTCGATAAGGGGGCTATTCGTGAAATCAATCGTTAAACGTTGCAGTGTGGCCGCAGTGCTGGCGCTGGCGGCGCTAATGCCTGACTTTCGACTGCTTAACACCACGCCCGAGGGGCTGGCGCTGATTGCCGACCTCGAAGGTTGTCGCCTGACGCCTTACCAGTGCAGCGCGGGAGTGTGGACGTCAGGCATCGGCCACACTGCAGGCGTCGTCCCGAAAGGGGAAATCACCGAACGGCAGGCGGCGGCGAACCTCGTCGCGGATGTGCTGAACGTCGAGAAACGTCTCGCGGTCTGCGCGCCGGTGGAAATGCCGCAGCACGTTTACGACGCGCTGGTCAGTTTTTCATTCAACGTGGGAACCGGTGCGGCCTGCCGGTCGACGCTGGTCTCGCTTATCAAGCTCCAGCAATGGCCGCAGGCGTGCGACCAGCTCACCCGCTGGGTTTACGTGAATGGCGAAGTAAACAAAGGGCTGGAAAACCGCCGCGCGCGCGAGCGTGCCTATTGTCTCAGGGGGATTCAATGAAAGTGATGTTGTTTTTACTGATCGCGCTGATGGCGGTTGTGCTCTGGCAGCGTCATGAAAACGGCAACCTGACGCGCTCCTTTGAACGGGCAAACAAGGTCGCAGGTGAACAGAAAAACGTGATCGGGATGCTGAAAAATCAGCTTTCCGTTTCGCAGGGAATTGCCAGGAAAAACGAAACCGCGCAGGTCACTTTACGCGGTGAGTTAATCGCCGCCGGAGCAATGGCCGTGCGACGGGAAGAAACCATTACGAGGCTGATTAATGAGAATGAAACGTTACGCCGCTGGTATAGCGACAGGCTGCCTGATGTTGTGCGCAGGCTGCACACCCGCGCCGGTTGCGCCTCCGCCGGTCATTGTTTACAGCGCGTGTCCGAAGGTGAGCTATTGCCCGATGCCGGGCAGCGACCCGGCCACTAATGGCGACCTGAGCGCCGATATTCGCAGGCTTGAGCACGCGCTCGCCGCCTGCGCGCTGCAGGTTGAAACCGTCAAAGACTGTCAGGATAAACTCGATGAAGAAAGCACACAGCCTGCGCAAGGCGTTAACTGACGCTGTCCCGCAGTTAAAAACAAACCCCGAAATAATGCGCATCTTTGCCGATGAGGGGAATATCGATGCGCGGCTCGCGGCCTCGCTGTCCCACGAGAAAATTTACACACTGAATGTGATCGTGTGTGACTTTGTGGGCGACCCCGATTTGATATTCGTGCCGGTGGCCGCATGGCTCAGGGAAAACCAGCCGGATATCTGCACGCTCGATGACGACCGCAAAAAGGGCTACCGTTTCCAGATGGATTTGAACGACGAGGACAGTGTCGATATCAGCATCAGCCTGCAGCTTACCGAGCGCACCCTCATTAAAGAGGAAAACGGCGCGCTGCATGTCAGCTATGCGCCGGAGCCGCCACTACCGGAGCCCGTCACACGACCAAAAGAGCTCTATATTAACGGCGAACTGGTGAGCAAATGGGATGAGTGACTTTAAGCCTTTTGATAACCAGCTCGCCGGACTGCTTGCTGCCCTGTCACCCGCAGGGCGTCGAAAGCTTGCCGTTGAGATAGCGAAGCAACTCAGAACGGCACAACAGCAGCGTATCAAACAGCAAAAAGCCCCGGACGGCTCACCTTATCAGGCGCGAAAACGTCAACCGCTGAGGACTAAGACCGGGCGGATTAAACGGGCGATGTTTCAGAAGCTGCGCACTAACCGGTACATGAAAGCCAGTGGCCGTGAAAACAGTGCCGTGGTGGAATTTACCGGCAAAGTCCAGCGTATTGCGCGGATTCATCAGCATGGTCTAAAAGATCGGCCAAACCCTCACAGTCGTGACGTGCAGTACGCAGAGCGCCAGTTGCTTGGAATTAGTCAAACAGAGAAACATCTCATTGAAATGTTAGTTATTAAATATATTAAAAATCAGTGAATTACTTGGTGGGCTGCCCCACCAAGTCTTATTTTCTTACTTTGGTTTTACTGCTGCAATTAGTGATGCTATTTGTTCTACTCCATCAAATGTTGACGGTATTTTCTCTTGGCTCGGCATAATGTTAGAAAATATAACATCTTCAAACTTTGCAAGCGAATTACCATTGGAGTCTTTTATTTTTTTTGAGTAATCCGCATAACTTTGGATAAACTGGCAAAGACTTTTTCTGAGGTCAATCTGAAGTGTCTGTGCTTTCAGTGATGTGTGATTTGTTAAGGCAACCCTGAAATAATAAATAAAAATGAAAGTGAGAGAGAAAAATGGAATAAAGGAAATGAGTTTGTCGATTAAACTTGTGGCGGTGTTGGTTTTTATTGTTGAAAAGATTTCAATGAGTAATGGGCAGGGGATTGCAACTGCAAGTGCAAGCAGCAATAATCTAGACCAGAAGATCTCTTTACTCTTTTGCTTGCCTAATGAACTAAAACCTTCATATAAACCTACAAAATTGAAAGCACTTTCATATCCTTCAAGAGTTGATTTAATGTCCTTTATTTGTTTGTTTTTCTCCTCTATATATTCCTCCCAATCCCTTGCGAATTCTTGCGCTGATTTGAATTTTTTAATGAATTGATCATAAGTACTTATATCTGTGTCGCTGAATGCATTTTTGACAATATTTAATGGCATTTCTCTAAGTGCGTAATCGAGTTGTCCTTGGCTTCTGTCATCAAATTCGTTATATCTATAAATGCCAAAGTCTTTAATTTGTTTTATGGTGTTAAATGGGCTTTCAGTCATTCCAGTAAATATGCTGGGTTCAACAATAACTCGGAAGCAGGAGGTGAACATAATATTTAGTGTTTGAGGTGAAAGTATTCTATCTTCTAGCTCATTAGAAATCATGTCACCAATGTGTTTAATATTAAAAGATGCCTCGCAATCCCATCGATCTGGTTCTTTTAAGAACATATTTAGGGACTCCTTAATTAGCGCGTTCCTATCTCTATCGAAGTCACTTGGTGCATCTGTTGAATCAATTGCGAGAATGTATTCACGTATCATTTGCTGAATTCGTGGGGTTTCAAAAAATTTGGTTGTCATTGAGGATTGCCCGTTACGTTGTTTAGAGAATGACAAAACGACAGTAAGTTTAAATCATTGTTAGAGTATTACATTATGCTCGAATGAAAACTGAACTCAATGACATCTTGCGAATTGTGCGTAATCTAATCCGGACAGGGATTATTAGTGAAGTCGACGCAGAAAAGGGGCTTTGTCGTGTCCAGACCGGTGGCATGGAAACCACTTGGCTTAACTGGCTAACCTGTCGCGCCGGTCGTTCTCGCGTGTGGTGGGCTCCCTCGGTCGGTGAGCAGGTGTTATTGCTGGCCATCGGCGGCGAGCTCGATACGGCCTTTGTGCTGCCGGGCATTTTCTCGGATGACCATCCCGCGCCCTCGGCCTCACCCGATGCGTTACATGTGTCATTTCCTGATGGCGCTGTCATCCAATACGAGCCCGAAAACGGCGCGCTCACCGTTTCCGGTATCAAAACCGCCGACGTCACCGCGTCGGATTCCATTACGGCCACCGTGCCGGTGGTGCTGGTGAAAGCCGAAACCCGCATCACGCTCGATACACCCGAGGTGGTATGCACCAACAAGCTGACCACCGGCACGCTGGAAGTGCAGAAAGGCGGGAAGATGACCGGGAACATCGAGCACACCGGCGGGAAATTTATCAGCAACGGTGTGCAGGTGGATAACCACGCGCACGGCAACGTACAGAGCGGCGGGAGCTGGACTAAGGGGACACAATGACGGTGCGTTATCTCGGTATGAACAGCCAGACCGGGCTCAGTGTTTCTGAGGCCGAACATATCAGGCAGAGCGTGCGAGACATTCTGGTCACGCCGGTTGGCTCGCGTGTCATGCGACGTGAATACGGCTCACTTCTGTCAGCGCTGATTGACCAGCCTCAGAGCCCGGCGCTACGGCTGCAGATTATGGCCGCGTGTTATTCCGCGATCCAGAAGTGGGAACCGCGCATCAGCCTGACGACCATCACCTTTGAGCGGTCGGAGACCGACGGCGGGCTGTATGTCGATATCACCGGCACGCGCTCGACCGGCGGTCAGTCCTTTTCCCTCACCATTCCACTGAGTTAAACGCTATGGCAATTGTTGACCTGAACCAGCTCGCCGCGCCTGATGTCGTGGAAGTGCTGGACTATGAAACCATCCTGAGCGAACGAAAGGCGACGCTCGTCTCGTTATACCCCGAGGAACAGCAGGAGGCCGTCGCGCGCACGCTGATGCTTGAATCAGAGCCGATTGTTAAGTTGCTGGAGGAAAACGCCTATCGGGAAGTTATCTGGCGACAGCGAGTCAACGAGGCCGCGCGTGCGGTCATGCTGGCTTACGCTGCTGGCAGCGACCTCGACCAGATAGGCGGAAATTACAACGTTGAGCGCCTCGTCATCACGCCTGCAGACGACACCACATTTCCGCCGACACCAGCCGTAATGGAGTCGGACACCGACTACCGTCTGCGCATTCAACAGGCTTTTGAGGGGCTGAGTACCGCAGGCTCAACCGGTGCATATCAGTTTCATGGCCGCAGCGCCGACGGGCGTGTCGCGGATATTTCCGTTATCAGTCCTGAGCCTGCGTGTGTGACCGTGTCCGTGCTCTCGCGCGAAAATAACGGCGTGGCCTCTGACGAGCTGCTCGACATCGTGCGCACTGCGCTGAACGATGAGGACGTCAGGCCGGTGGCCGACCGCGTGACCGTGCAGTCAGCGAAAATTGTCGACTACAAAATCACCGCATCGCTTTACCTTTACCCCGGTCCCGAAAGTGAGCCGGTACTCAGTGCGGCAAAAGCAAAGCTGCAGGCGTATATCACCGCACAGCACCGGCTCGGGCGTGACATCCGTAAATCCGCGATTTATGCCGCGCTCCATGTTGAGGGTGTGCAGCGCGTCGAGCTGGCCGCGCCGGTGGCTGACATCGTGCTCGATGAGACTCAGGCGTCATGGTGCACCGAGTACAGCGTGACCATCGGGGGCAACGATGAATGATACCCGACTGTTGCCGGTGGGCTCGTCGCCGCTTGAGGTGGCGGCGGCGCGCGCCTGCGCTGAAATCGAAAATACCCCCGTTCCCCTGCGCCGTCTCTGGAGCCCTGACGACTGTCCGGCAAATCTGCTGCCGTGGCTGGCGTGGGCGTTTTCGGTTGACCGCTGGGATGAGAAATGGACGGAGGCCACAAAAAGGGAAGTGATCCGCGCGGCGTGGTACATCCACGCGCACAAGGGAACGATAGGCGCGGTGCGTCGTGTGGTGGAGCCCCTCGGCTATCTGATTAACGTTACTGAGTGGTGGGAAACCAGTGACCCGCCCGGCACGTTTCGCCTCGATATCGGCGTGTTAGAGACCGGCATCACCGAGGAAATGTATTACGAAATGGAGCGGCTTATTGCTGATGCAAAGCCAGCCAGTCGCCATCTTATCGGCCTTAACATCATTCAGGATGTGCCGGGCTATCTCTACACCGGTGCGCTGACATATGACGGCGACATCATCACGGTTTACCCCGGATAAGTGAGAGCACAATGACAGTGAAATACAAAACGGTCATCACCAAAGCCGGTGCAATCAAGCTGGCCGCAGCGACCGTCCCGAACGGGAAAAAAGTTAACTTTACAGCGATGGCCGTGGGTGACGGTGGCGGCACGCTGCCGGTGCCTGACCCTAACCAGACAAAGCTTGTCAAAGAGGTCTGGCGTCACGCACTGAATAAAATCAGCCAGGACAAAAAGAATAAAAATTATGTCGTGGCGGAGCTGCTTATCCCGCCTGAGACCGGCGGTTTCTGGATGCGTGAAATGGGGCTCTATGATGACACCGGCACGCTGATTGCGGTCGGTAACATGGCTGAAAGCTACAAGCCAGCGCTGGCAGAGGGCTCAGGGCGCGCGCAGACCGTGCGTATGGTCATCATGGTGAGCGACATCGAGTCGGTCGAGCTGACCATCGACACCTCAACGGTGATGGCAACGCAGGACTACGTTGACGACAAGCTCGCGGAGCATGAGCAGTCTCGCCGCCATCCTGACGCCACGCTCACCGCAAAGGGTTTCACTCAGTTAAGCAGTGCGACCGACAGCGCGTCTGAGAGCGTCGCAGCGACGCCGAAAGCGGTTAAGGCGGCGTATGACCTTGCCAGTGGGAAATACACCGCTCAGGACGCCACCACGGCGCGAAAGGGTATCGTCCAGCTCAGTAGCGCGACCGACAGCACGTCTGAGGTGCTCGCATCGACGCCGAAAGCGGTTAAGGCGGCGTATGACCTTGCCAGTGGGAAATATACCGCTCAGGACGCCACCACGGCGCGAAAGGGTATCGTCCAGCTCAGTAGCGCGACCGACAGCACGTCTGAAGCGCTGGCGGCGACGCCAAAGGCCGTTAAAACCGCAAACGACAATGCGGCCGCAGCCAATAAAAATGCCAGTGAGCGAGTCAGTAAAGCTGGCGACAGCATGACCGGAACGTTAAATCAGGACTCTGTAGCACAGTCGACCTATAACATGACGGCACTTTCCAATGCTGCGACGGGCAATAAAAATTATCTGCGTAAAATGCGCGGAGGCGGGACGGATACTATCTGGCATGAAACCGTTCAGGGCGGTGAGTACCGTCTTGCGACAGGCACTACCGATGCGCAGGAGGAACTCGCGATTAGCACGAGTACCGGCCTGCGGTTAAGAGGGAATGTCACCTCCCAGACCGGCGGGTTTTATTCAGGGAGCGGTAAAAAGTTTTCCTTCGTTTCTGCCAGTACCTCTGACAGGAATGCCACCCTGCGCCTCTGGGGTAATGTAGACCGGCCGACTGTTGTCGAGCTGGGTGATGACACCGGTTATCACTACTATTCTCAGCGAAATAAAGATGGCTCGTTACTGTTTCAGATGAACGGCGTGGGGCAATTTAGCGGTTATGTACGTTCAACCGGCGAAATGCAATCCAGCTCGGCTAACAGTTACCGTATTGCATATGGTGACTACGGTACATTCTGGCGCAATGACGGTTATAACCTTTACCTCATGCTGACCAATAAGGGCGACGCTTACGGAGCTTATAACGCGATCCGCCCATTGCGTGTAAGCCTTGAAACCGGTGCGCTGCAGTCTGAAACGCCACTGACTGTAGGTAATACAATTTACGCCTCAAAGGAGATTACAGCGGGTTACAGCGGTGCGTATGCGTGGGTTGAGCAATATAAAACGAAAGCGCCATTCTTTAATTCATATTCAACCACCGGCTCAAGTGAATACCATCCGGTAATTAAACAACAGGCAACCATCACCGGTAAAAACTCCTGGGCGTTTTCAATGGGTTCTCTTGTAGCCAGTGATGCCCTTTCGTGGCACCTGCATATGAAAGGAAGTGGCACGCAGGAAATAAATTACAAATGGGATACTAACGGTAACTTTTCTGCACCGGGTCAGCTCATTCCGGGTAGCTTTGCGAACTTTGACGGGCGTTACTACACCAAAACGCAATCAGACGCAGGTTATATGCCGAAAACGGGGGCGTATACCAAGGCTGAGAGCGATGCCCGGTTCTACACCAAAGCGCAAACCGATGCGGGGTACAATGCCAAAAACACCGCGTCACTTTCTGCTACCGGAGGGTGGCATCAGGACAGTACGACCGGTCTGATCATTCAGATGGGGACAGTAACCCGAACGGGCTACAGTACAGCCGTCAATTTCCCTAAAGCGTTCCCTAATTTCTGCATGGGCGTCCTGCTTACGCTCAGCGATGCAGGCACAGGGAATCTTTCCGACTCATCAAGCAACATCAGGTCGTTAGGTCACAGTAAAACTGGTTTTACATACGGTGCGAATGGCAATCCAGAAAAAACGGCCTTATGGGTGGCATTTGGTAAATAGGATGCAAACATGAAAGACAGATATTTCTGGAGTGAAAAAGAAAACGGCTTTTATCCTGAATCAATGAAAGCACTTTATGAGAACAGCCCTGATGGCTGGCCGGAAGATGCCGTAGAAATCAGCGCAGAGCTTTATAATTCACTTCTGGAGGGGCAAGGCAGGGGGAAAGTTATCATCTGCGGCCACGACGGAAAACCACTCCTTTCGGATCCGGTGATTGACTACGCTGCGATAGCAGAAGATGAAAAAAGCCGTCTTGCAAGCAAAGCTGAAGAAATGATTTTGCCCCTTCAGAGGGCGGTCAAGTATGGCATTGCATCAGAGGAAGAACTGCAGTGGCTTAAGGAATGGGAAATTTTCAGTGTGGAACTCAGCCGTGTTGATACTTCTCTGGCACCAGAAATAGAATGGCCTGAGCCACCATCGAACGATTAACAAAAAACCCGCATTATGCGGGTTTAATCTTTAGGGTCTTATTCCTGATTAATCGCTAAAAACGTTCAATCACCTTTCCGGCACGCTTCACCCGCTCACTGCCCGTTGTACTGTCCCCCCTCCAACGGTATTACCTTTCTTGCACCTCACACACAACAGAAAATAGTCGCACCCCTTAACCACGGAGTTAAACAGATGGGCGACTATCACCACGGCGTCGAGGTCATCGAGATAAACGATGGCACGCGCACCATTTCCACCGTCTCGACGGCCATCATCGGTATGGTCTGCACGGCCAGCGATGCTGACGATTCAACATTCCCGCTTAATGAGCCGGTGCTGATTACCAGCGTGCAAAACGCGATCGCTAAAGCCGGTACAAAAGGTACATTATCAAAATCCCTGCAGGCCATCGCCGACCAGTGCAAACCGGTCGTTGTGGTTGTGCGCGTTGCAGAAGGTACCGACGACCCGGATGACCCGGAAGCGGCACAGAAAGAAACCATTTCCAACATCATCGGCACGACCGACGAAAACGGCAAATATACCGGCCTGAAAGCGCTGCTGACTGCAAAGACCGTCACCGGCGTCAAGCCGCGCATTCTCGGCGTGCCGGGTCTGGATTCACAGGAAGTCGCGACCGCGCTCGCGGCAACCTGTCAGAGCCTGCGCGCGTTTGGCTATATCAGCGCATGGGGCTGCAAGACCATTTCAGAAGCCATTGCCTACCGCGAGAATTTCAGCCAGCGCGAGCTGATGGTCATTCACCCTGATTTTCTGGCATGGGACACCACGGCGAACGATACCGATATTGCATGGGCGACCGCCCGCGCGCTCGGCCTACGTGCCAAAATCGACCAGGAGACCGGCTGGCACAAAACGCTCTCTAACGTCGGCGTGAATGGCGTCACCGGCGTCAGCGCCTCGGTCTCGTGGGATTTGCAGGAGAAAGCCACCGACGCAAACCTGCTTAATCAGGCCGGTGTCACCACGCTTATCCGTAACGACGGCTTTAAGTTCTGGGGCAACCGTACCTGCTCCGATGACCCGTTATTCCTGTTTGAAAACTACACCCGCACGGCGCAGGTGCTGGCCGACACGATGGCGGAGGCGCACGCCTGGGCGATTGATAAACCCGTCACCGCAACGCTCATCCGCGACATTGTCGCCGGTATCAATGCGAAATTCCGCGAGCTGAAAAACAACGGTTATATCGTCGACGGCACCTGCTGGTACGACCCGGAGTCAAACAGTGTGGAAACCCTGAAAGTCGGGAAACTGTATATCGATTACGACTACACCCCCGTCCCGCCGCTGGAAAACCTGACCCTGCGCCAGCGCATCACCGATACCTATCTGGCGAACCTGTCAGACTCGGTTAACAGCTAAGGAGCTCAGAGCATGGCGTTACCACGCAAACTGAAATACCTGAACATGTTTAACGACGGCCTCAGCTACATGGGCGTTGTTGAATCCGTCACCCTGCCAAAGCTGACCCGTAAGCTTGAGAAATACCGTGGCGGCGGGATGCCCGGCTCGGTGTCGATTGACCTCGGTCTCGATGACGACGCGCTGTCGCTTGAGTGGACGCTCGGCGGTCTGCCTGACGTCGAGCTGTGGGCACAGTACGCGTCACCGGGTGCGGATAGTGTGCCGCTGCGCTTCACCGGCTCATTCCAGCGCGACGACACCGGCGCAATTTCCGCCGTTGAGGTGGTCATGCGTGGCCGTCACAAAGAGTACGACGGCGGCGAAAACAAGCAGGGCGAAAGCGGTACGACCAAAATCGCGACCGAGTGCTCGTATTACCAGCTCATGATTGATGGCAAAGAGGTCATCGAGATTGACGTCATCAACATGGTGATGAAAGTCGACGGCGTCGACCGTCTGGCAGAACACCGTAAGGCGATTGGCCTGTAACCCCTTAACCGGTCAGTCAGGCTGGCCGGTCACTTAACTTTGACGAGAGCAACATCATGGAAAATATCAACGAAACCGAAAACTCAAACATTGTGATCCTCGATAACCCCGTCATGCGCGGTGAGCAGAAAATCGAGCAGGTCACGGTCACAAAACCCAACGCGGGAACCCTGCGCGGTGTGAGTCTGGCCTCGCTGGCAAACTCGGACGTCGATGCGCTGATTAAAGTGCTGCCGCGTATGACTTACCCGGCGCTCACCGAGCATGAGGTCATGCGTCTGGAAGCGTCAGACCTGATTTTGTTCGCCGGTAAGGTGGTTGGTTTTTTGTCACCATCTTCGGCTCGCTGACATTCCCCGAAAACCTTTCGGTCGATGACCTGATGGCGGATATCGCGGTGATTTTTCACTGGCCGCCATCAGAGCTTTATTCCCTGAGCGTGACCGAGCTCATCACATGGCGCGACAAGGCGCTGCAGCGAAGCGGAAACCACTATGAGCAATAACGTCAGACTTGAGGTGCTGCTTAACGCAGTTGACCGGGCAAGCCGACCGCTCAAAGCTATCCAGACTGCCAGCAAATCCCTTGCTGGCGATATCCGCACTTCTCAAAACAGCCTGCGCGATCTGAATGCGCAGGCGTCCCGAATTGACGGATTCAGGAAAGCGAGCGCACAGATTGCCGTGACCGGCCAGTCGCTAAACAAGGCTAAACAGGAAGCCGCAGCGCTGGCCGTCCAGTTTAAAAACACGCAGAACCCTACAACTGCGCAGGCGCGCGCAATGGAGGCGGCAAAGAAATCCGCCGCTGACCTGCAGCTCAAATACAACAGCCTCAGGCAGTCGGTACAACGACAGCGCACCGAGCTCGCGCAGGCCGGTATTAATACCCGCACCCTTTCGGCGGATGAGCGCCGCCTGAAATCCAGCATCAGTGAGACGACCGCGCAGCTTAACCGGCAACGTGATGCACTGGCGCGCGTCAGCCAGCAACAGGCCAGACTCAGCGCGGTAAAAAGCCGCTATGAATCCGGGCAAAAGCTCGCCGCCGGTGCGCGTAATGCCGGGATGGTTGGCGTTGGTGTGGCGACCGCCGGGCTTTATGGTGCGTCACGCTTTATTGCACCGGGTATCGGTTTTGACAAGCAGATGTCAGGCACGCAGGCGATCCTCGGGCTCGATAAGGGGGATGAAAAACTCGCGGCCATCCGACAGCAGGCGCGCGATATCGGTGCGACCACGGCTTTTTCACCGGGTGACGTGGCGCGCACGCAGACCACGCTCGCACGCTCGGGCTATAACGCCGATGACGTGCTGGCCGCAACCGGCTCGACCGTAAACCTGAGTCTCGCGGCCGACGTGGATATCGCAGAAGCTGCCGACATTATCACTAACATGCAGTCGGCATTTAACCTGCCGACCACCGAGATTGAGCGCGTCGCGGATGTGATGACGAAAGGGTTTACGTCATCAAACACCGGCCTCGTCGAGCTGGGTGAGGCGATGAAGTATGTCGCGCCTATCGCGGAGGCTGCAGGGGCGAGTATTGAAGACACGACCGCCATGCTCGGCATTCTGGCTGATAATGGAATTAAAGGCTCGATGGCCGGGACGGGGGCTAGTGCCATATTCAACCGCCTGCAGGCTCCAATGGGGAAGGCCGTTGAGGCTATTTCAGAATTAGGCGTGAAAACCCGAGACTCAAAAGGGAACATGCTGCCGGTCGAGAAAATCCTCAAAGCGATTCACAAATCCTTTGAGAAAAACAAGCTCGGCACCGCAGAGCAGGGCGAATATCTGAAAGTCATTTTCGGTGAAGAGGCCATGAAGGGCGCGATTAAACTCGTCGCCGCTGCCGGTGATGGCTCGCTCGACAATAAGCGTCAGCAAATCAGGGATTCAAAAGGTACGACCGAGCGTATTGCGAAAATCCAGACGGACAACCTCGATGGCGATCTGAAAAACCTTCAGTCAGCATGGGAAGACCTGCAGATTGAGGTGTTCGAAAAAGAAGATTCAGCACTGCGCCGCCTGACGGTTTCCGCGACCAACTGGCTCGGCAAGGTGGCTGCATGGGCTAAAGCGAATCCAGAACTGACGCAAACCCTGTTTAACCTTGTCGCCGGTGGGCTGGCACTGGTTGGGGTGCTCGGCGGGATTGGTCTGATTGCATGGCCTGTCATTGCAGGGATAAACGCGATTATCGCTGCTGCTGGCATACTGAGCGTCGTTTTCACTACTGCCGGAAGTGCCATTGTCGCGGCATTAGGGGCAATCAGTCTGCCGGTGGTCGCGGTGGTCGCTGCCGTGGTGGCCGGTGCGCTGCTCATCCGTAAATACTGGGAGCCCATCAGCACTTTCTTCTCGGGTGTGGTCGAGGGGCTTAAAGCGGCCTTTGCGCCGGTGGCGGAAATCTTTGCCCCGCTCGCGCCGGTGTTTGATTCTTTCATGGATAAACTGCGCGGGGTCTGGCAGTGGTTTAAAGACCTTATCGAGCCGGTAAAGGCAACGCAGGAGACGCTCGACAGCTGCAAAAATGCGGGGGTAATGTTCGGTAAGGCACTCGCTGATGCGCTGTTGTTCCCGCTCAAAAGTTTCGACAAATTGCGCGGCGGCGTTAACTGGTTACTGGAGAAGCTCGGGGTAATCAATAAAGAGTCGAGCGACCTTGACCAGAAAGCCGCAAAAGCCAATGCCGCAACGGGATCGGGTAAAGAGTCCACTATCAGACCAACGCCGTTATTTGGCGATTCTCAGTGGTATCACCCGGTGCCGGTTCCTGCCGGGAAGACCTACGTTGACCAGAGCAAGCCAGAATATAACATCACCCTACATGGTGGCATCGCACCGGGTACAGACCTTGACCGGCAGCTCCGCGAAGCTGTCGAAAGACTCGACCAGCAAAACCGTGCGCGTCAGCGCTCAAGTATGCGTCACGATGGATGAGGGCTAAAGCATGTTAATGGTTTTAGGTTTATTTGTGTTTGAGCGACGCACGCTGCCGCATCAGTCAATGCAGTATTCGAAAGAGTACCGCTGGGCGTCAAATGACCGCATCGGCAAACCCCCGGCCTACCAGTTTCTTGGGGAGGGGGAAACCTCGCGCACGCTGTCGGGCGTGCTGTACCCGGAAATCACCGGCGGCCGTCTGTCACTGACCGCCATCGAGCTGATGGCCGACGAGGGCAGAGCGTGGCCGCTGATTGACGGAACGGGCATGATCCACGGTATGTATGTCATCGATAAGGTGAGCCATACGCACACCGAATTGTTCAGCGACGGCGCGGCCAGAAAAATCGAGTTTAGCCTGTCGCTGAAACGCGTCGATGAGTCGCTCGCGGCGATTTACGGCGACCTGAAAACGCAGGCCGACAATCTGGTTACGTCTGCCGGTGACTGGCTGGGAGGGCTGGCGGGATGATTACGGGTATGAATATTCAGGCCGGTGCAAAGATTGCCCCGGCGTTTATGCTCAAGCTGGATAACGAGGATATTACGCAGGATTTTAGTAACCGCCTTATCAGCCTGACCATGACCGATAATCGCGGATTCGAGGCCGACCAGCTCGATATCGAGCTCGATGATATCGACGGGCAAATCGCACTGCCTCCGCGCGGCGCAACGTTAACGCTGTGGCTGGGCTGGCAGGATAGCGCCCTGATAAAAAAAGGTACTTTTACGGTCGATGAAATCGAGCACCGGGGCGCGCCTGATACGCTGACCATTCGGGGGCGCAGCGCTGATTTTCGCGGGTCGCTCAATTCCCGCCGGGAACAATCATGGCACGACACCACGCTCGGGGTCATTGTTGAGACCATTGCAGCACGCAATAAGCTGACAGCCAGCGTGGCCGACACGCTGAAAGCGATCCCCGTACCTCACATTGACCAGTCGCAGGAATCCGACGCGGTGTTTCTGTCCCGTCTGGCTGACCGGAACGGTGCAGCGGTTTCGGTAAAAGCGGGGAATCTGTTATTTCTAAAAGCCGGAAGCGGTAAGACGGCCAGCGGGAAGCCCATTCCGCAGATGACACTTGAACGCGGCGACGGCGACCGGCATCAGTTTGCGATTGCTGACCGCGAAGCCTACACCGGCGTTACGGCCAAATGGCTGCACACCAGAGACCCGAAGCCGCAAAAGCAAAAGGTCAAGCTTAAGCGTAAGCCCAAAGAAAAGCACCTGCGCGCGCTGCAGCATCCGAAAGCGACCAAAGCACCGGCAAAGGCTAAAGCCAAAAAAGAACAGGAAGCGCGCGAGGGCGAGTACATGGTCGGCGAGTCTGACAACGTGCTGGAGCTGACGACTATCTACGCGACAAAGGCGCAGGCCATGCGCGCCGCTCAGGCAAAGTGGGACAAGCTGCAGCGCGGCGTCGCGGAGTTTTCAATCTCGCTGGCTATTGGACGGGCAGATTTATTTCCCGAAACGTCTATAGCGGTGAAAGGCTTTAAGCGCGTTATAGACGAGCAGGCGTGGATAATCAGCCGGGTGGTGCATAACCTTAACAGGAACGGCTACACGACGGGCTTAGAGCTTGAGGTTAAGGTTTCAGATGTGGAGTATGAAAGCGAAGATGTAACGCAGTGATGGTTTATTATATTATTGATATATAAGGTTTTAATGGTTAAAATTGACATATCATAAACGCTCTGAGGTGCTCGCCATGTTTCACTGTCCAAAATGCCATTACGCCGCCCACGCTCGCACAAGTCGCTATTTTACTGACACGACCAAAGAGCGTTATCACCAGTGCACAAACATCAACTGCAGCGCAACGTTTGTGACCACTGAGACGGTCGAGCGCTTTATCGTTTCGCCGGGTGAAGTCGTGCCAGCGCCACCGCACCCGACTACGTCAGGCCAGCAGCAGATTCAATGGATGTGATCAATGATAAAGCCCGCAAATGCGGAGCTTTATCCATTTATTTAAGCTTGTTTTAATTTATGGCATTCAAACTCTATACCATCAGCTAATTTTTCCAAGCAATACACCAAAAAATCAATATCTCTCGGTGAGACAATTACTCGTTGCCCTTCTTTATAGGTTTCATCATTTGATTTTTGTATATATTTTGCGTCGACGATCCCTTCGCTATGTGCGAGTAAATGGCGTTTTTGGTAAAGAATGTTAAGACATTTTATCTCATTTACGGATAACCAGGTTTCAAAACCTTTCTGAAACACGTTTTTCCATAGTTCATTGGATTGCGCTAAACGTTGAAACGCGTTGTAGGGAGGTTTTGCAAATTGCTCATACATGCCTTCGCAATATTTTTGAAAAGCAACAACTCCATCGGTAACGCAGGTCTCGATAAGTGATCTGCACATAAGTTCAGCTGCATCTTTCCCACTTGATTCAATTACTGCGCGTTTAACAACATCAATACTATTTTTTTTTGCATTAATCTTACGTAAAGAATCTCGGAATGTTCGTGTTACAGAATTGTGCCCGCAAGCGGGACAAAAATAGGCACTGCCAATAACAGCAAACCGTGAATTACATGCTTCACACTGGATCTCAAGTTGCATTAAATCGGCAGCTTTAGCTGGGATAGTGAACGTCCTTTTCGGGCTTCCTGACACCTTCATTGACATTGAGATGAAGCTGTTTTTTCGTTGACGTTGGTTAAACTGTTTAGCGCCATCGCGAAGAGAATTATGAATTTTACCTTCAACAACAACTAACGCTTCGGATTGTGCGTGTTCAATTTGTTGCGATGTAAACCATTGGTCGGAAGGTGCTTCGTGTCTACAAAGCGGACACCAAACAGATTCGTCTTTAAAAATGTTAACCCAATCGTCTTTATTGACTTTGAAAACGAACTCACAGTTTTGGTTAGGGCACTGCTTATCTATATAACCTTTTTCATCAGTTTCGATTCCGACAGAAACAGACATCTCATTCATTCGTTCAAGTTCTTTTATTAAGTTTTTAAACATTTAGATAGTCTCATTAGAATTTTGATTTTACTAAAGTCTATTCTAGTCAGGTATTTAGTAATTATATTCAACATCAGTAGCAAAACTGACATTTTTTGTAGCCGTAAGAATATCGCTGCCTAGTTCATGAGTAAATCTGTCTCAGTTCGTTAACTGATGCTAAACAATAGTATTTCTCAGTTTGTCAATGTACAAATGATAAGTAAAGCCCCGTATTTGCGAGGCTTCTTGTATCGATGTGGTCATTAAGTGGACATGACTTGAAATAAATCCTTTTATTTCATTATGTTGTGAAATTTGAAAAAGCTCCTGAGGGAGCCTTTTTAATGTCTGACGTAAATGGAAATCTGCGGAAGCACTCCTACGAGGGAAAGCGTGGGGGCATTTACGGCCAGCATTGGGACTCCGAGCTGGTACAAATTACCTGAGTAGCCGAGTGACGCATTGTTCCACAGTTTTTGGTTGTTGAGCCTTTGACTTTAAAAAGCGGCATGGCCGTGCCTCGGAGTCCTGTCAATACAGTTGTTTATCTCTTTGAAATGCTCCTGCAGCGGCGACAGTTCATTACGCACGAACACTCGCGCCACCTTCTCAATATCACCCATTGAGCCGATATTCTCGAGCTTGCCGCCCATGAGCTGGAACGGCACGCGGTGCGCGTCGAGCAGGTCGGCGGCGCTCACCTTCTATGGATTGAAAAAATAATTCAAAAAGGAATGATTTGATACTACATTTTAAATGTGCATATATTTTTATGTTGTGATTAAAAATAGTGGCTTTGACATTTTTAGTGAGCATCTTTTTTGCTTGGTTTCAGTCAGTGTGGCGTTTTAAAGTTCGCAGGCGGGGGGTAAATTAATGTTGGCTAATTTAGAACGCATGAAGAAGGCAATAACCGAATGGGCGATAAAAGATAGTCTATTACATGATGCAACGTTTTACTCCCATGCGGAATGGCTTTTACGTGGAGAGGATATGCATGACGATGCTCTATTAGTTTTAACTATTGATTCTAGCGGGTTATATCACCTGCTTAATTATGGATGTGATACCGAGGAGTTTGAGGATCTGGTTGAATCGTTCGGTTTTTATTATGAAATGGGCTATGCTTGGAGTCTGGGGTTTTATCCTTTGGAAGGTTATGATTATTCGAGGTTGTCAGGTAGTTATACTCAGAAGTTAAAGGATATTCGATGGAAGAATAAGTCAGCTCTAGTGAAGCGCAGAGCTCAAGAACGTTGCCAAGACTGCGGTATGAAAAGCGTTTTGGAAGCACACCACTGCTATTATACAAATATGCGTGAAGGCTATGAACCGTGGGAATATCCGCTGAGTGCATTTAGGGCGCTATGTAGATCCTGTCATGAGAAAAGACCTGTGCCTGAAATCAGAATTAGGGCTTTTCTAGCTCAATTAACACAACAACAATTAACGGAATTAATTGATGGGCTTGATAACGCATTTAATCGTTTTGAAACGGATTCATTCTTAGCCTTTTTGCAAAAGGTTTCTTTCCATGACCATTTGCTCGATTCTGCAATTAAGTTATTGAAAAAAAACACTGATATATATGATTAGTGTAATTATGCGTTTAAGGCTTGTTCACAGCCTTAAACGCATTTTATTAATTGGCAAGGAAGTCGTATAGGCAGAGTAATTGACGATACCCAGTGTTAACATTATGTGAGTTTGCTAGTAAATAATTTTTTAGTTGTTCAATATCTATATTGTTGTCAAAAATACAGCATGTGATAGTTCCTGCGACTTTCCATGCGGGTGTTTGGCTTATGATTTCGTCGATTGACTTAAAGTCAGAGCGGCAAACAGCGCGAGATCTTTCTATCTGGCTGACAATTTTATCTAGTTGTCTATCTTTGGCTGCTGCAATGTTTTCTAACTCAGGGCAAATAGAGCTAAATGCATAAAATGGGAAGTGCTCGTGGTTACCTATTGTTTGCTTATTAAGTAGGGAGATAAGTTGAGAATTGGCTTCTTCTACTATCTTGAAGTAATTTTGAAGCATTTCAGATTTTGTTTGATATACATATTGGACTGTCCTTTCAGAGCCAACAGCGATAACCATTTCCTCGTTTCTTAACTCGTCAAGGTTTTCAGTAATTTTTACTTTTATCTCTCCACCACTTTTTATCGTATTCCAAACTTTTTGTACTTTTCTAATGTCCATTGCAGATACAGGTAGAACTAAATTTGATATTGCTTCATACACAGCTTTGTAGTTATCTGTTTTTATTTTGTTGATTCTAATAATAGATAAACCTTCAATGTTAATGTCGTGCTCGGATATTGTCGTGGAGAAATTATTTTCTTCATACTCAACCAAAAGAAAATTATCCTTTATGCGTTTGGCAAGAACGGTATTTAGATCAACATAAGAGAAAATAGTTTGCAAAAGATATTTGATGTTTTTGTCACTTATGCTATATCCAATGAATATTATTGGGTTGTGTATGAAAATTGAAAGTAATTGAGCTCTTATTAACTCATATTTATTGTCAAAATTTTTATAGTCGTCGAGGGTGATGATTATATTGTTCGGATCGCTAACACATCCATGAATTTTGTAGACTGAGCCATAAGGGTTGCTTAATAATATGTTATTGCCAATTAAAGGGATGAAGTCGAAAATATTCTCAATAAGTTGGTCATAATTTGTTGTGATAACGGAGCCAATGTTTTTCCTTGTTTTAATAAGGGCGTTAACTTCCTCTTTCATATGTTCTTTGATTTTAAGCTCTTTTAATATTGATGTTAGATAGATTTTAAATCGACTGAGCTTTTTCCCCTGTTTCATGTTTTCGTAGAAAATATCATTAATGGTTTCAAATTTACCATTGCGATCTAAAGCCAGTGTTTGATTGAAAATATCCTCAAGTTTGGTGGCTAAAAGGTCATATCTATATTCATCACCTTCTAGGCTGTCAGCTTTCAGGTCGTAGTAAAATTCGGGGTTTCCAGTTAAGTCTACCGCGGCCTTCATTAATAAATCATCCCAACTATAAGAGTTTTCTAGGTAGCGGAGACTAAAACCAGTGCCGATAAATAGGACAGGGTGGTTTTTATATTGACTTACGAAATCCTTAATTTCCATGATAACCCTCAATATGAATTACTTATAATCCAATGTAATCAAATAGCAGTCAGAATTACCAATAATCTTTCAAAAATTGATTGGTATTGATTGGTGTATCTCATAGTGAAGATTGATTTTAACCCTAAACAGTAAAGGTGTTGCAAGTTTTCTTAGAACTATTCAATTCAATACTCGGGATTGATGACGGTTGTCACAACGCCCACAAAACACCGTTCCATTGCCGCTGGACTTGCTCGGCGGCATCCTTTGCGTATGAATAATCTAAATTCTCTGCAGGAAATCGCACGTACGATCCGCAACCTAATCCGCACCGGCATCGTGACCGCCGTCAACCACGACGAGGGATTGTGTCGCGTTCAGACCGGCGGCATTGAAACTACCTGGCTAAACTGGCTTACCTCTCGCGCCGGTCGTTCCCGCATGTGGTGGGCTCCCTCGGTAGGTGAGCAGGTGTTATTGCTGGCCATCGGCGGTGAACTCGATACCGCTTTTGTGCTGCAGGGCATTTTCTCTGATGACCATCCCGCACCCTCGTCCTCACCCGATACGTTTCATGTGTGCTTTCCTGATGGCGCTGTCATCGAGTATGAACCCGAAAACGGCGCGCTCACCGTGTCAGGCATCAAAACCGCCGACGTCACCGCGTCAGATTCCATTACGGCGACCGTGCCGGTGGTACTGGTGAAAGCCTCGACCCGCACACCCGAGGTGGTATGCACCAACAAGCTGACCACCGTCTGCGCATTCAGCAGACCTTAGAGGGGCTAATTAGTTAAACGAATGTTTCGTACGAGATGATGTGCCAGGAGGCGACGCATAGCGCCCACCCGTCGCGAGTGATATGCGTTAAAATCCATAAGCACAAAAAATTTTATATTCTCCCCAGCAATATTTCCCCGCCTCATCCGTCTACCTCATCACAAGCCATACTCAATCACTGTAAATGAGGTAAACACCATGAGAGATTTCGATATGCACGGAAGAGGGCACGGACGCGGGTTTGGCCGCCACCGTATGGGTAAAGGGCTGGTGATAGGCGCGGTAATCGTCCTTGTGCTGGGACTGGTGGTCATGACCCTGTGGAATGCCTTACTCCCGGCCATTCTTGGCGTGAAAGCCATCGGTTTCTGGCAGGCGCTGGGGATTCTGGTATTAAGCCGGATCCTGTTCGGTGGGCTGGGCT
>Ga0308166_1001532_pt1 | contig 24236 bp, 21 predicted proteins | sample PhyCR2_2_FD_202137 | JGI IMG/M metagenome (GOLD analysis project Ga0308166, IMG submission 202137) | Phyllosphere microbial communities from UC Gill Tract Community Farm, Albany, California, United States - DLSLCC.R2 | ecosystem: Host-associated > Plants > Phyllosphere > Unclassified | place... | reverse complement strand
ATACGATCTGCGCCGTGTCCGACGAATGCTGGCCCATCTTGTGCTCGATGCCGGCGACGATGTAGCCCGGCGTGTCGACCGGCACCCAGAACGCGCTGATGCCCTTCTTGCCGGCCGCCTTGTCGGTCACGGCCATGACGATGGCGACGTCGCCGTTCTTGCCGCTCGTGATGAACTGTTTGGTGCCGTTCAGGACGTAGTGATCGCCGTCGCGGGTGGCCGTCGTGCGCAGGGCGGCGGCGTCGCTGCCCGTGTGCGGTTCCGTGAGCGCGAAGGCGCCCAGCATGTCGCCCTGTGCGAGGGGACGCAGCCATTTTTCCTTTTGCGCGGCGTTCGCGTACGTCATGCCGATCGAGCATACGGGGCAGTTGTTGACCGAAATGATGGTCGAGGTGCCGCCGTCGCCGGCCGCGATCTCTTCCAGCACCAGCGCCAGTGCCACGTAGTCGAGGCCCGCGCCGCCGAACTGCTCGGGCACGGCCACGCCGAACGCGCCCAGCTGGGCCAGTTCCTTCAGCTCGTCCTGCGGAAAATGGTGCTCGCGGTCCCAGCGCGCGGCGTTCGGGGCCAGGCGCTCCTGCGCGAAGGTGCGCAGGGCGTCGCGGATCATCTGGTGTTCTTCGGTCAGTATCATGTCTCGTTGTTCGTTATCGTGGACGGCTCACCACGGGATCGGGCTGCCGTCGTAATTGAGGAAGGCGCCGTTCTGCGCCGGCGTGGCCGCGGCCAAGGTGGCGCGCAAGCCGGCGGCGCTCTGCGCCACGGTCAGCGTGGCGCCGGATCCGCCCATGTCGGTCTGTACCCAGCCCGGATGGAACGTCAGGCAGGTGGCGCCCTGCGGGCCGTACGTCAGCGCGGCGTCGGCCAGCACGGAATTCAACGCGGCCTTGCTGGCGCGGTACAGCGAGCCCTGGTTGCTGGTGCGTTCGCCGATCGAGCCCATGCGCGACGAGATCACCGCGACCTTGCCGCGCGTGGCGGCGACGAGCGGCGCGACGATCGGCAAGAGGCGCATCGCGGCCAGCACGTTCGTGCGCATGACCTCGTCGAACTCCTGCTCGGTCGGGAAGCCGGCGTGCCGCGGACCGTAGACGCCGGCGACGATCCACGCGGCGTCGATCTTCTCGTCGTCCAGCTTCCAGCCCAGGCCGCCGATCGATTCGGCGTTGGTGACATCGACGGCGTGCGCTTCCGCGCCGAGCCGGCGCAGCGCGTCGCAGTCGACGGCCTTGCGCGCGGTGGCGATGACGCGCCAGCCGTCGGCACGGTATTGACGGGCCAGTTCGTGGCCGATGCCGCGCGAGGCGCCGATGATCAGAGCTGTAGGCATGAAAGTTCCTTTGCGGTAGGGATGACAGTCCGCCACCATACCGCGTTTTGGAAACCGCCGTCGGTCACACCATCTCGATGGCCATCGCCGTCGCTTCGCCGCCGCCGATGCACAGCGAGGCCACGCCGCGCTTGCCGCCGGTCTTCTTCAGCGCGCCCAGCAGGGTGACGATGATGCGCGCGCCCGAGGCGCCGATCGGGTGGCCCAGCGCGCAGGCGCCGCCGTGGATGTTGACCTTGCTGTGCGGGATGTCCAGCTCGTGCATCGCGGCCATCGGCACGGCGGCGAACGCCTCGTTGATCTCGTACAGGTCGACGTCCTTCGGGTTCCAGCCGGTCTTCTTGAACAGCTTTTGCAGCGAGCCGATCGGTGCGGTCGTGAACTGGTCCGGTTCCTGCGCATGCGTCGTGTGCGCCACGATGCGCGCGATCGGGGTCGCGCCCAGTTCCTTCGCGGTCGATTCGCGCATCATCACTAGCGCGGCGGCGCCGTCGTTGATCGACGACGACGAGGCGGCCGTGATGACGCCATCCTTCTTGAACGCCGGGCGCAGGGTCGGGATCTTGTCGACCTTGGCCTTGACCGGGCCTTCGTCCTTCTCGATGATGGCCTCGCCCAGGCGGTTCGCCACGGTCACGGGCGCGATTTCCCACTGGAAGTCGCCGGCGTCGGTGGCGTTCTGCGCGCGCTTGACGGATTCGATCGCGAACGCATCCAGCTGCTCGCGCGAGAAGCAGTACTTGGCCACGCACTCTTCGGCGAACGTGCCCATCGAGCGGCCTTCGCCGGTCTTTTCATTGCGCGAGTAGGCGTCTTCCAGGCCGTCCAGCATCATGTGGTCGAACATCGGCGCGTGGCCGATGCGGTAGCCGCCACGCGCCTTCGGGATCAGGTACGGCGCGTTGGTCATCGATTCCATGCCGCCCGCGACGACGACGTCGGCGCTGCCGGCTTTCAGCACGTCATGCGCGAAGATCGCGGCCTGCATCGCCGAGCCGCACATCTTCGACAGCGTGACGGCGCCCGTCGACAGCGGCAGGCCGGCCTTGATCAGCGCCTGGCGCGCCGGGGCCTGGCCCTGGCCGGCCATCAGGCAGTTGCCGAAGTAGACGTGCTCGACGAGGCTCGGGTCGACGCCCGCGCGCGCGACGGCCGCCTGGATGGCGACGGCGCCCAGGTCGCTTGCCGATTTCGAGGAAAAGTCGCCCTGGAAGGCGCCCATCGGGGTGCGGGCGGCGCCGACGATAACGATCGGATCATTCATTGTGCAAGGTCTCCAGATAATGAGTGTGCGGCGATGGGTGCGCCGCGGTCGATGGGTCCGCGTGATGGAACCGGATGTGCTGCGGATACGGAAAAATATCCTCGATCTCGCCCGCCAGGATGCGGTCTTTGTGAGACTGCCACCAGGCGCGCGTCAATAGTGCGGCGTGGTGTTTCATGAACGCCGCGCGTATGCTTGGATTCGCGAGCAGGAAGCGCGCAAATTGTTCGGGAAAGACGTCGTGCCGCCCGATCGGGTACCACGGCTCGGCCGCCATCTCGTCTTCCTCGTTGCGCGGCTGCGGGATGTCGCGGAAGTTGCAGTCGGTGAGATACTCGATCTCGTCGTAGTCGTAGAACACGACGCGGCCATGTCGGGTGACGCCGAAGTTCTTGTACAGCATATCGCCCGGAAAAATATTCGCTGCCACGAGGTCGCGGATCGCGTTGCCGTACTCGAAAATGCCGTGCTCGATGCGCTCGTCGTCGCCGCTGCGGCGTGCGTCGTCGAGGAACATGTTCAGCGGCACCATGCGGCGCTCGATGTACAGGTGCCGGATGACGATGCGGTCGCCCTCGATGTCGACGAGCGACGGCGCGTAGCGGCGCAGTTCGGCCAGCAGTTCCTCGTCGAAGCGGGCGAGGGGGAATGCCACGTCCGAGTATTCCAGCGTGTCCGCCATGCGGCCTACGCGGTCGTGGTGCTTCACCAGCAGGTATTTTTCCTTGATGCGCTCGCGCGTCGTCTCCTTCGGCGGCGGATAGAAATCCTTGATCACCTTGAACACGTACGGAAAGGAGGGTAGTTCGAACACGAGCATGACGAGGCCGCGGATGCCGGGCGCGATGCGGAAGGCGTCGGAACTGTGCTTCAGGTGCTGCAGGAAGTCGCGGTAGAACAGCGTCTTGCCCTGCTTTTGCAAACCGAGCACGGTGTAGATCTCGCTGCGCGGCTTCTTCGGCATGAGGCTGCGCAGGAAGTGCACGTAGGCCGACGGCACTTCCATGTCGACCATGAAGTAGGCGCGCGTAAACGAGAACAGCAGCACGATCTGCTCCGGGTCGGTAAGCACCGTGTCGAGCAGCAAACGACCGTCGGCGCCGTGCAGGATCGGCACGACGAACGGATGCTCGCGCGCGCCGTTGATGGCGCGGCCGACGATGTACGCGCCCTTGTTCCGGAAGAACAGGCTCGACAGGACGTGCAACTGCTGGTTCGGTTCGCGCTCGTGCAAGCCGAAGTGCTCGATCATGCGCGCTTCGACGAGGGCGATGTCGCGGTCGAGGTCGGCGAACGGGCAATCGAGCTGGAAATTCGTGACCATGCGCCGCAGCGCGAAGCGCAGGCCGTCCGCCGCCGGGTAGTACACGCGGTACGTCGGCGCCGGCTCGTCCGTCTCGATGTAGTCGGTGGAAACGGCCGGGCGCACGAAGATGAAATCGTTGCGGTAATAGCTGCGGTGCAGGATGTGGCAGCAGACGGAATTGAAAAAGCTCTCGGCCAGTTCCGGGCGCTTGTGGCCGGTCAGCAGGCCGATGAAGTGAAGCTTGGTTTCGCGCCAGGTGTCGTCGTCGAGATCTTCCGGCGCGTACTCGTCTTCGAGGGCGCGCACGCATTCCTGCACGCGCTCGTCGTAGAAATCGATGCGCGTGCGGGCGGCCTGCTGGGCCGTGGTCCAGTCGGCGCGTTCGAAATGGGTCTTGGCCCGCTTGCTGGCCTGGCGGAACAGGGAGTAGTGGCGGTCGAAGCCGTCCAGGATGGTGCGCGCGATGTCGAAAGCGATCTGGGACGACAGCAGCTTGGGAAAGGTGGCCTGGGTCATCGGATGGCTCGCGCGGTGGACGGGGCAGCGGCTATTGTAGTTCGGACGATATGGACGAGGTAAAACCAGGGACTGCCGAACGAACCGTTATCTTTAGAATCGTCGTCCCCGCGCAGGCGGGGATCCAATGTGCTCGCATGATCACGGCACCTGGAATAACGCTGGGCGCTATTGCGCCTGCGCAGGAACGACGCTCTTGCTTGTTCGGGCGACGTGGAGTTGTTGTTATGCCGGCTCCAGCCGATCTTGTTGTGCGCCCGGTCTCCCCTCTCTCCACAACACTTACATGGTCTCGCCGAACAGCTCGCGTCCGATCAGCATGCGGCGGATTTCGCTCGTGCCCGCGCCGATCTCGTACAGCTTGGCATCGCGCCACAGGCGGCCGACCGGATACTCGTTGATGTAGCCGTTGCCGCCCAGCGTCTGGATCGCCTCGCCGGCCATCCACGTCGCCTTTTCGGCGCTGTACAGGATGGCGCCGGCGGCATCCTTGCGCAGCGCGCGGACCTGTTCCGGGCTCGTCGCGCGGTCGCACGCCTGGCCGACGGCGTAGACGTAGGCGCGGCACGCCATCATCGTCGAATACATGTCGGCGATCTTGCCCTGCATCAGCTGGAATTCACCGATCGCCTGGCCGAACTGCTTGCGCTCGTGGATGTACGGCACGACGACGTCCATGCACGCGGCCATGATGCCCAGCGGGCCGCCGGACAGCACGGTGCGTTCGAAATCCAGGCCCGACATCAGCACGTTGACGCCCCTGCCGACGCCGCCCAGCACGTTCTCGACGGGCACTTCGCAATCCTGGAACACCAGCTCGCCCGTATGCGAACCGCGCATGCCCAGCTTGTCCAGCTTCTGCGCGATCGAGAACCCTTTGAACCCTTTTTCGATCAGGAAGGCGGTCATGCCGCGCGGACCGGCCTCGATGTCGGTCTTGGCATAGACGACGAGCGTATCGGCATCCGGGCCGTTCGTGATCCACATCTTGGTGCCGTTCAGCACATAGCGGTCGCCCTTCAGCTCGGCACGCAGCTTCATGCTCACGACGTCGGAACCGGCGTTCGGCTCGGACATCGCCAGCGCGCCGACGTGCTCGCCGGAGATCAGCTTGGGCAGGTACTTGCGCTTCTGCTCTTCGTTGCCGTTGCGCTTGATCTGGTTGACGCACAGGTTCGAGTGCGCGCCGTACGACAGGCCGACGGAGGCCGAGGCGCGCGAGATCTCTTCCATGGCGACGATGTGCGCCAGGTAGCCCATGTTGGCGCCGCCGTATTCCTCGCTGACGGTGATGCCCAGCAGCCCCAGTTCGCCCATCTTTTTCCACAGGTCCATCGGGAACTGGTCGGTGCGGTCGATCTCGGCCGCGCGCGGGGCGATTTCGCTCGCCGCAAACTGTTGCACGGCTTCGCGCAGGGCAGCGATGTCTTCGCCGTGGTCAAAGGTCAAGCCAGGGAGATGCAGCATGTCGTCCTCGTTCTCGTCTAATGTTGGCTGATGGCGGGATGGCCAGGCTGCATGATAGCGCCAAGTGACGTTAACGTAAACGTCAAGCGAGCGTCAAAGTGCGATAGGCTGCGGCGATTCGGGCGTCAGGAAGCAGGAGGCCCGTCAGGCCGCATCCTTTTCGCCGGCAGCCTCGGCCAGCAGTTCGCCGGCCAGGCCCGATTCGCCCAGCAGGCGCCGGCATTCCTCTTCATGCACGGCGATTTCGCCCAAGGACATCTCGATGTCGGCCCGCTGCTGTTCCAGGGTCTCGCGCTGGTGCGCCAGCACGCCGAGGAAGCGGTTGATCTGGGCCACCGTGTCCTTCGGCGTCTCGTACATATCGATGATGCTCTTGATCTCCGATAAGGTAAGGCCGAGGCGCTTGCCGCGCAGCGTCAGTTTCAGCCGCGTGCGGTCGCGCGGCGTGTAGACACGGTTGCGTCCGCCCTGGCCCTCGCGTTTCGGGCTGAGCAGCCCCTGGTCTTCGTAGAAGCGGATCGCACGGGCGGTAATGTCGAATTCGCGTGCCAGTTCGGCAATGGTATAAGTCGGGGAGGTAGCCATGGTGTCCTGCGGATCGAAATCTGACGCAATCTGGAATCGCTTAGAATCACAGCCTGCATCTTCCGTTTACGTTTACGTCAAAGCGTTTGCGGCATTGTAACGCGCCAAGTCCGCCCCAACACGAAAGTCGACCGCATGAACTCACTCGAAGCCCAGCTCAGCTATCCGTTCGGCGATGCCATCCCGCCGCTCGGCACGACCGCGGACGTGGCGGAGGGGCTGTCCTGGCTGCGCATGCCGCTGCCGTTCGCCCTCGACCACATCAATCTGTGGCTGCTGGACGACGCGGACGGAGAGCGCCGCGGCTGGTCGCTCGTCGACTGCGGCGCCGGCACGGATGCCACGCGCGCCGCCTGGGAGCGCCTGTTCGTGGAGACGATGGATGGGCAAGCGCTGCTGCGCATCTTCGCCACGCATTGCCATCCGGACCACGTCGGTTTGTCCGGCTGGTTGTGCGACCGGTTCGGCGCGCCGTTCTGGACCAGCACCGGCGAGTTCGGCTTCGCGCGCATGATGGCGGCCGCGCTGCCCGGCGTCGACGGTCCGTCGGCCCTGCCGCATTTCCAGCGCCACGGCCTCGTCGATCCGGACCTGCTCGAACAGATGCAGAGCCGCAAGAATTATTATCCGTCGCTCGTGCCGTCCGTGCCGGCCGCGTACACGCGTCTGCAGGATGGCCAGCAGGTGACGGTCGGCGCGCGCACGTGGCGCGTGATCACCGGCTTCGGCCATTCGCCGGAACATGTGTCCTTGTACGACGCGCGTGATCATGTGCTGATTTCCGGCGACATGGTATTGCCGCGCATTTCCACCAACGTGTCGGTATTCGCTGTCGAGCCGGACGGCAATCCGCTGCAGTTGTACTTCGATTCGCTCGACAAGCTCGCGGACCTCCCTGACGACACGCTCGTCCTGCCGTCGCACGGCAAACCGTTCCGCGGCCTGCATACGCGCATCCGGCAATTGCGCGACCACCATGCGGCACGGCTGGACGAAGTGCGCGCCGCATGCGCCGAGCCGGTCTCGGCCATGGACATCGTGCCGCTGATGTTCAGGCGACAACTCGATGCGCACCAGCTCAGTTTTGCGATCGGCGAGGCGCTCGCTCACCTGCATGCGCTTTGGTACAAAGGTATATTGCGGCGTGTAACCGGTGCCGACGGTGTAATACGCTTTAAGTTGACGTAAAACAACATGTGGTGTTCGAAATATATGTCGCAGAAATTGCGACAGTTGCCAGCGCGTTCGCGGCAAGTTTGTTGATTTTCGGCACTAATTAGCCCCAACAAGGGGACAATCATTCCCATAAGGCTGCAGTTTTTGAGCAAGCAAACGTTTTCTATTTCCTGTAGGATATTTTTCACAGATTACTCATAGTTCGCTGAAAAGGCTGGAATTGCTGGACAGCACTGTGAGAATTGGTCAATACTCACTTATTTGTTACCCCCAGCCTCTCCCTGCCGTCACAGACGGTCTGGTCAACGGAGCGACCTATGACGGCTTTGCATGAACCTTTAGTGCCACCCATGAATTCGACTAACGAGCGGGAGAGCTTCAGCGAGCGCCTGCAGCAAGCCCTGAAAAACGCCCACTATTCTCCTGACAGCCCGACGCGGCTGGCGCGGGAATTCAACATCCGCTTCGAGGGCCGTCCGATTACGGTCCACGCGGCACGCAAATGGCTCGTCGGCGAGGCCATCCCGACGCAGGAAAAGCTGCGCATGATTGCGCAATGGCTGGGCGTGCCGGCCGACTGGCTGCGTTTCGGCGGTTCGGAAAACGCCGCCGCGAATGGCGACAGCGTCGATGGCGGTGCGCGTTTCGAATCGGCCGACGTCAAGCTGATCGCCGACCTGCAGCGCCTGGACGAGCACCACAAGCAGCTGGCACGCGAGTTCATCCGCATGCTGGTGCGCATGAACCACCAGCAGAAATAATCTTGCCTGCCCGGCATCGCGCCTTGCGATGATCCATGACACGACGCGCCGGCACCCCGGCGCGTCGTGCTCGCGCCTTCCCAACTGCAATTATTTCGCGTGCGGCCCTGCACAAATGGCCGAGTCTCGCGCATAATCGGTAACGCCGGGACGCCGAAAACGGTCGAGTTCGCGTTCTGACTGGCGCCCGCCAGTGTTATCGGTCAATAAGGATGCAGTCGCCTCATGATTAATAACTACAGCAATACCGCGCAGTTGAAGGACCTCATGACAGTGCCGCCGATGACGGCGGCCCAGCACGCAGAAATCATGCGCAAACGTAACGAGCAGCGCAGAAAAATCGAAGACGCACGCGAACAGAAACGGGCCGAGCGCGACCCGTACGGCGACAACGCCTGACGCTCGGACACGCCGTCAGCCGGCGTCGTCCTTCGCGGCGGCGCCCGTCATGCCGCCCCAGCGCGGCGCCAGGTCGTTGGCCACGCCCAGTAGGTCCATGACACGCGCGACCGTGTGGTCGACCATCTCGTCGATGGTGGCCGGCAGATTGTAAAAGCTCGGCAGCGGGGGGAAGACGATGCCGCCCATTTCGGTGACGGCCGTCATGTTGCGCAGATGGGCCAGATTGAACGGCGTCTCGCGCACCATCAGGATCAGGCGCCGGCGTTCCTTCAACACCACGTCGGCAGTACGCGCGATCAGGTTGTCCGAATAACCATGCGCCACCGCAGCCAGTGTCTTCATCGAACACGGGGCGATGACCATGCCATCCGTCAGGAACGAGCCGCTGGCGATCGACGCGCCGATCTCGCGGTTGCGGTGCACCACGTGGGCGCGCGCTTCCACGTCGCGCCGTTGCAGGCCGACTTCCTGGTGCAGCGTGAGGGAGGCGGCGTCGGACAGCACGAGGTGCGTTTCGACGCCGGGGACGGCGCCCAGCCGCTCGAGCAGCCGCACGCCGTAGATGGCTCCGGTCGCGCCGGTGATGGCGACGATGATCCGGCGGCGCGCACCGCCGGGACCGCCATCCGGGCGCGGACCGGAATCAGCCATTCTTCTTGATCAGGGCTTGCAGTTCGCCGTTCTCGTACATTTCCGTCATGATGTCGGAACCGCCGACGAACTCGCCGTTCACGTACAGCTGCGGAATGGTCGGCCAGTTCGAGTATTCCTTGATGCCCTGGCGAACGTCCGCATCTTCCAGCACGTTCACGGTGGCGATGTTGTCGACGCCGCAGGCTTTCAGGATTTGGATCGCACGGCCGGAAAAGCCGCACTGCGGGAACTGGGCCGTGCCCTTCATGAACAGCACGACGGGCGTGTTGGTCACGGTCTCTTTGATCCAGGATTGTACGTCGCTCATTTGGTTCTGCCTTTGGTGAGAAATGGAGTGGATGGCGGCATTTTATAAGAAAACCGGAACGCCGGTGCACAGGGCTTTCGCCCGTTCGTTCGGGCGAAATGCAATGTTTTAGGATTGCCAACAGCTTACCTGGATGGCGCGTGCAGGTCGCGGCCGAGGCACACGGCATCAGGCCGCCCGGCATACTTGCCGTAGTTCGGGATGACGGCATACCCGTGCCGTGCGTAGAACGCCACGGCGCGTTCGTTGACACGCCGCGTTTCCAGCCACACGGCGCGGTAGCCGAACGCCTGCGCCTGCCGCTCCAGCGCCGCCAGCGCCGCGCCGAGTTCGGCCAGCAGCGCCCTGGCGTCGGGCGCGTCTGGATCGACGGCGGCGATCGCCAGCATCGATCGATCAGCGCTTCAGCTTGGCGAATGCCTCCGCCATCGCGCCGCCCGCGGCCGGCGTGGCCGAGCGCTCCTGCTTCTGGTGCCGGTTCTGATGATCCGCCAGGCGCTTGCGGTCGTCCCGGTCGCCGCGCTGCTGCGGTTGCGAGCCTGCCTGCGGCGCGCTGTCCGACAGGCGCATCGTCAGGGCGATGCGCTTGCGCTTGACGTCCACCTCCAGCACCTTCACCTTCACGACCTGGCCGGCCTTCACGACCGTGTGCGGATCCTTGACGAACGTGTTCGACAGCGCGGAGATGTGCACAAGGCCATCCTGGTGCACGCCGATGTCGACGAACGCGCCGAACGCCGCGACGTTGGTCACGACGCCTTCCAGGATCATGTCCGGACGCAGGTCCGATATGGCTTCGACGCCTTCCTTGAACGTCGCCGTCGTGAATTCCGGACGCGGGTCGCGGCCCGGCTTTTCCAGTTCCTTCAGGATGTCGGTGACGGTCGGCACGCCGAACTTGTCGTCCGCGTACTTGGCCGGGTTCAGGCGTTTGACCAGGGCGCTGTCGCCGATTACCGCCTTGATATCCTTCTGGATGTCGGCCAGGATCTTTTCCACGACCGGATACGATTCCGGGTGCACGGCCGACGCGTCGAGCGGATTCGCGCCGTTCACGATGCGCAGGAAGCCCGCCGCCAGTTCGAACGTCTTGTCGCCCAGGCGCGGCACCTTTTTCAGCGCCGCGCGCGAGGCGAACGCGCCCTGCTGGTCGCGGTAGTTGACGATGCTCTGCGCCACGCTCGACGACAGCCCGGACACGCGCGCCAGCAGCGGCGCCGACGCCGTGTTGACGTCCACGCCCACCGCGTTCACGCAATCCTCGACGACGGCGTCGAGCTGGCGTGCCAGCTGCGTCTGCGACACGTCGTGCTGGTACTGGCCCACGCCGATCGACTTCGGATCGATTTTTACGAGTTCCGCCAGCGGATCCTGCAGGCGGCGCGCGATCGAGACGGCGCCGCGCAGCGACACATCCAGCTCCGGCAGTTCGCGCGACGCGAATTCCGACGCCGAGTACACCGACGCGCCGGCTTCCGACACGACGATCTTCGTCAGCTTCAGTTCCGGCTGCTGCTTGATCAGGTCCTGCGCCAGCTTGTCCGTCTCGCGCGACGCGGTGCCGTTGCCGATCGAGATCAGCGACACGTTGTGCTTCGCCGCGAGTTTGGCCAGCGTGTGCAGCGCGCCGTCCCAGTCGTTGCGCGGCGCGTGCGGGTAGATGGTCGAGGTGTCGACGACCTTGCCGGTCGCATCGACGACGGCGACCTTCACGCCCGTGCGCAGGCCCGGGTCCAGGCCCATCGTCGCGCGCGGGCCCGCGGGCGCCGCCAGCAACAGGTCCTTCAGGTTGCGCGCGAACACGTGGATCGCATCGCTCTCCGCCTTTTCGCGCAAGAGGCCCATCAATTCCGTCTCGATGTACATGAAACTCTTCACGCGCCAGGTCCAGCGCGCCGTGTCGAGCAGCCATTTGTCGGCCGGGCGGCCGGCGCCCTTGATGCCGAAGCGCGCGGCGATGCGGCTTTCGCACGGGTTGTGCGGCGCGTCCCACTTCGGCTTTTCCGGCTCGGTATCGAGGCGCAGCGTGACGTCCAGCACACCCTCGCGGCGGCCGCGCATCAGCGCCAGCGCGCGGTGCGACGGGACGGTGGCGAGGTTCTCCGAATAATCGAAGTAGTCGGCGAACTTTTCGCCTTCTTCCTGCTTGCCCTCGACGACCTTCGACTCGACCACGCCGTGCTCCTGCACGTATTCGCGCAGCGACTGCAAGAGCTCCGCATCTTCGGCGAAGCGCTCCATCAGGATCTGGCGCGCGCCGTCCAGCGCGGCCTTGGTGTCCGCCACGCCGGGGTTGGCGACGCCGTCCGCGTTGGTAAAACCTTCGCGCAGGTATTTCGTCGCCTCGCTTTCCGGATCGAGCGCCGGGTTGCCGAGCAGTTCCTCGGCCAGCGGCTTGAGGCCGGCTTCGATCGCGATCTGCGCCTTGGTGCGGCGCTTCTGCTTGTACGGCAGGTACAGGTCTTCCAGGCGGGTCTTGTCTTCCGCGAGCGCGATCGCCTGCAAGAGTTCCGGCGTCATCTTGTTCTGCTCCGTGATGGAGGCGATGACGGCGGCGCGGCGGTCTTCCAGTTCGCGCAGGTAGCGCAGGCGCTCTTCCAGCAGGCGCAGCTGGATGTCGTCGAGGCCACCCGTGGCTTCCTTGCGGTAGCGGGCGATGAAGGGGACGGTCGCGCCTTCGTCCAGCAGGGCGACGGCGGCGGCCACCTGTGCCGGTTTGGCGGACAGTTCTTGAGCGAGGCGTTGTTCGATCGAAGGCAGCATGTTCGGGTGCGCGATGGCGCGAAGTCGGTGAATCGAACGGGCAATGATACGCAATCGCGCGCGATGCGCCAGTCTTGACAGTGCATCCATTCTGTTGTGCTGGCGCGCCCGCCCCGATTCCACCGGATTCCGCACCCCCCGGATCAGATCTGCGCCATGCCGCCGTCGGCGAACAGCTCGGCGCCGTTGACGAAGCTGGCATCGTCGGAGGCGAGGAACACGGCCGCTTTCGCGATCTCGTCCGGGTCGGCCACGCGGCCCAGCGGCACCTGCGCGGCCAGCGCGTCGACGAGGCCCTGCTGCGCGGCGGCGTCGTTGCCGGCCAGTTCGACGAGGCCGGTCGTGCGCGTCGGTCCCGGGCTCAGCGTGTTGATGCGGATGCCGCGGCCTTTCAGGTCCAGGATCCAGTTGCGGGCGAAGGCGCGCACGGCCGCCTTGCTGGCGGCGTAGACGCTGAACGCCGGCGTGCCCGTGCTGCCGGCCGTGGAGCCGGTCAGGATCACCGAGGCACCCTGCGCCAGCAGCGGCAGCGCCTTCTGCACGGTGAACAGCGTGCCTTTTACGTTGCGGCCGAACGTGTCGTCGAACTGTTCTTCGGTGATTTCTCCCAGCGGCAGCATCGAGCCGCCGCCGGCGTTGGCGTACAGGACGTCGAGGCGGCCGAAGCGCGCGCGGATCTCGTCGTACAGGCCGTCAAGGGCGGTGAGGTCGCTCGAGTCCACACGGAGGCCTACGGCATCGTGGCCGATCGATTTGACGGCGGCATCCAGTTCGGCCTGGCGGCGGCCGGTGACGATCACCTGCGCACCTTCGCGGGCAAAGCGCTGGGCAGTGGCCAGGCCGATGCCGCTGGTGGCGCCGGTGACGAGGGCGATCTTGTTGGCGAGTTTGGCAGTCATGGTGTGCTCCTTCGGTCGATGTGCGGTTGGGTGGTCGGGACGGCGTGCTGTTGGTTTTGCCGTCTCGATGTGAAGCATCGTACCGGGGACGTAAGCCAATTAAAATAGCATCGATAGAAAACTATCGTTGCAGATTTGTCGATACAGACGTCATGTTGTCGTATCGGTAAAGCGCGGGATGCCGTAACATGTCGGGTCCAAGCTCATCCGTTCACGACACACGACGTACGATGTCACTGCTGCCCGATTTCGAAGGTCTCGCGATGTTCGCCAAGGTGGCCGAGGAGCGCTCGTTCGCCGGCGCGGCGCGTGCGCTCGGGGTGTCGGTGGCGACCGTGTCGCGCGCCGTCGCGCGGCTCGAAGAGCGGCTCGGCGCGCGTCTGCTGAATCGCACATCGCGCCAGCTGGCGCTGACGGCATTCGGCCACACGATCGCGGACAGCGCCCTCAAGATCTATCGCGAGGCGGAAGACGTGGAAGGCGCCGCGCGCGAGATGTCGGCGCGGCCGCGTGGGCTCGTGCGGCTCGCGGTGCCGATGTCGTTCGGGCTGCGCTGGGTCGCGCCGCTGCTGCCGGCATTTTTCGAAGCGTATCCCGACGTCTCGGTCGACCTGCACCTGTCCGACGCCACCGTCGACCTGGTGGGGCAGGGCTTCGATTGCGCCCTGCGCATCGCCGTGCTGCCCGATTCGTCGCTGGTGGCGCGCAAATTGTGCCCGGTGGCGCAGGTCGTCGTCGCGGCGCCCGCGTATCTCGAGGCGCATGGCACGCCGCGGCACCCGTCCGAACTGGCCGACCATCCGTGCCTCGGCTACGCGTACCGCGCGCGCGTCGACGTGTGGCGCTTCACCAACGCGGCCGGCGAGGAAATCGCGATCAAGCCGGAAGGGCCGCTGCGCGTGACGAACGCCGATGCGCTGCTGCCGACCGTGCTGGCGGGCGTCGCCATCGCCGAATTCCCGGAATTTATCGCGGCCGACTACGTGCGCGCGGGGCAGCTCGTACCACTCCTGCCGGACTGGCACATGGCGCGCGGCGGCCTGTACTTCGTCACGCCGTCGGCGCGCACGCGGCCCGCGAAGGTCGAAGCGCTGGCCGACTTCTTCGTGCGGCACCTGAGCGCGCCGGACTGGCGCATCGTGTCATGACGCCGGTGCGACATGAATGCTTTCTTTGGAGACTTTGCGCAAAAAAATGCTGACGAAGGGACTGGCAAAGCGGCGCGGCAGAGTGTAACTTCTACTCTTTTCGGCCCGTAAAGTTTTACCTGCTAAGTGCGATTCCGAACAAAACAGATCGGAGCGCATGGCGGATAATAGGAATTGTTGTTTTTTCAAATTCAGACTCGTGAGACCCATGCACACAGTTGATTTTCAACGCGACGACACCAGCGACGCACCGCCGGCTCGAGCACCCGCCCGCGCCCCCGCCTTGCCCGCACCGGTGTTGAGCTGGCTGCAAAGGGTCGAGGCGGCTGCACATCCCCAGCCCAAGCTGACGGCGGAAGTCACTGACCCCAAGGCAGTCCAGTACAAATTCGTTTATGTCATGGCGCCGACCAGCGGCGGCCGCCACGTCGCGGTCTGCCTGTGCAAGGCGCGCCTGCGCCCGAACGGCGACGTGGCCGCGGCCAGCCCGGTGAGCGAAGTGTTCTCGCTGCTGTCGGCGCCGCCGGCCTACCTCGAAGGCGACGACGAGGACCTGGTGCGCTTCTTCATCGCCATGCGCAGCGGCTCCAACCAGAGCACGAGCGCGACCGAGCCCAAGGGCAAGGTCGGCGCGATCCTGCTGCAGCAGCTGCTCGCGCAGGGCAAGCTGCTGTGGGCGAACTCGTGGTCGGACATGACCAACGGTTTGCTGTATCCGCTGCAGGCCGGCCCTGTGCGCAAGGCCGATCTCACGTGGCGCGACGAAGGCCGTGCGGCCAAGCTCGGCTGGTCGGTGGAGCCGTCCAAGGGTGCGACGCACGCCGGCGCCGACCTGGTCGACTACATGCTGCCGACCGACCCGCCGTGGTACATCGACAACCTGTCGTGCGGTCCGCTGGAATTGAATCGCGGCGGCATCGACATCTCGCTGGCCGATCTGCAGGCGCTCGTGTCGCAGGCGCCGCCGCTGGCCGGCACCGACAAGAAACGCGTGTCGCAGCTGCTGCTGGCGCACGGCCTGCAGCAATTGATGCCGCTGCCGCAGCCGCTCACGCAGCGCATCCGCACCGACGTCAAGCCGCAGCCGCACCTGCTGCTCGACGCGATCCCGCAGGCCGAAGGCAACGGCCAGCGCTGGCAGGATTTCGCCGTGCTGTCGTTCGACTACGACGGCCAGCGCATCTCGTTCGACCCGGCCCAGCGCGTCGTGCGCCAGATCGGCGACGTGACCGAGGTCATCCAGCGCGACGACGCACTCGAGGCGGCCGCACTGGACACGCTGCACAAGCTGGGCTTCCGCAAGCCGGCCACGGCGCCGCTGTCGGCGCTGTCCGGCGCACAACTGCTCGATGGCCAGGCGCACTGGCTGCGCTTCGCCGAGAACGACCTCGACGCGCTGTCCGACCTCGGCTGGCATGTGCAGAAGTCGCCGAAATACCGCTACGACGTCGTGCCGGTGGAAGAGTGGTACGCCGAGATCGACGAGCCGCCGGAAGCCGGCAACGCCTGGTTCGAACTGGAGCTGGGCATCGTCGTCAACCGCAAGCGCGTGCCGCTGCTGCCGGTGCTCGTGCAGCTGATCCGCACGGCGCCGCTGGACTTCAATCCGGACGTGCTGGCCGCGCATGCGGAAGCCGACCAGATGCTGGCGACCCTGCCGGACGGCGTGCGCGTGGCGCTGCCGTGGGGCCGCGTAAAGCCGATCCTGTCCACGCTGGGCGAGCTGTACTTCAACGACAAGATCAAGAACCGCGTCCGCCTGTCGACGCTGGATGCGGCGCGCCTGGAAGAACTGGCGCGCGGCACCGAACTCAATTGGACGGGCGGCGAGCGCCTGCGCGAAACGGGCCGCAAGCTGTCCCAATTCGGCAAGGTCAAAAAGGTCGACGCGCCGAAAGGCCTGCAGGCGACCCTGCGCGACTACCAGCTCGACGGCCTCGCGTGGATGCAGTTCCTGCGCGAATACGACCTGGGCGGCATCCTCGCCGACGACATGGGCCTCGGCAAGACGGTGCAGACGATCGCCCACATCCTGACGGAAAAGGAAGAGGGCCGCCTGACGAATCCGGCGCTCGTGATCGCCCCGACCAGTCTCATGATGAACTGGATGGAGGAAGCCCAGCGCTTCGCGCCCAGCCTGAAGGTGCTGCTGTTGCAGGGCAAGGAGCGCATGGAGCTGTTCGACGAGATCGACAACGTGGACATCGTGCTGACCACGTACGCGCTGCTGCCGCGCGACGAGGAAAAGCTGCGCGAGCACCAGTACCACCTCGTGATCCTGGACGAATCGCACTACATCAAGAACACGCGCTCGAAGGCGGCGCAGACGGCCGGCTCGCTGAATGCGCGCCACCGCCTGTGCCTGTCGGGCACGCCGCTGGAAAACCACCTGGGCGAGCTGTGGTCGCAGTTCCACTTCCTGCTGCCGGGCCTGCTGGGCGACGAAAAGACGTTCAACACGCAGTTCCGCCATCCGATCGAACGCCAGGACGATCCGGTGCGCCGCACGCTGCTGAATCGCCGCATCAAGCCGTTCCTGCTGCGCCGGACCAAGGACAACGTGGCGAAGGAACTGCCGGAAAAGACCGAAATGATCCGCCGCATCGAGATCAGCGGCCCGCAGCGCGACCTGTACGAGACCGTGCGCCTGGCGATGGACAAGAAGGTGCGCGAGGAGATCGACCGCAAGGGCGTGGCGCGCAGCCAGATCGTCATCCTGGAAGCGCTGCTGAAACTGCGCCAGGTCTGCTGCGACCCGCGCCTGGTGAAAGCCATGCCGGGCAAGAAGAACACGGCGGCCGTGTCGGCCAAGCTGATCGACCTGATGCAGATGGTCGACGATTTGCTGGGCGAAGGCCGCAAGATCCTCGTGTTCTCGCAGTTCACCAGCATGCTGGGCCTGATCGAGGAAGAGCTGGACGCGCGCAACATCCCGTACGCGATCCTCACCGGCGAAACGCGCGACCGCTCCGCGCAGGTGGCGGCGTTCCAGCAGGGCGCCGTGCCGATCTTCCTGATCAGCCTGAAGGCCGGCGGCGTGGGCCTGAACCTGACGGCGGCCGACACCGTGATCCACTACGACCCGTGGTGGAATCCGGCGGCGGAGAACCAGGCGACCGACCGCGCCTGGCGCATCGGGCAGGACAAGCCGGTGTTCGTCTACAAGCTGATCGCGAAGGGCACGCTGGAAGAAAAGATCCAGCTGCTGCAGCAGAAAAAATCGGAGCTGGCCGCGTCGATCCTGGCCGAAGGCGAATCGCAGAAGATGGCCCTGACGCAGGAAGATCTGCAGGCGATCTTCGCGCCGCTGGACGAATAAGGTCCGCCGCAAGAGCACATGGGGCAAGCCGCGGCGCTTGCCCTTTTTATTTACGCATGCATATATCGCTTATTGCGTGTTCAATACAACGCCGCCCCCACGGTCGTCTATGCAAACTGTCGGGTCGGGGTCTATACTTACTTGCTGTATAACTCTCTGGAAAGTTTCATGACCACCGTTCCCGTGCCCCGTGTGGGCCAGACGGACCTCTCCACGGCCGATGCGTTCCGCACGATCGCCGAACTCGGCGGCGACCTGGCCTTCATCGTCGATTGCGCCACGGGCGCGCTGGAGTACGTGAGTCCGGGCGTGGACGAGATGCTCGGCTACTCCAGCGCCGAGGTCCGTGCGCAGATGGAGCGCGGCGGCGACGGTCCGCTGGCGGCGCTCTCCGCCCTGTGCGCCGGTTTGCCGGAGCGCCTGCGGCGGTTCGCGGCCGGCGACGGCTCGCGCCTGCGCGTGAATCGCGAGTTCGAGGTGCGCCGGCCGGACGGCGGCGATGTCGCCGTGGAAGTGATCTCGACCCTGGCACTGGACGGTGCCGGCCGCCCGTGTGCGCTGCTGGGCCTGGTGCGCGACGTTACCCCGCGGCGCGAACGCGAGCGCGAGCGCAAGCGTTTCGCCAGCATGCTGAACCATGAATTCCGCACGCCGCTGTCGACCATCGACGGCGCCATCCAGCGGCTCGAAGCGCTGGGCACGAAGGCCGACGAGGCGACGCGCCAGCGCTACCGCAAGATCGCGGCGGCGACGGACCGCCTGATCGCGATGCTGGACGATTACCTGTCACCGGAGCGCATGGCCGGACTCGGCAGCCAGAAGCGCGAGAACGCCGTGGCGCCGCGCCTGCTGCTGGAAGAAGTGGTGGCGCAGGCGCGTGTGGCGGGACGGCCGGTGACGCTGACGACCGACGAGCTGCCGACCTCGCTGCGCGGCGAACCGTCCGGGCTGCGCCTGGCGCTGAAGGTCATGCTGGACAACGCCGTGCGCTACACCCCGGCCGGCAGCGCGCTGCACGTGACGGGGCGCCGGGTCGACGGCGGCATCGCGCTGGCGCTGCGCGACGAAGGCGCGGGCGTGCCGCTCGACGACGTCGCGCGCATCTTCGACAAGGGCTATCGCGGCGCGAACACGACCGGCGTGGCGGGCAGTGGCCTCGGCCTGTACATGGCACGTTCCGTCGTCGAAGTCCATGGCGGCAGCCTCGCTTACGCACCCCATGCGGAAGGCGGCGCCGAATTTACGCTATGGCTACCGGTACAGGGCGCCGCGGCAAAAGGTCTTGCTTCGTAATTGACCAGCAGTGATAATCGGGACGGCGAACGGGGTTGGCCGCCCGACAAATAAGGAAACATGGCACACCCATGACGCAAATACTGATTGTTGAAGATAATGGCGAATACGCTGGCGACATGGCCGACTTCCTCACGGAGCTCGGCCACGAAGTCACCATCGCGACCACGGCCAGCGACATGTGGGCCGCGCTGACGCGCACGCCGGCGGCCGTGGTCGTGCTCGACCTGGGCCTGCCGGACGAGGACGGATTCAATGTGATACCGCGCATGCGCCAGCTGTACCCGGAGATCGGGCTCCTGGTGCTGACGGGCCGCGTGGCATTCGACAACCGCATCCTCGGCCTGCGCCTCGGCGCCGACCACTATCTCACCAAGCCGATCAAGTTCCCGGAACTGGCTGCCCACATCGAGGCGCTGGACCGGCGCGTGCGTCCGGCCGAACCGGCGCCGGCGCCGAGCAAGTGGACCTTGCGCGTCTCCGCGCGCCAGCTCGAACTGATGGGCAAGGTGATCGACCTGACCGAAAAAGAGTGCAATTTCCTGCACCTGTTGACCATCAATACGCGGCCCGTGCCGCGCCAGGTGATCGTGGCCGGCATGGGCGGCGACGACCCGGACGCCAGCCGCCGCGTCGACATGCTCGTCTACCGCCTGCGCAAGAAGGCGCGGACCGGCCTCGGCCAGGATCTGCCGCTGCGCAGCGCGTACGGCGAAGGTTACAGCCTGTCGGCCGGGTTCACCCTGGCCTGATGCATTCATAAAAAGGGACAGGGTCGTCCGCCGCACCGCAGTGCGGATGAGAAAATCGGGACAGAGTCGCCCTCCGGCATCGTTGTCCTGAAATGAATCGGGGACAGGGTGGCGCGGGTGCGCTAGAATCATCCCGATTTCCACTCGACGCCCCGACATGGCCCGCCAACCCCGCCTGATCCTGCCGAACCAGCCGCACCTGATCATCCAGCGCGGCAACGACAACCAGCACATCTGCCGCGACGATGCCGACCACGAGCGCCTGCTCGGCTGGCTGAAGGAATGCGCGCGCTTCTACAAGGTCGCCGTGCACGCGTACGTGCTGATGCCCGACCGCATGATCCTCCTCGCCACCCCGGTCGACGACACGGGCCTCGCCCTCATGATGCAGAAGGTGGGCCGGTTGTACGTCCCCTGGTTCAACAACAAGTACGGACGCTCGGGGACGTTGTTCCAGGGGCGGTTCCGCACCTCGCTCGTCGACGCCGCGCCGTACCTGCTGGCATGCAGCCGCTATCTCGAACTGGCGCCCGTGGTCGCAGGCCTCGCGGCCGCGCCGCTCGACTGCCGCTGGTCCAGCTACGCGCACCATGCGGGTGTGCGGCCCGATCCGCTCGTCACCGACCACATGCTGTACTGGGGCCTCGGCAACACGCCGTTCCAGCGCGAGGCGGCGTATTCCGAGCTGGTGCAGCAGGGCTACGGCAGCGACGAGGGAGACTTGATCGCGACGGCGCTGGCCAAGGGCTGGCCGGTCGGCTCGCACGCGTTCAAGGCCGAACTCGAAAAGAAGACGCAGCGCCAGATCCTGCCGGCCAAGCGCGGGCGGCCGTTCAAGGCGAAGCCTTCCGCCGACAGCCTTGAAGCCGGCAACAACGCCGGCATGCACACCGACGCCGGCTGAACCGCCCATCCACGCCATCCGCCAGCCGTCGCGCCGGCTCGCCGTTCGTCGCAGGAAGCTCGCCGGCACCGTCGCCCGGCGCTACACTTGCGCGCATGTTCACCAAGACCAACCTGGGCCGGGCCTGGCGCTCGCTGTGGGAACTGCGCCCCCGCCACGATGCGCCGGCCGGCGCGCGCCTGCTCGTCATCTCCTTGCTCGCGCTGGCCCTGGCGCTCGGGCTGATGGCGGTCGTCGCCGTGTTCGGCACGGTCGACCGGCCCGGCTGGTGGTGGGCGTCGCTGCTGCCGAACGCCGGCATCGGCCTGTGCATCATGCACGGCCTGTTCGGCATGCTGCGGCTGGCCGAGCGCCGCCTGCCGGCACCGTTCGTCGAGCGCATGTCCGACCTGCGCGACCTGCGCGCCGGCCTCGCGCTCGGCGCGATCTCCCTGTCCGGCATCCTGCTCGGGATGACCGCCGGCTTCACCCTCGTGCCGATTCTGTTCGGGTTCGACATCCGGGGCATGTTCATCTCGCTGCCGCTGGCCATGCTGAAGTTCGCCGTGTTCCTGTTGTGCGTCATCGGCGCGAACTGGATGTGGTGGCGGTCGCGCCTGCGCCAGCAGCGGCTGCGCGGCGAAGCGCTGGAAGCGCGCCTGCGCCTGCTGCAGGGCCAGATCGAGCCGCACCTGCTGTTCAATACGCTGGCCAACGTCCAGAGCCTGATGGACTACGATCCGCCGCGCGCCAAGCGCATGCTCGAGACGTTTTCCGGCTACCTGCGCGCCGGCCTGTCGCAGCTGCGCCAGACCGACAGCACGCTGCAGGACGAACTCGACATGGCACAGAGCTACCTGGCGCTGCTGCAGATCCGCATGGAAGAGCGCCTGCGCTTTTCCATCGAGGCGGACGACGCCGCGCGCGCCGCGCGCATGCCCGTGCTGATGCTGCAGCCGCTGGTGGAAAACGCCATCCACCACGGCCTGGAGCCGAAACTCGACGGCGGCAGCGTGGCCATCCGCGCCTGCGTGCGCGCCGGCCGTCTGCACCTGACCGTGGCCGACGACGGTCTCGGCGTGGACATGCCGTCGCGCCGCCTGCGGCCCGGCGCCGGCATGGCGCTGGCCAATCTGCGCTCGCGCCTGCAGACGCGCTTCGGCGCCGACGCCAGCCTGACCCTGCGTCCGGGCGCGGGTGGCGGCACCGAGGCGATCCTCGACCTGCCGCATGCGCCGGCGCCTGCCGCCCACGCCACCGGAGACACCACCTCATGCGCGCCCTGATCGCCGACGACGAGCCGCACCTGGCGCTGTACCTGCGCGACCAGCTGCTGGCGCTGTGGCCCGCGCTGGAGATCGTCCACGTCGCGCGCAACGGCGTCGACGCCGCCGCGCGCATCGCCGAACTGGAGCCGGATCTTGCGTTCCTCGACATCCAGATGCCGGGCCTGTCCGGCCTGGAGGTGGCGCAGGGCATCGAGGGCGACACCCGCGTCGTGTTCGTGACCGCGTTCGACGAGTATGCGCTGCAGGCGTTCGAGCACGCGGCCCTCGACTACGTCTTGAAACCGGTCGCCACCGAGCGGCTGGCGAAAACCGTGGCGCGGCTGCGCGCGGCGCTGCCGGCGCAGGCCGTCCCCGACGCGGGCCTGGCCGACGCGCTGCGCAAGCTGACGGCGCCGCCGCCGGGCGAGCGCCTGCGCTACATCCTCGCCGGCCAGGGCGCGACAGCCCGCCACCTGGACGTGGCCGACGTGCACTTCTTCCGGTCCGACGACAAATACACGGTGGTGGCCAGCAGCCACGGCGAATACCTGATCCGCACGCCGATCGCCGAACTCGCGTCCCGGCTCGACCCCGCGCAGTTCTGGCAGGTCCACCGGTCCACCGTGATCAATCTCGCATGGCTGGAAGGCACGCGGCGCGACGAGACGAGCCGCCTGTTCCTGCGCATGCGCGGCCACGCCGGCGAGCTGCCGGTCAGCCGCGCGTTCGTCCACCTGTTCAAGGCGATGTAGCGGCAGCGCAGGCCGGCCTGCCGTTCATCGGCCGTGCCGTCGATCCGTCGCATGCCGGCTGCGACGAAGGGGCCCGGCTGCGATGCTGGCGTTTTCAACCTCACAAGGAAAACGCCGTGTCCCGACTCCGATCCCGCCTCGTGCGCACGCTGACGTGCGCCGTCCTCTGCCTGTCGTCCCTGTGCGCGGCCGCCGCACCGCAGCCGACCGTCGAGACCATCGCCGGCCGCCGGGTCGAATCCGTCACCCTTCGCCATCCGGCCTCGCCGTACGTGCTGGTGTTCGAGGGCGGCTCGCGCGGCACGATCGACAAATGGGGCCAGGTGCTGGAAGGCGCCAGCCGCGACGCCACCGTGTTCGCCTACAACCGGCCGGGCTACGGCAACAGCGATGCCGTCGCCACGCCGCGCGACGGCCGCACCGTGGTCGAGGAATTGCGCCAGCTGCTGCGCCGGAAAGGCTTGAATCCGCCGTACGTGCTGGTCGGCCATTCGCTCGGCGGCCTGTACATGCAGTGGTTCGCGCGGGCGTATCCGGACGAGGTGAAAGGGCTGGTGCTGGTCGACGCGATGTATCCGCGTGCAATCAAGCGCACGGCGGATTTTCCCTGGGCCGTGCGGCTGGCCGGGTGGGCGCTGTTCTCGCGCTCGGTATGGCGCGAGATCGATGCGATCGACGCGACCGGCGAAGCCGTGCTGGCGCTGCCCGGCATCGATGACAAGCCGATCGTCCGCCTGATCAACGAGCCGAAGGCACATCCGGGCGAAGCGCCGCCGATCGCCCTCGACCTCGGTGTCATCCGCGACGACCGCGCGACGATCGACTTGATCCGCAACCTGTATCCGAAGGCGCGCACGATCGTCGTCGACTCGGATCACCAGATGCCGCTGGCCTCGCCGGGTGTCGTCATCGATGCGATCCACGACGTGGTCACGACGCTGTCCGCGCCGCGTTCCGCAGCCGTCACGCATCCGGAATGACCATGTCCCTATTTATTTAAATCTGCAAAAACTCTGCAATTAATTCGACTCCGACCCTAATTGTTGTTATTGATGTTTACTGAATGCTGTTTTATTCTCGGCCTTCAATATCTTCAAAATGCAGCGGAGCCCCCATGATTGCCCAAGGTTTGTACGATCCCGCCAATGAACACGACGCCTGCGGCGTCGGTTTCGTCGCCCACATCAAGGGCAACAAGAGCCACTCGATCATCGAGCAGGGCCTGTTGATCCTGAAGAACCTCGACCACCGGGGCGCCGTCGGCGCCGATGCCCTGATGGGCGACGGCGCGGGCATCCTGATCCAGATCCCCGACCAGTTCTACCGCGACGAGATGGCCAAGCAGGGCATCGAACTGCCGCCGCCGGGCGAATATGGCGTGGGCATGGTCT
>Ga0308166_1001530_pt1 | contig 24258 bp, 39 predicted proteins | sample PhyCR2_2_FD_202137 | JGI IMG/M metagenome (GOLD analysis project Ga0308166, IMG submission 202137) | Phyllosphere microbial communities from UC Gill Tract Community Farm, Albany, California, United States - DLSLCC.R2 | ecosystem: Host-associated > Plants > Phyllosphere > Unclassified | place... | reverse complement strand
TGGCATGGCGTTGCATGAAGAAACCGTTAACCCAAGTCCGGGTGAATCAATGACCAGAGCTATGGCTTGGGGCGTAAGCCGAGCTCGTCAGTTGGCTGCTGCTGGAAGTGCGAGTCCTAAGTCAGCGTCCTCGAAATAGCGGCTGACTTTGAAGCGGGAGGGAGTTAGGGTTTGCTGCGAGAGTTGGCTGGGTTGCCGAGGTGGTCTTCGATGAACTGCTCGGAGATCGGCTGGGGCGGGGACGGGGCCGCCGGTTCGCGTTTCAGGGCCACGGCGATTTGTTCGCGGTAGGCCTCGGTGAATCGATACGGATTATTGACCAGGTGCTGCAGCATTCCTGACAGTTCGTCATTTCGCTCATCCGCTTCGTTCAGGCGCTGCTGCAGGGCGTCACGCTCGGCGGTGACCCGGTCGAAGTCGTTCGATTCCACATACTGCCCGTCGTCAGCAGGCACCATTTCTGCACACGTTTCCGGGTCGTAACGCATTACTTCGCTCATCCTGCAATCTCCATCGATACCAGATCATGGGCATTCACAACCTTCATGCCGAGGCGTTCAGCGATCAGCACTTCGAGGCGGGCGCCGCTTGAGGAGTGCCAGCCGGGAAGCCTGGCCACTGTGTCGCAATCCATCAGCGCCTTGATGTCGCGACGCATGCATTCGCTCCAGGTGCCGCCGTCCGGGTTGAGCTCGGCAGGGTTGGTCACCGTGTGCCCTGCGTCGCGGAGCTGGGCGGTCATGGCGTGGAAGGCTGGGAAGTTGAGACCGGGCAGGCCAGTCATAGGCCCGCTGAGGTAGATGCGCTTCATGCGATCACCGTTTCGTGCCCTGGGCAACCGTTGCCTGCGTAATCGAAACCTTCACAAGGTGGCCCGAATGGCAAAACCTCTTTTCCCTGGGCCAGCGCCTCAAGCAGGTGATCCTTCGCTTCATCGGCGGTGCACTTGGTGCCATCTACGCGACGGAACAAACCGGTGAGCTGGCGCTTGCTCATGTTTTTCAGCGAGCCGCGCACGTCGAGGCAGCAGTGAATAGTCCGGTTGGTTTTGCCAAGCGCTGCGCCTGGCTGGTTTTCTGTGGGCATGGGGCGTCCTATGCCGGGGCATGCCCGGGCGGTGGATGATAGGGAATCAGCTAGAATCCACCGGTCTTACAACCAGATCGGTGAAAGAAACATGAATTTCGAAGGAACTCAGAAGGGAAACCCTCACAGACTGACTATCGATCAGCATATATTTCCAAGGGCGAGCATTAACCGGTTCGCAAATACCGATGGGCTAGTGGAAGTTTTTAGTGGTAACGCTAAAAAAGTTTTGAAGATTAAGTCGAACAACAGCTTATTTTGTGCGAAACGGATATGGGATCAAAAAACTGAAGTTGGAATAGGCAAGCGCATTGAGGATGAATTTCAACGCCTATCGGACAGAATTCAGAACGGGTCAATTGGAACTATTGGTTTTTTTGAGAAGCGAATCGTAGAGGACTTTTTTTCGCTTTGGAGAAGCCGCCATCAATTCAAAGTCCATGGATTGCCTGATCTATCGGTCAATGGGATTACTGGTGATTCGTTGACCAAAGACCAGCAAGAGATACTTGAGCGCAAGCACATTATATTTTTTAGGGACGGTGTGATGCCTGGCAGATTTACGGCGGGCATTCAAATCATTCGTTATATGGATGCTTTCCGGTATGACAACCGCCATATCCAATGGGGCATCGTTAGGTCAGTAGAAGGCGAGTTTATCGTGCCTGACTGTTTTGAAGAAATGATGATAGTTCCGGTCTCCCCAACGATAGCAGTTATGGCAGATCATCCGAATGCGACTATCACAAAGCGCGAGTTAGAAGTCGTGAATAGCCTTGCCATTGATCGATCATCTCATTTTTACTTCGCGAGAAAACTTTCGAATTGTCCGGTGACTGGCGATTCGAACAGCCCAATCCCTGCATTCTCAAGGTATGAAGATTTCAGCCGCTACGCTGCCGGCGTGATTCGTTGAGGTGAGGTATTTGTGTTCGGCCCGGCATGGAGCCGGATCAGGCAGCGTCGAATAAACTCAGCTGCGTTTCAGTGTCAGTCGGTGCGGACTCTTCTTGCGCTTCTGCCGCCCGCTTTCCAAACTCGCAGAGCACGATTTCGCAGGTGGGGCTGACACCTTTCCACTCACTCAGATAGGTCGAGGTGTCGATCCCGCAGTTCATGCCGAGCTCAATGCCGGTCTGTTCGATGAACTTCTGACACTCTTTGTCGATTTCGACGCTGTAGGTTTGGCGCCCTGAATATCGAAACGGAGCGGACGTCTGTGGAACGATGAACGTGCCCCATTCAGCAAGGCGACTAGCCAGTTCGATCACCTTGTATTCGAACTTTGCGCCGGTGTAATTGCCCTCAAAGGCCGATCCGGTCTTTATAGCGCCGAACGGCGGGTTCGAAATTGCCCAGGAGAACCGGCCGATATCTCCAATGCTGAACACATCAGCCACGATCCACTCGGCATCAGGCATAACGCGCTTGCCGACCTCGGCATACTCAGGGTTCTGCTCAACGCAAACAATTCGCGTCGCTCTGTGCATGCAGGCAAACGACAAGCGACCGATGCCGGCGCAGAGATCGATAATCGAATCGCACTCAGCGACCTCAACTGAAAGATCGCGAGCCAACCCCTCTGGAGTAAAGAAGGCGCCGGCCAAGCCATTCATGTTCGTGGCACCTTCATGGAAGTTTTCGAGGATGAACAGGCGATCATCGAGGTTGAGGCGCTTATCACTCTTCACCAGATCGAGAGCTTGGTTGTGTCGCTTGGCGGCTTCCTTTGGAATCTTCGCCATGGGTTATCTCCAGTCAGGCGCCGCCCTCCGTGACCGGTGGTGGCAATTTGGTTTGGGTTGGGGTATTACGGGTGACCGGCATGGAGCCGGATCAAGGGGAAGTGCGATGGTGAAAATTGCTGAAGTAGTTGCTGAGTTCGCTGCTGAAGGGTTCAGCAACACCGGCAGGCGGACGAGAGGAAGAGTACTGCGCGATTACCAGGATGGCCGTTTTACCATCCAAGTCGATGATGAGGTCCGGGGGATAAACGAGCCATCCAACAGTTATGCTACCGAAGCTGAGGCTCGAGCGGCATTATTGGAATACTGGTCAAAATGCGAAGAAGCTTTGAAGGCCTCTGGAACGCCAAACTGGAAGCCTTAAGGAGCTGCTATGAATTACTGGGACTCTTATGTCTATCCCGAAAACGATCCAAAAGTCACAATCATTTTTGGCTCGCAGCGCACCGGCGCTCCGGTTGTCGCCTGGCTCGGACTCTACGGTAAAACGGTCGTTCCGCCGAAGGTAAACGTGGAGGCCGAATACTCGTTGGATTGCTCCGACGAACTACAAGCGAGAGCGGTGATGAATGCACATGCTGATCAGTTCATCAAAGAACGTAATCTTCAATCAATCTTGCTGAAGCCGTAGCGCTTCTCGCTGAAAAGCCAGCTTCAACTTCCGCGACACGTTTTCGGGGATCACGTATTCGTGTCGCGGCGGCGGCTCAAGCAGGGGAAGGGCGCCGCCCGGGCCAAGCCCGTGCAAGTGGTGAATCATCAGTGTGATCGCCTCGCCCTGTTCCTCGATACCGCTCCAGGCCATCAACTCAGCAAGGGCTTGGCGTGTGCCGGGCAGGCAGTGCAGCCTGATTTCCTCTTCGCCGCGCTCTTTCCTCTTCGCCGCGGCTTTCGCTGAGCGATCTGCATTGCTCTTGGCCATGGCCTACCTCTTCAATTCCGCTGGCCGGCAAGTCCAGCCAGGTCTGTCGTTTGCGTTGTTGGGTGCGAAAACGTCTCACGCTGCGACCTTCACCTGATGCCAGGCGCCGGCGGCGTAGAACAACTTCGCGGCTTGGGCTTCGTCCATTGAGATCTCGTCGGGGATCGCGATCCAGCCTGAGGCCACCAGATGGTTCGGGTTCGCGCTGTTGCGCAGCTCCAGGTAGTAATGCTCGATGGCATCGGTGAGGCGCTCGACCTTGTAGATGCCCTCGGGCGAGATCTCCACCGACTTGATGTACTCGGCGCCGCGCTCGTCACGACACATGGCGGCGATGTAAATCGTCCAGCGGTAGGAGAAGTCGAATATCGCGTTGGCGATCGCCAGACTGCGGATCTGCTTGCAGCTCTTCCAGTTCGCCATGATCTGGCTACCGCTGGGGTCGATGTTCACGACCGCGACGTGGTTGGTGCGCAGTAACGCTCGGCAACTGCGTTCGGCCCGGGCGAAACCGTTGTTGGGTTTGCGTTTCGACTTCATATCGAGTCCGCCATTTTGCGCAGCGCCTTCCGTTCGGCGGCCGATATCGGCTTCGGCCGACGCTTGAGGACCGTTTCAGGGTCTACCCAGTCGCGCCGCGTAGGCCTTGGCTTCGTGCGAGCCGGCGGCAACTCCTGAAAGGTGCCGCCGGGCCGCGTCCAGAAGTCAGCCATCGCCGCCGCGATCTGTTCCGACTCAGTTTGTTTTGCCCGAACTGCGTTGAGGTTGAGACTGATCATGCCGCCACCTTTACCAGCCTCACGCCGGCCATGCTGAATTTGTTGCCTTGATCGGCGACCAGCGCGTCAAGGTGTTCCCAGCTCACGGTCAGCACCGAGATAGGCGCTTGGCCGTAGGCAACTGATTTGATCAGCTCTTCCAGATCAAACACTTCGGCCTGCAGGTTCGTCGTCGCCGTAGTTGTGTTCGCTGGCTTCGAGGCTGACTGAACCGGCGAGGTTGCTTTTACCGGTGCTGGACTGACGATTGGTGCAGGCTCAACAGGGGCCTTGGCTTTCGCCTCGGCTTCGATCCGTTGCAGCTCCTGTTGTCGGATCTGTTCACGCTGCGCCTCGGCTTTTTGCTCCTCAGCCCTCTGGTGCTCAGAGATTCGCACCTTGATCAGCGCGACCAGGTCGTCGTTGGCCTTGAGGACGAGCTGCTGAATATCGTTGAACAAGAATGCATGGTCGGGCGCGAGCTCGGCCAAGCTGGTCAAATTCAAGCGAATTGCATCTGCTGACTGGCTCGCGGCGATTTTTGCTCGAGCCAGCTCGGTATCGACGGCGTCCTGCAGACTGGCGATGGTGCGTTTGTTCTTCATCGCGCCGGCGAAGTCGGAAGCAACCGCTGGCAACGTCACCCGGCCCAGTGTTTTATTGATGGCCGCGACGTGATCCGCCAGCGCCTGCTCAGCCTTCTGCTTGATGTTGGTCTTCACCAGCAGCTCTTGAGCCTTCACAAGCTTGTCGACCTTCAAGCGCGTCTCGCGAGCATGTGCGCTGATTCGATCCAGAGACGAGAAAAGCTCGTCAATGCTTTGGGTTTGGGAGAGCGCTTGTTTCTTCGCTACCGCAACCGCTTCTTCGACATCGCCGCACCACTTGACCGCTTTCTTGGCATCGGCAAAGTCTTGGTCGGTCTGCAGTGTGGTTTTCACAGAGTCGATGACAGCGAGAGCCGAATCCTCGAACACCTTGAGGTTGCTCGCGGTGACCATGCCGGTCAGTTCGATGCGTAGCGCTGGCAGCTCGTCCGGCGCCTTGCCGACGACAATCGACGGAGCCTCTGCCATTTCGAAGTTGGCCAGGTCGGCCTCGAACTGTTTCCAGCCTTCGACCAGCTGCGCGGCGCGGCCGGCGACAGGTCGGTATTCCATGTGCACGAAGTTTTCGGCGGTGCCGTCGGAGCACACGAAAATCACGCGCTCGGCGCCGCTCACCAGCAGTTGCTGCTCAAGCTGCCAGTAGTAGTGTGGATCCAGTTCGCCGGCCTTCACCTGGGCGACCAATGATTCGTTCCAAAGCTTGTGCTCGAAAAGGGTCTCGCCCAGCATCGTCGCGCCGTCCATGGAGGCGAGCAGATTTCCGTCGGTGCCCACGACTGGATACAGCTCCTCGCCGATCATGACTTCAACCAGCGGCCGGGCAAGCGCTTCAGTTGCATGGCCCTTGTCGAAGATGTACTGCTGCGCCTGAGTGACCTCCGGCGCAATGCCGGTTTTCTTCATGGTCAGCAGGTCGGTGCGGGTCTGGTACTTCGAAGCACCCATCATTGCGGGCGCCTCGGAGGCGGTGAAGTGCTGAGCGCGCAATGCGTGCCACTCGGCGGAGCCTTGAGCTACGTTGTGAATTTTCATGCTGCGTCTCCGTCGATGGCTTTGAGGTTCTGGATTTTTTCGATCTGGGCCGGGCTCAGCGTGTATTTGCTGCTGATGGTCGCGATCAGGTGTTCTGGGCTGGTTCGGTTGGCATCAACCAGTGGCTGCCATTTGGCGATGTTCTCTTTCAGGAGATCATCGGAGTAGGGCGCAAGAGCTTCGGGCTCAGGCTCTTGCTGCCGCTGCGGACTCACGTCGCGCGGCGCCTCCTCGAATGTTTTGCCTTCCATCTCGTCGGCCGTTGGCGCTGATCCGACCTCAGGGAATGCCTTGCGCAGCGCTTGAGCCTCAGCGCACTTGGCGAGCTGGGCGAAGGCGCGGCGCTTCCACATGGTGTTTGGGGCAATCGTGTCCTTCCCGGCCGTTGCGTAGTTCTCAAGCCAGCGCTCGTTCGCGGTGAACTCGGCAACGAGGCCGTTCGACATTTGGCGCTTGACGGTTACCCGGCACCACTCTGGATAGGTGACGTCCACGCCGCCCAGCTTTGCAGTAATCGGCGGTCCGTATTCAGGGTCACTGATACCTGCGTACTGCCCAGTGCGCGCGGCCTGAATGCGATAAAGGCCAATGCCGGGCATAACCGTGTCCTGCATCTTTTTCGCTTTGCTGTTCCAGATCGGCACGATGTGCACGGGCTTCAGCATGGGGTCCAGGTGCGCGGCTTGGCAGTAAGCCAACACCATCACCACCGAGTTCTTTTCTGCGCCCGGGTAGAGGCTGTTGCTCAGCACCTCAACAAGTGCCGCCTCAGACATCGCAGGCAATTGGTCTTCCTGCTTCATTACTGCGCTCACGGGAAATCCTTGCCGCGACATGCGCAGCGATTGAGTGCCTGGGTTATTGAGTGATGCGATCGGCGAGGGCGCTGAGCAGCATCAGGATGTGTAAATCGAGAGGACTCGAAACGAGCCGCGCCGAATCAGGATGCGGCGGACCATCTGCCGGCTGGTCATCGGAATACCTGGTAGGTGGTGGAGCGCGGCACTTGGCAAGTGCCCGAGCCGTCTTTCACGATGCCGTACGCGCCTGCACCGGCAACCAGAAGCACAACGAGAATCCAGTAGACAAGGTTCATGGCCGAGCCCTCACAGCGATGCGTCCGCCTTTCATGGTCACCGACAGGCGCTGCGGGAGGCTGTCAACCAGATCCTCGCGCTTGCGGCCGATCACTTCATTGAAGGGCAGGCCGAAGCCGAGAATCGCGATGCGGCGCTCAATGTCGTCGAGTTGCTCATCGACCAGCGTTTTCACCAGAGGGGTTGTCATGCAGAAACTCCTTTCAGATGCGTGTTGCGCTCGACGAACTTGGCGTCCAGCGCATCCCGATAACGATTGGCGGTGCGGGTGTCGATGATCTCGGCGAACTCCGCCATTTCAATCATGCCCATTACGAAGGTGCGATCCGGCACCGGGGTGCAGGACTTGCGCATCTTCGCGATCTCAAGGCCCAGCCGGGCCAGTGCTACCTGATTGCTCATAGCTCCCTGTCCTCGGCCTGGGCGATCAGCGCGTCATCGACAAGGGGTCGAAGTAGGCCCTCTGCAATTTCGCCGAGCTTGCCCAGCGGGTGGTCGCTGGGGCCGAGGAGTTCGGCGGAGGCGGCCTTGTCCGCGTGACCTCGTTCGGCGGCGATCAGCAGGTAGCCCAGCGAAGCCGTGGTGACCTCGCAGTCTGCAAGTCGTCCGTTTGCATGCTCATCAACTGCCAGAGCGAACTGGGCCAGCGTGACGCCAAGAGCCGGGCGCATGCGGCGCTGAAACGAGACGTCGCAGCCGAACCGCACCAACTGCTCGGCGGCGTTGTACAACCACTCCGCCCGAGCCACTTCCTGCGCGCTCTCGCTCACCATCGGAGGCAACTGCGCGTCGTACATGGCCTGACAAATCTTCAGTGCTGCGTTCATGGTTGCCTCCAGCGTGGCGCTATTCGGTGGGCGGGCTGATGAAAGGCTGCCAATGGGTTACGCGATGCTCGAAACGAGAGCCGTCCGGGTAGCGCCAGTCGATGCCGTTCCAGTAGAGGAAGCGTGATCCGTTCGCAAATCGCTGAGCCTGTCTGGCTGGCGTGTAGGCGATGACGTGGTGCTTGCCGCCGCCTTTCGGCAGATCCGGCAGTCGATCGCTGCATTTGATCCAGCCGCTCATAGCGACCTCCAGTGTTTGGGGTTAGGCGGCTTTCGATTCGTCTTTGTCGTACTTCTCGCCGCAGAACATGCAGTAGCTGCCGAGCATCGACATGTCCTGCTTCTTGCGCTGGAACCCGTCGCCTTTCTTCTTGGGCACCTCGTATTCAATGTGCAGGTTCAGCTTGTTCTTCATGCTGACGTCGCCGCTCAAGATCCAGGCAAAGCCCTGCAGCTCTACAGAGAGGTCCCGCGAGCCCTCGGGCAGCTGAGAGCGAATCTTTTCTTTTGCTGCTGCCTCAACTTCGGTTGCGCAATTACACATGCTGGTTTCCTCTGTGATTGATCCAACAAAACTCGCAATGCACTCATCCGCTCCGCTGGTTGCCGTTGGGCGCGGAGGGAGTGCATTCGTACTTGTGTGGGAGAGAAGAGCTGCTACGTTTTCTGTTCGACCCTCATAGAAGAGAACCGCAATGGCCCAGATAACGAAATGCCCAAAATGTGATTCCAGCTCGTTCGAGTTGGGGACCCAAACGACAGTTAGAGGTAGCGGTCACAAAATCTATTTCGTGCAATGCGCATCCTGCGGTTGCGCTATTTCGGCAATGAACGCGCAGGAAGTCCATCTGGTTGAGCAGATTGCCAAGAAGGTTGGCGCACACTAATCCACGATGGTCGGCGGTGGCCATACGGTGCCGCCATTTGGGCTACGTTCGCTGAAGCCCTTCGTACCAGTTGTATTCCCAATGCACCCGTCACCAGGTGCATCAGTGAAAAATTCCGTGTTACTCCGCACCCGCTTACCGGGTCATTCACTCAGTTCGGTCAACACCTCGTCCGCCGTCGCAGTGGGCTGCGCGTGGGCAGGCTTTCGGGCCTGTCGGATCGCCGGTCGCCGGTAGAGGCAAGTGCGGTTTTGTTCATCGGTTTACTGACCTCCCACCGATGGAGCCGGGAGTGACCTAACCGGACTGGCCGGGTAGTCGTTCATGGCGCTGGTTGTTAAAGAGCGGCGGGTCTGTTGAGTCCCTGTCGAGCTGCTGTTCCGCTGCTCGATGGATTGAAATATAGGGCAGCCTTTATTTTGAGTCAACAGGTTTACCTTTATTTTTTTAGCGAGCGTAAAAAACCCGCACTTGGCGGGTTTGGGGTTGAGCAGATTGAGCGCTTAAAGCTTGCTCGCGGCGCTGTTCGTTTTCGCCTCGCGCTCTTCAGCTTTTTTGAGGGCAGCCGCGATGTCACTAATGGTGGCGGCAGAGGTGTTGATGTCGCCTGCAAATTTCTGAAGGGTGATGCTGACCTTCGAGCCTCGCCAAGAAAGCGTTTCATTGGTAAATGAGGCGCCTCCCTTGGTTTTGACTACCTCACTCGTACTGCTCTGCGGGGCGCCGTATTTAGTGGTGAAGAGCGCTGCAAGTTGCGAAAAATTATCGCTGTTGGTGCTCAGGTAAAACGACTCGACACCCGAACCACCGGCGAACACGGAAAGCGAATAGCCGAAGCCTACAGAAGGGCCCCCGTTGACCGTGTAGAGATTGGTGTAGGGCGGCTCATGGCACATTTGCTTATGTATGCCGACGCCGCGAGGGCAGGCCGGCAGTGCTGCATCCACTTTCTGGTCGAAGCGCAGACCCATGAAGCTGTCGGGCTCTTGTGTCCATGTGGTTGCGGCCGGCTTTTTTGCAGCTAACGCAGGCGCAGCGACGACAGCGGAAAGCAAAATAAAAGCGAGTACGGATTTCATCGGGTCCCTCCATTGATTGAAGGGCAACTGTACCATCACGGTGGTGGCACAGCCATTCGAGGTGGAGGCAGAGAAGGGCTCTAGTAGAGCACAGAAGACCAAAAGACCTTTCCGAGCACCACGATGCCTTTTTCTGTGAGCTCTTGCGCTGTGTACTCTTCGTCCTTGTGCTCGTCGATATTGAAGCTGCGCATCCTTATCCCGCCACCAGGTATGCGGTAGAGCGTTTTCACACGGAGCTCGCCATCATGGTTTACAGCGTACATTTTGCCATCTTTGACCGTGGTTGCAGATAGGTCCACCCCGACAGTGCTTCCATCTGGGAGCACAGGCTCCATGCTGTTCCCATGTACCGTTACGCAGACCGCCTGATCCGGCTGAACTCCCTGGTTCCTGAGGGTTAGCTTTCCGAAGCGGAGCTTCCTCGTCACTGATTTCTGAACGGCCGTTCTGCCAGATCCCGCCGACAGCTCTACTTCCTTGAGAAAAGGGATTTCAACCTCGTCATCATCCAGTGGGGTTTCGTCGTCCCATACATCAATTGGGCCGATCATCGTTGCGTTCGAGGTAATGGGTGGCGGCTCCAGCATGGGCTGCGGCTCTGACATGATCGTTCGCCACTGATCAGCCGGGAATTTCGTTCCCTCTGACAGCCAGACAGGGTCCACACCACATATCTGCGCGAGCCTTACCAAGTGACCGCTGGAGCGAGTAAGGCCTCGCTCTATTTCTGAAATCGATGCTTGTTTAATGCCAGCGCGCTCAGCGAGTTCAACCTGAGTGAGTCCGGCTTTTTTGCGTGCGTATTTGAGGCGATCTTTAAGTTCCATGGGCATGGAATTTAAAGGTTGTCCTTTGAAGTTGCAAAAAGGTATACCTTTGCCATAAGATAAAGGCATCCCTTTATATGGGCGGAGAATCATGAACAATCCCTTTGAAAAGCTGGTCGAGCATTTCGGCTCGCAAAACGCTACGGCGGCAGCTCTCGGCGTAAAGCAGGGAACCGTTAGCGGCTGGGTGCGCGGCCTACACGGTTGCGCTGCTGAGGTCGCTATGCGAGCGGAGATCGTCACCAACGGTGCGATCAAGGCGCGCGATCTTCGCCCGAGCATTCCTCAACAAGCTGCCTAACCACTTCCAACCACACAAGGAACCACAGATGTCGTACTTCGAACCTGACCACCTCCACGACAAGCCGACCAAGGTTCGCCTGGACGAGGCGGCTGACGACCTGCTGACAGCGATGGCCCGCTTTCAGCGGACTCAAAAAGCTGTGCTCGCTCGCGAAATCCTGGAGCGCGGCCTGAACCAAATGATGGAAGAGCTTAACGCGAAAACAGACGTGGCCTGAAGTAGCCGAGGAGGCCCTGTGCCTGAAAGAAAGCCGCTGGAAATCCAGCTCGACTGGCAGGGACTCGCTGATCTGGAGCTATTAGCCAGACGCAACGGGGTAACGCCAGAAGAGATGGCCGCAACAATCATGAACCGGGCGCTGGATCGAATGACCCGGCCACCAAAGAGCCGGAGCAACGTCGCTTCCATAGGACGGAAGGGCTGATAAGCCCCTCAGGGACTCATGAGGAACTGCCAATGAAACAACCATTCACCAAATCGCAGGCACAAAAAAGCCGGGGCGCAATCCCGGCTCTTTTTACTGCATACAACAAAACGTTCTGGAGCTGATTATGCACAGTTCACCCAATACCGGCAATACCCTCAGTGTCGCGACACGTTTTTCTAATTCTGAAAACGTGTCGCGAACCGTTTCTATGTCCAGCTTGGAGCTGGTTCAATTCATCAATTCAAATCGCGAAGAGGGCGACCCTGTCCTCACCCATAAAAACCTGATGGCCAAAGTCCCCCGCGTTTTGGGTGCAGATCAATCGGCTAAATTTTCAGCCGATTACATGGACAGCCGAAGCCGGTCCCAAAAATGCTTCGTCTTCCCAAAGCGTGAAGCATGCCTGATCGCTATGTCCTATAGCTATGAGCTCCAGGCTCTCGTTTTCGACCGAATGACAGCACTCGAGGATCGAGAACGAGCTCGTTCGAATCCATCCAATCCGAAGATCGTCGGCGAGCTGGCAATTCTCGAATGCTTTGATCGCCTGCTCAAGCCGGCGGCTTCGAGCAAGATGATGATGCTTGCCCAGATAGCCGCAAATAACGGGCTCGATGCGAAGTTCCTTCCGGGTTACGCCATAGATGCAGCGCCTGACGCCACCGGCGGCTCTTCGATGCCAACCAAGGCCGTTACCGCCCTGATCAAAGAGCACGCCATCAGCAGTACGGCGGCAGCCTTCAATCGAGCTCTCGCCGAGCATGGCTATCTCAAATCCCTGCAGCGCCGTAACTCCAAAGGCGAAACAGTCGACTTCTGGTCCGTGACCGAAAAAGGCCTCAAGTACGGCAAGAACCTCACCAGCCCTCAATGCCCGCGCGAGACGCAACCTCACTGGTACGTCGATCGCTTCCTTGAGCTTGCCGTGCTTATCGGCAAAGGACGCCCATGATGGCCAGATCCAGAAATATCAAACCGGGGTTCTTCTCGAACGAACACCTGGCTGAAGTAGATTTTGCAACGCGCCTCCTTTTCATTGGCATGTGGACCGAGGCTGATCGGGAAGGGCGCCTGGAAGATCGCCCGCGCCGCCTGAAAATGGCTCTGTTCCCCGCTGACAACGTGGACATCGAAAAGATGCTCGCCGACCTGGATCATTTGGGGTTCATCACGCGGTACACCGTTGGATCATTCAAGGCCATCCAGATCGTGAACTGGTCGAAGCACCAGAACCCTCACGTCAAAGAGGCGAAGAGCGTCATCCCTGAAATGCCCGGCGCAGAGGCTTCGGAGGGGGAGCATGGTGCAAGCCCGGTGCAAGCACCAGACAAGAACAGTTCTTTCCCGGCTGATTCCCTCTCTCTTGATTCCGGATTCCTGATTCCTGATTCCCTCTCTCCGTCGCCTGCTCCGGTGGTGACCGAGGATCTATTCCCGAAGTTCTGGAAGCTCTACCCGCGCAAGGTCGGAAAGGACAAAGCCGAGAAGGCGTGGGCGAAGCTCAAGGTCACTCAGGCGCTGTACGGCCTGATGGTCGCAGCTCTGGCCAAGCAGGTTCTGACGCCTGACTGGACCAAGGAGCGGGGCCAGTTCATCCCGCACCCTGCAACGTGGCTCAACGGCAAGCGCTGGCAGGACGAGATCCCCGAGCTCGCCAGCAATGTGCACCCGTTCCCGCAATCCCGCCACACCGGCTTCGCCGATCGCGATTACACATCAGGCCTGAAGATGCGGGAGGACGGCAGCTATGCGCTCTGAACCAGTCCAAGCCACTCCAGAACTGCCGCCGGGCACTCGCATCCAGCCTGCCGAGTGCGAAACCCACGGCGCCTACGAGCAGCGGGTCTTTCCTGTGCTGGGTCGGGAGCTGAAAAGCAACTGCCCTGAGTGCACTCGCATCGCCCGCGAGAAGTCCGAAGCCGCCGAGCAAGCCAACAAGGCGATGGAGCTGCGCATGTCCCTCGCTCGCAAGCTGGGCGACGCGCTGATCCCGAAACGCTTTACCACTCGCACCTTGGGTAACTACCAGGCCGAGAACGACGGCCAGCGAAAAGCCCTCCGGTTCTGCCAGCACTACGTGCAGATCTTCGACGAGATCCTGAAGACCGGTCGCTGCATGGTGCTGATCGGCAAGCCCGGCACGGGGAAGACGCACCTCGGCGCCGGGATGGCCAACGAGCTGCTGCACAACACGTCGCGTACGGCCGTGTACCGTACTGTCGGCGCAATCCTTCAGGCGATCCGCTCCACGTACGACAAGCACAGCGAACGCAGCGAGGCCGAGATTCTGTCGAGCCTTATCGACCCCGATCTGCTGGTGCTGGACGAGGTAGGTGTGAGCAAGGAGCAGCCGAGCGACTTCGAGCTGACAACCCTGTTCGCAATCATCAATGGCCGGTACGAGCAGGAGCGCCCCACGGTGGTGATCTCCAACCTCGAAGCCAGCCAGTTGCCGGCCGCAATGGGTGACCGATGCGTCGACCGCCTGCGCGAGGGCGGAATGATCGTGGTCCCGTTCGACTGGGAATCTCAGCGCGGCAAGGAGGGTTTCTGATGAAGCTTGTTGATGCAGTGATTGCTTGCGTCCTGTTTGCCACGGTTATGGGGTGCCTGTGGTTGGCAAGCGAATCCACCAGAACGATGACCCTCGCATGCGTCAAGGTCGTGTCTGATCGTGATGGTCTAACCCGCGCACTGGAGCTATGCAAATGATCGACAAACAAAAACTCCAGAAGCTGCTGTGGGCCGAAGCCGCGTCATTCCGTGCCGACTGCGCAGACTGGAAGCGCAACACCGAGGCGCTGCAGGAATTCCTCGGGGAGAAGACCGTGGAGGAGGTGGCGCTGGAGCTGCTGGCTGACACCGAGGTGATTCGCAAGGATCTCGAATCGCACAGACGCATGCTTCTGGCGGCCGTTTGCGACCTTGGCGCGATTGGCGAAGCACTCAAGTCCGACATGGACGCGGACGGCGATGAGTTGCTCGGCATGGTCATCGACCTGAAAGCACAGAACACCCGAATGCTGGAGTGGCTCAAGGACATTAGCCGCACATCCGGCGACAAGGGTGCCGTCATGGGCGCGCGCCAATTGCTTAAGGAGTTTTCCGAATGAATGACTCTCGCGATTTAAAGGCGATTGCCGAGGCGTGCCAGCAGCATCAGCCGCTTCGCTTCATGCGCAGCCACGGCGCGCTGTACATCCGCAACGACAACGGGATCGTCTTTGACGTGCATCAGAACCGGTCATTCCCCGAATTCATGGCGCAGAACAAGGACTATGCGGACCTGGTGCTTGCCGCCAAACCTGCCACGATCCTGGCTCTGATCGCCGAGAACGAGCGCGTCAAAGCCCGACTTTGCATATGCCGCGACTGCGGTGGCCAGGGCGAGGTTTATTCCGGTCACGATTCGTATCAGGGGTACAACCAGCCCCCAGAACCCGACATGGACGTGTGCGGCACCTGCGGTGGGGATGGCGTTCTTGGGCCATTGGAAGATTACGAGGCGCTGGCTGCCGAGCGCGACCAGCTCAAGGCCGAGAACGAAGCGCTGCGATCCAAGCTGGAAAACCCCGATCCGATTCTGATCCAGTGCTTGGACACCGCGATCGCCGAACAGGACCAGCTGGAAAAGGACGCAGCCCGGTACCGCTGGACCAGCACGGAAGGGAACTGGGTTGCTCGTATGTTCGGCAAGTGGCGCGCCCACATCGGCGCGTACGGTGATGCTTCGCCTACTGAGTGGTACGAAACGCGGGAAGAGGCTATCGACGCCGCCATCAGCAAGGCGGTGCAGCCATGACTGACAAGATAAGCGTCAACTGCCAGGCCAAGCTCTCCGAGGCCATAACCCGACTTAGCGCCATGTTCCGCGACAAGAAGTTCGTCGTGGTGTCGCTGCGCCCGGGCAAGGACCGCACGCTCGACCAGAACGCCCTGTGGTTTGCGATGTACAAGCGGATCTCCGAAATGACCCAGATCGGTGATGCGGCCGACGCCCGCCGGTACTGCAAATTGCACTTCGGTGTCCAGATCCTGCTCAACGAGGATTCAGGGTTCCAGGCGGCTTGGTACCGGGTAATGCGCCACCTGCCGTACGAGGAAAAGCTGGCCCTGATGGGCGAGCATAAGCTGTTCGGCCCGGACGGATTCCCGGTGACCAGCCTGTTCAATCGCGCCCAGGGCATCCAGTACACCGACCGCATGGCAGCTTACTTCACCGGCCAGGGCGTGGTGTTCTCCGATCTGCTTAGCGAGGTGGCGGCATGAGCAGACGTGACTGGTACGACCGTCGAATGGATAAGCGCGTTGCTCTGCAAATCGCAGAGGAGCAGGGCATCGTGGCCGACAGCTCAGAGCTCAGGGCATCCCTGGTCGCCAAGATTCACTCAGGCGAAATGACCATTGAGCAGGTGCAGGCCGAACTACGGAAGGTGAAGCGCGAGGCCAAGAAAAATGGCTTGAAGACGCGCGAGCAGATATGGAGGTCCGCATGACGATTGAACGGAAGCAGCCCAAGCCGAAGAAATGCCGAGTCGCCACTTGCAGGGCCTCATTCGTCCCGTCGCGGATGGGGCAAGCGGTTTGCAGTCCGGCCTGTGCGGCAATTGATGCACCGCGCCACATGGAGAAAGCCCGCAAGGCAATAGCCCAGCGCGACCGCCGCGAGATCCAGGTACGCAAGGAGATGCTGAAGAGCAGGGCGGATCACCTGCGAGAAGCACAGGCCGCCGTGAACGAGTACGTCCGCCTGCGTGACGCGCACCTGCCGTGCATCAGCTGCGATTCGATGCCGAACGACAACGACCTGATGACCGGCAGTCGCTGGGACGCCGGGCACTACCGATCCGTCGGCGCCTGTCCGGAGCTGCGCTTCGAGCCGCTGAACATTCACCGCCAGTGCGTGAAGTGCAACCGCAACTTGTCCGGTAACGCGGTGGAGTACCGCATCCGGTTGGTACTGCGCATCGGCGCCGAAACCGTGGCTTGGCTGGAGGGGCCTCATGAGCCCCGCAAGTACACCGTCGAAGCAATCAAAACCATCAAGGCCGAATACCGGGCCAAGACCCGAGAACTGAAGAGGGCTGCAGCATGAACTACCACAACGTGATTTCCGCAGTAGTCCGGGCCTTGGCAGCCGAGACGATCAACAGTTCCGGCGGATGCAACGTAGAGCCCCGGGTGCAGGCCAGCAAGCTCAAGGGCGAGATATCCGGGAAGGATGCCGCGCTGTTGGCTGACTGCATCGTGCACAAGCTCTTGCACGCCCAGCTTTCCCCGAGGCACTGGAACGCCCTGGTGGCGAAGTACAGCACGCACCGTGGCCGCAAGATCGATTCCATCGGCCGGCTGGTCGCCGTGGTGAAGACCCCAGCACCGCAGCGCTTCACGCAGCAGGCTGTCTTGGTGTGGGCGGTACCGCAGCAGGTGAAGGGCATTCAGCGAGCAGTAACCCAGATCAAGGCGCCGAAGCACCGGGAGAACAAGGAGAAGGGGCAGTGGGATTGGCGCAACGCGGCAGCGGACGCTGACGTCGCACGGGCCAACAAGCATGCGCGCGCGGTAGCAGAGGACAAGCCGGGCGAGATGATCGTCCTGGCCGACTCGAACTACGACATGACGAACTGGGATTCCCAAGGGCTTACAGAGCGCACCTACCAGCGCTGGAACAAGGCCATCAAGGACGGGCTGGAGTCGCTTGTGAACGAGGCTCTGGTCGAGGCACAGCACATGCTTGAAGCAGTCGGAGTGCTGGAAGGCGAGGCGGCATAAAATAGTCCCTCAAAAGGGCTTGCAATGTCATGTCGCCATGTCGCATTATTCACCCATCCTGTCATTCCTGCGTGTGTAGGACTGACGAACGAAACCCGGCCACCGTGCCGGGTTTTTTATTGCCTCGAATTTACCTGTAGCCAGGGCAGCCTTCGGGAAGGCCTGGACGTCGATAGCCGGATAGTGCGACGCACGGATCAACGCCGGCAGCCCGTGCACTCTGACCTCACAATGCTTTCAGGGTGGCGCGAGACAGGATCAGCGAGATCGATGCAAAGGGGCGTCGACGCTGGGGAAGTCTTTGGCCGACAGCTCGGAAAGACGAGCGCACCTATTCAGGGCCTCTGCATTCGCGGAGGCTTTTTCGTTTTCGGCTCCCCACACCCATAGCCCCGAGCTGGGAGTGCAGCTGGAGCTGACTTATTTGTACGGGTCGTACGTCGGCCACCTTTCTCTATGGAGTGGCGATGGATCCTAACGACCTGGGGCCTGGCACGTTCGCGTGGCTCGGCGGTACCGGCACTGTGTTGCTCGGTGGCCTGTTATGGCTGAGGAAATTTCTCTCCAAGGATGCGACTGACCGGGCGATGGATAACGCCGATATCGGCACCGTCCGCCGGTTGAATGAGCTGCTCGATACCGAGCGTGCTCGCGCCAACGCCGCCGAGGCCCGTGCTGACCAGTTCGCCAAGGAGCGCAACGAGCTTGCCGCTACCGTCGGACGCATGGAGGGCAGGGTAGAACTTTTGGCCGGCCAAATTGCGACCCTCACTGAAAGGGTGACCACGCAGAGCGCAGAGATTGCGCGTCTGCGGGCACAGCTCGGAGGTATCAACTGATGGACAGATGCGCAATCAACTTTATCGCCCGCCACTGGTGGAGACGCGCCGAGGTGTGGGTGATCGCACTGTTACTAGTCGCCGGTGGATCGATCCTTGGCTACCAGGCCGGCGTCTGGTCCGCCAGCAGTGAGCACACAAAGCAGCTCACCGAAGTTCGCCGCGCTTATGACGCTGCACTGGGCAAGCGCGATGTCCGACTGAACAGTTTGGCCGAGAAGACTCAGGACGCAGCAGTTAAGGTGCAAGAGGCCTCGCACTCAGTCGTCCAGGCCGCTGACACCGCGAGCAAGGCGGCAGAGAAGGTCAACGAAGCCGTCGAACGGCAGACGCCATGAGCGCCTTGCTGAAGTTGGTCCCTGTATGGTTGTGGGTGGTGCTGGCAGCGCTCGCAGCCGTCGGTTATCTGTCACTGCGACTGGATAGCGTGAAGGACGATCGAGCAGCAATTACCGCCCAGTTCGATACCGCCAACGCCCGGGTGGATTCGCTCACCAACACGCTCCGCATCCAGCGCGATATCACCAATGACATCAATCGAGTCTCCGACGATGCGAAAGCCAAAACTGAGCATGTATCGGCTGCCGTTGTTGTTGCTGATAACCGGGCTCGCAGCCTGCAGCAGCAAATCACCGACCTCCTCGCCAAGCGAAAGTCTTGTGCTGCCGAGGTTGCCAGCGGAAGCCAGGCAAGAGCCGACCTTACCGTTCTGCTCGCCGACCTGCGTAGAAGCGCTGACGAAGAAGCGGGAAGACTGGCAGAAGCGCTTGATCGAAGCCGAATAGCTGGATTGGCGTGTGAGGCTGCATACGCTGCCGCACAGAAGAGCAAGTAGGCCGCGACACGTTTCGCGAGAGTGCAAATTGTGTCGCGACACTGGTCAGGAGCCAATGCCTCTCTTGTATTGAACATGAAGCTGCTTGAGCGCTCCCTGATATTCGGAAGCAGTGAGCTTGGACTTAAGCCTGACCATGACGTCCTGAGCGGTTGAGCTTACCGTCTCGGTGTTCCTCCCGGTTCGCTCCGCCCATTCTGATGCGGCCTTCAGCACAGCTGTTTCATCAATGCGATGGCTCACTTACGGATTTCCCTGGTTGAGTGCAACTGATCTTAGTTGAGTGGGCGGATGGAGATGAAATGAATCGACCAATGCCGCCTGAATCACTACTCAACCTGTCTGAGCTGTCCAGCTTCGGTATTCGCCTGATCCCCGCGCCTGAGGTGTGGGAATGGCTCCAATCCGAGATTCTCGCCGACACCGGCAGCATCCACAACGAAGACCATGCCCATCTGATCGATGCGGACGTGAGAGTCATGTGGGCGTCTGCCGCCTTCACGAAGAAGGGGCGGACAGTGGTGGGCCAGGCCGAGCAGGTCGCATTCCGTGCGGGTGGCTGGCAGAAGGCGCGGATGGAGCAGCAGATGATGGATTGGTTCGGCGACTTGCCGGCCTACATCATCACCCTCGCTGCCGACTACTGCGCCGACTGCTCCGATGCCGACTTCTGCGCGCTGGTCGAACACGAGCTGTATCACATCGCCCAAGCGACCGATAAGTACGGCGCGCCCAAGTTCACCCAAGAAGGACTGCCCAAGCTTGAGATGCGCGGACACGACGTTGAAGAGTTCGTCGGTGTGGTGCGTCGGTATGGGGCAAGCCCTCAAGTGCAAGAGCTGGTGGACGCTGCAAACAATCCTGCTGAGGTGGGGAAATTGAACATTTCGAGGGCCTGCGGAACCTGTCTGCTCAAGTCGGCCTGACTTTGACAGTACTTTGACGGATGCCCACTTATGGCCGCACTCAGAGACGAGGTGAAAGCCTTTGTCGTACAGGCTCTCGCCTGCTTTGACACGCCATCGCAAGTGGTGGCGTCCGTCAAAGAAAGATTCGGGCTCGAAGTTACCCGCCAGCAGTGCGAGGCATACGACCCCACCAAGTACGTTGGACGCAACCTGCACGTGAAGTGGCAGACGCTGTTCAACGACACCCGAAAGAGGTTCCGCGAAGAGACGGCAGAGATCCCGATCGCCAACCGAGCGTATCGACTTCGCACTCTGGGACGCATGGCTGAGAAGGCCGAGAACATGAAGAACATAGCGCTGACTGCCCAGTTGCTGGAGCAGGCAGCCAAAGAAGTGGGCGACGTTTACGTGAATCGTCGCCTCGAACCTGAAAAACCTCTGGGCTCCCAAGCGGACCAGCAGCACGCGGTTGCTGAGTACACCCTGGAGCCTGATGAGAATGTCCCCGCTACCCCGTACCTATGACCCGCCGGTAAAGCTGACGCCGAAGCAGGCGAACATTTACTGCTGGGGCTTCCAGCCTCAGGCGCGCTTCCGCGATGCTGTGTGTGGTCGACGGTTCGGCAAGACGTTCTTGGGCAAAGCTGAGATGCGCCGAGCTGCTCGTCTGGCTGCTGAGTGGGGCGTGAGCGTCGAGGACGAGATCTGGTACGGCGCGCCGACCTTCAAGCAGGCCAAGCGTGTGTTCTGGCGACGGCTGAAGCAGGCGATCCCCGAGGCCTGGCGTGCACACCGCCCGAATGAGACGGAATGCTCGATCACGCTCAAGTCTGGACATGTGATGCGCGTGGTAGGGCTCGACAACTACGACAATCTGCGCGGCTCCGGTCTGTTCTTCGTCCTGGTGGATGAATGGGCGGACTGCCCGTGGGAAGCATGGGAAGAAGTCCTCCGCCCGATGCTTTCGACCTGCCAATACTCGATACCGGGCATTGGCATGCGGAAGGGCGGTCACGCATTACGCATCGGGACGCCCAAAGGGTTCAATCACTGCTACGACACGTTTCAGGATGGCCGGCCCGGTAACGAGCCTGACCACAAGAGCTGGCTCTACACCTCCGTGGATGGGGGCAACGTCCCTCCGGAAGAGATCGAAGCGGCACGCCGCAAGATGGACCCGCGCACATTCCGGCAGGAATACGAGGCGAGCTTCGAGAACTATCAGGGCGTCGTTTACTACACCTTCAACCGAGATGAGTGCCGCACCACCGAGCGGATCAAGCCCGGTGAAGCACTGCACATCGGCATCGACTTCAACGTCATGAAGATGTCGGCGGTCGTCAACGTGGTCCGTAACGGTCTGCCTCTGGCGCTCGACGAATTCCACACGGTGCGCGACACGCCCGAGATGATCGAGAAGATCAAGGCGCGGTTCCCAGGGCACAGCATCGCGGTGTATCCGGATGCCAGCGGCCAGAACACCAGCAGCAAAAACGCGAGCGAGTCCGATCTGTCGCTGCTTCGCACAGCAGGCTTTGCCGTGTACGTCGATTCGACGAACCCGGGCGTGAAAGACCGCGTGAACGCAGTCAATGCCATGTTCCTGAACGCCTACGGCGAGCGCCGCTACAAGGTCAACATTGACCAGTGTCCGAAGCTGACTCAGTGCCTTGAACGGCAGGTTTACGACAAGAAAGGCGACCCTGACAAGAAAGGCGGGTTCGACCACATGGTGGATGCGATGGGCTACATGATCGCCCAGCGGTACGGCCTCGCAAACTCCTACACACTCGCAAACGTGAGCGGCCAATGAGCGCATTCACTTATCTGAAAGACAGCCTGCAGAACCTGGTCGCAGGACTGGGCACCGCGCGCGACAAGGCATCGCACTCGCACTATGCACTTCCAGTGATGGACGATCAGCAGCTGCTGAACGCCTTCCGTGGATCGTGGACGGCGCAGAAGGGCGTGAGTATTCCGGCCGTAGATGCGTGCCGCAACTGGCGCAACTGGCAGGCCGATAAGGCTCAGATCGAGCTGATCGAAGCCGAAGAGGATCGCCTGAACGTCAAGGGCAAGATTCTGGAGGCCCTATTGAAGGCCCGGTTGTTCGGCGGGGCTGCGGTGTTCATCGGCACCGGTGAGCGTGACACGGCATCTGAGCTAAAGCCGGATCGAGTCGGGAAGGGCGGCATCAAGTACCTGACGGTGATGACTCGCCGCCAACTCAGCGCCACGGAGATCGAGCAGGATCCGCAAAGCCCGCGCTTCGGCAAGCCCAAGGCGTACCGGTTGCCGGGTTCCACGGTGGAGATTCACCCATCCCGACTGGTGATTTTTGTAGGCGTGCCGCATCCAGACTCTGAGCTTGCCGTAGGTACTGGCTTCGGCTGGGGCGACTCGGTGCTGCTGTCGGCAATGCCGGCTGTGCGTCACTACGACGAGACGGTCGCCAACGTGGTCAGCCTGGTCTACGAGGCCAAGATCGACGTCATCAACATTCCAAACCTGATGTCGAGCATGCAGGACAAGAACTACGAGCGCTTGCTGCTGGAGCGCTTGCGTCTTGCTGCCACGGCCAAGGGCATCAACGGAACGCTGATCCTCGACGGGCAAGAGACGCACAGTTCCAAGTCGGCCAGCTTCGGCAATCTGCCTGAAGTGATCGCCAAGACCGAGCAGGGCGTAGCCGGCGCGTTCGATATCCCTGGCACCCGCATGTTCGGTCAGTCCTCGACGGGGCTCGGCGCGAACGGCGAAGAGAACACCCGCAATTACTACGACAATGTTGCGTCACGCCAGAAGCTGGAAATCAAGCCAGCCATGAGCGTGCTGGATGAGGGTTTGATCCGCTCCGCGCTCGGCAGTCGGCCGAAAGAGGTGCACTACACCTGGGCGCCACTCTGGCAGGCCACGGCGAAAGAGCGTGCCGATATCGGTAAAACCACGGCGGACACCATCAAGGCGCTGAAAGACTCCGGACTGTTCCCTGAGGATGCGCTCTCGACCGCCGCAGTGAACCTGCTGGTCGAGCTGAGCGTAATGCCGGGTCTGGAAGCGGCGATCGAGAAGTTCGGCGCCGAACTGCCCGATGACGATGATGACCTGCCGAGCACCAGTGCGGATCAGCCGGTGGCGAAGAAAGCGATCACTGACGCCGCGCCTCGCTCCCTGTACGTGTCCCGCAAGGTCACCAACGGCGCAGAAATCATCGAGTGGGCCAAGTCGCAGGGGTTCGAAACGACAGTTCCGGCATCAGACCTGCACGTCACCATCGCCTACAGCCGATCACCTGTTGACTGGATGAAGGTCGGCGAGCCGTGGTCTGGCAACAGCAAAGGCGAGCTGTCTCTGGCGCCTGGTGGGGCTCGCCTCATCGACAAGTTCGGCGAGGGCGCGGTCGTGCTGCTGTTCAACAGCTCAGAGCTGTCCTGGCGTCATGTGTCCATCGTCGAGGCGGGCGCCTCTTGGGACTGGCCTGAGTATCAGCCGCACATCACCTTTACCTATGAGCCCGGCAGCGTTGACCTGAGCAAGGTTGAACCATACCGGGGACCCATCGAGCTTGGGCCGGAAATCTTCGAAGAAGTCGTAGAGAACTGGCAGGGCAAGATCAAGGAGCAGTCATGATCTTCACCGACTCCGTGCCGGTCACGGGCGTGCGCCGCACCGAGGACGGCTATCTGGTGGCCGAAGCCCGTGTCGCACGCACAGGCATCCAGGACTATCTGGGCGCCGAGATCGACCCGGACAACGAACACGGCCTGCGGGATAAGCCAATCGTTCGTGTCTACCGGCCGGAAAGCGCGGTCTTCCACGCTGACGCCATGCACTCGTATGCCTACCGGCCAATGACCAACGGCCACCCGGGCGGGGACGGCGTCAACTCCAAGAACTGGAAAGACGTCGCGATCGGCCAAACCGGTGGCGAGGTTGTCCGCGACGGGCAGTTCGTCAAGGTGCCGCTGGTGCTGATGGACGCCAAGGCGATCGAGGACTACGAGTCCGGCAAGCGCGAGCTGTCCATGGGCTACGGCGCCGAGGTCGTGTTTCAGGATGGCGTTTCCCCCGAGGGCGAGCAGTACGACTGCTTCCTCGGCCCCATGAAAATGAATCACCTCAGCCTTGAGCATCGAGCTCGGGGTGGCGAGCACCTTCGCATCGGTGACCATAAACCACACACCCCCAAAGGAGGCCATGACATGGCTGATTCACTGCGGAAACTCCTTGTCGATGGCATCTCCATTGATGTCACCGAGCAAGGCGCCCAGGCCATCGAGAAGCTGAACACCAAGCTTGCCG
>Ga0308166_1001529_pt1 | contig 24264 bp, 25 predicted proteins | sample PhyCR2_2_FD_202137 | JGI IMG/M metagenome (GOLD analysis project Ga0308166, IMG submission 202137) | Phyllosphere microbial communities from UC Gill Tract Community Farm, Albany, California, United States - DLSLCC.R2 | ecosystem: Host-associated > Plants > Phyllosphere > Unclassified | place... | reverse complement strand
CTATGGCCCTGGTACGAGCGCTGAACAAAATGACGAAAGCAGGTATACCTGAAAGCGTGCGTATTGCCTGAAAACACAACCCGCTACGGGGGAGACTTACCCGAAATCTGATTTATTCAACAAAGCCACTTGTACCATTCAAAGCACCTGTTAGAGTACCGCCAGATAATGCCAATGCTGAAACATCCGTAGGACTAAGGGTAATATTACTTGAAAGTGCTTTACCATTAACGGTACGTGCCATTGGTACGTAGTATGAATCATTATCTGATTTGAGCGGGATCTCTGTCCATGCTGTATCAGTATTACGAGCATACAGGTTTAGTTGCCCTTCACTTGTTGCAACGATTTGTGCGTACTTGTCGCCGCCGTTATCAGTGAATGCAATACCACCCATATCAACGCCAACAGTATTATCAGAACGTAAGGCAGGAACCTTAATGAAACTATTTGCTGATGGGATTGATGATTCAACATGTGGAATTACTTCTCCATCTGCACCAACACCATAATCACCAATACGTAAGTTTGCCGGATCTGTAGCTGTACCACGTGAAACAATTTTTGTTGGAACAAACGTATATGTACGATCATAAACTTCATTTTGATCCGATGAATCTTGATAACTAGAAATCATACCATTAAGAATAATATAATGTTGTTCTAGTGAAGTGCTAGATTCATATAAGGCGATTTTTATTTGAAATGCATTGCCATCGTTAAATGCATTTGCTAGATAGATGTGAGAGTCGTTATCTGCAATATAGTGTACTACAATCGATACTGAATCAATTGTCATATTACCAGAAAGTACTTGCACCCATTCATCATTATAAGTTTCAAGTGTTGTATTACTTGAATTGATTTTTACTTGTGGAAATGCACCTAGCTGATCAATGTTCTTATAGTCAGCACTATTTGGCTGAACGTTATCAACATCGGTATTATAAAAGATATAGGTATTTCCACCGTGGAAAATTGACGACATTATATTACCTCGTAATGTAATTTAACTGAATTGTTAACATCAAGGTATTTATGCCAGATGTAGGATCTGTATCTTCTGCGATGGAAATAATCGTTACTGTACCGACTTGTACATCAATATCAGTTGAAAAGCTTTTTTGAAAATCCACATCACGTACATGATCGTAAATGCTAGTCATTACTTCCTTTACGGTTTGTTCCTCTTTTGAAGTACAGACAATATCGAAAGTGAGTGTGCTGTAAGCACTGTTACCCATCGCGATATTTTCATTTTGTTCTAATAGATTGGTAATTACTAAAATGTAATCTGCCGCGTCTTGATTGATAGTGGTTGCTTTTCTTACCTGTAAACCCAACGAAAAAAGGGAATCACTTACATGATTCTTTATTTTTAGAATGTTCATGCTTATGACTCCCGAAAGTAGACATTGATTACCCCTGAGAGGTCATCAATAATGTTATAGACAACTTGTGTTTTATCGTTATACGTGAAAGTATTTTGATAATTCATCAAGCCTTTTTTTGTTGTTAGGTAGGTTTCTTGTGTCTCTACAAAACCTTCTTGAGTTTCAATAGCGACAGTTTGAGATTCAAAAATAACTGTGATTGTTGAACCATTATCTAGTAACAATGGTTCCCCAAAAGTATCAATCAAGGCGTTTAATTGTGAATTACTAAACGCCCTCATGATTATGCACCAGTAGAAACAGTTAGAACATAGAAGGATTCTGGACGTGCAACTTTGGTATCCATTGTTGCCCAGATACGTAAATATAGACCACCACGATTCCGGGAAGTTGAGTTGTCCCTATCTAGCTCAACATCATTACCCCATTGTGCGATGACGATCTGTGAGAAGTCACCTAGGATTATTTGGCCGTCTACAACTAGGGTTGATTCGATTACAGGAATTTCACCAGCTAGTAGTTGATTGTCACCAGTACCTTCTACTAGGAATTTAGCAGCGGTGTTACCTTTAACTACCTGCTTACGTAGGGTTGCACGGGTTTTTGGACTCATAACAGCAACAACAGAACTTGAAGCGACGTTTTTTGAGCCTAGTTCGGCCATAGCATCAACTACTGAATCAAAATCGATTGTTGCGACAGCAGCAGTATTACCAGCAGCAATCGCTTCAGAAGCTACATTTGCAAGTACATGCTTTTCTAGTTGGGACGCACTACCCTTGATCATTGCATCAGTAGTGTAACGTTCAGCAGCAGCACTTGATTTCATCATGATACGGGTTAGGTATACAGAACCGGTAAAATCAGTTGGTTCTAGAGTTACTTTACCAAAAGCTGGGGTAGCTTCAGGTGAAATACCGTCTTCAGTTACGAAACCGAAAGCATCGGTGAAATCGCCGTTTAGTGCTGGTAGAGATAGTTTACCGTCACCTTCCAGACCAGAGATTACGGTTAGAGGAAATTTAGCAAGTACAGAGTTAGCACGTAGAATATCGATGTATGAATCATACGCGATAGTCTCTTGAATTAGGTTTGCACCGGTAGTGGTGTTTACAGCACGTAGGGCATTCGCAGGAACTTTAACACCACGAGTACCCATGTCTAAGCCTTCGATTTCTGCGTCTAGGTTTGACATTACGCGTAGGCTGTTTTGTAGAGAAAATTTATTTTCCATAATATTATGTTCATCCTTGATAGGTTGTTTAAGTTGACGTTTGAAATCTTCAACGCTAATTCCATTAGCAATAGCTTCAGTTACGTCTAATTTTAAAACGCGTGCCATTCCGTTTAATTCGGCAATGCGTTGTTCTTCATTTTTATTTATCAACTCTGAAACTTCAGATTTGATTTCTTCAGCGACTTCTTCAATAGCTTCTACTACATCAGAAATTACTTCTTTTACTTCATCAACAGTTTCTTCGATTGGGGATTTGTTGATTTCATCTGATGTTTCAACTTCTGATATTTCTTCCGCTACGGGTTCTTCATTGACTGGTTCAGAATTGTTTTCTGATTGATCATCTTCTAATGAACGTCCAACACCTACTAGATCATCAGCGGGTACAGATACCATCGAGATTTCATAAGGCGACCATTTAGTAACTAGTAGATTATCACCATCAATTTGATAATCGTTGATTTCATAACCAACAGAAACTTTTCGCAAAGTTCCTTCTACAACCATTTGATATTTTTCATCACCCATACCTATAGAACTAAAACGTACTAACGCACGCCCTACTCTATCGGGATCAATACTGGCATCTTCTACAACGCCAATATGCTGATCAAAATCGTGATTGAATAGAAGGGCTGCACCGTTGTTGAGACGGGAAAGATTTACAGCTTCTGCGGTATGAAGTAAGATTTCGTTATAATCTTTACCATTGATACAACGAATAACAGGTGTTTCTGAACTGAAAGCAATTAGTACTTCACGATTATCATTAGTCGGTAGTTCCTGTACTCTCATCTCCCGCTTCTGGTTTTTCTTCAATTCCATTTGAATTTTCTTCCTGTATTTGCTTAAACACTACATCTGGCGAATACCCCATTTCGTGAATAATTTGTTGTTTTGATTTAAGTCCTGCATCAAGTAACATAATTTCATATTGAGCATCTTTAACCGGATCTATTGAGATAGTTTTAACGGGAATGTAATGGGCAATAATCAAATCATCAAAGTCACTAAAGCGGCCTAACTTAGTATTATTTAGTAATTCATTAGCAAGCCAGTTTGAGTAAATCTTTTTCAGTACACGAGCAATCATTACGTTACTACGAGTTTTGAAAGTGGTTTGTTGCAGGCGATCCGATAACTTTGCAGCACTGAATGAACTATTTGAAGTATCACCCATGAGATTCATTTTTGTGATTCCCAGTGACATACTGATCTGATTCATTAAGTTATTAACGAAATCATTGATCCCATCTACACCAGCATTTGGATTTACAGCCTTAATATCCTGACCGGGATTTAACTCATAGATTGCCCCTGCTTCTAAGTACTCGTAATTTATTCGGGTTTCTTCATCTTCAAGATAATAATCGCTCTGATTTGCATTAGTAATAAAACTAGTTGTGGACGCTGCCACTTTTTTACTTACGAGTGTCGCGGCAATATACTCTTGTAGTTCTTGTAGTACCTTTTGACCAGCAAACAAATCAGGTATTCCGCGTTCCTGATTAGGAAATTCAGGAACAAAGTAGTGAATGATTTCTTCTGCCGGTACTCGCTCATAACTACCTGTATCAATCTGGTAAGTAATGGGATTGTAGTCATGAATATAATACGCTACTGGTTTACGGGTAGTACCATCAAATTCAATTGAATTACTGTAATAGCCCGTCTTAGTCCATCCATAGCGAGTATTAACAAGGCGTGCTGCGTCGATAATTTCAAGTTGTGTACCGCGACAGCGAATAAAAACTTCGCCATCTCTGGCACGTGTTTTTTCAACAACCCCCTGGAACAAATCAATACTTAGTTGTCCATCAAAACTGAATTGTTCTGGATCTTCCGCATAACGATAGAATAGTTTTTCAATCAGTTGGTTGGTCTGGCTGTTATCAGTACCAGGAACACCAATTTCAACTGCGGGCTTAATGGTGATCCCATCAGCACCTACTACACCATCGGCACACTTCTGAATGTAATTCTTTGCGATGGGGTTGTTTAGAGAGAGTTCACGCGACTTGTTACGGATATGGGTTAGTGTAAATTTTAGTACCGAGTTAATGTCTGTACTTGCTACACCAGCTACGCCAAAATCAATAATTGGTTTACTACCATTAGTAATAGAGCGTTTTAACTCGTTATTACCAATCTGTTTTGTTTCTGTATGTCTTTTTTGTGGTTTAGATTGTGGTTGTACTTCTTGTTGTACTTCCGCTTTCTTCCTTGAAAGCCATTTCATATTATCCCCCCTTGAATACTGTTACTGATTTAAAAATGCCAGATTTACCACGAATTTTGTTTACCTTTTTGATATACATTGCACGTAAGGAAAGCAATGAATCTAAAGATGAATTAACAATCGTCTTATTATTAATAGTAATTTGGCTAATTGCGTTCTTTGCACGATCTTCTAATACCTGATCAATTTCCTTAATCATGGTTAGTGCATCATTTAATGCATCCATAGAAGCGAGCGGATCGACAATTTCAACAGCAGAAATAGAAATAGCACCGTTAACATTAGATACAACCGTATAGTTACCTGAAACAAAATTAGCAGTATCAACGATTATGTTAGTACTTGCCGATAAGAGATTTTCAACTTCATATACTGTTGTTGTTTTATCACCGATGATAATCTTAGTATGAGCGGGAAGAGTTAGAGTGAATTTTTCACCTATGTAAATTAATTCTTTCATATCATTCCTTAATTAAACCAGTTATTACGCCTCCTTTGTGGTTGTTCACTTTTTTGACGTAATTGTTTTGGTTGTTCTTCCGTGTATTTATTATTTTCAACACCTTTAGATTTTTGCTTTGCAACAAATTCTCTTAGTGTTTTATAGGGTTGTGAACCTAACCTACTTAGATAGTACTCTTTCGCTATTAGGCAATAATTTAAACAGTCTAGGGACTCATTCCTTTTATGTGTTTTTTTCATTACCCAATAAAGGTTATCACCCTTACGTTTCAACTCTTCTGAGGTTAATTGTTCGAAATAATCATCTGGTAAGCCTGAAGTGAAATGTAGTTGTGTTGGCATTTCTTCCCTGTCTTCACTGACAGCAGCATTGAGCAATCTTCGTATGGTGTTCTTACCTTCATTGACGTTGAGCATTAGCAGTTCATGCCCGCCACTACGACTTGCTTTGAACAGGTCACCGCTTGCTGAAGAACTACCCTTAATGGCTATAACGTTCTTCCGTGTACTGGCGTATCGGTAGATAGTGGCTGTAGCGTTCCCGTTACTACTGTCGATGAACGAACCAAGTACTTTAACCGGACGTCCTGAGACGGTCCTAAGAGGTGCATTGATGAAGGTATCAAGTTCTGTATATGCCTTTGCACCGGGCTTAGTACAATCCGGTGCGTAGAAGCTTCGGTGATCCAGTACGTACACCCTCTTTTCACTGAACCCAATGGTAGTTACTTCGAGACGATCTAATTGCTGATCGATACCATGCGTTACTGCAAGTACATCATCAGGTATGTTCCTAACATCAAAAGTACTATCACGTAGGTTTTCGAGTAGAAGACTGTCTATCTCAGCATTCATTTCATCATCAAACGGCAGGCCCAGCTCGTTGTTGTAGAAACTCTGTAAGTTGAATTCAAAGTGTGCCGTTGCGAATGACTGTACTAACTTCTTTATCGTTGTAATCGGTGAATAGAGTCTTGAGATCTGAAACCCTGCTACATCTTTTACTTCTGGATTAGTTGCTATCCAGCGGCCTTGTTTAACCATACGTACACGTTGTGCTTCAGTGATTTCCCCTTCACATGCAGGACAAACAAGACGTGCTGTTTCTTCATCTGGTATTGCACGTCTACCACCGTTGATTTGCTTGAACTCAAATCGGACGTTTTCCCATTCCAGTGTATGCTCATGTTCACAGTGTGGGCATGGTACAAAGAAACGGCGTTGATCACTTAGGAGGTATTCAGTACAGATCAAATCATCTTTCAGCTTTGGTGTACTGGCTACCATTACAAGACCATCAGTAAAGGTACTGGCACGTTGTTCAGCAAGTCTTAGGGGATTACCTTCTTCACCATCTGCTTCAACGTTACTTACCTCATCCAAAAAAAGTCTTTTTATTGTTTTTCCGCGTAATGTACTTGCAGCATTTAAGTTCAACCAGTACAGGAAACTACCATCGATCATCTGGGTTTGATCTGCGTTATTCGCAAAATTCTTATTATTCTTGTCAGTAACTATCTGACTAAGTATTTCTGAACGAGCAATGACGTTATCAAATTTGCCTGTTTTCATTAGTTTCACTTCCTTGCCTGTACTGGAAGCGAAAGCCATATTGCTATTGTCATTCGCCATAAAATACATGGCGGCATTTAGCATTACTGTTGTCTTGAGAAGTTGAGCACTACTTTGTAAAACGCATTTACGGTAATTTTGATTAGTTATAATATCGAGTGGTTCTTTCTGGAATTCAAAGAGGCTTAATCTTTGTCCACCCATTGGCCCATCTGGGAAAGTTAGATTTTCTTCACACCATTCACTCGGTTTCATCTTCTTCGGTGGAAGAATTTTCTTCACTGCCCGATTCAATATTTTCGTTAACTTGTCCTTGTTCATGTTCTTCCTCTGGCATCTCATATTCCTGATTGCCAATTTCATTCAGTACTTCATCAATGAAGCCTGCTAATTTAGTTTTAAGTGCTAGTGCATCCTCTGATTCAAAGAGTTCGATGTAATGCTTCTGTGGGATTGTACGTAGGTAGTTCTTCAATTGGCTGAAGTACTCGGAAAGCGAGGATTCAAGGTAGCCTACATCGACTACCTGCCCAAGCTGACGATCAAGTTCTAACTCTGCCTGACTCGCTTCTGCCTGTAGCTTACGTAGCTTCTCGCGATCCATCTGTTCGCGTAAGTCTGTTTCACGTAGGGGTTTTAATACTTCCTGAACTACCCATGCACGGATCTGTACTTCAGGCCAGGACATATCAAGCCCTTTTGGTATCCATGACTGGCGTATTGTGGATTCATCGTAGCCGTACTGTAGGGCAAGAGAACGTATTGAAATGGTATTACTCATAGTTATTCCTTCAAATTTAACTATGAGTATTTATGAGAAAAGAAATTATTTGCAGGGATAAACGTATTCCAGTGCACGAATAGCAACTAATTCCACTGGCGACTTCATTAACATATTTTTGTCATCGCTGTTAGCAAGTAGGTAATTGCTTATAGCAGCGGACATTACACGATCATTAAAGTTCTGATTTGGAGGCGGACAGAAAAACTCTTGCCGTTGCTGTACACCTAGCTCGGCATTAGCGAACAAAAGGGACATAACAACCCCATTCATATAAGCATTAAAAACATTTTGCTGATTCTCTGTCAGTTTAGATGTATTCAACTTGATAAAAGTTTCTGTATCCATAGCTGCATTAGCTGTACTAGTTAAGAATAATGCCAGTGTGAAAATTATTTTTTTCATGTTAAGAACTTCCTTTTTATACTGTTTTTTGAACTTCTATTAATTTTAAGGCGGTCTTATTTTTTCAGATACTCATGCCATAATCAAGGTGCGGGTAATCTTAAAAATGTCATATATAAATTTTAAAACTTGCTGCGAAACTCCCCGATCTTCGCCGAACGCTGGAGAACCTTTTATAGCCAGTATAAAGCATGTTGTGTTATACTAAATCCTTCACACAAAGGAATGGTTATGAATTCAAATCTTATCCAATCGATTGTTGATGAATGTCACCGTATTGAAGAAGATTCACTCTACTCTTCAAAGTCCCATTACAATGTATCTGATAGGTGGGATAAATTTAATCTTATTTTAGGTGTCCCATTAGGCATTTTAACGGCACTAAGTGGATTAGCGGCCATCAAAAATAGTACTATAATTGTGGTTTTCATCTCTATTCTTGCAACGGTGTTGACCTCTCTAAATACGTCATTAAACCCTAGTAAACGTTCGGCCTTACATAAGGCCTCAGCAAACGAATATAACAAATTAAAAAACGACGTTAGAATCTTCCGAGAAATAGAGTTGATTGATAATGATTTTAGTGACAAAGAATTAAAAGAGAAGATAGTTTATTTTTCTAACCGTAGAAGTCAGCTTAACTCAAGCTCACCTAACATACCTTCTTGGGCGTATAAGAAAACACAATCTGATGTAAAAAATGGGTTTACAAAGTATCAAATTGACAAGGAGTAATTATGACTGTCGGCACTCATTTAGAATTAATAAAAAATAATGCTTACCAACGTGACTTAACTATCTCCAACTCTATTAGCACACTTCAGAGAAGACTGAACTCTTGTTTCCCTGGTCAGTTGCATAGCCATTTTAAATTTGGTTCGTTCACTCGCGACACAATGCTTCCACGATCATATGACCCTAAATCAGACGTTGATTACATGGTTGTGTTTAATAACGTGATTTACACCCCTCAAACTTATCTCAATAAGCTAAAGAATTTCGCCTCTCGTTACTACAGCACATCAGAATTGAAACAAAGCCACCCCACTATTCAACTCAACCTAAACCACATAACATTTGAGCTAGTACCTGCCTCATACAGTGGCCTATTTGGTTATCAAATACCCTCAAAAAATGATTTAACTGGAAAATGGATGAATACCGATCCTAATGCTTTCAACTCAGAATTAACCATATGCAATAGAAATAATTCAAGTATGATTAAGCCGCTCATTAGAATCCTCAAATATTGGAATGCTAACGCAGGTCACGTATTCGATTCATATGAATTAGAAAAGATCATTGTTAAGTTCAACTTCTATTGGTGCTCTACTTTAAAAGATTATTTCTACACTGCCGTTCAGCAACTCCCTGATTTTCATTACATGCAAGCCTGGAAACAAGAGAGAATCTCGCGTTTAAAAAGTTGCATATCTTTAGCAAAACACTATGAACAACAAGGCAATCATTTTTTAGCAGAAACAGAGATTAAAAAAGTAATACCTTGAGTTTTCAACATTGTTTGATGTTTCTGAAGGATGAAGATGGATTTCACTCATTATCCATTTTGAATATCTATCTTCTTTAAATTTCAAAATGTACTATTTGAGTACTGGCACGCTTTGGCTCTCGCTCTACATGGTCATTGTATGAGTGCAGGTCTGCTATTCGTACTTCATTGATCACACATCCACTACTGGACTGTTCATCAAAGTAAGCCTTGTTATAGTGGCACTGGCTCTGGAACTGTGGACGATAGTATTTCACCCCGTTCCTCATACCTGCATCAAACAGTACTACCGCCTGTTGGTCTACATAGCCTACATAGGCTTTGTCCATCCATGAGTGATGAACTGAAGAACATGCAGAGGTGAGTAACATCACGCCTGCTATGATTAGTTTTTTCATTTTATGGTTCCTAGTTTTTTTGTTTTATTTAGAGCAATGTTTGTACCTTTGAAAACGGTACTGAACGGTACAGATAACCTTGTACGCCCCATATACAGCCCATTAACCTTCGAATGAACATTGCTAAATTAGGATTTTGTCGAATATAAATTAGCTGGCCTTTCATTTAAAATAAAGAATTAACAGCACATTTCAAAATCAAGAGAAAAAATGGCAAATTACATACAAGAATACCAACAAAAAGTTCAATATGAAAAGGAATGTTTGGAGCAATGCTATAATAAAATAGTTAATTTTGTATTATTTCACAAAGCAGAGATTGATAAGTCAATTAAAGAGAACAAGACGCATAATGGGAAATGGATAAATGGACGTTATCGCCCTTACGTTTCATATGTTTTTGATTTGCCTAATGATCTTTACAAACTACAAGATGGTATGAGATTTTTACCTTCACACCTTACCAACATTTTGCTACATCCTAATTTAAAATTTCTTATTAATAAGTTAAAAGAAATATCTGATGAAATCATACCCTTCATTTATCATTACTCTAGTTATGAAGATCTTCATAATTTTTTACCCACCGGCCATACAGATTTTATGTTACCAAACTATAGAATGGTGGAAAGAGAAGATAATTTTTATGAAAAAGAAAGAAGCGATAAAGATATTACCAGCATTCGAGTTACCAACTCAAAGAAAAAAGCTAGAGCTGAGTTAGAAGAAGGCTACTTATATTACGTTGAAAATAATAGCCTTTTAAAAATACCCAGACCTCATAAAGAATGCTATGCAATTGTATTATTAAACCAATCTCTAGAAAGATTGCGTGACTTTATAATGATTAATCATATGGATGATCTGTTCGATGAACTAAATGTTGTTGACAGAAAGAGTAACATAACGCTAACCATCCCTTATGAATCTTGGTCAAAATGTTCTGAATTCCTTAAAAATTTTGAAAGTAATATTCATGACTGGGAAATTAAATATCTTGAGTTAGAATTAAGAAAAGAATTTCGTTCCTACTATTATAATGATAAATGGTTAAACGGCAATTCACCCTATGATTTATCTTTTAAAATAAAATTTTTTGAATATAGTAAAAAAATAACCATTCAATATATAGAATTTGGTGAATTATACATTGAAGAATATGATATTGGTGATAGGTACGACATTTCAGATATGTGATAAGCAATTATAAGATCTAAAAATGCTAGAGCTAGTAGTTACTAGCTCCTTTTTAGTATTGTATCATTCTTCCCACTTCAAACCTGAATCGCGATTTTCTCGATCAAACATTTCTTGAATTACATCAAGGGCAATACGTTCAGGACTACCATAGGCAAGTTCTACGTACTGCACTCTTTCACCATCTATGTAATAATGAATTTCTTCCTGTACCTTATGAAGACCAAACCTTCCTACTGTTATCTTATCAATCATGTTTTTCCTCTTTAGTTAATATATAATATTCTTAATAGCTACGTTAAAACGCGATTATTTTCCCTTATCTTTCATTTCTTGAATGAAACTCAATACATTCAGTATATGTTTGTCAGTAGTGGAGAGTTGGAACAACTCATCCTTACCCATCTTAATAATTTCATCGACGATATAATCTGACACTTCAACTTCTGGTTCTTGATTTACATTTGGATAGTATTTGAAAGTGACTTTCTTGATTGGGGTAACTATTACAAAACCGCACATGTAACAATATTCATACTCACCTACTTGTTTTTTTATACTTAAATCCATCGTTCAATCCCTTTTTAAAACCCCTGTCCTTTATTTAGTGTGTAGTGCTTTGATTGTCAGTCAAAGCACTATTTTTATTACCCTCTCATACCTAACATTGCCTTGATTTTGTCACGCTGCACTGTGCTTGCTGGTACCCGTGCCTGTATTGCATCTGGCTTACTCGCTTCTCTGGTCTTGCTTAGCAATGCCTTCATGTTCTCAATGCCCGGATTGATGAACTTAGAAGGTTCTACCTTGCTGAAGGCTAAGCCTGTAAGTGATAGTGCTTCTACTGGTAACACACGCACTTTCTTACCGTTGATACTCTTCAACTTGGATTTTGAAAGTTTGATGTACTTGCATAGGATTTCTTTTGCTGCTTTTGCAGATTTGGCCTGTAGCGGTAGCACATAGGAATCTCTTTTATTAAGATCATTAGTACTGCAAGTGCTACCGTTGGTTTGCGGTAACACATAGAGATCTCTTTTATTAAGATCATTAGTACTGCAAGTGTTACCGCAACTGACCAACCCACCCCATGATCGGCTTTCGCTCATCGCTTTAGTGTCACCTGCGAAGTACTCTGCGAGTACCTTGCTGATTACCTTATCTGCAATTTCTTGGGTTTCGTGTGCCTGTAGCTCTGTTCGCCCATTGATTTCGGAAACGATCATTTCCCGGATGGTTTCGCCGGTCTGCTGAAAATCTGCATCGGCATGTGCCTTAGCGAAGAATGATTCATCTTCGATGTAACCAGTGATCGCCTTCTTCACATCGGCCTTATCTAGCCCTTTGACCAACAGCTTCTGAACACTGCCGTATGTCGCTGTATAAAGCTCTGGTGCGTTCTCTTCGCTCTGTACAGTGTTTGCCTCAATATCAGCAATCAACCCTTCTAGGATGCTCTCACGCTCTTTCTTACGAGCCTCAGTGATTACCTCCTTTTCCTCTTTGATTTCTTCTGCACTTTTTTCATTACCATCTTCAATGATTGGATAGAACACATTGAAACCAAAGCTCATAAGACGCTTACTAAGTGCTGCAAAGTCATTGCGGTACTGGCTTGCACGGTGCTGTGCATACTCATAGTCCACACCCGTAAAGCTGATATTGAATTTACCATCATGTTGATAAACCAAATCCTGAGACATATCGCCCCCAAACTGACGCATAAAGCTACGGCGTAAGGTGTCAGTACTGATAGCCTCATATAGCCCCTGTAACGAGCTACAAAGGGCTTTAGCGTCCTGGAGTACTAACGAACGATCATACTCATCAATCGCTTCTACGGGCTTTCTATCTACGAAATACCATACGTTCTTTGATCCACTGACATTACGGAAACGGTTAGTGAACTGCTCAATACGTTCAGGTACTAGATCATCCCAAATCACTACATCAACATCCTGTAGCTTATCTTCAATACTCAGACCTTCAACAATCGAGTTAGTACCGATCACTACGTCATAGTTACCCATACTTCTGTTCTTGAAAAAACTCTGTACCTCTGGTGAGTTCTTCACATCGGCATTCACAATCAAACTATTGCGGCTGATTCGCTTCTGAACTACTTCACATAGATCTTTGTTGTTCATCAGTACAATAGTTTTGTTTGTTAGGCTGTTAATATGCTCAATTACTACATCATCTTTCTTAGTACAGAAAACAGTACGGATGTTCTTTACTGCTTTAGATGGTTTATGTACACAGTAGACTTTATTGAAAGTAATAGAGCTAAAGTTATCCTCTTCCACCGTGCCAGACATTAGAATAACAGCTTTGAAATATTTGAAAGAATCTATTAGGCGGTTAATCAATTTCGATTTATAACCATAATCTTCAAACAACCCATGACATTCATCTACTACAAGTGTGGTATTTGCAAATTTAGTTTTATCTCTTTCACGTAGAATGCATTCAATCTGGTTCCAGGTTCCTACTCCACTACCACTAAGCTTATTATCATCTGTGAATGAATTTACGATACTGGTAAGTGGTGCAACGAATAGATAACCTTTCTTCGTACCGGTACAGTTACCCTCTTCATCATATTGCATGAACTGTGTTGATTTACCTGTCCCAACATCAGCAATCAAAAGGTTGATACCTGATGTAAAATCCATTGAGCTATATATGTCACTAAGATACTCAGTACTGCCTAGCGTCCATTCACCATCATACTTAGCTACTGGTAACTCTAATACCGTCTCAGACGCAACAGAACACACTATACGACGTTCTAGGGCCGGAATGCGTACACCCTTCGCAACGTGCTTATAAAGCCCTTCTGCATGTGCGTAGAGAGGATTTGCACCCTGAACTAAAACGCTATTAGGCGTCGTAAATGCAGGCTTACTGACCGCATCCAGGACCATGACTGCATCATAGTCATTCATACCGATGTGCTTCAGACGCTGAGCAAGCAAACGGCGTTCTTCATAGCCCAAGCTATTAGCCTGATGATCTACGATTGCCTTAGCGAGTTCCTGTAGCTCTGTATCACTGAACTGTGCTTCATCAAAGCTGATGTGCTTAGTGATTAGTTCAAGGCTTTTGGTTTCTACATACGGTAAATCGTCTGGATTCTGGTAATCGAACCAACGTCCCTCGTGATGCTTTGCAATGAACTGTTCTTTATAGGCAGTGTTCACTACAGGCAGATACTGAATCTGGATACCTTTCTTGAAGCACTCATCTGAATAGGTAAAACGTTCAGATAGGCTCGTGTTGTATCGCTTCCAGTCGCTTGCAGGCATCGGTACGTTCAACGGTAGGATCACACGAAAGCGATCACCACCTTTTAGACCTGTACCACCGCTGCTATAGAGAACGTACTCATACTTCTGTAAGTCCTGGCGTATGTCCTCGTAAGTTGCACCATCATCTATATCAAGCACGATAGCGTAAAAGGCAACTACGTTATCTGCTGTACGAGGCATGTTAGGCTTCATCTCTGCCATTACGATGGCATCAAATTTTTCTTTAGCTCTGTTATATGTTTCCTTATCTGTTGCGTGGAATCTGTGCCACTCTGCTTTGTTAGTAATGGTCTCTACAACTTCTGACCATTCACCTTCAATGTGGGAGATACCTTTATCTTTACTAGAAAATCTTGATTTATAGTGAGTGTACTTCATTATATGTCCTTATAAACTGCTGGCATCCTGCCATTTGTGATATTTACTTAGTGTTATGAATATTAGAAACAGTACTGTACTGGTTCAGCTACTTTTGAAAGAATCATTCGAAATAATTTCTTGTCTATACCTTTGTAGTACTTCTGTATAATCTCTTCAGGCTTAGACCTGACAAGCCTTCTAAAATACCTATAGAACTCATCAGACCAAGTTACATTTGAGAAGGTTACGTTTTCCTCATCACTACTGATTATATCGAATACTAGTACATATTCATTATCACAGGGTTCATAAACCCAGCGTACATTTATAAAACCATATTGACCTACTACTACACCATCTTCAAAATATACAATGCTTTCCATGCTCATGTATCCTTATCCTAAAATTATCTTCTTGTTGATTAGGGCTTGTATTGCCTGACTTCGATTTTTGATAGTCTTCCCGTCTATCATCTTGTCTAGCATTTCTATCTGTGTGTCATTCAACTTTACACCTACCATGTTATCTTTCTTTTCTTTCATTTATATCCTCTGTGGTTAACTTTTCTTCCTTTTTTGAATGCAAAAAACTACCCGCATTGAAACGGGCAAGTTTAAGCATGGAAAAGGTTATATAATGTCGTGACTGTACGCCAGTCGGCGTCATATACTATATTATAGCATATTAATTAGAATCGTTTCATTTGAATGTATATTTTAAGAGAATTTTCGACTCCCACCCCATCTTTATACCATAAAATTTTTCCGTGTTTCAAAAATATTACACAGAGAGTATAGAACAAACTCAGACAATGTTTCAGCTTTCTTTGCGTTCATTTTATTTATCATTTTCTTTCTTATTAAGGTACTTATACTTTTGATAAACTAGTATCATTTCTGCTATTAGACCTACTCCTAAGAATACTAGGTACAATGGAAAGATAACTACTATCCAGCCTGTGTACATAAGTACGAAGAAGAATGCGATTATCAGTACATATACAAACCATTCTAACATTGTGAGTTTCCTTCTCTGAGTTAGTTTCTATGTAAGTATTTATCATATAACTCAAAAAAGTAACTCAAATGAAAAAGCCCACAATGATATGTGGGCTATCTTTTTACTTACGAGGCCAGAACAGCTTACTATCGAGTTCTGGATAATTAACTGTTTCTAACAAATCCTGAGCATGTTTCAGCATGTTCATTGATGCAAGTTCATATGCTTCAAACTTGGCTTTGACCTCTTTCATCTTCTTTTCTGTTAAAATTGATGAAGTGGCTAATACTTTACTATTATCAATAAACGGTATATTACCAAAACGACAACCCCATTCATAAGGGGTTTTACCTGCACTAAAATTAAAGTACTCATCATATCCTTTGATTTGGAATGATATGTATAAACGTCGATTTTCTTTCCATGCTCTTACATCACCAATACTGCTACGTACTATATCTCTTAATTTATTGCGATATTCATGGATAGGATCTTGCAACACACCATATTGAGCATACGTAAAAAAATCCATCATTAGAGATTCGAACGTTTTATCTTTTGACAAAATTTGCCTACGTTGAAGCACTTCAAGCTCTGATATTAAATCTTTACGTTGTTGCTCCAAATCCTTTATCTGTGTTACTACTTCATCAACGTTACCTAAGCCAGCAAGCACTAATGATGTAGCCCTACTGATACGAGTACCAATTTCTGCAATTAAATTCTCTGTATTTGTAATCTGCTGTGTATAGTCTTCACTACTTATTTTACCTTTCCTTTGTATATCCATATAGGCAATAGTAGTTACTAACATCAAAGTATGTTCAACTAAAATACCTGGCAATGACCATGTTTTGCAATCATGTGCATATCCTCTACCCTTTTCACAAAGATAGCGAATTGTGTCACCGTGACGCATTGCCATCATAGTACCACCACAATGACCACACCTAAACAGCTTCATACCTGCAAGTAGATTAATGTTGTTAGTTTGCTCACCAACCTTACCAAGATACTTTGTCGTTTCCCGAATTTGTTCTAAACGTAAATATTGCCCTTCGGTAATCAAAGGCGGGTAATATCCGGATAATTTATAGGATTGTCCATTAACGGTTAGTTCTCGCATCCCGTATACCGCAGGATTTATACGTAATTTTCGGACATTAGCATATGACCATGCTTTTCCTTTATAAAGATGATGATATTTTTCATTCAACAATTGAGTCACTTTAAAAACACTATGACCTTCTAAAAAGAGATTTATAGCAAATTGTGCAGCGGGCCATAATGCAGGATGCTTACGTACGGCTTCATGTGGTTTAGTACTACTGTCAATCCACCAAGGATGTGATCCAACAGATTTTATAGTTGTAGGGTGTCCGTCTTGGAAACGCTTTATCAATGTTTCCGCATTACCATTAACACGGACTTGTTTGATTACACTTTCCGCATGGCCCCGAACGAATTCAAGAATAGTTTCAATCAAATCCATAGAATTTTCATTGATAGATTCTGCTGTATATACTTTATTATTTACACCAGTAACAATTGCTATTCTCAATTCTAAAAGGTCATTGAATAACCCCAGTGCTTTTAGCACCTTGTCACGTGAAATACGGTCCAAGCTTTCGACATATAGCAGGCTATTAGCTTCGATGTAACCATCTTCGACCGCTCGAATAAAGGCCGATAATGCTCCTCGTTTCGCATTGACGGATTTAAAAGCACTGACGCCATCATCACGAATTTCGACCAAATCGTAACCATGCTCCTCGGCATACTTTTTTGCTGCATTGCTTTGACGCTGTTGCGTTGTTCCTTCTTTTTGAACTGCACTTGACCAACGTTGATATGAGTACAACTTACGAGCCATTTCTGCTATTACCTCATAAAATCAATAGATTAACTTAGTGTGCAGAATTTCTCTTTGGGTTACCCGGATGGCTGATGATATGCACCAGTCCCCCCGCCATCGCCGCAATCATCGCGTCAGTATGGTGTTTTCGGTCACGCGGTGCGTAGACCGGCTCATGAAAGCCCGCCACGATCAGGTCCAGCGCATCCAGCATCGGACCAGAGCAGTCAATCTCGCCCTGCTGGTTTTTAATATTGGCTTCAATACCGCGCAGAATCCCGACGCCATCAATCACCCGCGGCCAGATGCGCATATTGATGAAGTGCCAGTAATGCGGTGCATCGGCCATATCAGGCCCGTGATCGGTAATGGCAAACAGTTTCAGTCCCGTTTGTCTGGCCTGAGTGACGTAATCGTGCAGCGTACTGTAGGCGTGCGTACTGGCGATGGTGTGCATATGCAGATCTACCGGATACATCATCTTCTCCTGCTGATAGCCCCTGATTGGGCAGGGTAATTAGTAGCCACGCTGACGATCGACCCGCCCCTGCGGTGTTTCTCCCGCCTGATGCTGGTGAATCGCCCGGGCGATATAGTCAATAGCTTCGTCGATTAAGGTTACCGCAGCATTATGCGGCGTCAGCGTGACGCGCGGGTGAGACCAGAGCGGATGCGATTCCGGCAACGGCTCGACCTGGAACACATCCAGCGCGGCGGCTTTCAGCTGGCCGCTGTTGAGCGCCGCCAGTAAATCCGCTTCCACCACCTGCGCACCGCGTGCGATGTTGAGGAAGAAAGCGCCGTGCGGCAGCTGCTGGAAAAAGTCGTGATTAATCAGGTTGATGGTTTCCGCAGTGCTGGGCAGCAGGTTGATTAATACCCGGGTCTCTTGCAGAAAATCGTGCAGCGCCTCACGGCCGGCAAAGCTGGTTACGCCCGCGATCTGCTTCGGCGACCGGCTCCAGACCCGCACCGGGAATCCCCAGGGTTTAAGCGCTTCCGCCACGCTCTGCCCCAATACCCCGGCACCGAGAATACCGATGGTGAAGCTGTCGCGCGGATAAGCGGGCAGCGGCTGCCAGCAGCGCTGCTGTTGCTGTAACCGGTAATCGTCAAAGCGGCGGAACCAGCTCAGCACGCTGTGGACCGCATACTCCTGCATCTGCCGCGCCATACCGGTATCTTCCAGCCGGAACAGCGGCACCGTCTCCGGCAACATATCCGGATACTGCTGTAGCTGGCGGAGAATTTCATCAACCCCGGCACCCAGCGCAAACACCCCGCGCAGCCCGGCGCGCCCTCGCAGCATCTCAGCTGGCGGAGAACGCACCAGCGCATAATCGGCCGGACCCTCATCGCCCGGTTGCCAGGCGCGTACCCGCGCCTGCGGCAGACGCTGTTGTAAACCGTTAATCCATGTCGCGGCGGGTTGCGACGGGTGATACCAGATGATCTCCATCCTGCTCTCCTTTTTTTCTTTCAGCGTCAGGGAAAACCGGCATCAGGGCAAGCAAAAACCGGCTGGAAAAAACGCTTTTTTCAGTAAAAATTATTCACGTGGCTTCACATTTCCGGTTGGCTTCAGGGTGAAGCGGGCAGATAAGGTCTAAAGTTGGTCGTGTGGTCAATGCGTTACACGCGGCCGCGTTTCGGACAAGGAGAAAAACCGATGACAAAAATTGAGGTAAACGCCACTGAACGGCGTCAGCGTTATGCACCCCTTCTGCTCACGCTGCTGCTGAGCGTACCTGCCTTCACCGTTCACGCCGACGACACGTCGCGTATGCTGAATAATCAGCCGCAGCCGCCGGATGTCCGTTTAGGGCCACTGTTTAATGCCGTACAGCAAGCAAAGTTCTTCCCCGATCAAAAAACCTTTGCTGATGCAGTGCCAAAATACGATCCGGCATCGATTCTGGCCGACTGGCAGATGCAGAAGAAACAGCGCAACTTTGATCTGAAACGCTTTGTTGCCGCCAACTTCACGCTGCCCACTCAGGGCGATAAATATGTGCCGCCTGCCGGGCAGAATCTGCGTGACCATATCGACGGCTTATGGCCGGTGCTGACCCGCACCGCCAGCAGTGCCGGTCAGTATGACTCGCTGCTGCCATTGCCGAAACCGTATGTGGTGCCGGGCGGACGTTTCCGCGAAGTCTATTACTGGGACAGCTACTTTACGATGCTCGGCCTGGCGGAAAGTGGCCACTGGGATCGGGTGCAGGATATGGTGGATAACTTCGCCTCGCTGCTTGACCGTTACGGCCACATTCCGAACGGCAACCGCAGCTACTACCTGAGCCGTTCGCAACCGCCTTTCTTTAGCCTGATGGTGGACCTGCTGGCGAGCCACGATGACGGCAAAGCCTATACCCGCTACCTGCCACAGCTGCAGAAAGAGTATGACTACTGGATGGCCGACAGTGACAAACTGGCCGCCGGCTCAGCCAGTAAACGCGCCATCAAACTCAGCGATGGCACGGTACTGAACCGCTACTGGGATGCGCGCGATGTGCCGCGTACCGAATCCTGGATGGATGATGTGACCACCGCGAAGAAAGCGCCACAGCGCGACAAGGCGGAGCTTTATCGCGATCTGCGTTCTGGCGCGGCATCGGGCTGGGACTTCAGCTCCCGCTGGTTCACTGATGCCCACAATCTGGCGACCATCCGTACCACCCAACTGGCACCGGTCGATCTCAACAGCCTGATGTTCCATCTGGAGCAGACGCTGTCGAAAGGCTATCAGATGAATAAGCAGGACGATCTGGCGAAGCAGTTTGCCGACCGTGCGGAGAAGCGTCAGGCCGCGATTAACCGCTACCTGTGGGACAGCAAACAGGGCTGGTATGCCGATTACGACTGGCAGAAAAAACAGGTGCATTCGCAGCTGACCGCCGCCACGCTGTTCCCGCTTTATCTGCGGGTTGCCAGCGATAAGCAGGCTGAAAGCACCGCCAGTGCGGTGGAAAAACAGCTGCTGAAACCGGGCGGACTGGTGACCACCACCGTCAATAACGGTCAGCAATGGGACGCCCCGAACGGCTGGGCGCCGCTGCAATGGGTGGCAGTGGAAGGTCTGGAACACTACAACCAACCTAAACTGGCGAAAGAGGTCGGGCTGCGCTTCCTGCAGAACGTGCAGAACACCTATGACCGCGAACACAAGCTGGTTGAAAAATATGTCGTTGAAGGCAAAAACCTCGGCGGCGGTGGTGGCGGTGAATATCCGCTGCAGGACGGCTTCGGCTGGACCAACGGCGTCACGCTGAAACTGCTGGATAAATATTGCCCGAAAGATAAAACCTGTAACAGCGCCCACGATATTCCTCAGGCGTCTGCCGCTCAACCCTGATGTTCTCTGGAGACCGTCGGCCTTGCCGGCGGTCTCTGCCCTCGCCTTTTAGCGAAATTTACTTGACGTTCTTCGATTGCCAGGCAAAATTGCAGCGAACTTACAAACGGTAATAATTCTCACTCTGATAATGAGAATGCTTATCGAGGCTATTATTAACCTGCTGAACCTCTGCCATGAAAGGAATTTCAATGAGATTGCCCTCGCCGCTGAAAGGTTATGTCCCGTTCTGCACCCTGGCGCTGACCGCGCCGGCCCTGAGTTTTGCTGCTGATATGGTGGTCACAGCCCAGCCGCAGGAGCAAGCTGACTCCCCGACACAGGGATATCTTGCCACGACCAGCCAGGGCGCGATGAAAAGCGATCGTCCGCTGATCACCACGCCACAGTCGGTGTCGGTGGTGACGCGCCAGCAGATGCAGGATCAGGGCGCGCTGACCCTGAATCAGGCGCTCGGCTATACCTCCGGCGTATTTACCAACTTCGGCGGTGCCGCGACCCGTTATGACACCATTGCCCTGCGCGGCTTCCACGGCGGCGATGTTGATAACACCTTCCTCGACGGATTACGGGTGATGAGTGACGGCGGCAGCTTCAACGTGTTGCAGGTCGATAACGCCTTCCTGGAACGGATCGATGTGATTAAAGGCCCCTCTTCTGCTCTGTATGGTCAGACGGTACCGGGCGGGCTGGTCAACATGGTGACGAAGCGTCCTCAGTTCAGTGAAGAAGGCCATATCCAGTTACAGGCGGGTAATAACGCCACCACCGGGGCGATGTTTGATTACACCAACGCGATTAACGATCAGTGGGCGTTTCGCCTGACCGGTGTGACCCGCAACAGCGATACGCAGTACGACCATACCCGTGAAGAGAAGTATGCGCTGATGCCACAGCTGATGTGGCAACCGGATGAAGATACCCATTTGATCCTCAAAGCCTATCTGCAGAAAGATCCGTCCGGCGGCTATCACGGCTCGGTGCCGGGCGACGGCAGCCTGAGTGAGCATAACGGCTATAAGCTGAGCAACGGTTTCTATGAAGGCAACAGCGATCTGGATCAGTTCAAGCGCCGTGAACAGATCTACAGCTACGATTTCGCCCATCGCTTTAACGACGTCTGGTCGTTCTCCTCCACCGGCAGCTACAGCCATTCCAACGTCGATCTCGATCAGGTTTATCAGATTGGCTGGAGTGCGGTAAATCCTGACCTGCTGAATCGCTACTATTCCGGTGAGCGCTCCTCTCTGGCCGGCTGGGCTACCGATAACCGGCTACAGGCGGAGTTCGCTACCGGGCAAGTGGAACATCGGGTGGCGATCGGTGCGGAGTATCATCGCTATAAGAATGAGATCAGCAGCGCGGCCGGCGGTGCCTCACAGCTCAATGCGGTGACCGGCGAACAGGTTGGCGCAATGCCGGCCTACAGCTGGAGCGATGAAACCCGCCGCTACTATCAGACCGGCCTCTACCTGCAGGATGAGATGAAGCTGGATCGCTGGCATCTCGATCTCTCTGGCCGCTATGACCGGATTGTCGCTAACAACAGCGGCAACGATCGGCGGCAGGATGACCACATCAGCGGCCGCGCGGCGCTGCTTTACGCGTTTGACAACGGTATCTCGCCTTATGTCAGCTGGAGCCAGGCGATTACCCCAACGGCACTGACCGATCCTGATAACAACCTGCTGAAACCAACCACGGCAGAGCAGTATGAAGCCGGGGTGAAATATCAGCCGAACGGCACCCGCGATCTCTATACGCTGGCGGTCTATGACCTGACGCAGAAGGATGTGGCTAACCGTAATGTCCAGGACGGCACCTATACGCCGTCCGGTAAAGTGCATTCGCAGGGGATCGAGCTGGAAGCGCGTAATCAGCTAACGCCACGTCTGAGCACCGTCGCCAGTTACACCCTCAATCACCTGCGCTTTAAAGATTCAGTTGATGGCAATGAAGGTCACACGCCTTACGTGACGCCGAACAGCATGGCGGCCCTGTGGGGTCATTATCAGTTTGATTATGGCTTAAGCGCGGGCGCGGGCGTGCGTTACATCGGCAAACAGTGGGCAGACAACGAAAACACTACCCGTGTGCCGTCAGTTACCCTGTTTGATGCTTCGGTGCGTGCCGATCTCGGGGTCTGGAACAGCAGTCTGAAAGGCGCGTGGCTGCAGGTTAACGCCAATAACCTGACTGACCGTAAATATGTGGCGGGCTGCTACGGCACCGGCTATTGCTACTGGGGCGCGGAACGCAGCGTGATGGCGACGATAGGTTACGATTTCTGATCGCCAGAAGTGAAAAAGGGGACGAAGCGATTCGTCCCCTTTTTTTATTAAACTGTTACGATCAACTGCGTACTTTGCGGTAGATAAACAGCACCACGATGGCACCAATGACTGCAACTACGAAGCTGCCGAAGTTAAACCCATCGACACGACCGAAGCCAAACAGCGTACTGATCCAGCCACCCACTACGGCACCGATAATACCCAGCACGATAGTCAGAATGAAACCGCCACCGTCTTTACCCGGCATGATCCACTTCGCCAGAATACCTGCGATTAAGCCAAAGACGATCCAGGAAATAATACCCATCTGTTGCTCCTTCCTTTTTTTGATTAAATCGTGAACGCTTGATTAATCAAGCGGTTTACCGCGATAAGTATAGACAGGTTTTCAAAAAATGTTTACTTGCTCACAGTTATTATTGACCGGTCAGAGGCTAAAGCTTTTTTTTGCCACGCCGATAACGGAGATGAGGCAAAAAAAACAGAACAAATAAAGCACTAACCTTTTGGAGCCAGGAAGTGAAAGAAGCCGATCAGGAACAATATTTAAAACGGGGCACGCTGGCCGTGCTGGGCGTAATGAAGGATCTGCTGCGTTTACAGACCCCGCTACTGGTGAGTTTTTCCCGTGGGCAATTTATCAGCCGCATGCTGGCTGCCGATGAAGGCCAGTTGCTGTTTGACCTCGGCAGTAACAACCTGGATAACGACTACGCCCTGAACTGCGATGACCTGAGCATTACGGCGGAAACCTATGGCGCTAAAGTAGAGTTCAGTCTCGCTGCGCTGACGCGGGTTGAGTTCGAGGGACTGCCTGCCTTCAGCGCGCCGCTGCCTGAACTGCTGTGGCAGATCCAGCGTCGCGAATTTTTCCGCGTCAATGCGCCGCTGGAAC
>Ga0308166_1001528_pt1 | contig 24265 bp, 21 predicted proteins | sample PhyCR2_2_FD_202137 | JGI IMG/M metagenome (GOLD analysis project Ga0308166, IMG submission 202137) | Phyllosphere microbial communities from UC Gill Tract Community Farm, Albany, California, United States - DLSLCC.R2 | ecosystem: Host-associated > Plants > Phyllosphere > Unclassified | place... | reverse complement strand
AGTACCTGACGATATGGCGCTTTGCCTTTCATCGCCGTGGAGATCATCAGTGAAGACATGAACCAGCCGCGATGCTGATCGGAGCCTTCCAGATACATGTCCGCGGCGTGACCGGCGAATTCCGGACGTACATCAACCACGGAAGAGTGGGTGGACCCGGAGTCAAACCACACGTCGAGGGTATCCGGCACTTTTTCGTAGCTGTCAGCGTCATCGCCAAGGATGTCGCGGGAATCGAGATCCCACCACGCCTGGATGCCGTCAACTTCAACGCGTTTCGCCACTTCTTCCATCAGTTCGAGGGTACGCGGGTGCAGCTCGTGGGTTTCTTTATGCACGAACAGCGACATCGGCACGCCCCAGGTACGCTGACGGGAGATACACCAGTCAGGACGGTTGGCCACCATCGATTCGATACGTGCCTGGCCCCAGTCCGGGATCCACTGCACGCCTTTGATCTCTTTCAGAGACTGCGCGCGCAGGCCTTTTTGATCCATGCTGACGAACCACTGCGGGGTAGCGCGGAAGATGATCGGCGATTTGTGGCGCCAGCAGCACGGATAGCTGTGCTGCATTTTTTCCACGTGCAGCAGCGCGCCGCTGTCACGCAGCATCTCAACGATAATGTCGTTGGCTTTGAAGACGTTGATACCATCCAGAGATGGGTAAGTACCTGGCAGATAAGAACCGTCCGGGCCAACCGGGTTGGCGATTTCCAGACCGTATTTCTGGCTGATAGTGTAGTCGTCCGGGCCGTGGCCGCCAGCGGTGTGCACCGCGCCGGTACCCGCATCCAGCGTCACGTGGTCGCCAAGGATCGCCGGCACATCGAAATCGAGGAACGGATGCTTGAAGCGCATCAGTTCAAGCTCGGAACCCTGCACCGCCGCCAGGATGGTGTAATCCGCGACGCCAATGCGCTGCATCACGCTCTCAACCAGGTCTTTCGCCAGGATCAGCGCCTGGCCGTCAACCAGCACCAGCGCATAGTCGAACTCAGGAGACAGAGAGATAGCGCGGTTGGCCGGCAGGGTCCACGGCGTGGTGGTCCAGATAACCAGAGAAACCGGGCCGGTGACGTCGGCTACGCCGAACTTCGCCAGCACAGCGGCTTTATCTACCGCGTGGAACGCCACATCGATAGACGGAGACGTTTTGTCATAGTACTCAACTTCCGCTTCCGCCAGCGCGGAACGGCAGTCAACGCACCAGTGCACCGGCTTAGCGCCTTTATGCAGGTGACCGTTGCCGATGATTTTACCCAGCGCGCGGATGATATTGGCTTCAGTTTTGAAGTCCATGGTCAGGTACGGACGCGACCAGTCGCCCAGCACGCCCAGGCGGATAAAGTCTTTACGCTGGCCGTCGATCTGCTCGGCGGCATATTCACGGCACTTGGCGCGGAATTCTGCGGCGGTGAATTTCTCACCCGGTTTACCGTATTGCTGCTCGACCTTCAGTTCGATCGGCAAACCGTGGCAGTCCCAACCCGGAACGTACGGCGAGTCAAAACCCGTCAGTCCTTTGGACTTAACGATAATGTCTTTCAGAATCTTGTTAACCGAGTGACCAATATGAATGCTGCCATTCGCATAAGGAGGGCCATCATGCAGAATGAAGGTTTTTTTGCCTTTTTTCGCCGCACGGATGATGCCGTACAGGTCATCATCGGTCCAACGCGCCAGCATTCCCGGCTCGCGTTTGGCGAGGTCGCCACGCATCGGGAACCCTGTTTCCGGCAAATTCAGGGTGGATTTATAGTCACTCATCAGATTCTCGGTTCCGTTATTTCGGTTTGATAAATACCAGTAGGATTATCCCTGCCTGGTGAGCCCAAAGTACTCGCGGGCCGTTAACTCATCTCGTGCGATTTGCGCTTTTAGCTCTTCCAGCGACGCAAAACGCTGCTCGTTACGTATTTTTTTACGCAGTATTACATCTATATGGCGACCGTAGAGGTCCATTACAACGTCCAGAAGGTGAACTTCCAGCTGCTGTCGCACGCCGGAGACCGTTGGACGAGTGCCAATGTTGGCGACGCCGGGTAATGGCTTATCGCCGAGCCCTGTCACTTCTACCGCAAAGACCCCTTTAACCGGGGAAACCTGACGACGCAGCGGTAAGTTCGCCGTCGGGAAACCTATGGTGCGCCCCAGCTCATCGCCGTGGACGACGCGACCAGAGATGGTAAACGGATGCCCCAGCAGGTTTTCCGCCTGCGCGAGGTCATCGTCGGCCAGCGCCTGACGCACCGCGGTGCTGCTAATACGCACGCCGCCTTCGCAGAAGGTCTGGGTACTGGTGACGTCAAAACCGTACTCCGCCCCGGCCTTCTGTAATAACAAGAAATCCCCCTGACGACCAGCGCCAAAGCGGAAATCATCGCCGACGGCAAGGAACCGCACGCCCAGCTGACGCACCAGCAGTTCGCTGATGAAATCTTGCGCCGTCAGCGCGGCGAAACGCCGGTCGAAACGGACACACAGCACGTAGTCGACACCGCTTTCCGCCAGGTAGCCAAGCTTCTCACGCAGCCGCGTGATCCGCGCCGGCGCTTTATCGGCGGCAAACAGCTCCAGCGGCTGCGGCTCAAAAATCATCACCACAACCGGCAGACCGAGCTGGCGGCCCTCTGCGCGCAGGCGCTGCAGCAGCGCCTGATGCCCGCGATGCACGCCGTCGAAATTTCCAATGGTCAGCACGCACCCGTGCGGGGCCTGACTGAGATTATGTATGCCGCGTATCAGCTTCATGTCTGGCTCAAAACAGTGAAAATCGTCCGAGTATACCTTGTACAACAGGCGACGTTAACCAGCGATTGCACCTCGATTACGAAAGATCCTGCTAATTCATTCACTCAGCGTAATAATGCAGGAAAAACTATACGCAGCCGTCGATTTTTATGGTGGAAAGACTGTATTCGACTACAACAAGCTGGTAGAATCTTGCGCCATCACTACGTAATGAAGCCTCGTTATCTTAAACGGCGCTTATTTGCACAAATCCATTGACAAAAGAAGGCTAAACGGGCATATTCCTCGGCCTTTGAATTGTCCATATAGAACACATTTGGGAGTTGGACCTTGGCTAATATCAAATCAGCTAAGAAGCGCGCCGTTCAGTCTGAAAAGGCTCGCAAGCACAACGCAAGCCGTCGCTCTATGATGCGTACTTTCATCAAGAAAGTATACGCAGCTATCGAAGCTGGCGACAAAGCTGCTGCACAGAAAGCATTTAACGAAATGCAACCAATCGTGGACCGTCAGGCTGCTAAAGGTCTGATCCACAAAAACAAAGCTGCGCGTCATAAAGCAAACCTGACTGCACAGATCAACAAACTGGCTTAATCGCCCGCTTGCTGAACTTTGTTAAAAAAACCCGCGAAAGCGGGTTTTTTTATGTCTGTTGTTTGCCGGTACTTAGCTTTGCGGCTGCGCAAACAGCGAGGAATAATCGCGGTTGCAGATACGCTGTACCGCAGGATGCTGAATCATTCGCTCGGCAAAAATAGCGTGATACTCCTCCATCACGTTTTCCATGCGGCCAATTTCGACAATCGACTCATCGGCATAGAAATCGTGAGCATAGAGGGTTGGCGCCACAAAAATCGCATTATGCGCCGCGCCGAAGGCTTTCATAAGCGCCGCATCGTCGAACTCGCCGAGAATTTCCAGCTGCAGCCCCTGCGAATTAAACCAGTTCAGCAATTTGCGCCCGAGCATGGAACGGCGACCGGGAATGAGCAGGCGACGTTCCTCAAGACAGGCGGGAAACGGTTTTTCCGGCGGCGGATTCATACACCAGAAGCTCACCCCGCATTCACCGATTTTCACCGAGAACAGCCCTTCCTGCTGGGTTGAATCAATCGGGCAATCCGAGATAATCATATCCAGCTTATGCTGGCTCAGTTGTTCCAGCAGCATCTCGTGGGTGGATTCAAAACAGCGCAGGTGAATTTGTTCATCTTCCACTACCGCCGCATCCAGCACGCCGCTCACCAGCCGCTTGGATAGCGCATCGGCGACGCCGACATCAAACAGCAGGTTCGACTCTTTGCGATAATTGACGATATCAAGCATCTCCTGGCTCAGGGTGAACATGCGATCCGCGTAGCGAAACACCAGCTCTCCCAGCTCACTGGGTTCCAGGCCTCGTCCTTTACGTTTAAAGAGTTTGCCCTGCAATCGTTCTTCCAGCGCCTTAATCTGCCCGGTAATCGTCTGCGGCGTCAGATACAGCGCCTCGGCGGCGCCGACGACCGAGCCTTCCCGATAGACGTGCCAGAAGTAGTACAAATGGTTGTAATTGATATGCGACATGCTTCTCTCCCTGATATGCCCCGGAGAGCCCGCAGGCTCTCCCGATGATGTTACACGCTGTGAGGATCCGTTACGCGCTTACGCAGAATCATGTAGCCAATGATGGCTGACAGAATCGACCCTATCAGAATGCCCAGCTTGGCCCAGTTGATCAATCCGGGGTCAACGCTACTGAAGGCGAGCGTGGCGATGAAAATCGACATGGTGAAGCCAATTCCGCACAGTACGCCGACCGCCATAATCTGTGGGAAACGGGTTCCCGGCGGCAACGAGGCCCACTTAAACTTCAGCGCCAGCCAGCAGAACAGGCTAATGCCAAGCGGCTTACCGACAAACAGCCCGGCAATAATCCCCAGAGGCAGCAGCGAAGTCAGCCCCGCGAACGTGACGCCCTGCAGCGAAACCCCGGCATTGGCAAAAGCGAACAGCGGCAGGATTAGAAACGCAACCCACGGATGCAGCACATGCTCAAGCTGCTTCGCCGGCGATTTGCCATTCTGCTCCTTCAACGGGATCATAAAGCCGACGATAACCCCCGCCAGGGTCGCATGTACGCCAGATTTCAGTACTGCCGTCCACAGCACCGCGCCAACCAGGATATAGATACCGGTGCGCCGCACGCCGCAGAGATTGAGCGCCGCCAGTACCACAATCGCGCCAGCAGCGACGGCCAACGACAGTACCGACAGATCGTTGGTATAAAACAGCGCGATAATCACTATCGCCCCGAGGTCATCAATAATAGCCAGCGCCATCAGGAAAATTTTCAACGCCGTTGGTACCCGGTTGCCTAATAGCGCTAAAACGCCAAGCGCAAAGGCGATATCGGTAGCCGCCGGGATCGCCCACCCTTCCCGCGCAACGGGATCCTGGGCATTGAAGGCTAAATAGATAAGCGCCGGCACCACCATGCCGCCAATCGCGGCAACTACCGGGAACACCGCCTGACGACGGCTGGCAAGCGCCCCCTGGATCATCTCACGCTTCACCTCCAGGCCAATTAACAGGAAAAACACCGCCATTAGCGCATCGTTGATCCACAACAGCATGTTTTTGTTAATTTCCAGCGCGCCGACGCGCAGCTGTACCGGGGTATCTAAAAAAGCATGATACAGACCGCTGGTGACGCTGCTATTGGCCATCATCATCGCCAGTGCGGCGGCGCAGATTAGAATAATGCCCCCGGAAGCATCGCTACTGAAAAATCGTTGCAGATGTTTCACTTTTACTCTCACCTTATTGGTCAATAACTCGATAAAAGTATGATACAGCCGCCAACACATCGAAAAAAACAGATTTAAATTGCCATTAAGATCGCTTTTTCCGATCCTTATCGACATCCGTTAATCATAGACCACCCGCAGCAGAGTGAGCTGCTTGTCGGCATCGAGATAACTTTTCTCCACCGTTGCGTAAGCCGAAGCCAGCGAAGTGGTGATATTTTCCACAATCACGTGGCGTTCGATGCGATCGGCGCGCTGGCACAAAATCTCGCTACTTTCCGTTTCGTTCCAGCAACTTTCAGTAACTACATTGCCAAAAAATTGGATATTACCGGCAGTGTGAGCCCGCGCGCCGCCAATTGTGAACAGTGAAATGGCCGCCAGCCCTAACCAGCCTTTCTTGAATTGCATACGCCAAATCCTCGGTCTGAGGAAGCTGATAACCGGGTACAGCGCCCCGGTCGCTGAGACTTAACCTTTAGCTTTCTGAATTGCCATCTGCAACGCATCCTGCGACGTGCTGCCCGGCACTACCGAGATACGCCCGGCATCCGGAGCCGCTGCCTGCGGCATCACCACAAAAGCCGGGGTTCCGGAAAAGTTCATATGCTGCGCCAGCGCCTGATTGCTCAGCAGCGCATCATGTACCGCCCCGCTCTGCTGGGCAGTTTTAACCGCCCTAATCTGCGGCTGGGTGAGATAGTGCGACGCCAGCGCGTAAACATCCTGCTCGGTGAGCTGTCCCTCCACTTTACCCGTGGCGTACAGGGCATTATGCCAGGCCAAATACTTTGCCCCGCCATCGTTCAGCCACACCTGTTCGCCGATTCTCGCCGCCAAACCAGACACCGGCCAGCGGGATGAAAAGATCGGAAACTCTTTAAAGATAAAACGCGTATCAGGATTCGATTTCACCATCGCTTCCACCACGGGCGACATCTTGCTGCACCAGGAACACTGGTAGTCAAAAAACATCACCACCGCCGCTTTAGCATCCGCCGGGCCAACGGAGGGAGAGCTGTCGCTCAGCAACTCAGAGCGGTACTGCAGCGCCAGCTGCGCATAAGCCTGCTTCTGGGCAACCTGCTGGCGCTGATGTAGCGTTTCGCTGGCGGCAATCAGGAATTCAGGATGATCCGCCAGATAGGTCGCTACCGCTTCGCCGACTTTATCAGGATGGCTGGCAATATACGCCTCAGCGGTCGGCCCAATATCGCCTATCGCCGGGTCGGTCTTCGCCGCCAGCGCGGAAAAAGAGATGATGCCGCCAAGCGCTAGCCACGCCGCCGATTTACAGGAAAGTTTGCGCATTATTGAGTTCTCATTGTTAAGTTCAGGGGATACCCACAAGGGCGGAATAAAATCGTCATCACCGTTGCGCAGTTGCCGTGACCGGCGGCATCACGCCTCCGGCATCGTTGAGGCTTTGCCAACGCACGGCGCAGCGCGTCGTTTGTCGACACCAGTCTGTGCGGCGGGTAGAAAACGGCGCGACCACGCCGGCGGCGTCGATCGGCGACCCGTTGACGCGGGTTGAAAAGAGGGTGACGTAATAGGGACCTGGATTACGTACCGTCAGCCCATCCGCCGTTAAGTTCCAGACCAGTTGACGATAGGCCTGCTGCGGGTCACCCGTTAGCCCGACAGGCCGGTAAATCAGTTTTAACGCCGAGCGAAATGCCATCTGCACGCTATTGGCACCGGTTTTTCCCGATGGAATAGCGGCAATGCTCAGCGTAAACAAGCTTTCACGGTCCCGCGCCAGCGCCTCGCCGCTCCATGCGACACGCAGTGTGTTCTCCTGGCCTGCGCGCAATAAAAAGAGCGGCGGCGTGACCACGAATGGCGGTTTTCGGGACGACAAATTATCGGCGCCGGGCCAGCGTCCACCGCTCAGCACGTGGCTATCCACCAGCCAGTCACTGTCCGAGGTATTGCGCAGTGGAACGCTCAACGTCGTCCTCTCAGCGTGATAAATAAAACGCGTGCCGCCAATCACCACACCGGCATGGCTTATTGCTACGGGCAGCAGCCAGAGCCCTGGCCAGTAGAAAAGTCGTCTATTCATAACTCAGTACGAAAGTCGCGGAAGCATCGGCAGCCCCCGGCGCCACCGGGGCGCCATCAGCCACATAGCGGGCATAAAACTGTAAACGTTCGGACGCGGCGCCCGCGGTTAGCGCCAGCACATCGCTCTGCGCCCCCGGCGCGATTTGCTGTTTATTCTTGTCATAGAGCGCAATTCCTATACCGCTTGCGGTATCCGCTCCGGTATTCACCGCGAACAAATCGCCATCTTGCGGATCGCTGGTACCGCTAAAGCTCACCGTTACGCCGCTGGCGGTGCTGCCGCAATTTTGTAGCGTGATCGAAAAAGGCTGCCACTCCGCGCCGGCGCCTGCCTGATAAAACTGGCGGTTGCTAACGGTTCCCATATCGACCTGAATGTTCTCGGAATCCGGCGACAGCGTGCAGGTGTTGTCGGTAATGGTTCCGGTGACGTAGACCCGGCCGTCATGGGCCAGCGCACCGCTTGCCGCCAGAGCCAGCCCCCAGCAGAGGTACAGTTTTTTAATCATTGCCGCGCGCCTATTCATATTGCAGGTCGAAATACATCACCGCCGTCGCATTGCCGGAGGTCACGGTTGGCCGGGTAGATTTGTAGCGGATATAGAACGATAAGGTATTGCGGCCCGTTTTCAGCGGGTAGACCACCGAACTGGTGTTATTGATGCTGACGGCATCCTGGTCCTCATCAAGGATCTCCACGCCAACACCACCTGCCAGCATTTTTTCGCTACCCATGCCGGTATCGCTCAGCGCCAGCAGCGCCGGATTGTCGCTGTCGGCGGTACCGGTAAACCAGATTTTGCTGCCGGTAATACCGCGCGAGCAGTTTTTCAGGTTGATGTTGAACGGCTTGAACTTCGTCGTCGTACCGGTAGAGGGAAAATCTGCCACTGAGAACTGACCTAAATCGATACTCTGGCTGAGGCTGGAAATTTCGACATCGCAGGTTTGCGCGACAATGGTCCCGGTGAATTCCAGGTTGTAACCGCTATCGTCGGCATAGCAACCGTTGCCGCATAGCAGGATGAATAAGAAGAAGTAACGAATCAGGCGCATTTAGTCGAAATCCACCCGTAAGTTAGCCAGCGCGGTGAAGGCCCCCTCCGCCGGCGTCTGGCCGGTGGTACTGACTGGATACGCCTGTAGGGAAATAGTCGCGCGTCCGTATTCATCCGTCGTGAAAGGCTCGACGCTGCTGGCGTCATTCGGCGTTAATACCGCGCCGTCGCTGCTCTCAACCACCACGCCAACATCAGGATTGTCAGAGGCAATGGCCTGGCTTAAGTGGCTATCGGCGGTGGCTATCAACCGCAGACTTAAGTTGACCTGTGAATCCACCCCACTGCACTTCACCGGCACGGTGAATCTTTTCTTACGGACACCGCTCGGTTTTTCCCCGGCGCGATTGAAGCCGCCGCTGTACAGCGAGCCAAAATCCACAAGAATGGTTTGCCCGGCGTTAATTTCGCAGCTTTGCGGCACGGTCACACTGCCGCTGTAGACAATGCTGTACACCACATTACTCAGTGGATCGTCGCCAGTGGTAGTGACATAGACATTAAACATGGTCTTCGGCTCGATATTTACCGTGCCAATAAATGGCTTCACAACCTTAAGCTGGAATACCAGATTCGAATCATGTACCGGAAAAGGCGAGCCATTGTTAACGTTGGCGTCATAGCCCATATAGACATAATCCATTGGTGGATAAAATTCCCCGGCCGCCGAATCTTCAATGCGCATTGCTCCTTCAAGATAGGTGCCATCCAGCTGCATATATTTCCAGTCGCCGTTGGTTTCCACTATCGATGAAGAAGCGACATACGAACGATACGTCCGCCCCGAATCCGAAGAGCCGGCGGGACAAACCGCCTGCACGTTCACATCCTGGTTTTTACTAAGTTGCGTGGTCGTACCGGCCTGATTCTGCGCCGCCGTTAGCGTCGTCGTCAGGTCATAATCGACCGTTGCAGGCGAGCCATTGGTGTTCTGGCAAACGGCCGCCAGACTACCGCGGGCCAGCAGCAGCCCCATTAACAGCACAAGAAAAGAGACAGGCTTCATTTAGCGACATTCCAGATGCTGACGCGCCAAAGGCTGGCTAACGTCAGGGAGATGATAATGAGTGAGACATTGTTGGTCAGGATGCTGTCCCCATTGTGCTTTCAGCGTACCCTGCGGGCTAAGGCCTGAGAGATACACTTCCCCGTCGTCGCCGACGATGCCTTCTTCAGGCGAGCCAGCAATGGAAACCGTGGCGCCAAACGGCAGCGGTTTCCCGTAACGGCTTAACGTCAACAGCGCTCGCTCGCCAACCCGTGCCGTAAAGTTGGCCAGCACCAGCGCGCCTTGGGTGGGAACGACATTGATCACCGCATCATCAATATCGACATCGTCTTTTAGCGAGTTGACGTCCAGCGCCATACGGTTCTGGCGATAGGTAGTGGCATACGGCACCACCGCGTAGCCGCGGCTATCGGTGTGGATCCCCGGCTGATCTTCAATATTGACGTTTCCTGCCCCCGGCACGGCAATAAGGACATTGGTATCGCCCAGCGGCTGGCTGAGCGTCAAGCCATGGGCATGCGCGACTATTCCGCCGCTGAGGCCATAATTCAGTTGCCGATAATCGCCATGATTGCTGTTGTTGTAGCCGACATTCAGATTGCCCTTCGCGCCATCGTATTCCAGGCTGGCGGAACCGCTCTCGCCAACGCCCCGATTCTGGTATCCCTGCTGAACGCTGTAGCTCAGGTTGTTTTGATCCAACAACGTGCCGCTGATACCGCTATTCTGCGTTACGCCGCCGTGGCCATCGCTACTGGTGGAGAACGTCGCATAAACGTTATGACGCCGCTGGGTAATATCGTCGCCGTGAGAAAGCCACTGGCTGAGCGGTAATGAGATATTGAGCGCCAGCGCCTGGTCGCGTTCCTCCTCGCCGGGCGTGCGGCTGCTGCTATATGACAGGCTCCACGAGATCCCGGCCAGCGTGTCGCTGTAGCCAATTTGTAGCAATTTATTGGTTTCATCGGTGTGCCAATAACTCTGTTGGCTACCGGTGACGTACAGTGAGCCAAAATGACCGAACTGTTGAGAGAGGTTGATCTGTACCTTGCCGCGTTTGGTGTAATACAGGTTGTAGTCATCGCCAGTATCGCGATCGCCGTCATCCTCCTGCGGGTCGTTATAGCCTGACATCCGCTTCCACGCGGTATCATCAAGGGTATAAAAACCAGAGGTTGAGTAGCGATACCCCAACAATTGAAAATGGGTGCCCAGGTCGTTTAAGGATTTGGCATATAAAAAGCGCAGCGATTGCCCCTGATGTTCGCTCTCATCCGCCAGCGTACTGTAGGCTTGCGTAAGATCGACGGAAATCGCCCCCCAGTCGCCGAAGTTAGCTCCAGTGCCCAGCGCCAGCGCGCGGTAATCGGAGGAAAACTGCGTTCCGCCGTAAAGCCATGCGGCAACCCCCACATCAGGGTCGCCTGGCCGAAACTCACCTCTCGTTTTTGGCTGCTATCACCGCGATAGGTCGCCGCGGTGGCGGCATATTTCACCCGCCCCTCGCGTTGCAGAACCGGTACGGCGGCATAAGGCACGTTAAAGCTGGAGATGCTGCCGTCGGACTCCTTGATCTCGACGTTGAGATCGCCGCTGGAGGAGGTCGGATAGAGATCGTCGATGGTGAATGCGCCAGGCGGTACATAGCGCTGGTCGATGGTGTAGCCGTTCTGACGTATCGTCACCTGAGCGTTGCTTTTGGCGATGCCGTGGATAGTCGGCGCGAAGCCTTTCATGCTGTCCGGCAGCATATTGTCGTCAGACGCCAGCTGTAGCCCACGAAACGGCAGGCTGTCGAAAACGCCCGCGGGGGTGTAGCTATCGCCCGCCGTCAGTTCGCCTTTCAGCGCCGCCACATCACGTTCAACGTAGGTGCTGATGTGCTGCCAGTCGCTTTTATGTTGCTGATTATCGCTGTTGTAGTTCCATGTCGAGTAATCACGTAAACGCCAGGCGCCAAGATTTAATCCGCTATTGAGGCCGAGGAAATAACTATCGCTATTGCCGCCGCCAACGCTGCGGTCCCGGCTATTCGCGCCGGTAAACGTATAGTTGAGCAACAACGCATTGATACCTTCATCCCAGTTTTGTGGCGGAATATAGCCCCGCGCCTGGTTGTTTAGCGCCGCCTGCGGAATACTGATATTGAGACGCTGCTGGCTAAAGTCAAAAACGCTGGAAGCCGCAGGGATCGCAGCAGCAAGATCGACGCAGTCGCCCGCAGCGGCCTTCGCCAACTGCGGAAATGCGCTGATATTCACGTTCATGCCGTTGAGCATCTCAGGTGTCAGGCAGGCGCGAAGGCCTGAGCCATCGGCAGACTGCTGGTTCGCGCGAAAAGCAATATCGCGCGTCGTCAACAATGCGCCATTAAGATAGACATCGACCCGATAAACCCCCGGTGCCTGGCCATTATCCTCAAAGTGGGAAAGATCGGCGATCTTCGACGGATCGTCAGATAAAAAAGCCGGGTTAAAATAGTTTTCGGCCCAGCTACGCGGCAGCGTGCATAGGCTTGCCGAGATCAGAGCCAGGCTGATAAGCGCCGGAAGTCTACCCACCGTCAACTGGCGAGCGGCGACATCGAGTTTCAACACAATATCAATGACTCAGACAGGTTTGCAGCGGCGTGGTAGCGCCGAAATCGTTAATCGACTGGAAAGTCACCTGCCCTACGCCGCCTTGCAACGTTATCTCGCTTTTCGGCGGGACCATTGAATTGGCTAACTTCTGCCCGCCGACATGAATATCAACCAGCGAGACATAATAGGGAGATGGATTGACGATGGTCAGGCGATCGTCTGCACGCTGACAGCGTAACATTGCCGGAGCTTCTACCGAGGCAACCGGTAAGTGTTTGGGGCGAATAAACAGTTTAATGACGCTTTGGGTGGCGATTTGCAGCGAATTCGCCGCCAGCTTGCTTTTATTAACCGAGGGAATGGCTTTACTGTTGAGATAAAAAACGCTTTCGCGATCTGTCGGCAGGGAGGGGCCAACGTACATAATACGCAGCAGATTTTCTTTTCCCGGCTGAATGACGAACAACGGCGGGGTAACAACAAAATCAGCGCTTCGGTCGCCATCGGCATTCGCCACCCACGATTGGATTAAAAATACATTATTGCTGGAGGAGTTTATTATCGGCAGAGAGACCTGCTTATCACCCTGCGGATAAATAACCCGGGTCGAACCCAGCGCAATACCGCCTGCATAGGCCAACTGAGGTACTCCCAGCGCCGCCAGCAGCAATAACGAAAAAAAAATCGGGGTAATTCGCGTACTCATTTTTTTGATAACCACGGAGGAGATGAAATGCATCCCTCCGCTGCCAACAACGGAGGAGATGCGGATACCAATCAGGAATAGACCATGCTGAAGGTCGCGGTCGCTGCGACATTACCTGCAGTCGCCGCGCCGGTAGCGACATAATCAACGCTCAGCGGTACGGTGTTTTCGCCATTAATCAGAGTGATCGCACCGGAGGTGTCGCCGATGTTCAGAACCTGTCCATCCGGGCCGTACAACTGCAGCGCAACATTTGTCGCCGAACCCGCGCCAGCGGTATTCGCCAGCGAGCCGGCAAGTGAACTGTCCTGCTGACCATTAAAAATGACCGCCGCATTCTGGCTAACGGTGGTGTCGCAATCTTCCAGTTTGATCGAGAAATCTTCTTTCTGATTAGCGACCATACCGGCAGCCGTCAGCTTGCTGGTGCGGACCTGGCTCAGGGTAACCGTCTGATCGATAGAGTCAGCTGAAACGGAGCATGCGGCATTCACAACCTGTCCGGTAAAATTCACCGTACCGCCGGAGACCGTTGAGGTATCCGCATTTACCGCGCAGGTCATCCCCCCTGCAGCCATGGCTGTCATTACCATCGCTAAAAGATGTTTTTTCATAAATAACCTTTTAAATACACAAGTCGAAAATAAGTTAATAACGAATTTTAGTACCGAGCGCTCTTCACAGAGCTCTCTTGTTGGTACCGGGCGCAAAAAACGTTAAAAGTTGTAGCGTACAGAAATACTATATTCAATGAATAGCAATCCCGCGCTGATTTATAAGCGCCGAGCGATAATTAATTTCTGCCGTTATTTAATTATTATAAATTGGCCAGAGAGTTGCAATCGGCAGGGACTGTTTTTATAGGACTGCCATTAACTAACTGTTTTTACAGTAAATAAATCATTGTAACTGTTATTTAGATTCAGCCATTAGTAAGCCAACGGCAGTTTTTTAACCCCTAACAGACGTCCACCATCAATATTGATATAACCGCCTTTTCGCAATTCCGAAAGAAGCTTCATGGTACGACTCCTCGATATTCCAGTACGCCGTTGAATAAAATTGAGAACATTGATGCTCTGGCGATATTCGTCGTTGTAGGCGGCAATTTCGATTAATAACGCGCGAACCTTAAGATAAGAATCAACGCCAACCAGCTCCCGGTCGCGAACGTTCATCACCATCAGACGATAGGCAAGGAAACGGGCAACGTCGTGCCAAAGATTGCACTCATCCGTCACTTTAATAAAATCCGCCAGCGAGACCGCACGACCACGGCATTCTGTTTCAGCAATCAAAAAATGCTCCGGGCGGGTGGGAACATCGTATGTCACGCCATAGCTATCTATCAGCCCTGCAAGCGAAGGGGCAAAGACCGATAGCACATTCAACCCTCTGTCGCTGCGGCAAATAGAGAAGATCCCGGACTCCAGTAACACAATTCGGGTGCTCTGCTCTGTATACAGCGAAAATTCTTCACCCGGCTGCACGATGAAAGGCTTGCCAAATGGCAGGAGTGCAGAAAATAAGGCATCAATCGCAGCATGGGGTTTAGCCTGCTGAGAGAAAATATATGAGTGCAAGACATTCTCATTATCATTTTCGAAACTAGTTAATTTCATTATATCTTCATTAAATATCCATAATCATATGAGAAATAAAGATATACGCACATTAGTTAGCCTTCAATTAATAATAAATAAATACTAAATATAGAATAAATGTATGATGAAAGCACAAATAATCAATCATTTATTGAATAAGGTAATTCTCAAACAAATAACCAACAAAGATCTCAAAATATCAATAACTATTTTTAACATCGCACACTATTACAAATGAAATTATTTTTTATGATATAACAAGAAAGTGAAAAGGCGGCGATCCAGAATAGTACCTCTTCTGAATCACCACCTTAACGCTACATGAAATAGAGGAAATTAACTAAAGTAGCGGGGCGCTGCGTAGTACTCCGCCATTTTCTCTGACAACCAACCGCCATCTTCACCGTTGGAATGAATAGTGGTGATACTGACGGTCGAACCGCCGCCCCACAGCACGGCAAAAACGTTATAGTCCGGCAGATTTAACGCCTGCATCTGGCTCCAATCATATCCGCCATCGCGGCGCAGAAAATCACCCACCGTCGCGACGCCATAGGTCGTGCTGTTCATCGCGGTATTTAGCAGCGTTGGGGTAATGGCGTTGATATCGCTGCCAATCCGCGAATCCCCCATGAAGAAAGTGCCACCTGACGCAAAATGCGCCGCCGCAATTTTACTGGTCCCTTCCGCCACTGTCGGCATATGGCCGCCGGGGATCTGCCACAACATCGCCGGTTTCTGCAACGCTCTGGCGACCTCCTTCACCATGCCCAGATAGTTAAACCAGCAGGTAGCGTTCCAGCCGTAGTGGGCTAAGGCATCCGGGCTGAAGCAGTCGCGTTCGAATTTATCAAATACGATAAAATCTGGCGCATAGTCGCCGCCGTACACGCCCAGTTCATTAATGAAGTCAGCGATCGCCGCCCCTTGTTCCCGCGGCGCGGCATTGGCGCGCAGCAGCCAATCTGCCGTGCCCGTCGCCCACACGTTGGTCTGCCAGCCAAACGCGATGTCCGGTGCGAACTGGCGAACGATATAGTTAATCGCCTGTACGTAGCCGTACAAATCGTTGCTGAAAGTCGGCAGCGTCGGCGCGCTGAACCCTGGCATCGAAGGAAGCTCATTAATCGCCGCCGCCAGTTGGACATTGACCTGTACGCTATTGGCCTTACGCAGCGCGGTATAGCCATAAGGCTCCTGCTGCATGGCGCCAAGGAAGTCCGGATTCAGGACGAAGGTTGCCGGAACCGGGTGCTGGTCATCTTTCCAGGATTGCGCCGCCAGACACTGGGTAATGAAGCTACCAAAGTGATTGCGTAGACGCTGTTCGTCCTGCAGGTCCGATACCGCGCTGCCGCCGCTGGCATTGGCGGTATAGACCACCATCACCGGCATCACCGCGCGGCCCGCTTCGGCTTCTATCTCGCGAACCAGAGGAACGGTTTTATGAATCGGTAGCGAGGTATAATCAAGGAAACCATCACCGTTACTGTCTACTTCCGCCGCCGGAATCGGGTCGCCGCCGCCGTCAAAACCATCATATTTAAACAGCGCGCTGAACGGCACGCCACGATAAAGATCGACAGTCTCCGCTGCATTCACCGTCACGCCGCCGTGCGCCAGATAATTCGGCCATCCTTTTACCTGCAGCGGAACGCCCTGGATAAACTCAAGCGCGACATTATTAACGCTTTGCAGCAAACGCAATGGCGCGCTGACGTCACAGCGCCATGGCGTACCAGCGATATATACGTCCGCTACCTCCACGCTATATTCCCCGGCAGCGAAACGCAGCGGCATTTTCTGCTGTCGAGTATCGCTTTGCAGCACGAAACTATACTGATGACTGCCGCAGTAGAAACGATAGCGTTGCGCGGCCGTCCCCTGCGGTAAGCCTAATACCGTTACCGCGACCTCAACAAAGGTGTCGCTCGCAACGGGCGTTTTTTGTAATGCTACGTTCACCTGCATCGTCTCACCGACCCTCGGCACGAATGCCGCAGGCTGAGCTGGGGTCGTCAGTAACTGATTGTTCATCGTGGTCGGTTGCAGGCAGATGGCATATTGATGATTCGCTAATAGCCGAGTGAAGCGCTGCGATTGATTCGCCATCAGCGTCAGGGTACGTTCGCACACGCCAGCTTCCGACCACAGTTCAACAATGACTTCTGCGCCTTCCAGTTCCTCATCCGCCAGCAGCAGCTCGATCGCGGCAAAGATCGCCGCTGGCTGATAAGCAATCTGGCACCGTTCAACGGCGTTACCGGACGAGAGTTTCAACGTATAACTTTCAGCAACGGGTGAAATTCTCATCTCGTCGTTACACAATTCCAGTGCCGTAATACCGTAGCTTCCTGCGCTCAGATCGCCAATGGTCAGCGAAGCGCCCCATTCGCCGGCAAAGCGCTGCTGGCGACCATCCGGATACTGTAGCTCAATCTCCGGCTTCAGCGAGGTGCTCTGCGCCTGCGTCGGGAATTGCACAATGATTTGTCCCTGGCGTCCAGGATCATGGGCCAGCGTCGCCGTGAGGTCGCTAAGTACGACGGGTGTTTGCGTGGCCGAAAGATAAAATTCCAGCACCGCCGATTTACCGGAAGCCAACAGGTACTCGCCGTCGTTATTGATTGTGATGGTATTTTTTTCTGTCGGCCAACCGCCGTCGCTGGTCAGCGTCACTGCCTGATTACCCAGCATAGTGCCGCTAAATGGACTGTACGGATCGGGATGCGCGGTCGCGGTGAAGCCTAATTTCAACTGGTTAATATCGACGGACTGCGAATAGTGATTCGTCAGCGTCAAGGCAATGCGCTGATACCAACTGGACGCTTTCACCTCACCGGATACCAGGGTCAGTGCTGCGCCGGTCATCGTATCATCGACAGGCGATTCAGGTTCAACTTCATCAGCGGTATCATCCGCAGGTACTTCAGGTTCTGGCTCAACTTCATCAGCGGTATCGTCCGTCAGAGTTAACGTAAAGGTGGACATTTTTACCGGTACCTGGGTGGCAGCCAGGCTAAAAAACAGGGTACCGCTTTCCCCTGCCTGCAGTAATAATTCACTACTGTTGTTGATGATGATTTCATTGAACTCCAGGGTTCCCTGGGCGGTGTCACGCAAAGTTAATGAACGATCCCCTTTTAGCGTGCCTCCCGTATTGCCCCACGGATCCGGATGACCGGAGGCGGTAAAGCTAATTGCCGCCTGGTTCAGGTCAACCGCGCGGTGACTTTCGTTTGTGAAGGTTAAAGTGACTTTTTGGTACCAGCTGTTCACATCAATCTGGCTATTTTTAATTACAACGGTCATCAACGTGATTCCTCATTCCCTGGTGGAAAAAAGCCCCGGAAAACCGGGGCTTTGTCATGGAGCCCATACCTCGTTAAGCGCAGAAGTATCAGTAAGCGCCTAAGTCAGTCCATGCGCCGCTCTGACCGCAGTTCAGGTCAGGCTGGTCGCCCTGGGACCACCATTTCACCTGGTAGTTGTGACCTTTCCAGCTAACAATTTCGAAGGTACCCCAGCTTGCGCCGTATACGGTGTTAGCATCCCACAGCGCGTGAGGCGCATCCTGGTCTGCCGCATCATCGGTAGAGGCGTCATCTTCAGCCGGTGTAGTATCTTCGTCTGGAACCGGAATAATGTCAGTTTCATCTTCTTCATCAGCCGGTTCAGGTTCGCCCTGAGCAGCTAATGCTGGAACCGCAGTCAGCACAAAACGTTGCTGAGTGGAAGGTTCGTTGTAGCAGTCACGCACAAACAGAGTGAACTGGAGGGTCGTTTTCGCGCTCACTTCAGGCACCACGAACTCAATCACTTCCGCGGCTTTATCCGCGACGGTAATTCCAGATGGCACGCCCCAGCTGTAGCTCAGTTCATCATCATCTTCATCAGAAGAACCCGCGCCAGACAGTTGAACGGTAGAACCGCCGACGACCAGCAGCTCAATAGCGGCTTTTGGCGCATGATTGACGTCAGTTGCCTTATCGTCTTCTTCAGATTCATCTTTTTCTACGTTGATGCCTTCGAAGTAGAACGGTTCCATATCGATGACTTCAGACTCAATTTCATAGCCCAGACCTTCACGAGCCGCGTTCAGCAACACGCCATTGTCCTGATCGATAGTCCAGGTAAACATACCACCCAGACCCAAGCTTGCTGCATATTCGCCCTTCGCTTTTACTGAACGTGGAGTATCCAGAGACATGAACAGCTTGGATTCCGGGTTATACAGGTAGTCAGCATCAGCGACCTGATCGGTGTAAACGTTGAAACCATTGCGGCCTTTCTGGTTTTCCAGATCCAGGTAGTTGTAGATCACGTCATACCATTCATTCGTACCGGACTCGAAAGTACCCGTGGTGTCCCCGTTACCTGGGTTATAGGTGCCTTTCAGCGGAGACAGCGACTCCAGCTCAACGTTACGGCCATTACGGGTATAGCCGGCATAGCCAATGTTGATATTTTCAGCTGGGAAACCTTCAGACAGCAGATGTTCCACGATAGTGTTGACGCCCCAACCGCCCTCTTCCAGCGCATTCAGGTTAGTGTGATGAGCAACGCTTTCCGCCCACGGGGTACCGAAGAAGTCATAGGTCATCAGGTTGATGCCGTACAGACCTGCTTTAATCAGCGCTTTCACGTTGGAGTAATCAAAGGTCTTCACGACCGCGGAGCTGGCGATGGAGATTTTCACATTGCTCAGGCTGGCGGAATCCAGTTGCTTACGCAGTTCGCCAATAAGCAACGCATAGTTTTCACCATCTTCCGGGCCGCAAGGGTTGCCAGCGCCTTCGGCGTTCGGGTATTCCCAATCGATATCCACTTCGCTGAACATCGGGAACTGTTTGAACAGTTTCACCACGCCTTTGGCAAAGGTTTTACGTGCGGAATCAGACGCTGCGGTTTCATGGAAGCCGTTACTCATGGTCCAGCCGCCGATGCTCATGGACAGCACCAGGTTATGGCCCTGCTGTTTGGCTTTCGCCTGCAGATCGCGCAGACCGCCAACCAGACCTTTACAATTTTCTTGAGTCACGGTCTTCGGATCAACATCCCAGCCGCTAACGCTATGTCCAACGTTGACGTAAGACTGGAAATCACCCCAAGGATCAAGGAAAGTTGGTTCATATTTGACTTTGCCGCATTGTTCCGCGCCTTCGGCAACCACATCGCGATACTGACCATCATTTTTATGGAAGCCGGTCACACCTACGAATCCGACAATAATTTTGTCATAAGCGGTCGGTGAGATATTGGTCAGGTCGTAGCCGCGACCGCGGTTATCTTTAGAATCGTCCCCTTGCAGGCGACCATCATACTGAGACCAGTCGGTATAATAGCCAAATACCTTCGGCTTAGTGGTTGCTGCTTTATATTTGTTATAGACCGGCTTTGCGACACGCGCTGAAGTATAGCTATAGTTGCTAACTTCAGTTGCTGGGTTAAAACCATCAGCGGCGTTGCTGGTTTCGGTAAGAGTATCGCCTTTAATCAGTTTGCTGGTAGCCATTTTAAATTTCCTTTTAAGTTTAAAATTTATCGCAGTTCGTTCTGCGAGACCAATAATCCATGACTCACAAAGAATCGGCTAATCACAAAATCTCAGCAATTCATCAGCGTTAAAGAATTATTTTTATGATGTCTTATCAGGAAACATCAGCGTGACATCATTGGGCAAATGAGGTCCATCTCCCGGCCGGAGTGACAAAAAACAGACAGCATATTAAATATTATTTAGGTAGTAATTAATCGTCATTTAATTTACGTGAGATTATGTGACAAGAATCTCCTCAACAAATAACACTACAATAAAACAGATGACAAAAAATGGATTAAGCCATTTCTTGTGCAATATATTCATCGGCGACAATCAGGATGTGCAAATCTAAAGGAAGACGTTATGAAAACTTATCTCATCAATAACAACTGCATCTACAATGAACAGAAATATGAACTAAGAACGAGCTCAAACTCGCAAGTTATTAGAATGACAGCAATGCGTTCTAAATGTCTTAGCTTCATTATTGAAAACGCTCATCTGGAGATTATCGAACGACAGAAAATTACCAATGAGCTGTGGGGTAGCAGAAGTCATTTTGTGAATGATGCCAATCTAACGCAGATACTGTATTTAATCAGACGTGACCTGAAAACGCTGGGCATAAACGATCTTTTCATTACCATCCCGCGCCAGGGATTACAGGTCAACAAGGACATCACCATTGAGAAAGTCGAACCCAAAAAACCTAAAGTCAGGAAGCAGTTTTTCCGTAAAACGCTAGCGGCCCTGACCACCGTCTTTTCGGTCACGCTAGGTACAATGATGTACATGCATATTCATTAATTCAGGGAGAATAAAATGAATCCAATTATTGATGGAATCCTCGGACTGGAAGGCGGCTATAGCGCCAACCCGAAGGATAAAGGCGGTGAGACTAACTGGGGCATCACTGAAGCAACGGCGCGAGCGCACGGTTATCAAGGAAAGATGAGCGAACTTTCTCACAATGAAGCCTATGCGATGCTGGAAACGGATTACTGGATCAAACCCGGTTTTGAACAAGTATCGCAACTTTCCTGGGCGGTGGCATTTGAACTCTGCGATGCCGCCGTGAATATTGGTCCTCATCACCCTTGTACGTGGCTACAGCGCTGGCTTAACGTGATGAATCGCGAGCAGCAGTATTACCCGGATATAAAAGCAGATGGCAGCATCGGCCCGCAAACCTTACATGCGCTAAATTCCTATTTGTCGCGACGAGGTAAAGAAGGAGAAGCGGTGTTAGTGAAAGCACTCAACTGCAGCCAGGGAGCTTATTATCTTGATATCTGCGAAAATCGCCGGAAAAATGAGGAGTTTATTTACGGCTGGATTAAAAACCGAGTGACATAGTTGGTACGGCTGAATTTATAATAAAAGACTCATGGATGAGCCTTTTATTACCCGATGAAACTATTTGAGTTTCGTACCGCCAACCGCGTTTTTAACTTTCTCTCCGAGAATTTTTAATATGGGTCCAGCAAAAACACCGCCTAAACCGGCGGCTAACAGCACCATATTAAAGCTAAACCCTTTTTCGATAGCAATAGCGCTAAGGAGAAAACTGGTAAAGCAAGATATGACCACCTGCGTCAGGCAGGTCATAATCCCCTGATGTGATTCGCCATCTTCTTCTTTATTCCTGCGAAGAAGGAAACTGACGAAACCGCCCCAGGCGCCAATAGAGATAATGGTCAGAAGTATTTCCACTTCCAGTAGCACAACTTCCGTTGTTTCTAAATGATTAGGTATAGACATAATCGCTCCTGAATAACTAAAGTTTAAAAAAGATTCATCAGGAGTGTAAGTGGCAGAGTCGCGGAAAGGTAATCAAAGAACATCAAGACTAACCACATCATCTCAATGACGGTAAGGTGATGAAACTTACCGTCGGAATGATGACAGCGTATGCAACATGGAAACCGTTTCATTTATCGCTGATATATTTCTACTATTTTTGTTCCATGAAGCATAAACCTGCACGGATTTAAACATTAATTCAGGTGGAGGTTGAATGAAATTTATATCGTATTTACGCTGATTTTTATAAAACAGCGCAAGTTTTAAAGGCAATAGCGCAATTAATGTGGTTCTTTCTACCATGCTAACCACTCCAGTGATGGAGTCGCTGCAATAGCCTATAGCTCGGGAACCACGGTAATAAACATCATCTTTAAATAATCCGTTATCAGTGATGATGGAAGGAGAGGAAATGCCGGGTTGATACATGGCATGGCGGGAAGAGTAGAACTGATGCAAAGAAAGCTGCGATAGTTCGCTGAATAAATGGCCTTTGGCGCAAATACAGACAAAGTTTCTAAAGCTATCAATAACTTGATTATCGAGTCCGGCCTCAACCAACGGTTCAGAACCGAACGATAAATCACATTGTGCCGTCAGTAAAAGCTCTTTAGCTTTATCGCGGCTAATGTTGCGGGACGAAAAATGGTTGATAACGCTCTGCTCGAAAAGCGCGCTACCGTACAATTGGGAAAGGTAATAGCTTTCGATGAAGTCACTTCCAAGGATCGTAATCCGGGCATCATCGGCCTTGCTTGCAGTCTGAAAGGTATTATCGACAAGCGACATAGCCTGGCGAAAACTATGGTGGATTTCGATCGCTTTCGCCGTTGGCAGTAAACCATCTTTGCTTCTGACAAACAGCTCTTGCTCATAGAAGTTTTGCAGACGTCTTAATGCCAGAGAGACCGCTGCGGGAGTGATGGCCAATTTTTTCGCCGCCTTCACGGCATTACCTGCCGAAATGACAGCGTCAAGAACCTTGATTAAATTATAATCAAAGCCCTTATTGGCACCTTTCGATCCCATCCACTGTCAGCCTCTTTTATCGAAAAAAGCAATATAGATAATACTCAAAATAAATCAAATCCGGACATGCTAAACAAAGTATAGCGTTTCTATTCAAGGGTGAGATTGGGACAGAAAAAAGCCTGAACAAGGATGTTCAGGCTTGTGCTAATAAGGTGATTAAACGCAATTAACGCGTTAAATCATCAAAGAATTTTTTCACGCCATCGAAGAAGCTTTTGGAACGCGGGCTATTTTTTTCCCCCGTAGGGCCGCCAAAAGTTTCCTGCAACTCTTTAAGCAATTGCTTCTGCTTGTCATTCAGGCCCACTGGCGTTTCTACCACCACGCGACACAGCAGATCGCCCTGAGCACCGCCGCGAACGGATTTAACGCCCTTGCCGCGCATGCGGAACAGTTTGCCAGTTTGCGTTTCGCCAGGAACTTTCAGGTTAACGCGGCCATCCAGCGTCGGTACTTCAATCTCGCCGCCAAGCGCAGCCATGGTGAAGTTGATCGGTACTTCGCAGTACAGATTATTCCCCTCACGCTCGAAGATCGCGTGCTGTTTGACCTGAACCTGAACGTACAGATCGCCCGCTGGAGCGCCATGCTCGCCCGCTTCGCCTTCGCCAGCCAGACGAATGCGATCGCCGGTGTCGACGCCAGCCGGGATTTTCACCGACAAGGTTTTGGTTTTTTCAACGCGACCGTGACCGTGGCATTTATTGCACGGATCTTTAATCAGCGTACCGCGTCCCTGACAGTGCGGACAGGTTTGCTGAACAGCAAAGAAGCCCTGACGCATCTGGACCTGACCGGAACCGTGACAGGTTGGACAGGTCTGCGGCTGAGTACCTGATTTCGCACCGCTGCCGTGGCAGACATCGCACTCTTCCAGCGTCGGGATGCGGATTTCCTTGGTGACGCCACGGACCGCTTCTTCCAGCGTCAATTCCATGTTGTAACGTAGATCTGCGCCGCGCGCCGCGCGCTGACGACCACGACCGCCGCCGAAAATATCGCCGAACACATCGCCAAAGATATCGCTGAAATCCGCGCCGCCGCCAAAGCCGCCGCCGCCGAAACCGCCGCCGCCCATGCCGCCTTGTTCAAACGCGGCGTGGCCGTACTGATCGTAGGCTGCACGCTTCTGGGCATCAGTCAGGACTTCATACGCTTCTTTGATTTCTTTAAATTTGGCTTCGGCCTCTTTGTCACCCTGGTTACGGTCCGGGTGGTATTTCATGGCCAGGCGCTTGTACGCCTTTTTGATTTCACGCTCTTCCGCTGTTTTGGAAACGCCTAAAATCTCGTAATAATCTTGCTTTGCCATTGGTG